>Ga0209022_1000195_pt1 | contig 80468 bp, 68 predicted proteins | sample PinacodermPK_FD_187300 | JGI IMG/M metagenome (GOLD analysis project Ga0209022, IMG submission 187300) | Host-associated microbial community of the marine sponge Aplysina aerophoba from Gulf of Piran - sponge pinacoderm, lysed by proteinase... | ecosystem: Host-associated > Porifera > Sponge >... | reverse complement strand
CACCTCGGAGATGCCCCCCTGAACTCGAAGATGCGTGCTTCCAACACATGCATCGTCGCAGGTCAGAGGGGCTTTTCCGCGGACCCTTACAGACCAGTCAACCCGACTCGTGAATAATCAGGGCTAGTGCTACATGCCGCAGCATTCATCTCTGCGTGTGACGGGGAGGTTCATGAGGCCGAGTTCAAGATGCTGCAAGACTTGGCCCGCGCATTTGGGCTGCCGCGGTCTCAGGTGGGAAAATCGCTAGAACTCGCTCGTGCGTCGTTTGCCCAAACGGAAACAACCGACGAACCATTCTGAAATTCCGAAATGGGATCGACCATGAGCACCAGAGCGCCAAGGCTCGACATCGTCCACTTCCCAGGGTCTGTCAGACCCCATCGCCCCCTATGACCGTCACCGAAGCACTCGGCGCCTTACCATTCACGCTCGTGCTCACCGCCAGCATCTCGAAGACACGACCAAAGCCATGACACGACGCTCGACCACAGATACGACGGCATGTCACTACGCAGCGAGGTCATGACATCGCGCCTGCGCTCACTCGCCGCGGTCGCCTGTGCCATCGTGCTGCTCGCCGCCGGATGCGCCTCGGGCGACGACAACGCCGCCGCGCGCACTGCCGACCTCGAAGCCCGAATCGCTGACCTCGAATCCGACCTCGAAGCAGCACTCCAAACAGCCGCGCCAGCGACGACCACGACAACGGCGGCTGAGCGTTACATCTCGCCCGCCAGGCGAGAGGCCACCTGCGACGAGGTGATCACGGCCAGAGAGGTGCTCGTCGGCGCCTACAACGAGACCATCAGCGCGACCAATGAAACTCTCGACGCGTTGAACGCAGCAATAGACGCCTACGACACCTCCCGGACCGACGCCAACTGGGACCGAAATGTGGCTGCCGCCAAGGCGCACACGACAACTCAGGTCGCCAATGTCGCCTCCGCCGTCGAGCTCCGGGCATCCCACCTCGACTTCATCGCCGCCTGCGACGAAACCGAACTGGTCGGACCGGCAAACGTCCTGCGTGCGAAGGCCGCCGTGCTCGTCATCGACGAAGACCTCGCATGGTTCGCCGACGAATGGTGCGACAACGCTCCCGACTACGCCCCGTGCCCGCCCGAAGCGCTGCGCCTCGCCGAAGCCGACTACCCGCCGATCCCGGACTGACGTTGCCAGGGTCCGAAGCCATGACACGACGACGCGGCGGAGTGCCATGACCGATGGCGGGACTCAAACCGTCGGGTAGGGATTTGACACCCCGACGCCACACCTCGCTTGGCATGCTCACACCCATCGAGTTCGAAGCTCGACACCCTCACCCCACGCGCAACCGCGAAGCGCCGCTAAATCGCGAAACGCCGTCTTGAGTGCCGAGTCAGCCGACGACAGCGACGTATCGGCCGATTCGGCTGTGCCGGAGCTGCGGGTATGGGCGCCTTACTGGTAGGCGTTGGTGGGGTCCGCTGGTTGAGCGATCCCTCCACGAACCCATACTGCGGTTCCGGCCGGAGATTCAGGCATCTATTGGCTCACGAGTTCGGCGATGCCGTGGTTGGAGAGCTGATGCTCGATGACGTAGGGGGACACACCGAACTCGTCGGCTAATTCTGTGACGTGGTCTTGGTCGACGTACCGATCGGCGATCTTTTCCCTGAGAGAAGCCGAGGGAGCAAGGAATTCGGCGGCGAACGCTCGGTTGCGCTGCTGCCGCTCAGTCTTGGCCTTCGTGAGAACGGTGGCGGTGCCAGCGGTCAAGACTTCAGCCAATGCGCGGCAGAACAGAAAGCGCCGGCCAGCTAGTCCGGTTTCTCTCAACCCGATTGACGCGGTTCCGGGCCCCTGAGGGTTCACCACACCATCTACGAGCGTCAGCGCAGCGAGGGACTTCACTGGGCGAGTGGCTCGAGAGATGTAGGTTGGGCGCTGGCCGATCGCCGCGGCCAAGTCCGCATTGGTGGCGAGCGCCTCACCGTTGAGGCCGAGAGCCGCCCGAGTGTGTCTCGCCATTTCGTAGCCATCCAGCCACGGACGATTCGTGTCGACCTGCCACCGGCTCGCGCCCGCCAAACCGTCAGCGAGGCGAAGCGTGTTCGACTTCGATGCCTCCAAGGCCTCGTGGATGGCGATACAAGCCGCCAGCGGCTCGGCAGGATCGAGTGCGGGCAGCGCTTCCATCCGCATATCCCCCAGGCGCTTCCCCACATCGAGCACGAGACGCGCTTCATGCTCTTCAAGGTCGTAGGGGTCTCGGCCCAAGCTCGCTGCTGTTGCGCAGAAAGTCTGCTCATCGTGGTCGGTGGCCTGAACGGCCTCCCACTCCGATTGCAAGTAGGAGGACGAGATGCCGCAGGCCGAGAGCCTTCGCGTGACCGTGTCGATGAAATCCGTGAAGGCCGCCAGCACCTGATCACGGTCAAGAGTCACCGAACCAGAGCTGCGATAGTCGAGCCTGGTCCATTCCGATGCCCGGCGATCCCATTCCAATCGCGTCAGCTTGCCGGCCGAGCTGAGCCGGAGGTCGGGGTACGCATAGCCATCTGACCCGGTGACCAGCCAATGACGGTGAGCGAACGCCGGATTGCCCCGGTTGAGGAGATTCTCTGGTTCATAAGCGAGGAACCACCAATTCGACACCAACCACTCAGCCAAGGGATAGACCGGGACGTACACGACATCGCGCAACGTCTGCGCGCGCTTGTCGTCGACGTGGGTCAGCACCGATCCAGCAACCGAGATTCGCAATGCAGCAAACGTCGCAGCGAGCTCGGGGCCCTCAATGCCTGTGCCGTCCTGCCACTGCACCTCGAATCGGAGAGCACTCATTTCTGGCTCGCCATGTGCTCGGGCCACTCGTCTGCCGCAAGCGGGTAGCCCTTGTAGGAACCGTCGCCCCTATTGACGAGTCGCGCCTCGAACACGATTTCCTCCTCTTGGTGCCACACGTACCGCGGGAAATCGTCCTCCCACGGTCCGCCCACCGAGCCAGTTCGGATGGCCGACCTCAACCAGCCCGTCACCAAATCGACGTCATTGTGATCCCTCGGGCAGATCGAGGCATCACCGCGGGGACGAGGCTGCCCCGCAAACGTCGGCATGTCCTTGTGCTCGGGACTGCCGACATAGCGGGCGCGTTCCGCCAACGCACCCAAGTCCGTACCCGGCGGAACATCTTGAGTGCGTCGCCGTGGTCTGCGCCGCTGCGGAGTCCGCATGGCAAAATCCTACGAGACCACAGTGCCGACAGGCCCTCGTATCGGCTGACGTCGATAGTTGATGTCGTCGTTGTTCACGAGGGCGGAGAGCTCGGCTTCGACGGTGGTGGCGCCCAGGTCCTATTGAGCTAGGCCCTTTTGCCAGAGGCGGCGGGCGAAGTGGTCTGCGGGAATGATGTCGATGCCGTCGTGGGTGCGGCGTGGCCGGTCTTCGAGACAAACCACCACTCGGGCCGCTAGCTCAGGATGCTCCTCGGCCAGCGTGCGCAGCCCTCGTAGATGGCGTGTCGTGACGGTGGCGGTGGCCTTGGCTTCGACTGCGATGCGCATGTCGCCCACTATGAAATCCACCTCGATGCCGCTGGGCAGCCGCCAGTAGCTGAGTTCCTCGCCGGTCTCGCGATACGCCGTCATCGCGCACAGCTCGTGGAACACCCAGTTCTCGAATGCCTTGCCGTACGCGTCTGAGCCTCGCTCGACGGTGCCGCGACGGGCGAGGCGGTTCACCACGCCCACATCCTCGAAATACAGCTTGGGCGCCCCGGCCAGGCGGCGCTTTGCCCGTCGCCGCCAGCGCGGCAGCCAGCGGGCCAGCAGCGTGTCGGTGAGGATGCCGAAGTGCGCCTTCGCCGTCGGCCCCGAGACGCCGCATTCGCGGGCGATGTTCGCGAAATTGACGGGGTCGCCGTCGCTGAGGGCGGCAGCGTCGAGGAAATCGGAGAACGCCGGCAGATTGCGTACGAGGCCCTCCGCGGCGATCTCCTGCCGCAGGTAGTCGGAGATGTAGGCATCCAGCAGGCGGTGGGGCCGTTCCGATTCGTACATGCGCGGCAGATACCCGTGGTTGAGCATCCGGTCGAGACTGAACGCGTCTCCGAGCTCGCCGGAGGTGAGGCCGCGGAGCTCATAGCGCAGTGCCCGACCGCCGAGCAGGTTCGCCGCACCGTGACGGACTCTTCGTGCACTTGACCCGCAGAGCGCGAAATGCAGCCCGTGACGTTCGATGAGCCAATGCACTTCGTCGAGCAGCGCGGGCACCTTCTGGACTTCGTCGATGACAACCTGACGGTTCGGGTCCGGGCCGTGAGGGCCGGCCGCTTCGAGTTCCTGTCGCAGCCGCTCAGGTCGGGTTGCGTAGCGGCGGAAGTCGTCGGCCTTGAGCAGATCCACCCACACGCCGTCGGGGTATTGCTGGCGCAGCAAGGTGCTCTTTCCCGCCTGTCGAGGTCCCCACAGAAAAAACGTCTCGGTGCCTGACAGCGGCAACGTCAATCTGCGCTTAAACATCAACTTTAGATTATCATGATTATCTAAATCATGAGTTGTCGTTTGGCATCACGGCATGTATGCATGCCGGACCCCATGCGGTGAGATACCACCTAGATCTTGAATCTGCGCGACTGATTCACATAGCGTCGCCGGCCGTGGCCCCGACTGCTGACACCGGCTCGCCGAGCGTGCGTTACTCGCCGGGATTCCGCGATTCAGTCCTTTGCCTCACCAGGGACGAGCAGCATCGGGTGAATCATGCGGTGATGCGGTACCTCGAAGACCCGTGGTTGCCGGGGCTGAGGCTCAAGAAGCTACGCGGCAAGAGCCCGGCCGGTCAGCTGTGGTCGATGCGCGCGTCTGAGGAGCTCCGCATCCTGCTGAGGCGCAACGGTTCGGCTGCCGATCTCGTACATGCCGGTCACCATGACGCGGTCTTACTCAAGGCCGCGCTCATTGAACCGATGGAAGCCGCGCCGCGCTTGCCGGAACCCGAAGATTCAACGGTTGCCTCCGATCAAGATGTGAAGCCGGTGCCCACAAAGCACCATGACAGGCCACCTGCCTTGCAGGAGCCGGATCTTCCGGCGATACCGCCCGGGGCAACCCAGCAACCTCTGCTGTGGATGTGGTCTGTCGACAATCTGCGTGGGTATCTCGATGTGCGTCGCGCTGCATCAGCTGCCAGGAATCAGGACGACCAGTTCCCCCCTGTCTCAGCGGCGCAGGCAGCGGTGCTTGTCGGCGTGACGGAAGATGACGCCGAGGACAAGTTGCTTGACGGTTGGCCAGGGGATGCCAATGCTCCCGTGCGCGCACAGCTGCTCGACGTGCTTGTCGATTTGTCCGAGATGACCCCCGAAGATTGGCGCGAGGCGCAGCTGACCGCCGATGAGACGGCTGCGGTTAAACGGTTTGCCAGAGACATCACCGAGAAGGGGGCGGCTGCGGCGCTGTCAGTCGAACTTGACGCTGAGGAATTGCGGCAGCTCGCGTCGGCACCTATCGAAGACTGGATGCTCTTCCTGCACCCCGACCAGCGCGAGATCGTCGAGCGCAGCTTCGCCGGCCCGGCACGCGTCAGCGGCTCGGCCGGCACAGGGAAGACCACGGTGGCGCTGCATCGGGCAGCGTGGATTGCCAGGCACCGACCCGAGGCCGACATGTTCGGCTCCGAACCGCTGCCGATCCTGTTCACCACCTATGTGAAGAGCTTGGTGCCCGTTCTCGAGACGCTCTATGAGCGACTGCCTGGCTCCACACGCGACGCCGTCCGATTCACCAACATCGACCTGCTTGCGGCTCAGATGTGCGAAGAAGCTGGTGACTTGCGCGACTGGAACAGAGTGCAGAACGAGAACACGTTTAGGCTCGCCAAGAGGGAGATCGTAAGGCCGGGCACGCCTCTACACGAATTGGGCTGCTCTGACGGCTACCTGCAAGAGGAAATCCGGCGGGTCATCATCGGGCGCGGCATCGACGATCTCGACAGCTACCTGGGCATCGACCGGATAGGTCGCGAAATGCCCTTCCGGCCGGCTGTGCGGGAACAGGTCTGGGAACTTCGCGTGGCGTGGCGCGACCTCATGGACGCGAAGGGACTGGAGCACTTCGAAGACCGAATGCGACGCGCTCGCGACTACGCCCGCGCTCTGCCAGAACCGCGCTATTGCACTGTCATCGTCGACGAGGCGCAGGACCTCACGCAGACCGGCCTCGAATTGATATGCGCACTTGTCGCTCGTCGGATTCCGACAACGCAGGGATTACCCCGCCACGAGTTGGGAGCGGACTCTGTGCTGATTGCCGGCGACGTTGCGCAGCGCGTCTACCCGGGCGGCTACACGCTGCTGGCTGCCGGAGTTGACGTACGCGGTCGCAGCCACAATCTCGGACGCAACTACCGCAACACGCGCAAGATCATCGAGGCAGCAATCGCGTGTGCAGGCAGCTTTGCTGTCGCTGACCTTGAGGCTGAGCAGGGAAGGGACTCGTCCCCGCGCCGCAGCGACGCCGCCCGCGAGACGGAAACCGACGGCGTGCCACCCCGGCTGGTAATCACCGCCGACAAGTCGGCCGAGCGGCGCTGGGTTGCTGCCGAGATCGCCCGACTGAGGGAGGCCAACCCGGAGGATCTCGCCCTGAGCGATTTCGGTGTCTTCGCCGCCAGAAACGAAGACGTCGACGCTGCCGTCAGTGTGTTGTCTGGTTCGCGCCTACTGACCCAGAATCTGAAGGATTCGGCGCTCGGCAATGGCGACGCCAAACATGGCGGCGTCAAGGTAGGAACGCTCGACCGGGCGAAAGGTCTTGAGTTCAAGGTGGTCTTCCTGCTCGGTGTGTCCCACGGCGCGTGGCCATTCACAGCAAAAGGGGTCTCGAGTCCCGCTGAACGGGCCGATGCAGAAGCACTGGCTGCCTCCAAGCTGTTCGTGGGCATGACTCGGGCCCGTGATGCGCTCTACGTCCTATGCAGCGAGAAGCCACACTCGCTCATTGACGGTGGCCGCGATCACTTCGAGACCACCCGTGTCCCGGCTGCCTGAAGATTCAGGCATCAATCGCTTGGTGCGCCCAGCTGCTTGATGATTCGTCTGGCGAGCCGTTCGTTGATCTCGCTGTGGCGCGGGACCGCTTGGTACACGCCAGTATCGGGGTTCCGATACCAGTCGTGCTTGGAGCCATGACGAACCAGCACTGACCCCGTCGCGCGGATTCTCCTGACGAGTTCTGCTCGTTTCACGCCAGCGTGAGGTCGGCGACGTGGCGCACTCCGGGCAACTCACCGCTTGTCACGTCCGCGTGAAGATCGCGCAAGTGCTCCTCAAGGTCCTCCAACGTGGTGCCTTGGGTCCAGTAGTCAGGGAATTCTTCGAGGTAGCCGAGCCACAGCTCATCCTCTTGCCAGTAGACGATCTTCGTGGTCCGCACGTCTACGTCTCCCTGCTGGCCATCCGAACTTGAACCTAGCGTCCTTGGAGAGATGGCCCCAAGGCGATATTGGTGGTGGGCGGCCTTCAGGCGCGGTCGCGCCAGAGCCGTGCAACTCCCGAGGCCGCCCGGTAGATGCCGCGGGGGCCAAGCGGGCCGGCCTTGGCCTGCATCAGATCGGTCGAGACCCGCATGGCCAGATTCCCCATGCGCGGGGAGCGAATCGCGAGCTGAGTAAGCTGTCGCATAAGGCCGGGGCGGCCGAGCGCGCGGGTCGTCAGCCGACCGAGGTGGTGGTACTGCTGCCAGCGCGCGGCAAACTCGGCCTCGTAGCGCCGCAACTCGAGACCGTCATCGTTGTCAAGCGCCTGTCCGATGACCTCGGCTGCCAGCCGGCCGGTTGCCAGCGCGGGGCCGACGCCATCGCCGTTCCAGGGGTTGACACTGCCCGCTGCATCGCCGACCACCACCCAATTCGGACCCGAACGTGGGCGTACCGATCCTCCCATCGGCAGCCGGCCGCTCGCCGGTTCGGTACATGGTCCCGAAGGGTCGATCTCCCAGCGCTCGGGAATCTGCCGGACCCACTGCTCGAAGAGTCGCTCGAGCGAGATGGCTTCGTTGCCGTAGTGATGGCTGAGCAGGCCGACGCCCACATTGGCCGTGCCGTCGCCGACCGGAAAGACCCAGCCGTAACCCGGCAGCTGGCTCCCCGAGCGGTCAGCCAAAGCGAAGACCGACTCGATCCAGGGCTCGTCGTGGCGGGGCGTCGGGTAGTACGCGCGCATCGCCAACCCCTGCGCGTGGGTCCGGGAGCGCACGGTCCCCAGTGCCCGGCCAAAGCTCGAACGCGGGCCGTCGGCGATCACGACGTAGCGAGCGCGTGCCGTCACGTCGCGCGGCTGTGCTCCTCTGCGGTCCGCAGCAGTGCAGCCGCGCAGGTGGCCATCGGTGATCAGCGGAGCCGTGACCTCTGTGCCGGTGAGCACGCGCGCACCCGCAGCCTGCGCGCGGGCGAACGTCAGCGCGTCGAGTCGCGGCCGCCGTACCACCACGCCATAGCCGGGCCATTGCTCGCCTTGTGGCCACGGCACCTCGAGGCTTTGCCCGTGGGCGGTGATGCGCAGACCGTGGTGCCGGTGCCAGCGCGCGGTGGCAGGGTCACAGCCCATATCGATGAGCTCGCTCACGGCGACCGGTGTGAGCGCGTCGCCGCACACGCGTTCTCGAGGGTGCGTCGAGCGCTCGATGAGCAGCACATCGCGTCCTGCCCGCGCCAGCCAGTACGCGGCAGCGCTGCCCGCGGGGCCGCCACCGATGACGAGCACGTCGCAAGCGAGTGTCTGGGTCACGGTGTCGCGATCACGATCGGAGATCCCCGCAGACGGGGCCACGGCTTCGCCCGCGGCTCAGCCTCTTAGTGGCCGCCGCCACCCCCGCCGGACAGAGCGCCGCCACCCAGATGCTCCCACTCGGCGTCGCGCTCGGCGGCCACCTCGTCGCTGATCATCTCGCCGCCGATCACCTCGCGGACATATCGCGCGACCGAGTACAGCTGATGGTCGTTCAGCACTTCGCCGAACGCCGGCATGTTGGACTCAGTCTCGCCAGTGATGTGCGCACCGCCTGGCCGGTTCGGATCTCCGTAGACCTGTCCGAGGCCGATGCCTTCGGAGCCGACCGAGATCCACTCGATGAACGAGTCGTCCAGGTCAGGGAAGGTCAGCAGCACTTCGCCGTTCCACAGCGGCCGTCCCACGCCGCTGCCGTCGCTGCCGGAGCCATCACCCACATGGCAGCTCGCGCAGCGCACCGCGTAGGTCGCCGCACCTTCGTTGATGGCGGTAATGGGCTCAGGCGGCGGTTCGGTCAATTTCACATACACGAATGCCCACAGCGGCAGGCAGAACAGCACGGGCAGCACCCAGATCGGAATTCGATGTCTCCTCTGGGCTGCGAGCACCCATGACGAATCGGGCGGCGCCTCGGGTTCGGCTTCGAGCTGCGCCGCTTCGCGAGCGGCAGCGATCATCTCCGCCTGGCTGGGGCCTGTCGCGGGAGCCCCCCCGGCCGCGGGTGCTGCCGCGCTCGCAGCGCCGCCGTCGCCGCTGCCGTCGTCTTCGAGGACCCCCAGCGCGATGCGACGTTGTCGCGAGCGCTCCAGCAGGTACTCGGGAACATCGGTCACGGGATCCTCCGCGGGGTCGCCCCCAGGGGTTCTGGCACGGCCGGCACGGCCAAGTTCGCAGGGCACGATACGCGCCCGAGCGCACCGAGGCGCAAGTCTGCCATGCAGCCGCTCCGATAGCGCAGCAGTAGAGGGTCGGTTCACCGCGCCCGTTGGCGCGGGCGGATTGCGACGACACGGTGGCGAGCGCCCGATGTCGTGCTAGAACATCACGCGCCATAGCCGGGGCGCCGGTAATCTTTGTCCCGGTCTTGCTGCGGCTGACGCACTCGATGCACCGTCGAAATCGCCAGCCCGCAGCAGCCCGGAAACGCCGACATTCGAACTCGGGAGGAACGAAGGAGTGGTTGCACTCGGCACATCGATCCTCGTCACCGCGCTGATGGTTCTCGGGCTGGTCTGGTACGGCAAGCGCCGACCGACCGACCGCCCCACCACGTGGGGCGAGGCCATGCTGGGTGCGGCCTATGTGTTCATGCTGCTGTTGCTGGTGTTCGGAATCGTGCCCGACCGCTGGATCCGCCTCACCGACAACGAGTGGGGCTGGTCGGTCGAGCGCTTCTTGGTGACCGAAGGCCAGTTCATGACGTCGCCCATCACCTTCCCGCCGATGCGCATCGACTTGAAGAAGGTCAGCGACATAGTGGTCGTGATCGAGCACCTCGCGGCCTTCATCGGGCTCCCCGTGCTCGTGATGTGGTGGCAACGGCGCGACAAGGCCCAGCCCGCCGCCGAGCCGACATCTGATTACGGCCGTCCTCTTGTAAAGGGCAACTGAGAACATGGCTGCGAACGACGCAAATCCGCCGATGCCCAAATTCCGGGACGATTACCTCCTGCAGCAGGTCGACGCCTCCTACCTCGAGGCGGCGGTCAAGCCGAGGCAGTTCATCAACATTGACCAGTCGGAGTGCATTCAGTGTGAAGGCTGCGTCGACATCTGCCCGTGGAAGTGCATCTGGTACGTCTCCACCGAAGCGATCGATGAAGCCGTCGGCGTCGAATTGCCGGGGCTGGATCCCACCGACAACGCCATCTTCATCATTGACGACGACGTCTGCACACGCTGTGCGCTGTGCGTCGACCGCTGCCCCACTGGCGTGATCACGCTCGGGCGGGTCAGCAACAATCCCCCGCCAGAGGGCGACGTCCACGGCCGGACCCACACCCACGGCTACTCCTACGGGATGCGCCTGTAGCGCCGGCCCATGCGTGAAGTGCTGCGAAAGCGAAGGACACGGTCCAACTAGATCGAACAGATATGGCGAACACTCTCGAGTCCCCCAAGGCCAAGCCGCCCCTGCCGCAGCGCTTGCAGAACGCGCAGCAGCAGGCGGCCGACTGGATGCAGGACAGTCAGTTCTGGACGTCGGTCTTCCGTCCCGGGTCGATCTTCCGCAAGGGCTACACCGACAGCCCCCGGAACCGGTCCTACGTCATCATGAACAGCGTCCTGTACCACCTTCACCCGGTGAAGGTGAAGCGGCACGCGGTGAAGGTCAGCTACACCCTGTGCCTCGGCGGCCTCAGCTTCTTCCTGTTCATCTTGCTGACCATCACCGGCATCTTCCTGATGTTCTTCTACCGCCCTACCGACACGGCGGCATGGGCGGACATCGAGAGCCTCCACACCCAGGTGGCGTTCGGCCTGCTTGTGCGAAACATGCACCGATGGGCCGCGCACCTCATGGTGATCACGGTCTTCCTGCACATGGCTCGGGTCTTCTACCACGGCGCCTACAAAGCACCGAGAGAGTTCAACTGGGTCGTCGGGGTGATGTTGCTGCAGCTGACGCTGCTGCTCGCCTTCACCGGCTATCTGCTTCCGTGGGACCAGCTCGCGCTGTGGGCGGTCACGGTGGGCACGAACATGATGGGATTCACGCCGGTCTTCGGGGAGCAAGTGCGTTTCGTGCTGCTCGGCGGCCAACAGATCGGAGCCGAGACGTTATTGCGCTGGTATGTGCTGCACGTCTTGATGCTCCCCTTTGTGATCGTCATCTTCATGGCGATCCACTTCTGGCGAGTGAGAAAGGACGGAGGCATTTCGGGGCCGCTGTAGGAAGCCTGAACGCCCGCCCCCATCAGCATGACTGAGATCCCCGAACACCTTCTGCGGCGAAGTGCCGAAGCGAGGGCCCGTGCGACCGACGCGCCTTCGTCCGGCGAAGCCGCGGCCCCAGATGCCGGGGAGCCCGGCGACGATGACGGTGTCACGATTCCTCGTTCGCTACTGGAAGCCAGCCAGCAGCCAGGCGGAGCCCCCGCAGTCGCGGGCATGGCGCCGTATGGAACGGCGCAGGCAGGCTCAGCGCCTGCGGGCAGTCCCGCTGCGGCGGGTGGGGGCGTCGCCACAGCACTTCCTCCGCTCATGGGAGGGCCTGCAGGCAACACCCACCGACTGCTGACGGTCGTCAAGTCGGGTTCCATCCAGGACGTCAAGGCCAGCCCCGGCGACAAGGTCCATGTCTGGCCGCACCTGCTGGCCGCGGAATTCACGGCGGCGCTGTTCATCACTGCCTTCACGCTGGTGTTCTCGCTGTTCATCAACGCACCGCTGCTGGAGCTGGCTAACCACAACGAGACGCCTAACCCGTCCAAGGCACCGTGGTACTTCCTGGGCCTGCAAGAACTGCTCACGATGTTCGACCCGATGATCGCCGGCGTGACGATCCCCGGAGTAGCGCTGATCTTGCTGGCGTTCGCGCCCTACATCGACAGGAACACTTCGCTGCGGCCAGAGGACCGCAAGTTCGCCATTTCGATCCAGACCATCCACCTGATGTTCTGGGCGGTCTTGGTGATCATCGGCTCGTTCTTCCGGGGGCAGGGCTTCAACTTCACCTACCCGTGGGACACCGGTCTGCACGGCATCTTCCACCTGTAGGAGCACGTCGGAATGTCCACCGGAACGATTCTCGCGATTGCCATCCCGGTCATCGTGGTGCTGGGTGCGGTGGTCGCGTTCGTCTCCTTGCGTCGCCGAGATACCACCGGCCTGGGGCACCTGTCGCGCGAGACGCGTCGCCGCGACGAGCTGGCCGCTGGTGCGGGCGGCGACGACGCAGCGGCTACCGATGAGGCCGGCGCCTTCGGCATCAGCTCGGAAGCTCGTGAGCTGGAGCGCTCGGTGGCCTTGGAGCGTCGCCCGTCGACCGTCACGGTGGCCGAGCCTGAGCTGCCCCAAGACTGGGCGCCGCCGCCCGCCGAAGAGGTGGGCGTCACTCGACGGCAGTTCTTGAACCGGTCCTCGGTGTTGCTGATGGCGACTGGTCTGGGAACCTTCAACGCCGCCATGATCGCCTTCTTGTGGCCACGCCCGACGGGCGGTTTCGGTTCAAAGATCAAGATTGGCTCGGTGGCATCGGTCGACGAGGCGATCACTTCATCAACCCCAGCCGAGAACTTCTCGTACTTCTCGGAGGCACAGAGTTATATCCAGCCCTACCCGACAGACTCTGCGACGCTGTCGAACGCCGAGACGGTGTACGGCGGCGCGGTGCTCGACGCCATGAGGCAGGGCTACGTCGCGCTGTGGCAGGTGTGCCCGCACCTCGGCTGCAAGGTGCCGGTATGCGGCAGCTCGCAGTGGTTCGAATGCCCCTGCCACGGTTCGAAATACAACCGCGTCGGCGAGAAGAAGTCAGGCCCCGCGCCTCGCGGCATGGACAGGTTCCCGGTGACCATCGAGGGAGGCAACGTCTTCGTTGACACCGGCAAGGTGTCGCAGGGACCTGCGATCGGCACCGACACCACGGGGCAGGGCCTCGAGGGGCCGCACTGTGCCTGAGGTAAGCCACATGCTGGCCGCCAGCACGGAGCGTTCGATCGCGATCGTGCTCTTGGCGATCGTCGTCGTCGGATGGGCGATCTACGTCTTTGTCAACATTCGCCAGTCAAAGGCCGAAATCGGCAGCGAAATCGAGCTCGCGCCGAACCGCGGCAACATGCCCGACGACGAGGAACTCGAGGGCAGCCGGCTCGAGAAGGTGCAGGCCTTCGGGGTGCTGATGCTGTTGATCATGGCGCTGGTGCTGCCGATCTACTGGATGCTCGAGGGTGGGCGTCGTTCAGGGGCGGAAACGTCGTTCTCCGAAGCGGCCGTCAGCCGAGGTGAAGCCGTCGCCGCCGCAGCGGAATGCACCGATTGCCATGGTGCTGATCTCGGCGGCGCACGCTTCGCGCCGGTGGTGCTCGACATCGGCCACCAGTTCGCCGACAAGGAATCCTTCATCATCAACACGACGTGGGAGGCACCGTCCCTCGACGACGTCTTCACGCGTTTCGACACCGATGCCGAGACGTTGGACGAAGTCAGCGAGGTGCGCCAGATCATCGTCTACGGCCGAGGCGTCATGCCGGCGTGGGGCCTCGAGGGCGGCGGTCCGTACAACGACCAGCAGATCGACGACCTCGTGGCGTGGCTGTGGGCGAACCGGATCGGCGCAGACCAAGACGCAGCAGATGCCGCGGACGACGAGGCCGTCCGCGAGATCGTCGGGCAGATGTTCGAGGTAGACGACGAGATCGCCCAGCTCCTGATAGACGAATTCGTCCCGGACGACGACCCGCTCAATGAGGAGGCCCACGCTCGGGCCACAGCACGGTTCGAGGCCGCAAGATCGTCTGATGAGTACGCTCGAGCATCCGACGGCAAGATCCTGTTCGACCTGCACTGCGCCCGCTGCCACACACCGCGCTGGCCAGCCCGCGGCGCCGCCCGACTGCCCAACAACGGCGGAACGGTCATGGTCGAGCCTGGACCTGACGGGGCCGGACGCTACGGTCCGACGCTCAACAGCGTGAGTCTCGAGTCGCTGTTCCCCGACATCGAAGATCACATCTCGTTTGTCTCCGAGGGCGCAGCCGACGAGGTGGCGTTCGGAGAATTTGCGCGGCTTGGCAACTACGGCATGCCCGGCTTCAAGAGAGTGCTGACCCGCGACGACATCCGGAAGATCGTCGAGTACGAACGCGGCCTCGACCCCGAGAGCCAGACCGCTGTCGGCTTCGAACTGCATGAGCCGGGAGACGACGAATGACCGCCTCGCACGTTCTCGGCATCGTCAGCTGGGATCCAGTTCTCACCGGATATTTAGCCGTCATCATCGGCATCGCCGTGCTGTGCGGGTCGGTCTACCTGCTGCTGGCTACCAACCTGGGGGTCCGACTCGGCTTCTTGGTGGCGTGGACCGGGCTGTGGGGCTGGATGCTGCTGATGTCCATCGTGTGGTGGGTGTTTGGCATCGGATGGATCGGCAGCCAGCCTGGCTGGAATGTGCTGGCTGTGACCTCCAATCCTGCGACGGTGCTCGTCGACGAGGTGCAGCGGCTTGAGGGCTTCCCTGTCGATCAGCCACCCGATGGCTGGATACAGATAGTTGCCGACGAGAAACGAGACGACGGCGCCGAAGACATCGTCGATCCCGAGCTCGTGCAAGCCCAGGCGTTCGCGGCTGACGCCCGCTCGGCTGCCGATGGACATGTTGTCTGCGACGCTGCGGACCCGCGGCAGTTGCTGGCAGTGAATTCGTGCTTGTTCTCAGCCGCGGACGAATACCAGACCTACCGAGTGCTGATCCGGGGCGGTGAGCGATACCGGCCGTTGGGCATCCCCGACAACGTCATCACGCAGTACTTCCTGCCGAGCAGGGGCAAACCGCACTACGCCGTCGTGCAGATCCAGCCGTTCAGGCCGAGGGTCGAGATTGATCCAAATCTGTTCGGAGACGACGGAGAGCTCGTGATCCCCGATCCTCAGATCGACGAGAACGAGCCTGTGTATTCGGTCGTGCTGGTGCGCGATCACGGCAGCGTCCGGCTGCGCCCGGCGTTGCTGACCATTTTCTCGGCGCTGCTGTTCGGCTTGGGCTGCTATCACCTGCACCGGCGTGACCAGGCAATCTGGGCGGTGCGCGAAGCTGCGAGCCAGTGACCGCAGGGGCTGAGCTGTTCTTGGGCCAGACTGAGGCCGCCAGTACATCGACGACTCGCTGAGGGGGACCGGCGCATGAACAGCGGCTTGGCGGAATACCTGCCGGTGTTGGTTCTCGGCGTGCTCGCTGTCGTGTTCGTGCTCGTCAGCATCATCGCGTCGCGGCTGCTGGCTCCCCAACGCGCCACAAACGCCAAGCTGGCGTCCTACGAATGCGGCATCGTCGACCAAGCCGCCATTCCCGAACGGTTTCCCGTGCGCTTCTATCTCGTGGCGATGCTGTTCATCATGTTCGACATCGAGATCGTCTTCCTGTACCCGTGGGCAGTCGCGAACGGCCAGCTGGGCCTCTTCGGGTTCATGGCGATGCTGATCTTCGTCGTGATCTTCTTCCTGTCGTTCGTCTATGAGTTGGCCATGGGCGGGCTGGAGTGGGGGCCGCGCAAGCGCCGCGTCCTCCCGCTGCCCCCCGCGAGCCGCAGCGGCGTTCAAGGCGTGCGCACCGTTGGACTCACTGGTCGTACCTACATCGCGAGCGACGAGCGGCCCGGCGCCGCATGGAGCGGCGCACCACGACACGGTGTCGCTCAAGTCAGCAACAGCATGGGAGCGGGCTGATGGCGGGAATCGACGACCTCAAGACGCGACTCGGCATCGACGACGGTCTCGCGGGCCTCGGTCACAACTTTTTCACCGCACCGGTCGAGGAGCTGGTGAAGTGGGCGCGGCGACGCAGCCTGATGCCGGCCACCTTCGGGCTCGCTTGCTGCGCCATCGAGATGATGGCGACGGGCACGGCTCATTACGACTTGGCCCGCTTCGGCATGGAGACGTTCCGCGCTTCGCCTCGCCAAGCCGACCTGATGATCGTGGCGGGCCGCGTCAGCCAGAAGATGGCCCCGGTGCTGCGCCAGATCTACGACCAGATGATGGAGCCCAAGTGGGTGCTGTCGATGGGCGTGTGCGCGTCCAGCGGCGGGATGTTCAACAACTACGCCATCGTGCAGGGCGTCGACCAGGTCGTTCCCGTCGACATGTATGCGCCTGGTTGCCCGCCGGGACCTGAGACGCTGCTGCATGCGATCCTTGCGCTGCACGAGAAGATCCGCACCGGCGAGCTGACCCAACGCCGAGCCGAACGAGGCGGCGGCGCTGCCATGGATCTGGCGACACATGGTGTGTCGCAGTCGAATCCAGCGGCACATGGTGTGCCGCAATCAAGCACGGTGACGCGCTGATGGCGGATCCCGGTGTAGCAGCCGACGACGCCGCGCCGGCGGCAGAGGTCGATTCGGGGCCGACCATGTTCGGCGTGCCGTGCACCGATGAGCGTGGCCAGCAGGTGCTGTACCCGAGCCGGGACGAATACCTCGATGTGCTGACCATGGCCGCTGCCGATGGCTTCGAGCTGTGCGTCGACGTGTGTGCCGTTGACGGGCTCACGAATCGCAGCCGTACCGTGCCGCCCGGCGTCGAGCCGGAGCGCTTCGAGGTGGTGGTGAATCTGCTGGACCTGCGCGGCCGGCGTCGGCTGCGTATCCGCACCCAGGTGCCTGCACAAGATCCGCAGTTGCCCTCGTTGGTCGGGCTGTACCCGGGTGCCGAAGCGCCCGAGCGGGAGGCGGCCGACCTGTTCGGCATCAGCTTCGCCGATCACCCCGATCCCAGCCGCATCCTCATGCCGCCGGACTGGGACGGACACCCGCTGCGCAAGGACTACGCCATCGGTGCGATACCGGTGCAGTTCAAGGCAGTCGAAGGCCGATGAGCACCGCGGCGACCGCGGCCATCCGCCGACCGACCGACGCCGTGCTGCGCATCTCCGAAGAGGCTGCGCTGGCAGCCGCCGATGTTTCATCGGCGCCGTTGGACACAGCCGATGTCGATGACGAGATAGAGACCGTCACTGCGGAGCCCGACGACGGGCCGATGCTCATCAACATGGGTCCGCAGCACCCGTCCACCCACGGCGTGTTGCGTATCGCGATGGAACTGCAGGGCGAGACCGTGCTGCGGTCAAAGCCGATCATCGGCTACCTCCACACCGGCATGGAGAAGACCGCCGAGGATCTCACTTACCTGCAGGGGCCGACGAACGTCACCCGCATGGATTACGCCTCGCCGCTGTTCACCGAGCTGGTGTTCTGCCTCGCCGTCGAAGACCTGCTGGGAACGGAGATCCCGCCGCGAGCTACCTGGATTCGCATGCTGATGTGCGAGTTGAACCGCATGAGCTCGCACTTGCTGTTTCTTGCGACGAACGGCATGGACCTCGGCGCGGTCGGGATGATGCTCTACGGCTGGCGCGAGCGAGAAGAGATCCTGCGGTTCTTCGAGAGCGTCACCGGCTTGCGGATGAATCACAACTACATCCGCCCAGGCGGTGTGGCGGCCGATCTGCCCGACGGCTGGCAGGACGACGTGGAGCACATCTTGGCGGTGCTGCCCGACCGGCTCGTCGAGTTCGACACCTTGATGACCGGCCAGCCGATCTGGCGGGACCGCACCCAAGGCGTCGGAGTCATTACCGCCGAGGAGGCCATCGCCATGTCGGCCACGGGGCCGCTGCTGCGCAGCACCGGCGAAGCCTGGGACCTGCGACGCACCATGCCGTACCTGGCCTACGACGAGGTTGACTTTGACGTCGTCGTCGGTGCCTACGGCGACACGTTCGATCGCTATTCCATCCGTTTGAACGAGATCCGGGAGTCGATGCGCATCGTTGCCCAATGTCTCGACAAGATGCCGAAGGGTCCCTACCGCGCTGAAGACCGCAAGGTCACGCCGCCACCCCGGGCCCGCATCGACGAGTCGATGGAAGCGCTGATCCACCACTTCAAGATCTTCACCGAAGGGTTCCGGGTGCCCCCCGGTGAGACGTACGTCGCGGTCGAGTCTCCTCGTGGCGAGCTGGGCTGCTACCTGGTGTCCGACGGCGGGCCCAAGCCGCAGCGCGTGCACATCAGGGCGCCGTCGTTCGTGAACCTGCAGAGCCTGCCTCATCTGATGTACGGCGGCCTGCTGGCCGATGCCGTCGCCATCATCTCCTCCGTCGACCCGATTATGGGGGAGGTCGACAGATGAGGGCTTGCGACCGCCGCGTTGGTGTTGGTCCCGCGTCCGACGGAAGCGGGGAGGTCGACCGATGAGGGCTTGCGACCGCCGCGTTGGTGTTGGTCCCGCGTCCGACGGTGGAAGGACAGCCAGGTGAGCTTCTTTACGGAAGAGAATCGCGCGCTGGCGAGCGAGATTATTGGCCGGTACCCGAAGCGTCGCTCGGCGATGATCCCGCTGCTGCACGTCGCGCAGGCACAAGCCGGCTGGGTTTCCGAAGAGGCGATGGTGGAGATCGCCGAGCTCGTCGACACGACATCGGCCGAGGTGCTCGGCACCTGCTCGTTCTACGAGATGTTCAAGCGGGAGCCCGTCGGCAAGTACCTCGTGAACATCTGCGCCACGATGTCGTGTGCGCTCGCCGGAGCGGTCGAGCTCATGTCCCACGCGCAAGAGCGCCTGGGCGTGCGCGCCGGCGGCACCACTTCCGACGGCATGTTCACGCTGGCGTCCGCGGAATGCCAGGCCGCCTGCACCGAAGCGCCGTGCTTGCAGGTGAACTACCGCTACCGCTACCGGGTCGACGCTGACGGGTTCGACCAGCTCGTCGACGATCTCGCTGCGGGCGTTCTGGACGACGAGATCCCGCCGCATGGCACCACGGCGCGTGTACGGCAACACATTCCGGCCGAAAGGGCGGTCGGCGCCATTCCACCCGAAGAAGTGAACGAAGAACCCGTGTGGCTGACAGCTCCGGCGAGCAATGGCACAGCCGGGGGTGGGAGGCACAGCTCATGACGCCGTACACCATTGCTCACGCGCCCGGGTTTGTCGTCAACGACGCGCCGCGCATCGTCACCGAGCGATTCGATCACCCCGACAGCTACACACTTGAGCGGTATCTCGCGACAGACGGCTATGAGGGTTTGCGCGCTGCACTCGGGCGCACGCCAGCCGAAGTTCACGGCGAAGTGCGCGACGCAACCTTGCTTGGCCGTGGCGGTGCCGGTTTCCCGGCAGGGGTGAAGTGGGGCTTCTGCCCGCCGGGTGTGTGGCCTCGCTACCTCGTGGTGAACGGCGACGAGTCTGAGCCGGGCACCTACAAGGACCGCCTGCTCATGGAGCTCGACCCGCATCAGCTCATCGAAGGGTGTCTCATTGCCTGCTATGCCGTGGGATTGTCGCAGTGCTTCCTCTACATCCGCGGCGAGATGGCGCTCGCGCAAGAACGTGTGGCGCAAGCCCTGAATGAGGCATACGAGGCCGGCTGGGTGGGCCGCAACATCTGCGGGACTGATTTCTCGGTCGACATCGTCCTGCACTCGGGCGCGGGCGCGTATGTGGTGGGCGAGGAAACGGCCCTCATCGAAAGCCTCGAAGGCAACCGCGGCATGCCGCGGCTGAAGCCCCCCTACTTCCCGGCGGCCATCGGGCTGTACGGCCAGCCCACCATCGTGAACAACGTCGAGACCCTGGCGAACTTGCCATGGATCCTGCGTCACGGCGCGGAGGCGTTCACGGCCATCGGCACGCCGACATCGCCTGGCACGCGCATGGTGGCGGTCAGCGGGCACGTCCAGCGTCCAGGAGTGTTCGAGATCACCAACGGCACCACCACATTCCGTGACCTCATCTACCGCCCCGACTATTGCGGCGGCATGCGACCGGGACGTGAGCTGAAGGCGTTTGTTCCCGGCGGTGGCTCAGCGCCCTGGTTCACGCCCGCACAGTTGGACCTGCCCTTTGAGGCCTCCGAGATCGGCCCCCAGGGGTCGATGCTGGGCTCCGGCGCAGTGATGGTGATGGACGACACCACCGACATCCCCGCGGCGGCACTGACGCTGACCAAGTTCTATGCCCACGAGTCGTGCGGCAAGTGCGTGCCGTGCCGGGAAGGGGCAACCTGGCTGGAGCGCGTGCTGCGCCGGGTATGCGACGGGACGGGCACACCGCGCGACCTCGACCTGCTGTTCGAGGTGGGCGCCTCGATCTGCCCAGGCGACTTCCCCCATGCCGCGGTCCCCGAACGAGGCCTCGAGCCGAAGCCGTTCCCGTACCAGATGACAACGATCTGCTTCGTGGGACCCTCCGCGTTCGCCCCGGTGCACTCAGCCATGACGTTATTCCCCGAGGAGTTCGAGGCCCGGGTGGCACCGAACGCGCACCTCGACGCTGAGTTGACCGGTGCTGGGTCTGGGGGTACCGGGCTGCGGGCGAGCCCGGCATCGGGCTCTGTCTCGGAGGTGGCGATCCGTGTCTGACACTGCGGCTGCCGAAGCAGCACCGAGCACCGTGGAAGTGACGATCAACGGTGTCGCTGTTGATGCGCGGCCGGGCGAGCTGGTCATCGCCGCCGCGGATCGCGCCGGCGTGCATATCCCGCGGTTCTGCTACCACGAGCGGATGAGCCCGGTGGGCATGTGCCGGATGTGCCTCGTCGAGATCGACACCGGCCGCGGACCGCAGCTGCAGCCCTCCTGCATGGTCCCCGTCTCGCCGCAGATGGTGGTCGACACCACCAGCGAACGCACGCAGCGAGCACAGGAAGGCGTGCTCGAGCTGCTGCTCATCAACCACCCGCTCGACTGCCCGGTCTGCGACAAGGGCGGCGAATGCCCGCTGCAGGACCAGACCATGGCCTACGGCCCCGGCGAGTCCAGGTTCGTCGAGGAGAAGCGCCACTTCGAAAAGCCGATCCCCATCTCCGACCTGGTGCACCTCGACCGGGAGCGCTGCATCCTGTGCGACCGCTGCACCCGATTCGCGGACGAGGTCGCAGGCGAACCGCTCATCGACTTCACCGAGCGCGGCAACGAGACCCAGGTGCTCACCTTTCCCGGCGAGCCCTTCTCGTCGTACTTCTCGGGCAATACGGTGCAGATCTGCCCCGTCGGTGCGCTCACTGCGGCGCCGTACCGGTTCAAGGCGAGGCCGTGGGATCTCCTCGAGACCGAGTCCACCTGCACGACCTGCGCGGTGGGCTGCCGCATCGCGGTGCAGTCGTCTCGCAACGAGCTGGTGCGCTACCTCGGAGTTGACATCGACCCGGTCAACCACGGTTGGCTGTGCGACAAGGGCAGGTTTGCCTTCGGTTCTGTCTCGAACCCCGAACGGGTGACGTCACCGCTGCAGGCGCGCACGCCAACGAGCACCACCTCGGACCTGGCTGACACCGAGCCGCTGCGCCGCTTCCAGCCGACCGACTGGGCAAGCGCCCTGGGCGCCGCGGCCGCCGCGGTGAAGGCGGCCCGGCCTGGCGCGATTGCCGTGCTTGGCGGCGCTCGCGGCACCAACGAAGATGCCTACGCATGGTCGAAGCTGGCCCGCACGGTGTTGCGGACCGACCATGTGGACGCGCAGCTCGGCGACGGGCTGCCCGCTGAGCTGGTCGTCGGCTTGCCCGCGGCGACGATTGACGAGGCGTGCAACGCCGACACGACACTGCTGGTGTGCGGAGACCTGCGCGAAGAGCTGCCGGTGCTGCACCTGCGTCTGCGCGGCGCGGCGCGAGCGGGCACGACTCGCCTGGTCGAGATTGCGCCGGTCAGGACGGGCCTGACTCGCAACGCAGCGCGAAGCGAGCAGTGCCGGGGTGGCGAGGCTGCATCGGTGCTGCGTGACTTGCTCGATGGCGACGATCCCCTGGCAGACGAGCTGGCGTCGGGATCCGTGGTCGTGGTGCTGGGTCGCTCGTCGGTCGCTGAGTCTGCTGAGGCGGCGGCCGAGGTGGCGTCGGTCATCTGTGCCCGGGTCCCTCACGCCCGCTTCCTCGTCGCCGCACGGCGGGGCAACGTCCGCGGTGCGCTCGACATGGGCTTGGCCCCAGGGCTGATCCCGGGCCGGGCGCTCAGCGCCAGCCCGCCGCCGAGCTTGGCGCAGGCATGGGGCGAACTGCCCAGCGAACGGGGGCACGACGCCACGGGAATCCTCGCGGCGGCCGCGTCCGGAGAGATCGATGTGCTCTTCCTGCTCGGTGCGGATCCCCTCACCGACTTCCCCGACAGCATGCTGGCGCGCCTCGGCGTGTCGGGCGCGGGCACGGTGGTGGCGGTGGATTCCTTCGTGAACCAATCGACCGCGGAAGCAGACATCGTGCTGCCTGCGGCAGTGTTCGGGGAGAAGTCGGGAACGACGACCAATCTTGAGGGACGCATCTCCGCCGTCGGAGAGTTGGTCACTGCGCCCGGCTCGGCCCGTCCCGACTGGATGATTGCGGCCGAGCTGGCCGTGCTCTGCGGCGGCGACCTCGGTGTCCTTTCGGTCGATGAGATCACCGCCGAGATTGCCGCCGTGTGCGCTACCCATGCTGAAGCGATCGGGCCTGAACTTGGCACCGACGGTGTGGTGGCATCGGGAGCAGCCTTCGAGCCCGAGTTCCCGGCCGAACATGTCGCACCCGCGCGAGACGCCTACGGCCTCCGCTTGGTCTGCAACCGCAAGCTCTACGACGGCGGGGTGACGGTTGAGCGGACTCCGGCGCTGGCGTCGCTGGCAGCCGACACGGTCCTGAGTGTGCATCCGGTCGACCTCGAACGCGTCGGCGTCGAGTCAGGCACCGAGGTCGAGGTCCACTCCGAGCGCGGTGCCCTGAGGCTGCCGATCGTGGCTGACGCCGGAATCGCCCGGGGGAACGTCGTGGTGCAGTTCCCGTCGCCTCACATCGATGTGGGCGCCTTGATCGACGTGACTGCGCCTGTCACCGACGTGCGGATTGAGACCCGCAGCGCCGGAGTGGCGTCGCGATGACTGGCGACCCACTGTTCGCCGACGGTGTCGACTGGGGCGACATCGGCATTATGGGCATCAAGATCGGGGTGGCATTCGCCGCCTTGCTGGTCGCCACCATGTTCATGATCTGGTTCGAGCGCAAGCTGATCTCGGACATGCAGCACCGCATCGGCCCCAACGTTGCCGGTCCGTGGGGCCTGCTGCAGGCTTTGGCAGACGGCATCAAGTTCTTCTTCAAGGAAGACCTCCGCCCCGCCAACGCCGATCCGCTCGTGTTCCGGCTGGCGCCCTACATCTCGGCGGTCACGGCGTTCGTTGCCTTCGCAATCGTGCCCATCGGCGGCGTCTTCACTGATACCGAAGGTCGCAGCGGCACGGTCACGCTCTTCGGCAAGGAGACCATCTTGCAGGTGGCCGATCCGCCTGTCGGCATTCTGCTGTTGCTTGCGATGTCCTCGGTCGCCGTCTACGGCGTGATGCTGGCGGGATGGTCCTCAGGATCGAAGTATCCGCTCATCGGGTCGGTGCGAGCCTCGGCACAGGCCATCTCGTACGAAGCCGCGTTGGGCATGTCCGTCGTTGCGGTGGTGATCGTGGCGGGATCGCTGTCCACCCAGCGCATCGTGTCGCTTCAGGCCGGCGGTGCGAACACCTGGTTCGTCGTCACCACCGGGATCGTGCCGTTCATCGTCTTCTTGATTGCCGCCACGGCCGAGCTGAACCGCCCGCCGTTCGACTTAGTGGAAGCCGAGCAGGAGTTGGTGGGCGGATTTCACACCGAGTACTCATCGATCCGCTTCGCCCTGTTCTTCCTGGCCGAGTTCATGAACGTCATCACGATGTCGGCGATCATGGTGACGCTGTTCTTCGGCGGTCCGGCCGGGCCCATCTTCTTCGGCCTGACGTGGCTGTGGCCGACCGTGTGGTTCCTGGCCAAGGTGCTCGCCTTCCTGTTCGTGTTCGTGTGGTTCCGCGCCACGCTGCCGCGCCTGCGTTACGACCAGCTCATGTCGCTGGGATGGAAGGTTCTCATCCCGGTGATGCTCCTCTGGCTGATGTTCTTGGGTCTGCGGCAAGTGGTGTTCGATCAGGAGAGCTGGAATCTGGCGCAACGGCTGGTGGTGACGCTGGGTGTGACCGCCGTCGGCGGCGCGCTCGGATGGCTGCTCCTGTCGGCGGCGATGCGCGCAGCCAGACGCAACACGGCCCAAGAGCCTCTCGACGCAGAGGATCTGGCCGGCACGCCCACCGGTGCAGCGCCGGGAGATGTCGGACCGGGAAGGGGAGGCTGATGGGCTACCTCGACGGCTTCAAGGTCACGTTCGGCAAGCTCTTCGGCGAGCGGGTCACCACGGAGTACCCGCACGAGAAGCGTCCGAAGCCGCCCCGGTTCCACGGGCGGCACGTGCTCAATCGCTATCCCGACGGCATGGAGAAGTGCATCGGCTGCGAGCTGTGCGCCGGCGTGTGCCCGGCCCGCTGCATCTACGTGCGCGGCGCCGACAACTCGCCCGATGACCCGGTGTCTCCGGGCGAGCGGTACGGCTACGTCTACGAGATCAACTACCTGCGCTGCATCCACTGCGACCTGTGCGTGGAGGCGTGCCCGACCGAAGCCATCACTGAGACGAAGGTCTTCGAGTTCAGCTTCCCGACCCGCCGCGATGCCATCTACACCAAGGATGAACTGCTCACCGACGACGACGGACGGCCTCGGCGCCAGCCCTGGGAGCTGTGGCACGAAGGCGACGACGAGCACACCTCTGGCTGGATGCGGGCAACCTCTCCCTCAGGCCAGCCCGACTACGAGGGCCGCGTCGGGTGGAGCGGCGAGCTGGGCTATGGCGTGCGTGCTCCCGAGCAGGGACAGCACGCTGACCTCGATGGCGAGGAGGACGACTCGGACACCGCCGTCGACGAACCCGCCGAGCTCGACGAGCACAGCCCCACGCCTGCGGCAGGAGATCATCACTGATGGTCGAGGTGTTGGTGTTTGCGGTGGCTGGTGCCGCGTGCCTCGTCGGCGCGATCGGTGTGGTGCTGTCGCGCAATCCGGTGCATGCGGCGCTCATGCTGGTGATGACGCTGTTCGGCGTCGCGGTGCTGTTCGTGGCACAGGAGGCGCACTTCATCGCTGCCGTGCAGGTCATCGTCTATGCCGGCGCCATCGTGGTGCTGTTCTTGTTCGTGATCATGCTGCTCGGCGTAGACCGGGCCGCCGAGCTGTCGCTGGGCGCACTGCCGGCCCAGCGGTGGACTGCAGCCGCATTCGGCCTCGGCGGTGCCGCCGTGCTGGTCTGGATGGTTGCGGCGGTCGACCGGCTGTACAAGGGTGCGCATTCCTACGAACTCGAGGCAGCGGGAGCGGCCGCCGGTGACGCTGACGCAGCCGCCACGAGCTATCTCACCGATGTCAGCGCAATCGCCCGGTCGCTGTTCTCCGACTACGTGTACGCGTTCGAGCTGACCTCCCTGCTGCTGATCGTGGCGGTCATCGGAACGGTGATCCTGGCCCGGCGCAGCTCCGGCGACGATGGACCGCTTGACGGTACGCACGGGGGCGATCTGCAGCAGGCCGAGGGCGCTCCGGGGACCCAGGAGGCACGCCGATGAGCGGCCTCGAGGTGACGACCGGCTGGTACTTGACGCTGGGAGCGATGCTGTTCCTCATCGGCGGCACCGGGCTGCTGCTGCGGCGCAACCCGCTGATCATGCTGATGTGCGTCGAGCTGATGCTCAATGGCGTCAACCTCAGCTTCATTGCGTTCGCTGACCGCTTCGGCGATGTGCACGGGCACACGGTGGTGCTCTTCGTGCTGGTCGTTGCGGCAGCCGAGGTGGTGGTCGGTCTCGGTCTGGTGGTGGCGGTGCTGCGCGCCTCGCCTCGTGCGACGGCGGACGATCTGTCGGCCTTGAAGGGCTGAGTCGATGGTCGAGTTGGTCTGGCTCATCCCCGCGCTGCCCCTCGCCGGGTTTGCGGTGCTCCTGCTGGCGGGTCCGCGCCTGGGCGAGCCCCGTGCGGGCTGGCTCGCCACTGCCGCCAGCGCTGGATCATTCCTGTTCACGCTCATCACCTTCGGCGGGCTGCTCGGGCTCGATTCGGCCGATACCGGCGGTGCAGGCGGGCATGGCGGGCGCTGGTTCGTCTCGACGCTGTTCGAGTGGATGCCGATCGGCGGCCTCGAGGTCGACGCGGCGCTGCTGGTGGACCCGCTGTCGATGACGATGGCGCTGTTCGTGACGGGCGTCGGGACGCTCATCCACCTGTACTCGGTCGGCTACATGCACGGCGACCCGAAGTACTCGAAGTTCTTCCTGTATCTCAACCTGTTTCTGTTCTCGATGCTCATGCTGGTGCTGGGCGAGAACCTTGTGGTCACTTTCCTGGGCTGGGAGGGCGTCGGCACGTGTTCGTACTTGCTGATCTCGTTCTGGCACGAGCGGCCTACCGCCGCCACCGCCGGGAAAAAGGCCTTCGTCACCAACCGCATCGGCGACTTCGGCTTCATGGTCGCCACGTTCCTGCTGTGGACGACACTCGGCACGGTCTCCTACGCCGGGCTGGCGGCGGGTGCTCCGGCGCTGGCCACCGGAACCGCCACAGCGGTGTCGCTGCTGCTGCTGCTCGCCGCTGCAGGCAAGTCAGCCCAGCTCCCGCTGTACGTCTGGCTGCCCGACGCAATGGAAGGCCCCACCCCGGTCTCGGCCATGGTGCACGCCGCCACGATGGTGACCGCCGGCGTCTACCTGCTGGTGCGGCTCAACCCGGTGCTGACCGACACGGCGCTGCTCATCATCGCCATCGTCGGCGCAGCCACCGCGCTGTTCGCGGCGCTGGCCGCGGTGGCGCAGCACGACATCAAGAAGGTGCTGGCGTACTCCACGGTCAGCCAGCTCGGCTACATGTTCCTGGCGATCGGCTCGGGCGCGTACGTGGCGGCGATCTTCCATGTCGTCACCCACGCATTCTTCAAGGGCCTGCTCTTCCTGGGCTCCGGCTCAGTCATCCACGGACTCGGCGACGAGCAGGACATGCGGCGCATGGGTGCGCTGCGCGCTGCCATGCCCATCACCGCGGTCACGTTCATCGTGGGCTGGCTGGCAATTGCCGGCGTGCCGCCGCTGTCGGGCTTCTGGTCGAAAGACGAGATCTTGCTGGCCGCGTGGGAGCAGCCCGACATCGGCCCGCTGCTGTGGGCCGTGGGCCTGATCACCGCTCTGCTGACCGCCTACTACATGAGCCGCCAGACGTTCCTGGTGTTCTTCGGCGGCCAGCGCTGGGAAGACGACGTCCACCCACACGAGTCGCCTGCCACCATGACGCTGCCGCTCGTGCTGCTGGCGGGTGCGGCGGCTATCGGCGGCATCATCAACCTGCCGCTGGTGGGCGATTGGCTGGTGCTCGAGCACTTCTTGGAGCCGGTGCTGGCACACCCGCACGACTTCACTTCCACCACCAGCACCAAGCTGGGCCTGGCGTTCGTGGCCGTCATAGCGGGGCTCGGCGGCATCGCGTTCGCGATCCGTGCATGGCTGCAGTCGCGCATATCGACTGATCGGCTCGAACCCGCGTTGCTCGAGAACGCCTTCCACGTCGACTCATCCATCTCCAAGTTTGTGGGCGGGCCCGGCACCAAGGCGTTCGAGGCCGCAGCCACTGCCGACCGGCGCGTCGTGGACGGTGCGGTCAACGGTGTCGCGCGGCTGGTGCGCATGATCGGCGAAGCCATCCGGCCGCTGCAGTCGGGCTACTTGCGGCATTACGCGTCGGGCGTTGCCGTCGGCGCGATCATCCTCGTCGTCTGGCTCGCGCTGCGGGGAGTCTCATAGCCATGGGATCCCTGCTTGCCGCCGCGGGCGCCGGCAGCGACTTCCCGCTGCTGAACGCACTGATCTTCGTGCCCGTAGTGGGCGCGCTGGTCGTTGCCCTGCTGCCGGCCAGCCGCCCGGATCTGGCCCGACCGCTCGGCACGCTGTTCGCCGCCGTCGGCGGCGCGCTGGCTTTGGCGCTGGCATGGCAATTCGACGCTGCAGATCCTGGATTCCAGTTTGAGAGCACCGTGTCGTGGATTCCTGCGCTCGGCATCTCCTGGAACGTGGGCGTCGACGGCATCTCGCTGTGGATGGTGGTGTTGACCAGCCTGGTCGTGCCGATCGTGCTGGCCGGCGTCGACCCGCACCACAACCCCAAGCCCTATACGGCGTGGATGCTGCTGCTGCAGGCGGGCTCCGTCGGGGCGTTCGTGGCGCTCGACCTGTTCCTGTTCTTTGTGATGTTCGAAGTGGTGCTGGTTCCCATGTACCTGCTGATCGCGGGCTGGGGCTACGAGGGGCGCCGCTACGCCGCCACCAAGTTCTTCATCTACACGATGGCGGGCTCGGCGCTGCTGCTCGTGGCGATCATCGCGACCGCGGTGCTCGGCTCACCCGACAGCGGCATCACGTTCGACCTGCAGACGCTTGCCGAAGGGCAGTTCCTGGGTCAAAACACCGCACGCCTGTGCTTCGTGGCCTTCGCGATCGCGTTCTTGGTGAAGGTGCCGGTGGTGCCGCTGCACACCTGGCTGCCCGACGCGCACACCGAAGCGCCCACGGCCGGCTCGGTGGTGCTGGCAGCCGTGCTGCTGAAGCTGGGCACCTATGGCCTGCTGCGCTTCGGTCTGTACCTGTTCCCCGAAGCATCCGACTGGGCAGCCCCGGTGCTGGTCACCGTCGGCGTCGTGGGTGTCATCTGGGGCGCGATCACCGCGGCCATGCAGCGTGACCTCAAGCGCCTCGTGGCGTATTCCTCGGTGGCCCACATGGGCTTCATCGTGCTGGGCATCTTCGCCTTCACCGCCCAGGCCATCGGCGGCGGCGTGATCCAGATGGTCAACCACGGCATCAGCACCGGCGCCTTGTTCCTGCTGGTGGGGATGCTGTACGAGCGTCGCCAAACCCGTCAGATCGACGAGCTGGCCGGCATCCAGTCGGCGGCACCGGTCTACGCCGGGGTGTTCACGCTGATCATGCTGTCGTCGGTGGGCGTGCCGGGCCTGAACGGGTTCGTCGGCGAATTCCTGATCCTGATCGGGTCGTTCGAGACGCGGCGCTGGTGGACGGTCGTCGCTGCCACTGGGGTGATCCTCGCCGCGTTGTACCTGCTGTGGGCCTACCAGCGGGTTTTCCATGGGCCGCCCGCCGCGGCCGACCGCCAGACGGCCGACCTGCGCCGTGGCGAGCTGGCGACGCTGGCCCCCTTTGTGATCGCTGCAGTGGCGCTCGGCGTGTACCCCAAGCCGCTGCTGAACGCGGTGGAGCCGGCTGCCGACAAGCTGCTGGAGCACCTCGAGATCCACAGCGACTTCGAAGTGCCCGATCCGGGTGATCCCGTCGTCGTGGACCACGGCAATGGCGCTGGCGAGCACGACGAGGACGGCCACTGATGGCTCAAGCCCAGAGCGTGTTCGTTTCTCCCGCCGTCGACTGGTGGGTGCTCGTCCCGCAGATCATCCTGGTCGGTGCCGCGCTCGGGCTGCTGCTGGTGGCCTCGCTGGCGCCCCGCGCCCTGCCCGGATGGGTGTCCACCGTCGTCGCAATCGCCACCGGCGCCGCGGCAGCCATCGTGGCTGCGGTCCAATGGACCATCTGGGACGCCGCGCCGCGCCCCACTCTGGCAGGCGCCTTCGTGAGCGACGGCTTCAGCCTGCTGCTCACCGTGCTGGTCGGCGTCGGCGTCGTCATGACCGCGTTGGTCGCGCATTCCGCCCTGGACCGCTACGACATGGCGCCGCCCGAGTTCGCGGCACTGCTGCTCGCCTCGGCAGCCGGCGCTGTCGTCATGGCCGGCGCGAACGACCTCATCGTGCTGTTCTTGGGCCTCGAATCGCTGTCGATCGCGCTGTACGTGCTGATCGCGTTGGCAGGCCGGCGCGCGAGCACCCGCGAGTCGGCCATGAAGTACTTCGTGCTGGGCGCGTTCAGTTCGGCGTTCTTCCTCTACGGCATCGCGCTGATCTACGGCTCGACGGGCAGCACGAACCTCAGCGGGATCGGTGACTTTCTCTTCGGATCCATCAGGGAGACCGATTACCTCCTGCTTGCCGGCACCGCGTTGCTGCTGGTCGGCCTGGGGTTCAAGGTGGCCGCCGTCCCGTTCCACTTCTGGGCGCCTGACGTCTATGAAGGTGCGCCCAGCCCGGTCACCGGCTACCTGGCGTCGATTGCCAAGGCCGCTGGTTTCGCCGCGTTGGCGCGCGTGCTGTACGTGGCGCTTGCGGAGCAGGGCACGGCTTGGGCGCCGATCCTCGTCGGGCTGGCGTTCGCCACGCTCGCTGTCGGCGCCGTCATGGCCATCTGCCAATCCGACGTCAAGCGCATGCTGGCCTACAGCTCGATCAGCCACGCAGGCTTCGTGCTGGTCGGCCTCTCTGCGGTCCCGGCCGCCAGCGGGCTGGCGCAGTGGACCGCGGGCGGCGGCGATGCAGTCTCGTCGGCTGTCTTCTACCTGATCGCCTACTCGTTCATGGCGCTGGGAAGCTTCGCCGTGCTGTCGGTTGTCGGCCCCGAGCTTCAATCGCCGGATCCCGACGCGAGCGCGCATTCCTTCAGCCGCTACGGCGGGTTGGCACGCCGCCGCCCTGTCTTGGCGCTCGCCTTCACCGTGCTGCTGCTGGCGCAGGCAGGCGTGCCGCTCACGGCCGGCTTCGTGGCGAAGTTCGAGGTCATCCGGGCTGCAATCGGTGCCGGCGGCTACGTCTTGGCCGCTGTCGCGATGATCACAGCGGTCGTGAGCGCCTTCGCCTACCTGCGCGTCGTTCTGGCCATGTACGCCCCCGAAGGAGCAGCCGACGACGGCGTCAGCGCCCCGGCCGCCCGAGCGAGCCGGCCGCGCTGGGGCGGCCTGCCCCTGACATCGGTCTTCGCCATCAGCCTCGCGGTAGCCGTGACCGTTGTCGTCGGCGTATTCCCGCAGCGGCTCCTCGAATGGAGCGCCGACGCCGTCCTGTCGATCATCTTGTAGGAATGGCGGCCGACTCAAGACGACTCGCCAATTTCCGTTGGCTGGTGCTTGACGCAATGGGAGTCATCTATCGCGCAGGCGACGATGTCGCTGAGCTGCTCGTTCCGTATCTCCGCGACCAGGGCTGTCGACTCTCGGCAGCGGAGATCGAGGCCGGCTATCACGCAGCCAGCCTCGGCCGGATGTCCAGTTCGGAGTTCTGGCAGCGCTGCGGTGTCGACGGCAACGACGCCGACTACATCGCGGGCCACTCGCTGTCGCCTGGTCTGCGGGAACTGCTCGAACACGTGACAGCTCGCGGCATACGCGTTGCGTGCCTCTCAAACGACGTGAGCGAGTGGGCCGCCCTTCAACGCGATCACTTCGGATTGGCGGAGTTCATCGATCCATGGTGCATCTCCGGCGACATCGGTATCTGCAAGCCCGATGCCGAGGCTTTCTGGACGCTCCTCAGAGCAATCGAAGCTGAGCCTGGCGAATGCCTCTTCGTCGATGATCGTCAGAAGAACGTCGATGGCGCGCGTGCAGTTGGTATCGAGGCCGTGCTGTTTGGGACCGAATGCTCCGCATCGCTCGACCAGCTTCTGGACCGGTTCGTACCGTAAGCCAGGTCGAAGGGCGCCAGGGGCGGCGATCCACGACCGCGTCAACTTGACGCGAAGAACCCTCGGAGCGCCGACGCCGTCCTGTCGATCATCTCATAGAGCAGACCCGTCGCCGACCCCGTTTGCATAGTTTTGAACAAGAATTCAAACTCACAGCAAGTTCCAATATTTTGACCTCGGTATCAATGGCATCGTGCGAGGCACCCTGTCCCGCAACGGCCGGGTTTGCAATACTTTGAACCAAAAGTCAAAGTATTTGTAAATCTTAAACGTTTGAACTATTGTGCTGGCGTGGACACTGTGGAACTGCACACGGCAATTGCCGGCGGCGAAACGCTGACAGTGGAGATCAAGTCCAACATTGACGCCACCGAACTCGTTGAGGCTGTTGTCTGTCTTGCGAACACGGACGGTGGCCACGTGTTGGTTGGCGTCGACGAGAAGACCAGCGAGATAGTCGGTGCAGAGCCGTGGCCGAGAATGGATCTCGATCCGGCGCGTATTGAGGCGCACATCGCGGCGAACACCGAGCCTGCGGTTCGAGCGTCTGTCGAGGTTGTCGACGACGGCACATCGGCGGTCGTTGTGGTCGCCGTGCCCGCAGCGAACACGGTCGTCGCGACCAGCAAAGGCAAGTTCGTCCGGAGGGCGCTTGATGTGCGCGGGAAGCCACAATGCCTGCCGATGCGGCCGAGCGAGGTCTTGTCGCGAGCGGGCAGCACCGGCGAACGCGATTTCACACGAACACCGGTGCCCATCCTGAGCATCGACGACCTGGACCCTCTCGAGATCGACCGCTTCCGCACCTTGGCGACGAGCGAGCACGGCGACGCAGTGCTGGCGTCCCTCAACGATGACGCGTTGCTGCGTGCCTTGGAACTCGTCGATGTAGGAGGACAACTCAATCTCGCCAGCGTCTTGCTGTTCGGCCGAGAAGCCGCGTTGCGAACCCACGTACATGGCGCAGAAGTGGCGTTCCAGCATCTCGGTGCCCAACTGACTGTGCTCACCAACTACATCGGCCATGTCCCTCTGTTGCGCGCCATGTCAGAGCTGTCTGAAAGGGTGCAGGCTCGCAACACCGAAGAAGAGCTCGAGATGGGCATGTTTCGGGTGCCGGTGCCGCGCTTTGCGGAGGTGACGGTACGTGAATTGATCGCCAACGCGCTGACACATCGCGATTACACGGCTTTGGGCCAGACACAGGTCGTCTTGACGGACGCGGGCCTTGAGGTCTCAAATCCGGGCGGCTTTCCCGTCGGGGTCACGCTGGCCAATCTGTTGATCACCCCGCCACGGCCTCGGAATCCGTTGCTGGCTGACGCATTCAAGCGTGCAGGTTTGGTGGAGCGCACGAGCCGTGGAATCAACCTCGTATTCAAAGGCCAACTGGGCAGCGGGCACGGCCCGCCGGACTACAGCGGCACCACCTCGGAGACAGTCTTGGTGCGTGTCGTCGCTGGACCTGCCGACCGGGAATTCGCAGGCTATGTGGAGGAGGCTCGCCGGGAAGGCAATGAACTTGAGCTTGACGAACTCCTCGTTCTGCATGAGGTCCGCCGCGAGCGCATCGTTTCTGCCCGGCGCGTGGCCGAGCTGATCCAACGCGATCAATCTGAGGCTCGCGGGCTGCTGACGACGCTCATCGAGAAAGGACTTATCGAACCTCGCGGTCGGGGCCGCGGCCGCGAATATCACCTGTCGGCCTCCCTGTATCGCCGCTTTCATGAGGCACCTCGCTATGTGCGCATGCGCGGGTACGACCGCCTCCAGCAAGAGCAGATGATCCTGACCTACGTGCGTGCACACGGCTCGATCGCTCGGCGCGAAGCCGCAGACTTGTGCCAGATCGATTCGAGCAGCGCCGCCCGAGTGCTTCGCGAGATGCGTCACGCAGGAGTGCTCGCTCTAGTCGGCGAGCGTCGCACAGCACGCTATGTGGTGCCGGTCTCCCCGAACCCGCTCCCAGGCGCGGAAGGGCCGGACACAGGTGATCCCATCGACGCGCTCGTCGGGCCGCTTGATGTCGAACCTGATGAGAACATCGATGATGTGATCTACGACTACGACCGTTGAGACTCGATGAGTTCAGTGGCTGGCCGTCGTTATGAAGAAGCATGCTTTCCGTGGGACGCGGCGGATCCCCCGGCTCTGACGGTTGGTTGCCGTCGAGGCCGGGGGATCGCTTTGCGTGCTGCCCCTGTGCGGTGCGGTGATGGGAGGGGGTCACCCGCCGTCTGCCGGGGGCAGCTGCCGCCGCCCTTGGCGGTGTGGGTGTCAGCCTGCGCTGCCCTCGCCGCCGGAGCCGTGCTCGCCGCTTTGTTCCCGGCCGCCCTCGGTGCCGCCTTCGTTGCCTTCGGCGTGGCCGCCGGCACGCTCGCTGCTCTCGCCGCCGCCGGTGCCGCCTTCACCGCCTTCGCCGCTGCCGACTTCGGCGTGGGGGCTCCAGGTGGTGAACGGTGCCTGTGTGGCGGGCAGGCTGATCTGCAGGGATTGGCCTGGCGCCAGGTCGGTGGGCGTGGTGGGGCCGAGCTCGGTGCCGTTGGAGAGGTGGATCTCCACCCGGGCCCGGGTCAGCACGCTGTTGGTGGTGTTGGTCACCTGGCCGTTGAACGTGTTGGTGGCCGGGTCGTAGGCCATCACCAGCCGGGCGCCGTTGCGGGTCACGTCGTAGGTCTGGCCTGGTGTCAGCGCCACGGCGGTGTCGTTCTCGCCGCCTGCCTCGGTCACCTCGCCACCTCGCTCGCCGCCTGACTCGCCGCCATTCTCGCCGCCGGCTTCGTTGCCCTCGGCATGGCCACCGGCACCCTCAGCGCCTTCGCCGCCTTCGCCCCCGCTGTGGGGGATGGGACCAGGCCCGTTGCAGTCGAAGACCTCCATGTGCACGACGTAGCCGTCGAAGGCCACTCCGGCCATGGCGGGCTCGTCCGCTACCGACAGCACCGACGTTGCCGATTGGCCTGGTGCCAAGTCGCCGAGCTTCTCTGGGCCCAGCTCGCCGACCGTTTGCGCACCGGCTTTCATGTGCGGCTCGGACTGCACGTAGCACAGCGTCTGCGACGTCGTATTGCGAACCGTGGTGCGCACGGTCTGGGTCGCCGCGTCGTAGCTGGCTGCCACGTCGAGGCCGCCCAGGTTGCCCGTCCAGGTCTGGTCGAGCGGGATCACCGGGCTCGACATCAGAGCCTCGTTGATCTCCTCGCTGCTGCCCTCGCCGACGCCTTCGGTGCCCTCTGCGTGAGTCGGGTTCGCCTCAGCACCCTCGCCGCCGTCCTGGCTGCGCTGGGTGCCTTCGGCGCCGCCCTCGTTGCCTTCGGTGTGGCCTCCGGAGCCTTCAGCTCCTTCGCCGCTGCGGGATTCGGCGATGATCTCGCCTGCCGCTGTCTCGGTGTTGTCCCCGGTGCTTGAACCCAGGGCGCACCCGCCCAGCGCAGCCGCCGAGAGTGTGACTCCTGCGAGTACCCCCGCCAGCCACTTCCTTGCTCTTGAATTCTTGAACCCCATGTCATTCTCCTTTCGTGAGGTTCTGACTTGGGGAGCAACGTAAGAATCGAATGTGACCCAAATGTGACGACGCCAAACAGTCCCGGAAGACGTGCGCTGCTGCGACGCCTCCCTGGCTCGCGGCGCTTGCCTGAGGTTCGGCGCAGGGTGGCGCGAAGTCGCTAGCGTTGCGGTCCGTGTCCGATCTCTTGCGGAGCTATCTGACCGTCGCAATCTTCGGTGCCGCGGCAGTCCTGATGGCCTTCACGATGTTCGGCGTCGCCCGGGTCCTGCGCCCGCAGCGACCGACGCCCCAGAAGCTCCTTGCCTACGAGAGCGGCGTCGACCCGGTCGGCAGCGACTGGACCCAGAGCCAGATCCGCTACTACGTCTTCGCTGTGCTCTTCGTCCTGTTCGACGTGGAGGCCGTGTTCATATTCCCCTGGGCGACGCGGCTCGAGGTGTATGCCCTGTTCGGCCTGGTCGAGATGGCGATCTTCATCTTCATCTTGGTGCTGGGCCTGTTCTACGCATGGCGCAAGGGCGTCCTGCGCTGGGTGTGAGGGGCTGAGGGAAACCGCACGATGGCACTGGTCGACAAGGTCAAACTGCCCAAGCCGCTCGCCTGGCTGCTGAATTTCGGCCGAGCCCGCTCGCTGTGGGTATACCAGTGGGGCTTGGCGTGCTGCGCCATCGAGATGGGCGCCGCGTTCGGCTCTCCCCGCTACGACGTGATGCGCCTCGGCGTTATCCCATTCCCCGCTAGCCCCCGCCAGGCCGATCTGGTGGTGATCTCCGGGACAGTCACCGACAAGATGGCGCCGGTCATCCGGCGCCTGTACGAGCAGATGCCCGAGCCCAAGTACGTCATCTCGATGGGCTCGTGTGCGAACTGCGGCGGTCCGTATTGGGACAGCTACTCGGTCACGAAAGGCGTCGACCAGGTCATCCCGGTCGACGTGTACGTACCTGGCTGCCCACCCCGGCCTGAGGCACTGCTTGAGGGAATCGTGCTGTTGCAGGAGCGCATCCAGCGTGAGGACATCCAAGAACGCTGGCGAGGTGAGCCCATCGTGGTGCCGCCCTCGGCAACCGCCCCAGTCCAGGTGCAGGCGTAGCTATGGCCGACGACACCGACGACGGCACTGAAACGCCCGGCGACGAGGCCCGCGACGCCCTTGCCGCGGAGCTGGCAGAGCTGCTGGGTGACGCCGTGGTCGAGACTCACGTCGAAGCGGGCCAGAACCTCTGGCTGCGCATCGAGATCGAACACTGGCGCACTGCGATCACTGCACTGCGCGACGCCGGCTTCGTCTACTTCGGCTTCCTGTCAGCCATTGACTGGTCGGATGCGCCAGAGGGCCGTTACGAGGACACCGAGTTCGACGGCGCTGGCGTCGGCGAGGACGAAGAGGAGACCACGAGCGCCACCGCCTCCGACACCGTGCGCCGGGGCGGCGGCGAAACACGCTTCCAGCTGCTTGCACATCTGCACGCCCCGGCACGGCACGCCGCCGTCCTCCTCAAGGCCGACGTAACCGATGTCGACGGCGCCCCGGCATCAGTGCCGTCGATCATCGACGTGTTTGCCGGTGCTAACTGGCACGAGCGTGAAGCCCATGAGATGTTCGGCATCGTCTTCGACGGTCACCCGAACCTGGAGCACATCTACCTGCCGAGCGAGTTCGAGGGCCATCCGCTGCGCAAGGACTTCCCGCTGCTGGCGCGTGCGGTCAAGCCGTGGCCCGGTGTGGTCGACATCGAAGAGATCCCGCCAGAGCTCGAAGCCCAGCTCGAGGCCGAGGTGATGGCCTCCTTCGAGGCGTCGGGAGCGGGCGCATGAGCCCCGCAACTGTGTCCGATGGTGCTCGCAGGTTCGCACCCGGAGCCGCCGCGCTGCGCGAACAGCAGGCCTACGTGGCGGGGCAGGCCGCCGATGCCCGCGTCAACGTCGAGCTCGACACGGGCGACATGACGCTGAACATCGGCCCCCAGCACCCCGCCACCCACGGGACGCTGCGCATCGCCTGCCGGCTCGACGGCGAGCAGGTCATCGCGGCCGAACCTTTGATGGGCTACATGCACCGCGGCTACGAGAAGCTCTGCGAGGTCCGTACCTACCCGCAGTGCACCACGCTGATCAACCGCATCGACTGGCTCGGCAGCTTTGCGAACGAGGTGCCGTTCATCCTGGCCGCGGAGCAGCTGATGGGTGTCGAGGCCCCGCCGCGTGCGCAGTGGATCCGAACCATCCTGTTCGAGCTGAGCCGCATCGCGAATGTGTCGTTGTTCCTCGGTGACATGGGTGTACAGATCGGCGCCCTCACCCCGGTGTTCTTCGCCTTTCGCGACCGCGAGCGAGTGCTCAACCAGATCGAAGAAGTGACCGGCGGTCGCTTCCATCCCAACTTCGACCGCATCGGCGGCCTCAAGGACGACCTGCCACGGGGTTGGATCGCCGAGACCCATGCCGTCATGGCCAAGATGCGCGGCTTCTGTGACGAGATGGAAGACCTGCTCATGGGCAACGAGATCTTTCAGACTCGTTGTCGAGGCGTCGGCGTGATCCCCAAAGATGTGGCTCTGAGCCACGGCCTCTCAGGCGCCAACCTGCGAGCCAGCGGCGTCGACTGGGACCTGCGTCGCGATGCCAACCCGGGCCTCGCCTGGGATCAGATCGACTGGCGGGTGTGGACGCACCCCGACGGCGACTCATTCGCCCGCTACTGGGTGCGGATGCAGGAAACTCGCGAGGCCACCAAGATCGTCGACCAGCTGCTCGACTCCATCCCGTCGGGGCCGATCATGACCAAGGTGCCGCTCATCATCAAGGTGCCTGCCGGCGAGGCCTACGTCTCCACCGAGAACCCACTCGGCGAGATGGGCTACTACGTGGTGTCCAAGGGTGGCTTGGGGCCGTTCCGGGTGAAGATCCGCACGCCCAGCTTCAGCAACATCTCGATCGTGCCCTGGGTGATGCGAGGCACCTACGTTCCCGACATCATCACCATCTTGGGCTCGCTGTACTTCATCCTCGGGGACATCGACCGGTGAGCGAGCTAACCCTCACCGGCGCGCTCGGTCTCGCGTATTGGGCGGAGACCAGCATCAAGCTCGGCGTCGCGCTGGTCGTCATCCCGACGGCTGCGCTGATGCTCGGCTACCTGTTCCTGCTCAAGATGATGGCCTTCATGCAGAGCCGGCTGGGTCCCCAGGACGTAGGCCCTTCCGGCTCGCTGCAGCTCATTGCGGACGCAATCAAGTTCCTCCAGAAGGAAGACATTCACCCCGCCGCCGCCGACCGGCGCGTTTTCCGTGCAGCACCGGTGGTGGTGCTTGCCTCATCGTTCCTGCTCTTCGTCGTGCTGCCCACCGGCCCCGACGCTGTCGTGGAAAACCTTGACACGGGCGTCTTCTACGCGCTGGCGGTCTCGTCGCTGTCGGTGCTGGGCGTGCTGATGGCCGGCTGGGCTTCAGCCAGCAAGTACGCACTGCTCGGCGGCCTGCGAGCTGCTGGCCAGCTCATCGCGTATGAGCTGCCGCTGATCCTCGCCGTCATGGGCGTGGTCATCCAAGCCAACTCTCTCAACCTGCAAGAGATCGTGCGGGCACAGGCCACCGGCGAGATCTTCGGCTTCGGCTTCGTCGGAAACCCGTTCATCCTGACCCAGTTCATCGGCTTCTTGATCTTCATGATCTCTGCCCAGGCCGAGCTGACCCAGACGCCGTTCGACATGCCAGTGGCCGAGACCGAGCTGGTCGGCGGCTTCCACGTCGAATACACAGGCTTCCGCTTCCTGCTCTTCTTCATGGCCGAAGTGGCCACGACCTTCGCCTTCTCGGCGTTGGCCACCGTCCTGTTCTTGGGTGGCTGGTGGATTCCGGGCTTCGATTTCGACGCTCCGATACTCAACGTGCTCGGTCCGATGGTGATGCTGGCCAAAATCCTGCTGGTGGCTTTCGTCATCTTCTGGATCCGCTTCACCTACCCCCGCCTGCGTGAAGACCAACTCCAGAAGTTCGCTTGGAAGGTCCTCATCCCGCTGTCGCTCGCCAACATCGTCGTGACCGGAATCTTCAAGGTGGTGCTCTAGATGCCGCAGCTCCCCGGATTGCTGAAGGGCCTTGGAGTGACAGCGCGCACCGCAGCCCGCACGCTGTTCCCCAAGCGCGGTATGCGCACGCTCATCCCCGCGCCGCAGCAGGGCTCGGTCACCGTGCAGTACCCGCACGAAAAGGAAGCCCCGCCCGACCGCGCCCGCGGCGTCATCGCACTGCACGAGGAGAACTGCACCGCCTGCATGCTGTGCTCGAGGTCGTGCCCCGACTGGTGCATCTACATCGAGGGCCACAAGGTCAAGGCTCCGCCGCGCCGTGCCGGCGGCAAGGCCCGCACGGTCAATATGGTTGACCGGTTCGACATCGACTACGCGCTGTGCATGTACTGCGGCATCTGCGTGGATGTGTGCCCGTTCGACGCTCTGTTCTGGACGCCCGAGTACGAGTATTCCGAGCCGAACATCGCCGACCTGCTCCACGACCGGATCCGGCTCGGCGAATGGATGGAAACCGTGCCCGAGTTTCAGGCCTATGAGCAGGGCTCGGAGCAGAAGGTCCGCGCCGTGCCCGACTTCGGACCGGAGGATTTCGCTCCCGCGCGGAAGCTCGGGGCAGACGACGCTGAGTCCGATGGCGCTCGCAGGCTCGCGTCCGCTGAGTCTGATGGCGCTCGCAGGCTCGCGTCCGGAGACGGGAGCTAGGTCGCCCGATGGTTGCGCAGAACATCGCCTTCGGCATCATCGCGGGCATCACCGTGCTGGCCGCACTGGGCATGGTGACAACGCGCAACATCGTGCATGCGGCCCTGTTCCTGGTGGCGGTGCTGGGCGGCCTCGCAGCGAACTACGTGCTGCTCGCCGCCGAGTTCATCGCCACGACGCAGGTGCTGGTCTACATCGGCGCCGTGATGGTGCTGTTCCTGTTCGGCATCATGCTCACACGGGCGCCGATCGGGCGAATACCCCAGATGACCGGGGCCTCCTGGCCGGTTGCCGCGCTGTCCGCGCTGGCCCTCGGCGGTGTCACCGTGTACGCCCTCATCGATCGGTTCGGCACCGACTCGCTGGCCACCGACAGCACGGTCTTCCGCACAGCCGACGTGTCGGACTCGGTCTTCTCGCAGTACATCGTCCCGTTCGAAGCCATCTCGGTGCTGCTGCTCGCAGCGCTGATTGGCGCCGTCGTGCTGGCGCGCAGGGACTGAGGCGGGCCGCGATGGGTGTCACAGTGATGAGGGCCACGGTGGTGGGCTTGACGGCGGTGGACGCCGAGGTGGTTGGCTGATGCTGCTGAACCAGTTCCTGCTGCTCGGTGCGCTGCTGTTCGCGGTGGGCGTCTATGGCGTGCTGGCGCGCCGCAATGGCGTCATGGTGCTGATGTCGATCGAGCTGATGCTGAACGCCGTCAACCTCAACCTGGTGGCGTTCGGGCTGCAGCACGACGTCGTGTCGGGGCAGGTCTTCGCCCTGTTCATCATCGCCGTCGCAGCCGCCGAGGTCGGCGTGGGCCTCGCCATCGTGCTGCTGCTGTACCGCAACCGCAGATCGATCGCGGTCGACGAGTTCGACCTGATGAAGGGCTGACGGAACGCGCATGTGGATCCTTGAGAACGCGTTCTTGATCCCGCTGATCCCGGCGGTCTCTTTCCTGGTGATCTTGCTGTTCGGGCGCAGCGTCATCGGCGCCGAGCGGGTGCACAAGGTGGGCATCACCGCCGTGGGCATCGTGTGGATCCTCTCGATGATCGCGGCGGTGTCGTGGATCACCCAGGTAGAGGACGCCACGTCGTCGAAGGCAGACGACGCCGAGCACGCGCTGGTGTCGGTCAACGAAGGCCTGAGCGCTTCAGGCTCGGGTGCTGTGGACGGAGACCTGTATCTCGCCGCCGAAGATGACGGCCACGGCTCCGACGACGGCCACGGCTATGCCGCAGGGCCCGACCCGGTCATCTCCACGGCAGATGGCTGGTGGTCGAGCGGCGGCATCGACTTCGCCGTGGGCACCTTGGTCGACGGCCAGACCGTGCTGCTGCTGGTGGTGGTGACCTCCATCTCGCTGCTCGTGCACATCTACTCCAGCGAGTACGTGAAGGGCGACCGGCGCTTCGTCCACTACTACGCCTTCTTGAGCCTGTTCACCGCCTCGATGCTCTTCTTCGTCATGGCCCAGAACCTGGTCCAGATGATCGTGGGCTGGGAGCTGGTGGGCGTGTGCAGCTTCGTGCTCATCGGGCATTGGTGGGAGGAACGCCCCAATACCGACGCGGCCGTGAAGGCTTTCCTGACCAACCGCGTCGGCGACATCGGCCTGCTCGTCGGCGTCGCCATCTTGTTTGGCACATTCGGCACGTTCGACATCGACTCGATCAACCGAGCCGTCGGCGAGATGGGCAGTGAGGTCCACTTCGCGATGCTCATGGCGTCGATCGCGCTGATGGCGGCGGTGTGCTCCAAGTCGGGCCAGTTCCCGCTGCACACGTGGCTGCCCGACGCCATGGCGGGCCCGACGCCGGTCTCTGCGCTGATCCATGCGGCGACGATGGTCGTCGCCGGCGTGTTCATGATCGGCCGGCTCTACCCAGTCTTCTTCGAGGGCTTTTCCATCGGCACCTCGTCGATCAACCTGATGGCGTTCATCGGCGGCTTTACGGCGCTGATCGGCGCCGGGCTGGCCTTCGCCCAGTGGGACATCAAGAAGGTGCTGGCCTACTCAACGGTGAGCCAGCTCGGCTACATGGTGATGGCGCTGGGCGTAGGCGCCTGGACCGCTGCCATGTTCCACCTGTTCACGCACGCCTTCTTCAAGGCCTGCCTGTTCCTGGGCGCCGGCTCGGTGAGCCACGCCGCCCACCACACGTTCGACATGCGGGAGATGGGCGGCCTGCGCAAGTACATGCCGCACACCTACAAGACCTTCGTCATCTCGACGCTGGCGCTCGCGGGCATCTTCCCGTTCGCCGGCTTCTGGTCGAAGGACGAGATCCTCCTCGGAGCGCTGAAAGGTCAGGAGAGCAGGTACCTGCTCATGCTGGTCTTCGGCTGTGTCGTCGCGTTGCTGACGGCCGCCTACATGACCCGGGTCATCTGGTACACGTTCTGGGGCGAGTACCGAGGTCACGGACATCCGCACGAGTCGCCCAAGGTGATGACCGTGCCGCTGTGGATATTGGCGGTCATGGCGGTGGTTGCCGGCGCGTTCAACCTGCCGACCCCGGTGCTGGAGTTGTTCGGGCTCGAGCGATTTGCCCACCTTGTGCAGACCTATGCCGAGCCGACGCACTACCTGAACGCGATCGGGTTGTCGCATCCGGGACCGGAATGGGAGATGGCCGCTGCGGGCTTGGTCCTAGCGCTGGCCGGCATTGCCATCACGTTCATGTATTACTGGCGCAACACCGGGCCGCATGGGCTGACCGAGCGCAACCGCTACGCCAAGGCGGGGTATACGTTCCTTGAGCAGAAGTACTACCTCGACCACCTCTACACCGACATCGTGGTGGGCTCGATCAAGGCGCCTATCGCCCGCGCCGCCAACTGGGTGAATAACAACGTGATCGACCTGGTCGTGAACCGTGCCGGCGAAGGCGCCCGCGACAGCGGCCGCTGGGTGTACCGCTGGATCGACCAAGGCACCATCGACAACACCGTCAACGCGCTCGGCTCCGGTGCCGATGCCGGCGGTCAGGGTCTGCGGGTGATGCAGACCGGCAAGGTCCAGAACTACGGCTCGCTGCTGTTCGGCACCGCAGCCGTGGTCGCCATCGTGTTCGTGATCGTCCTGTGAGCATCGAGATGAGGCCCCCGATGACGACAGAACCGATGAGACAAGGCCCCGGGCCCGAGCGGCCCGTGAGCGCAGCGAACAACAGCGGGAAACAAGAGGTAGCGCGACGAGAGGGTCCTCCGGTGCGCGCATGCTCAAGACGAGAGGGAGCTTCCTAGTGGACGCAACTGGATTCGACGCTTGGGCGCTGACGCTCGCAGTGTTCCTGCCAGCCGTCGGTGCACTCGTGATGATGGTGGTACCGCGCGCACGCGAGCTGGAGCTGAAGATGATCGCGCTCGGCTCGTCGCTGGCAGCGCTGGCTGTCGGGGTGTACCTGCTGTTCGCCTTCGACTACGGCAACGCCGGGGAGCTGCAGTTCGGCGTGCACAAGGGATGGATCGACGCCATCAACGCCGACTACATCCTGGGTCTCGACGGGCTGTCCTTGCCGCTGCTGATCCTGTCGATGGTCATCATCCCGCTGTGCGTGATCTACTCGTGGGAGCACATCCCCGAGCCGGGCAACGCGAAGGCCTTCTTCATCCTGATGCTGATTTTGGCATCCGGCATGAACGGCACCTTCGTGGCGCAGGACCTCATCTTGTTCTTCGTGTTCTTCGAGGTCGTGCTGCTGCCGATGTACTTCATGATCGGCGTGTGGGGCGGCGAGAATCGTCGCTATGCCTCGCTGAAGTTCTTCCTGTTCACGCTGTTCGGTTCGGCGCTGATGATCGTCAGCTTCGTAGCGCTGTACTTCGTGGCCACCAACGAAGCCGGGACGGCGCTGAACACGTTCAACATGAGCGAGCTCGCCGAGGCCGCCGGCGGCGACTTGGCCCGCGGCACTCAGGCGATCATCTTCGCCGGCCTCTTCATGGGCTTCGGCATCAAGGTGCCGATGTTCCCGTTCCACACCTGGCTGCCCGATGCGCATACCGAAGCGCCCACGGTGGGCTCAGTGATCCTGGCTGCAGTTCTGCTGAAGCTCGGCACCTACGGCTTCGTGCGGATCGCGCTGCCGTTCCTGCCCGAGGGTGCTGCGGCGTGGGCGCCGTGGATCGGCCTGCTGGCGGTGATCGGCATCATCTATGGCGCCTTGGGCTGCCTGGCGCAGACCGACATGAAACGCCTCATCGCGTTCAGTTCGGTGGCGCACATGGGGTTCGTGATGCTGGGCATCGCCACGCTGACCCCGATCGGCATCAACGCTGCGGTGTTCGGCATGGTGGCCCACGGGATCATCACCGGGATGCTGTTCTTCCTGGCCGGCTCGGTCAAGGAGCGCTACCACACGCTGGAGATAGGCCGGCTGGGCGGCCTGCTCAAGTCGGCGCCCCGCATGGGTTGGATCTTGGCCATCTCGGCGATGGCATCGCTGGGCCTGCCCGGCTTGGCGGGGTTCTGGGGTGAGTTCCCGGTGATCTTGTCGGCCTACAACCCCGGCGCCGGGCTTTCCGAAGAGCTGTTCCGCACCTACATGGTGATCGCCGCGGTGGGCACGGTGTTTGCTGCGGGCTACCTGCTGTGGCTGTTCCAGCGCAGTGCGTTCGGCGAACCCAAGGCCGAGTGGGAAGGGCACGCGATCGCCGACGTGAACCGTTTTGAGTGGGCTGCGTGGATGCCGCTGATTCTGGCGATGGTGGTGTTCGGGTTCTTCCCGGGACTCATCTTCGGTGTGGTCGATGATGTGTCGGTCGGCATCGCCGAGAGCATCAGCGCGGCTGTGGGCGGGAGCTGACGATGAACCTCGGGGCACTCGTGGCGTTCGTGCGGCCGGAACTTGACTGGCACGCGCTCGCACCCGAATTGACCCTGCTGGCTGTCGGCACGCTGGTGACCGTTGCCGACATCGCGCTTGACGACAAAGCCAAGCGGATGATGCCGACGCTGGCCGGCATCGGCCTGCTGATCACGCTGGTGCCGATCCTGACCTTGGCGGCTGACGGTGCCGAACGGTCCATGTTCGGCGGCGCCTACGTCGTCGACGACTTCTCGCTCGTGCTCAAGGCACTGTTCATTCTGGCGGGCTACGTGGTCGTGCTCATGTCGGTCGACTACGTGCGCGAGGGCGATTACTACGAGAACGAGTACTACACCCTGCTGCTGACATCGCTGCTGGGCATGGTGATGATGGCCAGCTCGCGCGACCTGGTGAGCGTGTTCGTCGCGCTCGAGCTGCTGTCGATTCCTGCGTACATGCTGGCTGCGTGGCGCAAGGGCGGGCCTCGTTCGAACGAGGCCGGCCTGAAGTACTACCTGATGGGGGTCTTCGCCTCCGCCGTGATGCTGTACGGCATGTCGCTGGTGTTCGGCGTGGCCGGCGACACCGATTTCGGGACGATCTCTGAGGCGCTGCGGGGCGAGGGTGCGAGCCCGATCGTCATCGTGGCGATCCTGTTCGTGCTGGTCGGCTTCGCCTTCAAGGTGTCAGCGGTGCCGTTCCACACCTGGGCGCCCGACACCTACGAAGGTGCGCCGACGCCGGTGACAGCGTTCCTGTCGGTGGCATCAAAGGCAGCGGGCTTCGTGGCGCTGCTGGGCTTGGTGTTCGTGGCCTTTGAAGGCGCCGCCGACGTCGTGCAGCCGTTCTTCTGGGTGCTGGCCGTGGTGACGATGACCGTGGGCAACCTGATCGCTTTGCGCCAGACGAACATCGTGCGGATGCTGGCCTATTCAGGCGTCGCGCAGGGCGGCTTCATGCTGGTGCCCTTCGCCGTGGCGTTCGAGGGCGATGCTTGGACCGTCCCCGGCGCCGGGATCACCACGACTGTGCTGCCCAGTGCCTACGAAGCGGTCATCGTCTACCTCATCATCTACGCCTTCATGAACCTGGGGGCGTTCAGCGTGGTGCTGGCAGTGGCACGCCGGACCCGCTCGGGTGAAATCGACAGCTACGCCGGATTGTTCAGGTACGCACCCGGCATGGCGGTGCTGATGACGGTGTTCCTGGCGTCGTTGGCCGGTATCCCGCCTGCGGGCGGATGGTTCGCCAAGTTCGTCATCTTCCGGACGCTGGCTGATGCGAGTACGCCGGCAGGCTGGGTGCTTGCCGCAATTGTCGCAGTGAACGCGGTGATCGCGTTCGGCTACTACGCCCGGGTTCTGGTGCAGATGTGGTTCGAGCCAGTGCCCGAGACAGTTGCGCTCGGAGTGGATGCAAGCGGCGATGCCGAGGACGAGTTGGCCGACGAGCCGGCCGAAGCCTCTGCGAACGACGATGGCGGATTCGTGGCCACCGAGACGCGCCAGCAGACAATGGTGGCGTTCACCCCGGGACCGATCCCTATGACCGGAGCGCTCGCCGCCGCACTGGCCATCACTGTGGTGGCCACGATGGCGCTCGGCGTCTTCCCCGGCCTCGTCAGCCACTTCGGCGAGGTCGCGTCGTTCTACTTGGGCGGCTGATCACGGCCTGGGCATCGTCGTCAGGCACCGAGCATGAGCGGATCCCTGCGACCGGTCCGCAAAGATCGGGTTGCATGATCGAGTCGGCACGATCTAGTCGAGGCGACTGGGACCGTCCCTTTCTATGAGTGAGCCCGTGCGCTTCGACGCGTACATGGACGAGGCGCTGTACGGCGCTTCGGGTTTCTATGTGCGCGGTGGGCAACCGGGTAGTCGCGCTGGCGACTTCGCTACCTCAGTCGAGCTGGGTTCACTGTTCGCCCAATGCGTGGCCGCCTACTTGGACCGCACGTGGCATGAGCTGGGACAACCCGACCCGTTCGTAGTAATCGAGGGCGGCGCAGGACGCGGGACGCTGTGTCTCGATGTGCTCGCACATGTCGAGACGTGCAGCACCGCACTGCAGTACGTGATGGTCGAGCGTGTTGCCACACAGCGCGAAGTGGCTGAAGCACGGGTAGGCGCCCGCGGTGTCGTTCACCCGGTCGCCGCGGTACCAGACCTTCCGTCAGGTCCACTCGTAGGTGTGGTGATTGCCAACGAGCTGCTCGACAACCTGCCGTTCCGCCTGCTCGAGCGTTCCTCCGGCGGCTGGCAGGAGGTACACGTGCAGCACAATGAGTCTGCCGCCGTCGAAGAGATGCACCCCGCCGCCGCGGACGCTGTCAGCATGGCTGCCGTCCTTGCGCCTCAGGCGGTCGGCGGCGCACGGGTCCCGTTGCAGCTGCGGGCAGCAGTCTGGATGCGACGCGCACTTGGCTTGCTCAGCAGCGGACGCGTGCTGGTGTTCGACTACGGCGTACGCCGAACTGCCGAACTGGCTGCGCGGTCGCCGGCCGAGTGGTTGCGGACCTACCGATCCCATCGCCGAGGACACGACCCGCTGCATGCACCGGGCACAGTGGACATCACCTGCGAGGTGGCCTTCGACCAGCTGCCGCCGGGTGCGTTGCTGGTTTCCCAGGCCGACTGGCTCACTGCGGCTGGCATCGACGAGTTGACGGCAGACGCGAGGGCGCTGTGGCAGCGACACCGGTCGAGTCCGACTGCTGTGGCGCTGGCCGCTCGGGCTCTGCTGGAGGAGGCTGCGGCACTGACCGACCCGGCCGGCATGGGCGCCTTCTGGGCCGCAGAGTGGCACGTCGATTGATTGGCACCAGGCGTGGTTCGATACTTTGTCCGCCCAGAATTGGCGGAGCGCATCGTCGAGTGACCATGCTTGCCGACTGTGGCTGAAGGGGCCTGTGGACATGTGGTGCCCGGCAACTGGCTCCGCGCGCAGGTGCTACGACGGCCACCATTTGATCGCTTGCAGAACTTCAGCTCCTAGAAACAGAAGCGCCCCTAGGCCCAGCCAGCGATCACGATGGACAGGCAAACCCGCGTTCAAGCGGCGCACCAAGTCATCCGCTGCTCCGGCTGAGTGGAAGGTCCACATATCAGAACGATCCCAGTTCCCGTGCCCGACCCAGTGCCCTCGCCAACAGAGGAATCCACGCTCGACAGTGACCGGTGTTTGGTCGCGTCGGTCGGATCGGGCCCTGAGACGGTCACGAGCGATGTAGTAGGTACCGCTGAACCCACCGCCGCCAATGTCATCCTCCGACAATTCAACGATGATCTTGTCCGTCTTGACGGTGGTGTAGAGGTATCGCGTTTGACTCAGCGGGCGATGGACCTTCCCTCCGACGCAACAGCCCCGGATACTCGCTCGCCCCACCATTAGGGCAGCTCAGAACGGTACTCAGCCAGATCGTCGGCAAGCTTCGTCAGTTGGCGCCTAAACACCTCGCACACGTCAAACACGATCTCGCGCACGTCCCGCATCTGCACTGGCGGGGCGGTACCACGATCACCGAGACCGTTCTCCTGGCAATGCGCAAGTAGCGCACGGTCTGTCTCGCGTGCCCAATTCTCAACGACTACGGCTGCGTGGTCGATGTCATTCATGCCGCCCGCCACGCAGCGACCGGTGCGACGGCAAGGCTGCCGCTGGGCGTGTAGCCACCGTTGGACTGCGGCTTCTGGTGGTACTCGAACACGTCGATGCCTTCGATGTCGGCAGCAATGATCATCGCTGCGCGAGGCACGTACTGTCGCTCCCCGAACTTGGCCGACATCGATTCCGCTTGATGTTTCCAGTAGTAATCGCTGGCATCGGTCACCCCTGTTCGCTTCTTGCGCGCGATCATGCGCAAGGTCGCGACGCAGAGCACTACTGCCGCACGGAATTCGGGATTGTCGTAGCCGACTTCGTGGTGGTACGGCAACGGGCAGCGTTGGAGACCGCGAGTAGCGACCGATGCTGCGATCTTGGCGTCGAGTTCGTCGGTCGCTGACGCGTCTGCTAAAGCTTGGCGGAACACATCCGTCGAGAGATCAGCTGGCATCATGCTGGCCGCAGCTGCTCAGTCATCGGAGGCTCCATTCGGCTATTGCGGATATCTGGATGGTAAGCGCGCGTCCGGCCTGAGCGGAGGAATAGCGAAACCCACCGGGGGAGCTACTCCACGACTGACGGGGACCCGTTAGTCGGTCCGATGCCGGGATTTTCTTGGGATACGGCCTGGATTCTCGGAGACTAGAGAATTGCAGATGGCCCGAATGTCGGGGTCGTTAGCCTGAACGCTGCATTGACCGCAGGTGGAGAACCCCGATTGACCGACGCGACGACGAACACCGGAAGGCTCGCCCGCGTGACTGGGGTCAGCGCGGACGGCCACCGGGTGTTCTTCGATCTCCGCAGCGGTGACAGCGGTTGGTTCGACCAGGACGGGGATGGCTTCAGCACCGGTGACGTGGTTCTGATGTCGGGCGAAGGTTCGGGTAAACGGATTGACCGGATTGACGCCAGCGCGTGGCCCGACGACCTGTGGGTCGGCGTGGTCAAGATCAAGCTGGACGATGTCACCGTCGTCGAAGCGAGCGGTCGGAATCGGAAAGTTCCTACCCGAGCTGAGGTTGCCTATGAGGTTGGCAACACCGTCGAGGCCGGAGATGTCCGAGGGGTCGCCCGTGTTCTCTCGGAAGAACCCATCAAGTACATCGAACTGCCGGCGATCAGCGAGGATGTCGTGGATCGGTTCCGAACTGAAGGCAGTTCCGATCGCCAACTCACTTTCGACGACTTCGGTGGTCTCAGCTCGGTGGTCAAGCGTGCAATCGAGTTGATCGAGCTGCCGCTTGAGCGGCATGACGAGTTGGCCGAGATCGGAGCGCGCGCGATTAAGGGCGTGCTCTTCACTGGCCCGCCTGGCACCGGCAAGACGATGTTGGCCCGGATCATTGCGGCCCAGGCTGACGCGGCCTTCTTTGAGATCTCGGGGCCAGAGATATTCAGCAAGTGGTATGGGCAAAGCGAAGAACTCCTACGACGCATCTTTGAGGCAGCGGCGAAGGAGGAGCGGGCCATCATCTTTTTCGACGAGATCGACAGCGTGGCGGGCCAGCGCGACGACGATGCTCACGAAGCGAGTCGACGAGTGGTGGCCCAGCTGCTCACCCTGATGGATGGGTTCGACTCGACGAGCAACGTGGTGGTGATCGCAGCAACTAATCGGCCGCAGGATCTGGACGTAGCCCTTCGCCGACCTGGGCGACTCGACTGGGAGATCGAGTTTCCCCTGCCGAGCGAGGAGGATCGATTGGACATCCTCATCAAGTCCGCTCAGAGGTTGCGAACGATGGATCCGATGCCGCATGAGTTTGTGGCCACTAGGACCGACGGCTGGTCGTCGGCCGAGCTAGCAGCCATCTGGACCGAAGCTTCGCTACTCGCGGTAGCGGACCACCGAAGGGCCATTTTCGTCGAGGATTACATCGGTGGGTTCGAGCGTGTGGAGCGCCAGCGCGAGCGCATCGGAAATCAGCCCGCAAAGGCCGGGTCTGCCGTATGAGCCCCTTCAAGCGCATCCGAGCCTGGCGCCGTCGGCGAGGTCACGCGCGAGAGGCGAAGGAACATTTGGGAACTCGCCGCGAGTTCGTATACCTCGACGAGGTGTCCGTCTGCAGCCTGCTCGCCTCCCGCAAAGGGACCATCGCGACAGAGTTCACCGACAGTCAGACGGCTTCATTCAATAGCGAACTAGGCGGCTCGATGGGCGGCGGCTTCGGAGTGACCAAGGCCGAGGTCAGGTCACGGCTGGCGACCGGGCAGTCGCGGACCTCACAAGTGCTCCGCAAGGCGACCGTCCAAACGAGCTTCAAGGAGCTTTACGACCTCGAGCGACCAGAACTCGGTTTCGCGGGACGCGACGCCTTACGAACGCCCAAGGCGCGCAGTGGCTCTGGACTTGAGCAGGACCTTGATCGACACATTTCGTCGGGCCAAATCATCACTCCACAAGCGCTCCACCGCGGCGACATCATCGAAGTTGCGGTCGTCCTCGAGGCAGACCCAATATTTCGTGTCAACGCCATAATCACGACCATCCGCGAGATCCTCGAAGAGAACTTGCAGCTGTTCAGTGCTGAGAACGTCGGTCAGCTGGCAGAGATGCGATCGGTCGGACGGCTGCTCGAGAGCCTTCTTGCCGACCTCGTGCCGATTCGAGGGACTCTCGTCGACTTCAGAGTCGCGGAGATCGGCGGCCGGGAATGGATAGTCCACCGTGACCTCTTCGACCAGCTAGACGAGCCGGGAGATGCAGCACTATGCGATGTTGTCGTGGTTGGCGTAGCTGAACGCGACCTCTTTTGGAAAGACATTCGTCGTGTCCTGTTCTCAGGCAGCCGGTTCACCGTCTTCTGCAGGCTCGGCGGCGAGGGTCTCCAAGACCAGTGGCGCCCTATCAAGCTCATGGACGTCCTCCATGACATTCACCCGGTGTTTGGCGAGCAGATCGGAGATCTGGGCGAGGCCGCTCTTCATGCGATGGAGGTGGCCGCAGATGCATCGCAACAATCACACTCACCCTCAGGGCAGGGGGAGGACGCCTTGCTCTGGCGCTACGTCACAATGCTGGCCGAATGCCACGGTCAAGTTCCTGATCCTGCTGAGGTAGCCGACATGGTGGCTACCGTGGAGCGGCCCACCGGCTGGACCGAAACCGTTGACGAACGCCGTTCAGTGCTCGCTGAGGCGACTGGCCGCGTCGACTCAGCGTTTGGTGTCACGACCACCCCCGAAAGTGCCTGTCACCTGCGAGTGGCGGCCACTCTGGACGCAGGGTTTGGCTTCCAAAGTTCAGCCGGATCCCAAGCTCCAATATCACCCTCGACCAACGTCGGCGACGCCGTGCGATTCCTGGACGCGGAGTTCATCGCCATCTATTGGTAGGCCCTCCCTGAATCACCATCCGCGTACTGCAATCGTGCTTACCTCTGCAGCGCCAAGCCCGGCGACCCGGCAGGCACCGCGTCAGCGAGCAAATCTGGCACTTCCCCCCGTTGACTAGTCAGGTGGTTAAGACGGGCTGGCCGCTCGGGGTGTGACGGTATTGGGCTTCGTATTCGTCTGGGGTTCGGCAGTCCAGGCTGATGTGACGTCTGGCGGTGTTGTAGCGGGCGAGCCGCTCGAAGATCGACCTGCGGGCTGTCGCGCGGTCGGGGTAGCGGTGCCGGTGGACGAGTTCTCGTTTGAGGCTGGAGAAGAACGCCTCGGCCACGGCGTTGTCCGCGGACGGCCCGACACGGCCCACCGACTGTGCCAGCCCCCAACCGGCGACGGTGGCGCGGAGGTTCTTGGCGAGGTATTGGCCGGATTCAATCGGTAGTCGCGACACCGGGTTGTTGGAGGGAGCGTCGGTGTTCGCTGAGGGCTTCGGCGACGAGCTGGGTGTCGATGCGGTCGCTCATCTGGTAGCCCAGCAGCCGGCGGGACCCCAGGTCGAGCACCACCGTGAGATACAGCCAGCCCTCGCCGGGCAGGCGTGAAGCGTTAGCCGCACTTCAGATGCGCTGATTCCCAGTTTTCAGATTCGGGTGCTTCGTTCCACATTTGGTCGGCAGCATCACCGCACGCCTCGATCAGTGCGTCTCTTCGCTTGAGATCCTCGTTGGCCCAGTCGGCGGTAAATTCTGTGTTGCGGGCTTCGAGCGCTTCCAGTTCGTCGGCGGCGCGCTTCCAGTCGTCGTAGTGGCGACACCACGACGGGCGACCTGACTCCTTCGACTTGCGCCCGGAGGAAGGCGCCCCGGCCGCGCCGGTCGGTCGAGGCTCGGGTGGGTCAGCCCAGTTGGGCGAGTGGCTGCCCTCGATCCAGTGGTCCCACTCGGATTCGTTCGGGAATCCGCTCGGGGGAGTCGGGCTGTCGTAGAACCACTGGTCGGTAGGCGGCCCTGCGGCGCCAATCGCGAACCAGTGGCCGGCGATGGTCTGGCGGGCCGCGTACCAGCTCTGCCCGTCCTCGCTGATGTGCATTTCGATGTTGTTCGGCCGTGGCAGGTCGTACGTGTCGGACAGGCTGTCGATGATGACCTCGAGGCCGGCGAAGTAGCGGTTGCCCTGCTTGGGGTAGTGCCCGAGGTGGCAGGTGTACAGCCAACGGAGCGCCTTCTGGGTCTCGGCGTGCTCGCGCTGATCGATCTGTCTGCCTGCCGAATCGGTACCTGCGACGCCGGCGTTGTCGATGAGTCGCTGAGCCTTCACCGCCTGATCAGCACGATGGTCGCGGTCTCGGCGCAGTGCACGACTCGCCCATCTCCAGGTGGCACGGAATCCCTGATCGTTCGCGAGCCACGAGGCAGAGGGACGTACAGCGCGGACTGCGCGCAGCCGAAAGCCGCACCGAGAGAGCACCGCGAGCCGGTGCCTCCATGTCAGGCCAACAGCGGACTGGGAGCGCATGACCGAGAAAGTGGCGTCGTAGACCATGTAGAGCGCGAACAGCGCCATGAAGCCGAGCGCAACCGGCGCCAACCAGAAGGGCATGACCAGTTCGCGCCACCACAGAGCCCAGTCAGTGTCCTCCCGTTCGGCCACGAGCCGCGTGATCCCCCACGCAATGGCTGCCAAGCCCAAGAGCCACAAATAGCCGAACGCGAGCTTGCTTTCGCGGCGGTGCTCGGGACGCGACTCTCCCATGGCCCAGAGGAATGAGCACGGCAGGGCGACGATCTGGGCTGGTATCTCCACGTACAGCGGGAACGAGGCGAAGCTCGCCACGAACTCGAAGACCACGATCATGGGCAGCAGCCGCTTGAGCGCACCCGTGATCGCACCTTCTTTCTCGACCGCTTCGACGCCGACGCCGAACAGTCCGAGGCCCGAAAGCAACAACCACAGCACAGCCGCCTTCGTCAGCTTCCAGTCCCACACGTCAATGGCGTCGGCGGCGTACAAGGCTGCGGACAACCAGCACAGGTAGACGACCGCTGGCACGAGGATCGCTTTGCTCGCGAGAGCCGACAGCAGTGCGCGCACCGAAGCCAGCAGGCCGCCGCCTGAACCGCCTCGCCGCGACAGCAAGACGGCGATCGCCGCCCAGAAGAGCAATGACGACAGCGCCCCAAGCTCTCGATTCGTGAGGAAGAAATCGGCCAAGCAGGACGCCCAACTCGCTAGGCGAGGTCAACGGACAGCCACGTTACATCTCGGCTCGTCGGAGTCCCCGTCCGCAGGCTGTGGGATGCCCTAGACCGTGCTATCACTAGGCCGCAGCCGCCGAGTATGGACTTCGACCTGGCAGGCACATGGGGTCCGCTGCGCCCGGCCGCACTTGTCATGCGGCCTGAGCACGGCCAGCTACGCAAGTTGAAATGCGTCGCGTCGGAGAAGCGACCGACATGCTCATCGCGCTGCGGGCGGCGTCATGACCGAAGATCCGAAGACGATCAAGGTGATGGCTGCGGCTGACAAGCAGATCGACATTGCAGATGGGGACTTCACGGTCACAGAGCAGTGGCTCGACAATGGAAACACCATCGAAATCATCTTCTGGTCGAGCTAACTCGGATTATTCATGGGAGAGTCTGTCAGACCCCCCTGAACCTGCTGATGCGTACATTGAACGCATGCATCGTCGGAGGTCAGAGGGGCTTTTCCGCGGACCCACACGGCGCCGCCCGTCACACTCGTGAATAATCAGGGCTAGCGGCCAGCCAGCGGGCGTGACCCACTGCCGTGTTCAGCGCGATTCGGTTTCGTCTCGCAACCAACAGCCTAAGTCGTTGAGTTGGAGGCTCTGTGGGCGCCGGTGGATCGAGGGCTACTGCGCAGTGATCGGTACCATTTCGGCATGGATGCTCTTGAAGTGAGAGTCAGCTCAACGGTGTACGAACGTGCTCTCGGCGCGGGTCTCAGCGACTCCGAGGCGAGTTTGAAGGCCGCCGCAGCGGTGGAGGGTTGGCGCGCGCGGAGCGGAACCGACACGCGGACAGCGCAGAAGTTCGGCCAGGACTGGCGGTTCTAACGCTCCTGCAAGTTGCGCTTGGCGCGGCGTTGGTGAGGCATGACGAGCGGCGGTTCGGCTTGGCGAGGTGTCGTACTCAGGTGCGTCTTGGCAACTCCCGGCGTGGCATCGCCCCTAACTGACTGCCCCCATGATCGGGCTGTGGTCACTTACCGACGTAGTCACCCAATTTGAATCCTGCGCGTTTCGAGTCTCGTCGAATCGCGTTCCGCCGGCTGCGCACGAAAGCTTGCAGACAGCCTGTGCGACCTGCGGATGCAGAAGTACATCGAAATACGCACATGCCTCGGCGGAGTTGGACCATTGCTTGCTTTCATCGAGTCGTCGCAACACAGTCGTGTCGAGCGCGTAGGCGACCTGCGGGGCGTCGGTGTGCTCGGTCATGGCATAGCCCCGTAACCGGCGGTTGCCCAAACCGGGCACTGCAGCCAAGTACAACCACTTTTCGCCATTGCGCATCTAGGCGACGTCCGATGACCGTGCCTGGTCCGGGCGCTTACAGCGAGCCAGCGTCTGACCAGACTGAACAGCTTCATAGTGCTGCGTGTTGGGATGGTGTTGCGCACGGGCCGCCGAGGGTCAAAGCCGGTGGATTGTCGGCGGCCATGAGATCCTGCCCGGTGGCGGCCATGTAGCTGCCCGCTGGCGGCCAATAGTTCTGCCCAGCGGCGGCCAGCAGTTTTGCCCGCGTTGAAGTCCGTTTACCGTCGGGGTCCACCTCGGCGGGGTGCTCCTCCTACTCGAATGGCCGGTCACGACGACTGTGGCCATCGAGCAGGAGGAGCCAGTGAAGTCTCGCGAGGAGATCATGAATTTGTTGGAAGCGTTCGACCTGTGTGGGTCGTTGCGTGGTGCTGGTGAGTTGGCTGGGGTGTCTCATCACACTGTGGCCCGTTATGTCGCTGAGCGCGACGCTGGCGAGTTGGCCGGCGGCGGGCCACGGCGCAGGAAGCGGATCATTGACCCGTTCTTGCCGAAGATCGAGGAGTGGGTCGAGCGGTCACACGCCAAGATCCGCGCCGATCGTTGCTATGTGAAGCTGAGAGCGTTGGGGTTCGAGGGTTCGGACCGCACGGTGCGCCGAGCGGTGGCGGAGGCCAAGAAGAGCTTCGCGGCAGGTCGGCGGCGGGTGTATCGGCCGTGGATCCCTGAGCCTGGGATGTGGGCGCAGTGGGACTGGGGCGCGGGTCCGGTGATTTCGGGGCGAAGGACGAATTTGTTTTGTGCGTGGCTGGCGTGGTCGAGGTTCCGGGTGGTGATCGCGACCTGGGATCGCACTGTGCCCACGGTGATCGCTTGTGTGGACCGTGCCATGCGAGCCTTTGGCGGCGCGCCGACGTATTGGCTCACCGACAACGAGCGCACGGTCACGATCGACCATGTCGCCGGGATCGCTGTGCGCCATCGCGAGATCGTCGCGGTCGGCGGCCACTACGGGATCACGGTGGCGACGTGTGTGCCGGCTGACCCGGAGTCCAAGGGCGGGTCAGAGGCAACGGTGCGGGTCGCCAAGGCCGATCTGGTGCCCACCGACGCCAATTTGCGCGGCGACTACGCCAGCTGGGCCGAGCTGACCGAGGCATGCGACGCGTGGATGGCCGAGATCAACGCACGTGCCCATCGGGTGACCCGGCGGCCGCCAGCCGAGATGCTCACTGAGGAACGGCACCGTCTGCACGCGCTGCCCGAAGCCCCCTATACGGCGGCGCTCGGTGAGACCCGCAAAGTCTCTTGGAGCTCCACGATCAGCTTCGGCGCGGTGACCTACTCGGTCCCGCACACACTCGCTGATGAGACGGTGTGGGTGCGCGTCGACGGTGACCAGGTCGTAATCACCCACTGCGCGCCATCAGGCCCTGTCGAGGTCGCCCGCCACCAGCGTTCGATCCCGGGGCGTCCCATGATCGACGACGCCCACTACCCGCCGCGGCCCGCTGGGCCGCTCGGGCGGCGCCCGAAGGCGACGAGCGCGGCCGAGGCCGAGTTCCTCGCCATCGGAGACGGCGCCCGCACCTGGCTCGTTGAAGCCGCCGCTGCAGGCACGAGCCGCGTGAAGGTCAAGATGGCCCAGGCCGTCACCCTTGCCCGCCTCCACGGCACCGAGCGGCTCGACTGGGCGCTCGGCCACGCCGCGATGTTCGGCCGCTTCGCCGACGGCGACCTGGCCTCGATATTGGCCGCCAATCCGCCCGGAGCGCGCCGACGCGCCGATGACGTGCACTCGCTGCAGCCCGGCACCGCCGCCTGGGGCCGCCTCGGAGCCGACCAATGAGCCGAGCACCCATCGACGAGGTCGTCGACCTGCTGCGCTCTCTGCGCCTGCCCCACATGCGCGCTGCGGCACCGGACCTGCTGGCCACCGCCAAAGCACAACGCTGGGACCCGGCCGAAGCGATGCGGGCCCTGCTCGGCGAGGAGCTCGCCGGCCGTCAAGCGTCCTCTGTGCGGGCCCGGCGCAAAGCGGCCGGGTTCCCCACCGGCAAGACCTTCGACGCCTGGGACGAGACCGTCAGCTCGATCCCCGCTCCCACCCAACGGGCACTGCGCACCCTGGAGTGGATCGACCGCCACGAGAACCTCGTCGTGTGCGGACCATCAGGCACCGGCAAGACCCACTTCTGTGAAGCGCTCGGCCATGCCGCCGTCGACGCCGGCCACAAAATCACCTGGTTCAGCCTCGAGCACCTCGGAGCGCTCGTGCGCCGCCACGGCGCCGACGACACCGCGGCCAAAGCCATCAAACGCATCATGCGAGCCGACGTCATCATGATCGACGACATAGGCCTGCTCCCGGTCGCGACCGAGACCGCCGAGGCCCTCTACCGCGTTGTCGACGCCGCCTACGAGAAACGCTCCATCGCGTTGTCGAGCAATCTTCACCCCGCCGGCTTCGACGAATTGATGCCCAAGACCATCGCCAACGCCACCGTCGACCGGCTATTGCACCACGCCCACATCGTCATGACCGCCGGCGACAGCATCCGCCTCACCCAAGCCACCGCCGGAAAGGGGGTGACGCCACTGACCAACTGAACCCCGGGCAAATCTGTTGGCCACGAACGGGCAGTTCTGTTGGCCACCAGCGGGCAGTTCTGCTGTCCGCCACTGGGCAGATCCCACTGGCCATTGACAGTGGATCTGGGCGTTCCTCTAAGCGTGGCGGCACGCTCTAGGTTCATCCGATGCTTCTCGGCGCACAACTCAGCTGTGATCCGCGGCGACTGTGGGTGCCCGCCGCGGGGCGGTATGGATCTGTCTGATCTTCTCGACCAGTGCCAGCTCTGTCACATCACGGATCTTGGGCCCAAAGCGTGCCCGGATTGACAGTCTTAGAACGCTTGTCGGCCCACTTGGCCGCACCGCAGCACAACACGGTCGGGAGCTCTTTGGTCTTTCGAGCCAGCATCGATCGTCGGCGGACGACTGTGCTGAAGTTGCCGACCATGACGCTGTCGTCCGTCACTGGCGGTCACACACCCGTGCACAGCCAGGCGTTTTCACGCCGCAGCCTCGCCGTCGCGGCCCAATTGCCCTTTGCGGGCTCTTCGCGCTCGCAATGGCCGGCACGCGTCCGCGCAACCAGTTGCCCAAGTTCGACTCGCCGATCACTGATGAACGAGCTACCGATGCGATGCTGCGGACCGAGTCGAACACTAAGACGACAGCACCAGCCTCGCTTCCTTCGGGAACGACTATCGCGATCGGCCCGGTCCTGTTCCTGCATTATCGACACACCAATTTCTCAATCGACGTGACCGGGCAACGGGCCGGTGGGTTCAGGGTTGGGTCGACTTTCCTCCGTGGACGGACGGTTCGGCGCACCATGCCTCTCGGATCGTGCTCAGCGACGCATGGATCGTGCCGGGCATTCCGAGAACCTGACACAGCACGATGTCGTCGAGCATCTTGCGAGCGTCGTCGCGGTAGGCCTCATTGGCCGGCAGCAACTTCGTAGTCTTGTGTTTGTCAAGTTCTGCGGCGAGCGCAGTCACTGTCGTGCCGGGCAGTACTCGGAGATTGAGTACCGGTATGTCTCCGATGGTGGTGATCGACAAATTGGCTCGGCCCTTTTGCTGGCGATTGGAGACCCACCATCTGGCGATAAGGCCGGGAGTGGTGTTGAGCCAGAGGGCGATTGCTTTCTCGCATTCTTCGGGATTGGGAGCAAGATCTGGAGACGGTGCGGCAGACGGCCAGGCGCGGCCTCCAATCGCGGGCTGCGGAGTGAAACAGGCCCCAAGGGCCTGAGAGTTCACCCGGAAGTCACGGTTGATGTGAAGCCGAGTGGCACCGCAAATTGTGAGTCCCCTCGCTGTAGTCCAGCCGTTCCAGCGTTCACGCGCCTTGGCCTCCATGCCGGACCGCACCGTTCCCGCTGAATCCGGCAGCACTTCTATCGACTGTTCTTTGGTGTGGTCATGCTTCCACAAGACCGGGTACCCGGTGCGGCTGTGGTGACTCCTGCGCAACAGCGCGTTGATGTCGAAGGGTCCCCTGTGGGTGCCATCAGAATGAAGGCCGTTGATGTCCATGTGGTAGGCGCCGCGGCGGGCGAGCGACGACAGCGGTGCCATCGACACCGCGATGGCACCGAGGCGGGGCAGTCGCAACTGTCCCGCCTCTAGGCCGGCGGCGAAGCCAGCCACCTCGGCACCGATTACCCCGGTGGGGTGGCCGCGCACGCCCGGGCCGATTGGCTGGAGTTGGGAACGACCAAACACGGTGGTGCCAACAGCCAGCGTCGCGTCGTCGTCGCCCTGTCCCGCAATCGCCTTGGCAAACTCAACTGCCGCGGCCGTCGACGCGGGGAGTTTGTCCAAGATCACATGCTCCGCCAATACGACTTGAGGCGACGACATGGCGTCCTCTTCGGACTCTTTCTTGGTGGCGACAAGCACAACCTCGGCCATGCCCGTATCGGCAGAAAACGCCCGACTACGAGAGTTGCTCGATCTCGGCGTGGCAGCTTGGTTGGCTGTGTCTGAAAGCGCGTCCGGCGTCGCGGCATCGCTGCGTGCCGTGCTGCCTGTCTCCGCGATGCTCAGTACTTGGATTCGGTCGTAGCGGGTCGCGAGGAGTGCCCGCAGGTTTTCCCACTCCTTGCCTGCGATCGCCGAGGCGGGAAGGATGAGCGCCAGCACACCGCCGGGCCTGAGCTTGACGTGGGCAAGATCGGCGAAGATCGAGCCGAGCCCGACCTGGCCACTGTACGCAGCGGGCTGATGTCCGACATTTCTGGCGGCCTTCTTGAGCAGCTTCGCCATTTTGGCTTGCTCTTGGGAAGTGTTGCCAAGACCAGCGAATGCTGGCTGGGGAACTCCTACTCTGTCGCCTTCATGGCCGACAGACCTGGTGAACGGTGGGTTCATGATCACGACGTCGAGCGTCTCTTCGGGCACGTCGGCGGTGACGGTGGCAGTATCACCCTCGGGTGTGACGCCGATGGTGCCGTCGCCCCATAATGCGGGTTGAGTGTCGTCGTCGAGCAGGTCGATCGAGCCGAGACGTGTGCTCGTGCTGCCGTCAGGCTCCGGGGTGTCGCCATACGGCATCACCCACGTGCGGGTGTGTGTGTAGTCGATAGCGGGTTGCTCTCCAGACAGCCGTGCGGCTGTGAGATGTACAGCGGCGGCGAGGATGTCGCAGCCGACGAAGCTCTCTTCAAGAACCTGCCGGTGTATGCGAGCGTCGTCGCCGCCAGCAGTGCGGTGTCGCTAGGCGATCCTGCGGTAGACGGCCGTGAGCAGCGCTCCTGTGCCGCACGCCAGATCGCCAACCTGGACGTTTGCGGTTGCACTGGGATCGGCCCAATTGACGGCGAGCCGGCCAACGGCAAGCTCGGCTACGAGGGCAGCCGAGGAGGGGCGCGTGTAGAACGCAGCGAGGAACTTGCGGTCGCCGATGAGTTCCCCGAATAGCCGGCCCACCAAGCCTTGGGCGTTGGGAGTACTGGTGACCTTGTTGGCCAGTTCGTAGAGCCGCTTGAGCATTCGGTTGGCAGCGAATTGATTGTTCATTGCGGAGAGGAGGCGGCGGCCAATCCCGAAGATCGGCCAGTAGTCGAAGTCGAGAATGTCCCGCCAGACGCTCAGTACGCGGTATTGGCTGAAATCGTCGGAGCTGAGCATCCGCGCGGGTGACGGGATGTTTGAGTGGTGCTCCGAAATGTGGGTTTGAAACACTGCCGCGTTGAACATGATGGCGGCCGCCATGCGCCAAGTCTGCTCGCTGGCCTCCTGGTTCAGCAGAACAGGAAACTCGGTGGGTGCGAGCGGGTCTTCGACGACGTCGGCTGCGGCAGCAGCCAACACTCTGCGGACTTTCTCCGCGATGGCGCTGCTGTCGAGCGCGTCGTCGGTTACGCGGTCGATGAACGCCGCAAGGTCCCTGACGTCACCGGTGATCCAGCCTGTCTCGGGGAACCTCTCCGGCGAACGACCTGGCAGCCATGTCACGTACCGGAATTGCTCTGAGTCGATAAGCGGTCCTACGTCGGTCTCGGCGCATGTGCTCAGGCTCAGCGGTGACAGCACTCCAATGATGGCCTCGACTGGTGTCCCCGACGCCCACGCGGCGCCGACATGGCTGCCGCATTGCTGCTCCAGTGCTCTTTCACCGGCGCGTGTGTCGTACTTGTTCTCTACAAGCGCCCGCACCCTCCCGGGCGTGTCGATCACGATGTCGGGCTGCTTCGCGCCCACGAGGAGGCCCGTTTGCTGCGTATGCACTTGCGAGCGGGGGTGGCAACCGCCGATGGCCTTGCCCAACTCCGGGTTGATCGAAGGCTCGGTTCGGTGAGTTGCCATCGGTTTCCCTTCGGCGCTGCCGCCGACGCACGGTAACACTGCCGCTCCTTTCGCCCCTTGACGCTTTTGTTGAGATCTTCCGCGAGGCGATTCCCGCTGCGTGCTCATCAAGATCAGTGCGGGCGTAGCCACGTTCCACACCGACGTTCAAGATCCAGTCGACCCGGCCGGCATGGGTGCCTTCTGGGCGCAGAGTGGCATGTCGATTGAGGGGATGATGCCCTACGCGGTCAGCAAGGTGGCGGGGATCACACCGATGCCGTCACGGCGACGGTAGGCCTCCGTGCCGGTGGTGATGACGGCTGCGTCGAGCAGGTCGTCTCCGAGCCGATCCGAGAGCCATGCCAAGTGCCGGACGTCACGGTCTCTTGCCGTTGCGGACAGCTTGACTTCGAGCGCCACGACTCGCCCGTCGCTCCGCTCAATGATCAGGTCGATCTCGTGCTCGCCGCCGTGAGTTCGAAGATGGGATGCGCGAGCCCGGTTCGCCTGCGCGTACACCCGCACCGATAGAGCTACCAGCGACTCGAACATCGCGCCGAGCAGGGAACCATCGCGGGGCATCGGATAATCGGTTGTGCGTCCCTCGAGCAGCGCTGTGTCATCGAGGCCGAGGCAGCGAAGCGCGAGGGCGGGGTCCGCCAGATGGTGTTTGGGAGCCGCGGCGAGGCGGCGCAGCCGATTTCGGGTCGGCAGCCACGCCGGCAGTGATTCGATCAGCCAGAGATGCTCGACCGCTCGTTGGTAGGCGGCTGCTGTCGGCTGCGACGGCGGCTCTGCCGACCCGGCGGTTGCTGCCTTGCGGACGACCGTGAGTGACGCCGCAGTCGCCGTGGCGGCGGCGTAGGCCGTCAGCCAGCGTCGCAGCGCTTGCCGGTCGCGGATGCCTGAGCCAGATTCGCCGAGGTCGTAGTCGACGGCCCGGTCAAGGTAACCGTCGAGCAAATCGGTGCGCAGCACCCGGTCGAGTGGTCGGATTCCGGGGAAACCGGAACGCGCGATCTCGTGCGCGTAGTCGGCCAATGTCGCCGCTGATCCGCCCTCGAGCGGAGGCCGACGGCCTGACAGCAGATCGCTCAGGCTCACTGTCGGTGCCGCCAGCCCGCGCTCGGCCAGCGCCAGCGGATGCATCCGTAGCGTCACGATGCGCCCAGCGCCCGAGTGGGTCGGCCGTTCGCGCGGTGTCGCCGAGCCGGTCAGCAAGAAGCTCGACCGCTTCGTGCGGTCGTCGACGTGGCGCCGGACCAAGTCCCATGACGCCGGGTAGCGCTGCCACTCGTCGATGAGCACAGGGGGTTCGCCCTTTGTCAGGCGCGACGGGTCCCCGAACACGAGTTCCAACTGCTCCTCGTCGTCGAGGCGATGAACTGTGCGTGCGCGACGCAGTGCCGTCTCGGTCTTGCCCACTGCGCGCGGCCCCTCCAGTGCGATTGCGGGCAGGCCTGCCAGCATCTCGTCGAGCCGCCGGTCGACGATGCGCGGAATGTACCCAGCTTCATCAGCGCCGTTCATGAAGAGCAAGTTTATGATTTCGACGGCCTGTAGTTGCTCATTTCGACGCCTCGAACTTCACATTCTCGACACCTCGGGCCTGTCGTACGCTTCCGTTGCCTTCATCATCCTCTTGGCAGCAATCATCTGGCGGGTGGCAACTACTCTGCGAATCTGGCTGAGCAGGCTCGGGTCCCGCAAGCGATGCCGACCCGATCTGCACACGGACACCACCAGCACGACGAGACAGGGGCACCGATGGCGACAACATCTGGGACGGGCGCATCCACCGAGGCGACGATCGAGGACTACTACGTCGAGGACCGAGTGTTCGAGCCCGCCGAGGAATTCCGCTCCGTGGCGCTCACCGCAGACAGGTCGCTGTATGAGGAAGCAGCCGCCGACCGGCTCGCGTTCTGGGCCCGCCAGGCGCGTGAGCACGTGAGCTGGTTCACCGACTTCCACACGGTGCTCGAGTGGGACCTGCCCTTCGCCAAGTGGTTCTTGGGCGGCACTCTGAACGTGTCGTACAACTGCCTCGACCGCCATGTCGAGGCCGGCCTCGGTGACAAGGTGGCCTACTGGTGGGAAGGAGAGCCAGGCGACACCCGCACCATCACCTACGCCGAACTGCTCGACGAGGTGTGCAAGTTCGCCAACGTGCTGAAGGGCCTGGGCGTGGAGCGGGGCGACCGGGTCTGCATCTACATGCCGATGATCCCCGAGCTGCCGGTGGCGATGCTGGCATGTGCCCGCATCGGCGCCGCCCACTCAGTGGTGTTTGGCGGGTTCTCCGCTGACTCGCTGTCGGATCGCATCGACGATGCGTCGGCGAAGCTGCTCATCACCGCCGACGGCGGCTACCGGCGCGGCGATCCCTTCGGGCTGAAGGACACCGCCGACGCCTCGGTGGCGGCAACGTCGACCATCGAGAACGTGGTGGTCGTGCGGCGCACCGGCCAGGACGTGTCGTGGAACGACAGCGTCGACCACTGGTACCACGACCTGATGGACGGGGCCTCCGCCGACTGCCCGCCCGAGCACATGGATTCGGAGGATTTGCTGTACCTGCTGTACACCTCGGGCACGACGGCCAAGCCCAAGGGCATCATGCACACCACCGGGGGCTATCTCACCCAGGTGGCGTTCACGCATCGCTACGTGTTCGACCTGAAGCCTGACGTCGACGTCTTCTGGTGCGCAGCCGACATCGGCTGGGTGACCGGCCACAGCTACATCGTGTACGGACCGCTGGCGAACGGAGCGTCGTCGGTCATATACGAGGGCACGCCGGACACCCCGCGCCCGGAGTTCCGCGACGGCGACCGGGCATCGTGGCCCAAGGATCGGCTGTGGGACATCATCGGGCGCTACGGCGTCACGCAGCTGTACACCGCGCCCACCGCCATCCGTACGTTCATGAAGTGGGGCGCGTCCGAGGTGGAGCGGCACGACCTGTCCAGCCTGCGCGTGCTGGGCACCGTCGGCGAGCCCATCAACCCCGAAGCCTGGATGTGGTACCACACCCACATCGGCGGCGGTACCTGCCCGATCGTCGACACCTGGTGGCAAACCGAGACCGGCGGTCACATGATCACGCCGCTGCCAGGGGTCACGACGACCAAGCCAGGCTCGGCAACCCACGCGCTGCCGGGCATCTCGGTGGAGCTGGTGGACGACGCCGGCAACCAGGTCGAACGCGGCGGCGGCTACCTGACCATCACCGAACCGTGGCCATCGATGCTGCGCGGCATCTGGGGCGACCCCGAGCGCTACCGGGAGACCTACTGGAGCACCTACGAAGGTCGCTATTTCGCCGGGGACGGTGCCAAGCTCGACGACGACGGCTACCTGTGGCTGCTCGGCCGTGTCGACGACGTCATGAACGTGTCCGGCCACCGCATCTCGACGACCGAGGTCGAGTCGGCGCTGGTTGACCACCCTTCCGTTGCGGAAGCAGCAGTGGTGGGCGCGACCGATGACACGACTGGCCAGGCAATCGTCGGCTACGTGATCTTGCGAGGCGGCCACGACGCCACCGACGACCTGCGCGAGGAAGTGCGTCAGCACGTCTCCACCAAGCTGGGTGCGATCGCACGGCCGAGGGCCGTGGTGCTGGTGCCGGACCTTCCCAAGACCCGCTCGGGCAAGATCATGCGCCGCTTGCTGCGCGACGTCGCCGAAGGCCGCCAGCTCGGCGACACCACCACCCTCGCCGACGCCGGCGTGGTGGACGAGATCCGCACACGCGCGGCCGAAGCCCCGAGCGAGGACTGAGCTACGACGTCTCGCATCCCCAGATTCCAGGTCGCCGACGTGCGTCGCGACGCTCGCTCGCCCGGTCGACGCTGTGCGTTCGCGGTAGCGGGCATCCGGTGAGCCTGCCGTGACCGATCAGGACGCCTGGCCTTCGTACTGGTGGTGGCGGGCCGAGCCTGTGCCGCCCGGCGATTGCGTGATTGTCGACATCGACGGGGTGCTCGCCGATGCCGCCCACCGCCAGCATCACCTCGACGGCCCGTGGCGCGACTGGGATTCCTTCTTCGCTGACGTCGGTGACGACGACGTGCTCGACGAGGTGGCCGAGTTGTTGGTGCTGCTGGCCCCAGAGCTGGTGGTGGTGGCGCTCACATCGCGCCCGACGTGGGTGTCCGACGCCACCCTCACCTGGCTGGTGCAGCACAAGGTCCGCTGGGACCTGCTCATCATGCGACCGATGGGCGACTTCCGGCCCTCGCCGATGTTCAAGGGCGAGCAGACCGAGGCGCTGGCTGAGCAGGGCTACCTCCCACGCCTCGCCATCGACGACGACATGCGCAACGTCCGCATGTACCGAGACCTCGACCTGCCGACCCTCTACATCGACAGCGGTTACCACCCCCACTGACCCTGGCGCCTGCGGAAAATGCCTTGCAGTCGCCGAGTTGGGGCGCGATACCCTGCCGCTACGGGCGGCCTTGGCGGTACGAGATGCCTGACGGATCCACACCTAACAGCATGCACCTGCCGTCGTTGTCGATCCGAGGCTTTCGCGGCATCAATCGGCTGGACGTCGAACGCCTCGGCCGTGTCACGCTGCTGGCAGGCCGCAACGGTGTCGGCAAGACCACGGTCCTCGAAGCAGTCGAGTTGCTGGCGGCGCGCGGCGACCCGCCCGTGCTGGCCGACATCGTGCTGCGCCACGAGGAACATCGTCTGTTCACTGACAGTCACGGCGAGGCGCGAGAACTCCCCGAGTACGAGTCGCTCTTCTACGGTCGTGAGCCCAAACTCGGCACTGAGTTCACTGTCGCGCAATGCCAGGACGGCGCGCTGCTGGGTGTCGAGTACGTGCTGCCATTCCGGCCTCGAGAATGGAGGGCATTCACCGCGCCCGACGGCACTCCATTCCAGCCCGGTGCGTTTCTTCCGGTCGGTCCCGAACTCAAGATCTCCTTCGATGGGAGAACGCGCCGCCAGCCGCTGTTCGGAGGTGTGGTAGGCGAGAGTCCGATCGTGCGGGAGCGACCGTGGCCGATGACCAGCTTCGCCGACGCGCCAGCCGGATGCGATCAAGCGGACTGGCCCGATCCACTGCGCTGCAGCCGCCTTGGTCCCGACGTACCCGACAGTTCGACGCTCGCAGACCAGTGGGATGACGTTGCGCTGACTCCCGGTGAAGCGCAAGCCAGCTCGGCATTGCAGTTGGCAACTGGCACCGATGTGGAAGGTGTCGCGGCCGTCGGCAGGCGAGACCAATCGCGCCAACGTCGTATCATGATCAAGCCGGATCGTGCTGATCGGGTGCCCCTGCGCAGCATGGGCGACGGTGCGGTTCGGATCTTCGGGATGTCGACGTCCTTTGTTGGCGCCGCCGACGGTTTCCTCCTGATCGACGAGGCCGAGAATGGCATCCATCACACACTGCAGCGCGAGTACTGGGAGATGGTGCTGTGCGCGGCCCGCGAGTACAACGTGCAAGTTCTGGCAACCACCCACAGTTGGGATTGTGTTGCGGGCTTCGCCCAGGCTGCCTACGACGACGAAGAATCTGAGGGCTTGGCCGTTCGGCTCGAAACGGACGACGAGGAGGGCGGTGTCCGCGCCATCGAATATTCGGAGCGCACGCTCAAGGTTGCTGCCGAGCAAGGCATCGAAGTCCGCTAGCGGCAACCATGGCTCGACAGCGCTCTACCGCTCCGCGTCTGCTCTTGGTCGAGGGCAAGGATGATGAGCACGTCGTCAAGCATCTCTACACAGAAGCTGTCGGACCGATCGACTTCGAGATCGAGCGGATGGGTGGTGTCGACCAAGTAGGAGAAGAGATCGACGCCCACACGAAAGTCCCCGACCGAACTGCTTTGGCTGTCGTGGTTGACGCTAACTCCGATATGGGTTCCCGCTGGCAGAGCATCCGAGGTGGTTTGGCGCGAGCTGGCATCGACACACCTCCCGAGCTGCCGCTGGGCGGTGCCCTCATCGAACAGACTCGCGGCGGACAACCCACCGTTGGCGTTTGGCTGATGCCGGACAACGAGAACGGTGGCGAGATCGAGGACTTTGTAGCAGGCCTGATATCTGGCGACGATGTCGTCTGGCCGCTCGCGTGCGACTACATCGACCGCATTCCCGACGAAGAACGACCACGGAAGCTGTCGAAAGCGCGAGTACACGCTTGGTTGGCTGCACGGGCCGAGGGTGCCCCGATGGGGGGCGCGATCGGTCAAGGCAAGTTTGACCTTGAGTGTGACGCCGCGCACAGGTTCTCCGTGTGGTTACGTGGCGTCTTTAGCTGACCAATCGAGTTCGGCATTCGGCACTTGGCGAGGCATACCTGCTGCCAGTCAATCGGACGAGCCGACGGGAGCCGATGCGACCGGTTTGTCGGCAAACGACGAGCGCAGCCGCGTGATCGTGGCACCGGCGCCGCATCCTGCGATGGCCACAACGCTCATCGCAACGATGCGGACCCCCGGGCGTTCAGGCCATGTCAGCAACGCCGTGAGCGCCGCAATGATTGCCCCGAAGCTCAGAACGAGCGTCGTGCCGATGCCTGCCTTCGATGTCCACCATTCGCCGAGTGTGAGGCCCTGCCGAGTTCGGGCTGCGGCACCGACGATCTCAAGCCGTGCGCCCATCACGACGCCACTCACGGTGATGACTGCGACGGCGATGACGATCCGGCCGACATCGCTTGGGGAATACGTGACGGAGATGGTCAGGTAATTGAAGATTGAGAGACACACGCACATCGTGACCCAATAGCCGGCCGACAATCCCCGTGAGCGCCGTGCCTCGCGCCGTGAGAGGCCCGTGTCTCGCGCGTTCCGGGTCCACTGTCTGATCTTGCGCCAGCCTGCGATGCAGACGACGAAGATTGCTCCCAATCCCAAGAGGCGCAGCGTCGTCGCGGAGCCCGACGAGCCTGCGTCCTCGAGGAGCCAGCTGCCGAGCACCATGGCGGAGCCGACCCACGACACGCCGATGAGGATCCGTCGCTGCAGGTTGGACCGGTCACCGTCGGGTGGAACTGGCACCATGAGCGGATGGTAGCTACAGCATTGGTGATCGGCGGCACGGGGCCGACGGGACCCGGTGTGGTGAATGGGCTGGTCGAACGGGGCTACGACGTATCGATCCTGCACACGGGCCGCCACGAGGTGGACACGATTCCCGACAGCGTCCCCCACATCCACACCAACCCGTTCGGGATCGCCGAGGTCGAAGAGGCGCTCGGGGCAGCCACCTTCGACGTCGTGTACGCCATGTACGGTCGGCTGCGCGATCTCGCGCCGTACTTCGTGGGTTGCTGCGGCCAGTTCATCGCCGTCGGCGGAATCCCCGTGTACAAGGGCTATGCCCGACCGGCCCAGAACTGGCCGCGCGGCCTGCTGACCCCGCTGCGGGAATCATCTGATCGGGCCGAGGGCGACGCCAACGACAAGGTGGCCAAGATCGTCGCCACCGAAGACGTGCTCTTCGAGCACCACCCGGGCGGCACTATCTTCCGCTACCCGCTCATCTACGGGCCCGGCCAGATCAACCCTCGCGAATGGCTGATCGTGCGACGCATCATCGACGGCCGACGCCGGATCATCGTGGCCGACGGCGGCCTCACGCTGCGCACCGCCGCCTACGGCCCCAACGCCGGACACGCCCTGACGCTTGCTGTCGACCATCCTGACGCAGCGGCCGGCAAGGCCTACAACATCAGCGACGAGCACACGCTGACAGCCCGCCAGACCATCGAGGTCATCGCAGCAGCGCTCGACGTCGAGATCGACATCGTGAACCTGCCCGGCGACCTCGCCACACCCGCCCGCCCGTTCCTGGGGGAGGAAGAGTCGCTACACCGGTCGATGTCGCCTGACCTGATGATCAACGAACTCGGCTACCGCGACAAGGTCGACACCGTCGAGGCCGTCGGTCTCACCGCCCGCTATCTGCACGAGAATCCCGTCCGGCGTGGCAGCACGATGGAGCGGCGGATGCAGGATCCCTTCGACTACGAAGCCGAAGACGCCATCATCGACGCATACCGGTCCTCGATCGGCCGCGCAGCGGAGCTGGCTGCCGCCCACGACCCTGACTTCCGCGGCCGCTACAGCCCCGGCTCGGACGACTGGCGCCTGGTCGACGCCAAGAACTGAGCACGCAGCGCTCACATGCAACCTCAGGCGCAGTCGTGACCTTGCCGGTTCCGTTCCGTCGCCGTCGTATTGACCTGCCCCGCGCCTGAGCAGCGGATCGCCCTCATTAGCCTGAGTCGCGACCGCACAGCGTCTGAAACGCGACGTCGGAAACGAGGTACCACACAACGTGCGCAACACGCTCAAGACGACATTTCTGCTGGCGCTGCTGGCCGGCTTGATCTTGTGGATCGGCAGCTTCTGGGGCCAGAGCGGTCTCACCATTGCCGTGGTCATCGCCTTGGTGATGGTGGGCGGCAGCTACTGGTTCAGCGACAAGCTGGCGATTCGCTCGGCGCGTGCCCAAGAGGTGCAGCCCCACCAGTTGCCCGACTACTGGCGGATCATGCAGGAATTGACCACGCTGTCGGGCTTGCCGATGCCACGGCTATATGTCTCACCCGACCCGCAGCCCAACGCCTTCGCAACGGGCCGTAACCCGCGCAATGCCGCGGTGTGCGTCACCGAGGGGCTGATCCGTCATTTGAGCTGGTACGAGATACGCGGCGTGCTGGCGCATGAGATGGCGCACATCCGCAACCGTGACATTTTGATCGGCTCGGTGGCAGCGGCGGTGGCCACTGCCATCACGTTCGCTGCCTACATCGCGCAGTGGGCGATGATCTTCGGCGGCGGCGGGCGTGACGACGACCGCAACCCGATCGGCGAGCTGCTGCTGATCTTCTTGGCACCGGTAGCTGCGACGCTGTTGCAGATGGCCATCAGCCGAAGCCGCGAGTACCAAGCCGACCGCACCGCAGCCCGCATGATCGGCGACGGCGAGCCGCTCGCTCAAGCGCTGGCCAAGCTGGACGCAGGTTCCAAGACCATTCCCAGCCTGGCCGATGCCAATCAGGCCCAGATGTACATCGCCAACCCGCTGGCCAGCCGGCGGATGGGCTTCAAGGGGATGTTCACCACACACCCGCCGATGGAAGAGCGCATCCGCCGCCTGCGTGACGGCTCCTGGCAGTAGACACCCGTCACGACGTCCGATGTCTAGCCGAGGCCGAGGAACGCAGACCCACGGCTCGGCGGCCCGACATCGTCGGCATTGACATGACCTACGAAGTTGTCGGGGGCCTCATTGTGGTGTTTTCGGCCATCGGCGTGCTGGGCGCGGCGGCAGTCTGGGCCTTCAATTCGCGACGGTTCAGCAAGTACCGCGTCGCGACGCCCGCACCCATCCGCGTCACGACGGGCCAGAGGCACATGAACATCGCGCTCAACATGGCCCTGTCCCTGGCGTGCTACGCCGTCGCGATCAGCGTGGCACCGAGATGGCTGTACGGCGCCGAGTCGGCCGGTATCGCCGTGTTTGCCGTTCAGGTGCTCGGGGCGTTACTGATCTACGACGTTCTGTACTACGTGATGCATCGGACGCTGCATCGGCCGAAGCTGATGCGCCTGATTCACGGTGTGCACCACCGTGTGCGGTACCCGACGGCGCGAGACAGCCTGTATCTGCATCCCGTCGAGCTGGTGGCCGGCATCACGTTGCTGCTGGTGAGCGTGGCCGTCGTCGGCCCGGTCAGCACGTGGGCCTTCCTGACGATCGTGCTGATTCACGGACTGATCAACACGATCGTGCACACCAACCTGGTCTTCCCCCATCCGCTGTTGGCGCTGTGGAACCACTGGGTCATGCGCCATCACCGCCACCACGCAGGCCACCTCGACAGGAACTACGCGACGATTTTCCCGTTCTGGGATCGGCTGGCCGGAACGCACGCCTGACGGCATGTTCAGATGACGAGCGGCGACGCCGACCGGAGCGCAGCAACGGCCGAGCCTCGGCGACGAATCCTGGTGACCGGCGGATGTGGCTTCATCGGCCACGCCGTGGTGAACGAGCTGGCAGGCAACGGTCATGAGGTCATTGCGGCCGACATCGCAGAACCCGCGCAGGAAGCGGCAGTCGCTGCTGAACGACGCTTGACGTGCGGTTCGCCGTTGAACGGTCTGGCCTACTTCGTCACGAACGGCGAACCGCTGGCCGACGGTATGGAGCGGACGGTGGCGCATCTGGCGCAGCAGTCAGGCGCGTGACGGACCGCCCGGGCCACGGCTTCGCCTATCGGCTCAGTCTCTGAGCGTCAGGTGAAGTCAGTCCCGGAAGTTCTCGAACTGCAAGGGCACGTCGAAATCGCCGGCCTTCAGCTCGGCGATGACGGTTTGCAAGTCGTCGCGCTTCTTGGACATCACCCGCAGTTGGTCGCCCTGAGTCTGTGACTGCACACCCTTGATGCCGAGTCCTTTGATGAACTTGTTCAGCTCGCGGGCGCGGTCCGATGAGATGCCGGCCTGCAGTGAGGCTGCTTGGCGGACAGTGCCGCCGGATGCCTCCTCGACATTGCCGTAGTGGACGGCCTTCAGGCTGACCTGGCGGCGCACCAGCTTCTCCTCGAGCACCTGGCGCATTGCCGTGAGGCGGTCCTCGGTGCTCGACCGCAGGTCAATTGCGCCCTCGCCAAGCTCCACGGCACTGCCGGTGTTGCGAAAGTCGTACCGGTTGGCGATCTCACGGGACGCCTGATCCACCGCGTTGCGGATCTCCTGCATGTCCACTTTGGAGACGACGTCGAATGAAGCCATGACCGCAAGCTAGCGAGGCAAATCAGGCCCCGGACTCTGGCACTTGCGCTGCACGCGATCACGCTGTCGGCGCCACGTGCGACGGTAGCCTGCCCACCTCTGGGGTCGGTGCCCGAGCGGACAAAGGGAGCGGGCTGTAAACCCGTCGGCTACGCCTACGGAGGTTCGAATCCTCCCCGGCCCACCATCACGTACGGTCTTCACCGTCGGCGCTCTCGGGTTCGGCCGTGCTCAGGGAATCAGCACACGCAGCCTCAACTGACTCGAACCCGCCGAACGCGGGATAGGGATCGGCGGTCATTCATGCTCATGAAGGCGGATCGCGTGCCGCAGCGTTTCTGGCGGCTCTTCTGTTCGGGTGCCTCCGCCGACACGGCTCGAATCACTTCCCTGCTTGGTGCGTTGTCGTTCACTGGGCCGAGGTACCCGTACCCTTGCATGGTGATGACCTCGGCAGCTGAGACGCCGGTGACACCGGCCGACCCCCCCCCGGAATTCGCGTCGGGCTAGAGAGCGGCCGGTGAGGCTCGGGGCCAGCAGCCCAGCGGTGCGCCCCTTGAATCAGGAGCCGCTGTCATAACTGCTGTTGCCGTTCGGCGTGTCGCGAGCCTGCTGGTGCTGTGTGTTTTCGCGGCGCTGCTTGCGCCGGTCCATCCTGTGTCGGCTCAGGTTCAGAACCCGAACGTGGCGGACTTGGTGGCGTCGCCTGGCGACCAGAAGCTGACGTTGACGTACAGAACCCCGGGTGAGTATTTCTCCGGGTGCTTCCGCTGGCGGGTCAAGGACGCCGACTCGAACCAAGCTGGAGATCAGCCCGGTGATTGGGCGATCAGCGGTGGAGCTGTGCATCAGTGCCCGCTGAAGCGAGTCTACGATCGTGGGCGCTACGAGATCAGTGCGCTCACAAACGGCACGACCTACGAAATCCAGTCGGCGGTCTACTTCGTCAGTGACCGGACCAGCGGTTGGTCTTCTTCGGTGGAGGGCACGCCCATGGTGTTGCCGGACGGGCCGACGGCGGCATCTCTGAGCGCCCTTCGCACCGGCTTCCAAGGAGTGCCCGTCAGCAGGGTCAACGAGGGAGACACGGTGACGATCAGAGCGACTCTGAACGCTCCGGCGAGAACTGGAGGCGTGACGGTCAGATTCGCCAGGGGCGCCGCCTCCGACGCCACTTCACATGACTACTCCCTGCCTACTTTGACAATCCCCAAAGGCCAGGTAGCGGCGGACGTCACTCTCACGGTCGCCGACGACGCGGTCGAGGAGAAGGACGTGGAGACGTTGGTGCTGACCGCCACGGCGTCCACGCTCATCGACGGCACCGTTCCAATTTCGCCTGTCACCATCGGGCTGGTCGACAACGACACTGCGTCGGTGCAGGTGACCTCGGTCGATCACAGGATCCCTGCCGACGGCTTTGCGACCTACACGGTGAGGCTGGGTTCGCAGCCCACCGCCCCCGTCACGGTCACGCCGGCGCCCAGCGACGCCACCAAGGTGACCGTCGAGCCGCAGACGGTTTCGTTCACGGCCACAGATTGGCAGCAGCCCAAGACATTCACCGTTCTCGGCAGCGCCGCCGCGAGCGACCCGATAGAGATTTCCCATGTCGCTGCAAGCACAGATTCGTTCTACGAGGGATTGAGCGGGAGCTCGGTAACCGTTCGGGTCTTCGCCGCGGGCACGAGGCTCGTGGGCAACACCGGCCAAGACCTCACTCCCTCGGACTCTAGGTACCCGGTTCAAAGTGGCTCGCTCCACCGTGCGGCAGCCGCACAGGATTTCACGACCGGCGCCCAAGAAGGCTATGTGCTTTCGAGCATCGACGTGGAAGTGACGGTGGATAGGCAACTGACCGCCAGCGAAGTCGCTGACATCAAGGCTCAGTTGTGGTCGAACAATCCGAGCGGTGCGGGGAGCGCTACCCCAAACACGAAACTGGTTGACTTGCTGGTCCCTTCAAGCATTTCTACCGGCACAGTCCGGTTCCGTGCGCCGCTGGGGACCGAACTGGACGCCGACACCATCTATTTCCTGCATATAGCTTCGCCCTCAACGGGTTCAGCGCTGAAAGTTGCCACCACAGCCAGCGATGCCGAAGATTCGGGCGCTCTGACCGGCTGGAGCGTTGGCAATGTCGGCCACCTTCAGAGGGCCTTCTCAGATATCTGGGAAGAACTCGACTTCAGTAGTTTCGCCGGCCGGGCGTTCGCTGTCGGTGTCAACGGTTACATTGATACGCCGGGCGTGTTTGTCAGCGATTCGTCGGTGACCGTAGTTGGGGGTGATACGACCGAGTACACGGTGGTGTTGGCCACACAGCCCTCTGATGAGGTGACGGTCACGCCCCGCAGCAGTGACGAGACGAAGGCGACCGTGTCGGGTGCGGTGACGTTCACCACCGACAACTGGAACGCCCCCAAGACGATAACGGTGACCGGTGTGGCCGCCGGCGCCACAAGCATCGAGCACAGCGCAGCGAGCGGCGACGCCGACTATGGGCCTGGCCTGTCGATCGACCCGGTGGCGGTGACTGTGGACCCTGTGAGGGTCGGCAAGGCCGATGCTGCGGTGGTGGTGGGCGGGGTGGCGCAGTACACGGTGGTGTTGGCGGTCGAGCCGTCCGCTGCGGTGACGGTCACACCGGCCAGCATCGATGAGACGAAGGCGACGGTGTCGGGTGCGGTGACGTTCACTGCCGACGACTGGAACGTTCCCAAGACGGTGACGGTGACCGGTGTGGCCGCCGGCGCTGCGACGATCACCCATGCGGTCACGAGCAGCGACCAGCGCTACAGCTCTGTCACGGCACAGGCAGTGGAGTTGAGGGTGCTCGGCGCGCCTACGACTTTCGCGGCTTTGGTGTCGAACCTGGGCAAGTCGAACGATGCGCTCTCGATCTTTGCCAACGGCAACGAGGGCTGGGTCAATGCTCAGGGTTTCGAGACCGGTGGGAGTGCCGCGGGATATGTGCTGGCGGGCATCGACGTGGCGTTGGCGCGGGGGCTGACGGCGTCGGGCGCCACCGCGGACTCAGCGGCCAACCGGGCCAAGATCAAGGCCGAGTTGTGGTCGGCCACGGCCGGGGGCGTGCCGAAGGCCAAGATCGTCGACTTGACGGCGCCGGCGAGCTTGGCTGCGGGCACGAGGCGCTTCACTGCGAACAGCGCTGTCTCGCTCGATCCGGGCACCACCTATTTCTTCGTGATCTATGTGGACGACTCCACGAGGGCCCTCGGGAACCAGCTGAAAGTTCAAGCGACGTTCGCGGATGATGAGGATTCCGGGGCCGCCGACGGTTGGAGCATCAACGACGACGCCCACTACATCCAGGGCGCGGACACGCCGACGGGTACTTGGACCACCGACGGGGCGGGCTTGAAGATCGCGGTGCAGGGCATCACCACGCCGTTGGCGGCCGCTCCGGATCCTTCGGCTCTGGTGTTGAGCACTGATGTGGCCGGCGGTTCGGTCACAGAGGATGCGGGCACGGTGAAGGTGACCGCGACGCTGGATGTGGCTGCCACCTCTGAGGTGGTGGTGACGTTGGCTGCGGGGCCTGCCACAACCGCTGCCGCCGGTGAGTACACGCTGCCCGCGGCGTTCACGATCGGTGTGGGTGAGACCGAGAAAACTGTCGATGTGGCCATTGTCGACGATGACGCGGACGAAGCCGACGATGTCCTGGTGTTGACCGCCACGGTCGCCGGCTTGTTGGTCACCGACACGATGTTCACGATCGCCGATGACGACCCGGTCGGGGTGCTGGTGTCCAACCTGGGGCAGACGGCGGCTGCGGTCGCGACCGCCAACAATTTCAACTTCAAGGGCCACGCGCAGGCGTTCACCGCGGGTCCGCACTCGGCCGGCTACACGCTGGAGACTGTCGAGGTTGCCTTCGATGTGGTCGGCGGGTCGTTGGACGCCACCGAGCGGGGCCGCCTCAGGGTCGAGATCTGGTCTGACAGCAGCGGGTCGCCTGACACGAGAATCGTCGGGTCGACGGTGCCGGCGGCGGTCGCCAGCGGCACCGTCGAGTTCGCCGTGCCGCCGTCCACCACGCTGGAGGCGGGCGGCGTCTACCACGTTGTGCTCTACACGACTGCCAACGTCAGTGATCTGCGTGTCAAGTCGACCGCCGCCACTGCTGAGGACGACGGCAAAGCGGACGGTTTCAGCATCGCCGACAGCCACAACCGCAGCAGCGGCAACGCTCCCAGCGGAACCTGGGCCGCGGTGACTACGGGCCCGCTTCAGGTCTCTGTCAACGGCTTCGCCAACGAGATCCCCCCTGGTGTGACGCTGAGCACCGCCACGGTGTCGGTGGTCGAGGGTGCGACGGTGCAGTACACGGCGGTGCTGGACACCCAGCCGGCCGCGGACGTGACGGTCACCCCGACGTCGGGCGCGCCGGGCAAGGCGACGGTGGCGCCGGCGACGCTGACGTTCACCGCCTCGAACTGGGACACCGCGCAGCCGTTCACGGTGACCGGTGAGGACGTGGGCACGTCTGAGATCACCCATGCCGCGACCAGCGCCGACTCGAATTATGAGATTTCGACGGTGGGGACGGTGACCGCGACGGTGACCGCGGTGGTGCCAACCGCTTTGACGTTGACAACCGATGCGAGCGGCAACACGGTGGCTGAGGGCGGCGGGTCGGTGACGGTGACCGCGACTTTGGATGAGGCGGCGACGGCGGAGGTGTCGGTGACGCTGACCGCGACCGGCACCGCCACGTCGGGTTCGGACTACACGCTGCCGCAGGCGTTCACGATTGCAGAGGGCGAGACCACCGCGACTGCGACGGTGCAGATCACCGATGACGATCTCGACGAGGACAACGAGACCGTCGTTTTGTCCACCACCGTCAGCGGCTTGGCGGTGACGGTGGTGACGTTGACGATCACCGACGACGACACCCACGGTGTGACGGTGAGCACCGGCACGGTGTCGGTGGTGGAGGGCGCCACCGCGGAGTACACGGTGGTGTTGGACTCTGAGCCGACCGCGAACGTGGTGGTGGCGGCGACGTCGGGCACGCAGGCGAAGGCGACGGTGGCGCCTGCGTCGCACACGTTCACTCCCGGCAATTGGGAGACCCCGCAGAAGTTCACGGTGACCGGGGTGGAGGCGGGCACGTCTGCGATCACCCACGCCGCGACCAGCGACGACACGCAGTACAGCGGCGAAACTGTGGGGTCGGTGACCGCGACGGTCACCGCGGCGCCGGGTGTGACGCTGGGAGCGACCGATGTTGAGGTGCAGCGCACGAGGACGGCGGTGTATTCGGTGGTGTTGGCCACTCAGCCGTCTTCGGATGTGACGGTGACGGCGACGAGCGGCGACGAGGCGAAGGCGACGGTGTCTGGCGCGGTCACGTTCACTGCTGGCAATTGGAGTGTGGCGCAGGAGTTCACGGTGACTGGTGTGGCTGAGGGCGCTGTGTCGGTCACGCACACGGCGGCGAGCACCGATTCGGGCTACAGCGGCGTTGCTGTCGCTTCGGTTGATGTGAGCGTGGTGGCGCCGGTGTTGGTGAGCAACGTCGGCCAGGTGTCTACGAGCACTGGCAGTTTCAGCGGGGCGTTGTATTCGCAGGGTTTCACCACTGGCGCGAACGCGGCGGGTTACAGCCTCGAGAGCGTCGGAATGAATTTTGGTGTTCTGGGCGGGTCGTTGAGCGCGGACGAGCGTGCGACGGTGCGCGCTGAGGTGTGGTCTGACAGCAGCGGCGCGCCGGGCTCGAAGCTTCACGATTTGGAGGTGCCTGGGCAGATCGGCGCTGGGACGGTGCTGTTCGCTGCGCCCGCGAACACGACTCTGGATGCGTCGACTGCGTATCACCTGGTGGTCTATTCGACCGGGGACCTGGCTGATTTGCAGGCCACGGCCACGACGTCTGACAGCGAGGACGCTGGCGCGCTGACGGGTTGGAGCATCGCTGACAGCGAGAACTGGCAGAGCCAGAACACGCCTGGGGCGACTTGGAACAATCGCAGCCTCGCCAGGCGGATCATCGTGAATGGTGTCGCGGTCCCGCCGCCTGAGCCGACCACGTTGACTTTGACCACGGACGCGGCGAGCGACACGGTGGCCGAGGACGGCGGCACGGTGACGGTCACCGCGACGCTCGATGAGGCGGCGACGGCGGAGGTTTCGGTGACTTTGGCCGCCGGGCCTGCGTCTACCGCAGGGTCTTCGGATTACACGCTGCCCGCGGCGTTCACGATCGCGAAAGGCGAGACGTCGGCGACCGGCACGGTGCAGATCACCGATGACGATGTGGACGAGGGCAACGAGACCGTCGTGTTGACCACGACCGTCAGCGGCCTGACCGTGACCGATGTGACGTTGACGATCGCTGATGACGACACCCACGGTGTGACGGTCAGCGAGTCGTCGGTGTCGGTCGTTGAGGGCGCGACTACGACGTACACGGTGGTGCTGGACTCCCAGCCGACCGCGAACGTGGTGGTGGCAGCGACGTCGGGCACTACGGCGAAGGCGACGGTGTTGCCGGCGTCGTGGACGTTCACGCCCAGCAATTGGGACACGGCGCAGGACTTCACGGTGACCGGCGTGGACGCGGGCACCTCGACGATCACGCATGCCGCGACCAGCTCCGACTCGCAGTACAGCGGCGAGACCGTCGCGTCGGTGACCGCGACGGTGACCGCTGCGCCGGGTGTGACCTTGAGCGCCGAAACGGTGTCGGTGGTCGACGGTTCGACGGTGGAGTACACAGCGGTGTTGAACACGCAGCCGTCAGGCGATGTGACAGTGACGGCTACGTCGGGCACGCCGGGCAAGGCGACGGTGTCTGGTGCGGTCACGTTCACGTCCGGCAATTGGGATGTGCCGAAGACGTTCACGGTGACCGGTGTGGACTCTGGCATGTCTGCGATAACTCATGCCGTCACGGCGAGTGCTGACTCCGACTATCCGACGAGTCTGTCGGTTGGCTCGGTGGCGGTGACGGTGACTGCGCCCTCGGTGACTTTGGTTTCCAATCTGGGTCAGTCTCCGTCCAGTGATGTTGTGTTTGCCTCAAACGACGTCGAGGGGCGTGTGATCGCCGGGGAATTTCTTGCTGGCGACAGCCCGCGGGGTTACGTGTTGGACAGCATCACGGTGAAGATGGGGATCATTGCTCAGAACGTTGTCACCGCCGCCAACCGGGAGATGATCAAGGGCGAGTTGTGGTCGTGGGAGTCGGCTCAGGTGGGCGGTTCCACCGTTACACGCCCGAAAGAGAAGATCGCGAGCTTGGCTGCGCCGTCGAGTTTCGGCGGTGGGGGCAATGTGTCGTTCTCAGCGCCTGAGGACACTGTGCTCGAAGCCAACACGAGGTATTACTTCGTGATGTATCTGGATGTTTCCTCACGGACGCTTGGCAGAGAGCTTCGTTTGCAGCTCACCGGCAGCGACGATGAGGATTCCGGTGCTGCTTCGGGTTGGGAGTTGGGCAACGTTCACCAGCGGATCAATGGCTCCTACACGCCTCCTGGCACGTGGGAGGAGCAGGCTGATACGGCGTTGCAGTTGGCGGTGAATGGTTACGCCGTGGCGACGCCGGAACCGAAGACTTTGACTTTGTCCACCGGTGCTGTCAATGACACTGTGGCTGAGGATGTCGGCACGGTGACGGTGACCGCGACGTTGGATGCGCCGGCGACGTCTGATGTGATGGTGACGTTGGCGGCGGGGTCGGCTTCGACCGCGGCGTCTGGGGATTACACGCTGCCGGCGGCGTTCACGATCACGGCGGGTGAGACGTCGGCGACCGGCACTGTTCAGATCGCCGACGACGATGTCGACGAAGGCAACGAGACGATTGTTTTGACTGCGTCGGTGAGCGGTTTGACGGTGACCGATGTGACGTTGACGATCACCGATGACGACACCGCGG
>Ga0209022_1000194_pt1 | contig 80497 bp, 67 predicted proteins | sample PinacodermPK_FD_187300 | JGI IMG/M metagenome (GOLD analysis project Ga0209022, IMG submission 187300) | Host-associated microbial community of the marine sponge Aplysina aerophoba from Gulf of Piran - sponge pinacoderm, lysed by proteinase... | ecosystem: Host-associated > Porifera > Sponge >... | reverse complement strand
ATCATGATGAGTATCTCGGCGGTGATAAGCGCATCCCTGACATCACCGACTATGACGAGGCAATTATGGACGACGACCGTGTGATTGTTTATTTTTGTCCGAGCGACCTGAATTGTGCCTGGGAAGGTAGACCGTGCGAACCCGGCGGTGAGGAGCAGCGGACTTGGGCATTTAAACAAGGAATAAATGTCGTTGCTTATGCATTGACACGGTAGGAATAGCCGTCATCGGTCAGGAAGAGTCGGGATTCGGAGATCCCTCCTACAGGTGTGAAAGCAGTTTTTCACGCAAGCGTTCATACGCAAGGTTCGCGCCAGCGATGTTGCCTGAAGCCGGACCTATTTGAAGTTGCGCGATGCTGCCAGATCCGAATAGATTCTCAATGGGATGGAGTTGTAAATCGGCATCAAGTCGTGGGAGTCCGCAGACAAGCGGAATTTGGTGTTGTGTGAGCAATTCCGTTAAAAATCCGTAACGACGAAGATTGAACCTATACCCCGTCGCGAGGATAACACGAGACACATCCGTAATCACACCCCGCGTGGTTTCAACCCTCAGCCTTCGGATAGATAGATCTTCTTCCTCGGCAGCGATGTTATGAATACGGGTTTCAGAATAAATGTCAATGGTCGGGGTATTCAGTAAAGCATCCATAATATCGGGAGTGATACTTCCTTCGCCTCTGTTCTGTTGAATTGTCTCATAACGCCGCTGAAAATCGGTCTCACTTGCAAATTCGGCGAGTGCTTTGGGACCCAGCCATACTGGCGGAAAATCGAACTGCTCCGTCTTCAAGTCCTTCCGAGCAATCAATATTACATTATGTCCGCGTTCGCTGATGCTTTTTGCAAGCGTCCCTGCCGTCAATCCACCACCAACGATAACAATTCGGTTTCCCGTATCCTCACAATCCACCGTAAATTGGGAAGCGTGTAAAATCTGATCGGGGTATTGGTGTTGCCACTGGACAAACTCAGGTGGGACGTAAGCACAGTCATCAGCCCCAATGGCGAGAATGACACAACTGCTCCGAAACCCTTCACTATTTGTTGAGATTAGGCGGAACGGAAATCTACCTGCCCCTTTGTCCCATCGCAATTTCGCGACATCAAACTGATAATAGACGCTGTTCCTTGTAGGAGGGATTTGTAATCCCGATTCCGTAAGCGCGCTTTCGCAGAAATCCCAAAAGAGTTGCGTGGAGGGTTGCGAATAGGGGGGTGCCAACTCATTCGTTCGGTTGTGACGCTCGGCATACTCTACGATACCCAGTGCATCCGGAGTAATGTGATGAACAGCGGGTGAGCGGAGAAACGTCATGCCTTGGCGTTCCGTTTTAGACCGCCATTGGGTGAGCGGTTGTGGATGCCGATCAACAATCGCGAGGCATTTCGCCGCTACTGGCATATCACGAAGCAACCGAATTGCGATAGACACACCATGTATCCCACCGCCGATGATGGTAATCGGGATGTTCCGATGTGATAGGTGGCTATCGGTTGTCGGTTGTCGGTTGTCAGTGGGAATGACTATCGGAAACCGTCGGCTATTCATTCTGTAGAACCTAATCCGTATTTGGTGGCGGCAGATACACACTCTTCAAAGCAAAGGTTTGGGACGACGGTTCATCTATGGCACGGTAACGGCTGTAACGATACTGGACAACCCCAACGGATGGCGCGATCCAATAAATTGCGGGCGGACTAATTAAGAAAACCGACGGTTCTGGACTATCCCCGTAAACGACCTCTTCGTGAACAACATAAGTACTGTAATTACCAGCGGGGACGGTAACCTGTTCATTATTGCTTACTACATAGCGTGTAACCGTGACCGGTATTCCAGCGGTCTTCTCAAAAACCACCCACTCTTTCCCGACTTCCAATGGAAAATCCCATAGACGACGCGGGGGAAAATGTTTTTGGTGAGATATACGGAGGAAGCCCGGATTATCAACGCTCGGAAGGTACATGTCAAACGCGGATTCTACCAACGCTTGAGAGGTCTTAAAAAAGTAGGTCGCAAAAATTGGGAACGAGAACCCGTCAAAAAATTCGGTTTCTATCCGCAAATAGTATGCATTTGCTACCAAGTGGTCAATAGCCTCAACACTGAATTGGTCGGGGTCTCCGGTGGTCAGTTCACTGATGGTGAGTTGCCGATGCGTTGTGCCACTGATATCGCGTGTGCCTTCGACTCGCATCGTGAACTCCTGGTTGGTGTCCACGTTGACATAAGTCCATGCGGAACCGGGAGCCGTTGGAAGGTCAATGGCTTGGAATCCTCTCGTCTCAGGCGGTGGAAGCGTTGTTTCGCCGTGCGGGTCAATGAGTCCCTCATCTCCACAACTCACGAGAAACAGAAGAATAGCCATCAGCAAAAAGGCTTTCGGCTTTCGGTGTGTGGCATGCATGTTTCGCTTGAATGCCATAAGGTTCTCTTGCTGACTGCTGACAACTGACTGCTGACAACTTTTCATCATTTTACCACACAGAATTTGCCGGTACTTTGGAATCCGTTTCCATCGGTTGCCCGGAAGAAGTATAATCCGGTACAGACCATTTCGCCGCGTGCGTTCGTGCAATCCCACTCGGAGGCACCCTCCAGCACTTTAATTAAGTTTCCCAACGCATCGTAGATTTCAACGGTTAATCCCTTTGGATAGAAGGTAAGGTGTTTGCCTTGCCCCACATAAAGCGGGTTAGGTGCGACGATGACATTTCGGTTCGCACTATTGGCGACATAATTGAAGGTTCGTCCCTGCCAGATTCGAGTGCCTGTTATGCCAGTAGCGGTTTGTCCCTGAATCTTATAGAGATAGATACCTGCTGGTGGAAATCCGTTCGTGCGGAGTGTCCCATACCATTTCGTCTCGGTTTCTTGTGTCAAAAAGACAGTGTATTCATTTCTATGCGGACCCTCCACCGTCAAGTGAGGTGAAGCCTGTAGTGGATACGTGCTTTGTACTTCAACATTCCATTCGCCTGTACCGTGCGGTTGCGTCTGAATAAAGAAAGCAGGTGCCTCGCTCACGATATCAACACTTGGTGTGATGCTGTCTGGAACGATACTCGGTGTACCCATGAGTCCCATTGCGTCAACAGGCACAACAGCGTAGTAATAATGGAGGTTGTTCGGATCAAAGAACTCGCTGTTGACATCAATTCCCTCAAAGACAGTGGCGTCTTCAAACTGAGTTTGTGTGACATCAACGCGTCCAACGATGGCTACATCGTCTTCAGAAATACCGTTTCCATCGCGATCGGCAGCTGCGAGTACTTCATCGGAATTCTGAAAAGGCAACGGGACATCTGTTTCATTCTGTAACGTATAGCGTTTTCGCACGATTGCGACCTCGCGAATTCCTGTCGGATTTTCAACATCCCAAGTCACACGAAGTCCGTTAGAGCCTTGAACGACCTGTGCGTTTGAAAGCACTCCTGCTGGTGGGACACCCGCCATATAGCTGACAGAACCACCGAAACTCCCACCTGGAATTACGACGCGTTCAACATCGGGATGCATATTAATCAGGATAAGCGCAATCTCCTGAATGTCTCCGCCGAAATCTTTGAATGTCATCTGTGCTTCTTGGGAACGGTGATAGGTGAATGCTTCCCTAACCTCAGTGGTCCCATCCCGTTTCCTGACGATGAACTTAGCAGCCCATCCACGCAAACCGGTGCCTGCGTGCCGCTGCAGTTCATCCTGAATGTTCTGTCGGTCATCAGGCGCGAGGTGTTGGAGACTTATCGGAGCGAGATCCGCACCATCAATTTTGACTGCGAATTCTGGCAGAATATCCGCCGGACGGAAGACTATATACCGTGCGGAGAAATGCTCAGGCATTGATTCCGAATCGAAATCGGCACGAACAGGATAACTTGTGTGCACATCGTTGGGATGAATAGCGATCGGTGGGAAACGATGTGCGTTTCTATATCCGGGCATTCCAGCCGCCGTATTGGCACGGGTATGCGTGAAATAGTTCCACACCGTAAAGGTCTTGAACGCCTCAGCGAGGGTCGTGCCGTTATCCGTAAAAACGTCGTAAAAATTGCCCATCTCGCGATAACTGCCATCGGTGGTGTTTCTGTAAAATTGGCGGACAATGTCGTACCCGAACCGCTCTGCCATATACAATGTCCAGATAACGGAGCCGTACTCGTGGTCGCCGATGCGACTCTCAAGGGAAATATCGGGGATGAGAAACCAGCGGCGGAGTTGATGGATATAATAGTTATAGGAATTGGTTTCGTTGGGTTCATCGGGATCCGGGAGCGTATCGCCATCGTCAATAATTCCACCGTCATAAGTCATGACTTCTATCCAAGTTGCGGATGCTTCCATGAACCATGTTGGCATATAGGCGTTATATCCGAATTGGACACCGTGCAGGAATTCATGCGTGCAGGTTGTCTCAAGATAGCGGATTCCCTCGGCTTTTCCGACGTAATCGTAGATACGGGAGTTAATCATGAAATAGGGTGCGACGGTCAGTGCAGTAGATAATACACGTCCTTCAAACCAGTCCGCTGTCGTGATACCGAGTGCGGGAAAGGTAAAGAGGTAGACATCATACTTATGATTGCCGCCATTCTGCGCTGCCCAAAAGTCGATGTAAGGAATTTTGAATCCCATCAGGTCGATTTGGACGTGATATGCTCGTTCCATTGCATCAGCACAGAGATCAATATAATCAGGAACGCCATTGCGCGGGTGGAAATCCTCAAGGGGTGGTGCATGCGGTCCGACGCGCGTGTAATGGAATCTAAAGTGCGGTGTGTTGAACTTTACTGGTAGCTCCACCTCACCGAAGAAACTACCGGGGAGTCCGGGTCGAAGGAAAAGACCTTTTAGTTTCTGGCGATGTATAGAAGGCAAGTTTTGCCAGTTCTTGGCAAGTGTGACAAAACTATCGGTTACACATTCCGTTATTTCGCTTGAGGTGTATCTCGGTTTGAGATTAGCGAACTGTTGAGCGGTTTGAATCGCGCTTTGGAGTTCGGAATCCGGTGGAAGCGCATGGACAACGGGTAGGCACGTTATAAAGAGTATGATGACGATAAGTGATAATTTCATTCTTTTAACTAAGCGAAACGGGTTGGTTTTCCATCAAGGCTGGTATGATTGGTTTCTTTCCAATATGTTTCTACGCCTTCTTCGCCCTTTTTCGCTGCCCACGCGTTTAGCTGATCCCTTTCACCGACATACTCATAAAGCGGGACAGCCATCCCACAGGAGGTTTGCACGAGGTCAACGTTGAGATCAAAGATTTGCCTTGCTCCCGGCAACGGGGTGAACAACGGAAAGAGCAACTGCCATTCAGCATCATCTTTGTGTATAGCCTTGGCAGTGCCGTAGAGTCGGAGAATCATGGGGTTGTCCTGAAAGGCGGTAAACATGAGCGTCATTCGCGGGTTTTCCTGAACGTGTGCGGCGGTTTCATTCCCGCTGCCGGTTACGTTTAACCAAGCGATACGGTTTGGACCCAGAACACGCAACGAATCCATACCTTTCGGGGACAGATTGATTCTGCTGTCGGTTGTCGCCGTTGCGACAAAGAAGACTTTTTGGTCCTTGATAAATTGCTGTAGTTTTTGAGGGATTTCAGTGTATAATTTTGACATCTTGTTAGACCCTACCATTTCGGAAAGCGGCCGAATACAACACGTAATCTACTCGACCGCTTATACAAGAAACTTAATACGTTTTGATGGCACCCCACGTGAGCGCAAGTTTTCCTGCGGGTTCAACATCAAAAGCGATTTGATAATTTTCCATAACCTCTTTTTTATCTAACGCACGATGGTAGACAGCGACATCATCAATCTCACCCTCGAAATAGAAGGGTTTGATAAAAGCGTTGCGGTCGTGTCCGACTGCGACAACAACATGGCTGCGTGTCTCACGACTGTTTATCTTTCCGTCCGCCTCGGCATCGAGTTCACCGTTGATGTAAAGGAATTTTTTATCGTCTGCCCCAGCAGCAACAAACGTGATGTGCGTCCATTCGTCCGCTTCAATAGCGGTCTCGGTTTTGAAGACACCGAATCCGTCGCCCCCTCTTTGGGTTTGTATCGTGCCATCTGCCAAGAGTTCCAGCCACGAATCACCACCCCCCTGCGGATCATCGTCCCAGATGATAACTTTAGGACCGTCGGGCAGGGCTACAGGTTTAATCCACATCGCGTAGGTAAGATCCTGTCCTGTGGTGGCGGGTCCCATGACGACATAATCCTCTTCACCATTAAAACTAAGTGCGTCTCCGACAATGCCTTCTACAATTGTCGGGGCACCCTTAATCTCTCCATCGTTTTCACCGAGGGCATCTTTGGCTAACTTGGCATCGGTATCGCCTTTATCAAAAGTCCAATGCCCCCCTAATCCGTCTTCAAGGGATTGTGCATGTGTCATTTCTGTGTTAACCGCTGCGAAACCAATAACTGCTGCGCAAGCGAGTGTAAGGAATAGACCTAATTTCATTGGTTTACCTCCTGGGTATTGTAAACCCATGGTGCGCAATGTGTTCTTTCGATAGAAGCAAAGTGCTTACCACTCTAATTTGACACTGACGTATATTATATATCGTTTTGGGTGTATATGCAAGGGAAACCTTCTTTGGTCCAGAGCCTTTCAGTTAGATGTGTCAAGCGAAGAAGGGATACGTCACGATCAGGAGATCGCTTTTAAAAGAATTACTGTGTGCGTCGTAATTTAGAATGAGTCGGGCTCCGTTGCGAACTTTGTCGTATTGATCGCTCAATGTGAACTCAACGTTAGCTTCTTCACCTTCATCGCGAACAGAGAGTTCTTCCTTTTTTGAACATCCCGTTAGACTCACCATTAACAGGATAGCACTCACAGCAAGGATACTGTAAATAAGGTTCATGGCTGTAGCTCCTTGTGGAAGACATGAGTTATAAACGTTATTTTTTCAAAATAAGAGATTAGGGAGTCGTAGATGCGTGTGTTTATGAAAAAGGGAGCAATTGGTGTATTGCTCCCTTTTTCATCGAAGTGCTTGGCTTAATTACCGCCGCCTTCAGGTCCTTCGCCGCCGGCACCTTGGCCGTGTTCACCACCGCCTTCAGCAGCCCCAGCACCTTCAGCACCACCTTCGGGGCCTTCAGCACCGCCTTCACCGCCACCACTCATTGGGCCGACTTCAGGATGCGCCGTCCACATGTCAAAGGGTGGGCCCTCTGCCATCAGCACAATGTCTTGTGTTTCGCCGGGGGCAAGGTCCGTGGGTGTTGTCGGACCGAGTTCCGCTGTTGTAACTCCGCCTTTTGATAAGTGAATTTCGACACGAACCAGGGGTAAAATCGCAGCCGTAGTATTTGTAACAGTGCCTTTAAAAGCGTTACTGGCTGGATCGTAAGCCATAATCAGATGTGCCCCGTTTCGGATATTATCATAAATATCAGTCAAGGCGAGTTGAACTGTCGATTCTTCGTCATCCGCTGGACCCATGGGCATCATTTCATCTGATGGTACTGGTCCTACGGGTATCATTTGCTGGTTTGTCCGTTCACAACCGATAGTTGCTGCCATCAATATGACAGTCAGGAGTAGGGTGAGGGTTCCAAAATTGCGTTTCATGAGTATGCTCCTTTCTAAAAGCATGCGTTGTATCAGTCAATGAAAAATGAAGTATAATCTATTATGATTTGCCTCTACAAAGAAGCCGTAATTGATGTATATTGCTTCTTTGAAGAGGCGTTCCAACTACACTGCGATTAATTATGTCCGCCACCGCCGCCGTGTTCGCCACCGCCTTCACCGCCGCCGTGTTCGCCGCCACCTTCACCGCCGCCATCAGAACTACCGCCGACTTCGGGATGCGCCGTCCACTTGTCAAAGGGTGGGCCCTCTGCTATCAACTCAACAGGGACTTGTTCACCGGGATTGAGGTCTTGCGGTGTCGTCGGGCCGAGTTCCACGCCGTTTGATAAATGAACTTCGACGCGAACTTGAGGCAAAATTGCCCCGGTCGTATTTTTAACAGTGCCTTTAAAGGAATTAGTGGCTGCATCGTAAGCGAGAATGAGATGTGCACCGGCTCGGATACTATCATAAGTATCAGTCAGGGCGAGTTGCACTGCCGATTCTTCGTCACCTGCGTCAACTGCGATTGGATTTGTCGTGACGAGATTTTCTTCTGCATCACCGGACGTTTCACCGCTCCCTGAACATCCGATAATACTGGCTATCAATACGGAAACGATTGCTATGAGGATTCCAAAACTGCGTTTCATGGGTATGCTCCTTTTAATATATGGGTAAACGTTAATTCATGAAGAATTAGGTAAATTTGCTGTGTTTGTTGACGAGGTTTCAAATCCTGCCAACTGGTGTACGTTTCGATTCGATTTTGTATAAGCCCTATCTTTTTAAGCCGTGCTGCCACCGACTTCGGGGTGTGCCGTCCACTTGTCAAAGCCTGTGCCAGTTGCTTGGAGTACAATGGGTCGTGTTTCACCGGGTGCGAGGTCAACTGGCGGTGTCGGTCCGAGTTCTACACCGTTTGATAAATGAATTTCGACCCGGACTCGCGTCAATGTTCCGGTTGTTGTATTCTTAACAGTGCCTGTAAAAGAATTGGTGGCTGCATCATAGGACATGATTAGATGTGCCCCGGCTCGAACATTATCATAAGTATCGCTCAGGGCAAGTTGGACTGTCGATTCCTCATCCCCACCTCCTGAACAGCCGCTGATAAGACTTACGAATACAATAGCGATTAAGGCAAGAATGCTCTGGATCGGTTTCATGAATGTGCTCCTTTTTGAAAATATGCCTTGTATGAGGCACTATCATTTGTATGCTAAGGTGTAGCCCTGCGGTTTTCATGTGATTGCTTTTATCTGTTTACCAACGATTTCCAAGATTTGTTTATATTATCTTTAGAAACCATCTGCTGCGTCAATTTCACGGAATAGATATGAGAGTTTCCCGTCTACATCCCGCACGCGAAAGCACGAGATTCGACGGGATTATGCTAACGGCTTCTGATGGTAACCTGCTGGAACGCTTCCGCAGGTAAATATTTGCTTAAGACTGTCTCAAGGTCGCCTTCGCTGAGTCGCTGTGGCGTGATTAAGACAAATTTGTTCGGCGAGTTCTTGCTCCAGGCTGTTTCAAACTCCGTGTATGTCAACCGACGCTTGTTGAGGCTGGTGGGATTTTGCAGAGAGACCTCGCTGAGTTGGTTGTTATAGTCAGAGACCGGCAAGATTTCTGGGGTGCGTCCCTGAAACTGGATCATTACAATTGGAGCCCACCCATTGGCAATAAACGCCTTCAGCACATCAAACGATGCCCCAGAGACAAGAGCCGCGTGCTGCACTTTTCCTCGTGTCCTTGCGAAAAAATCATCAAGCCCCATTTTACCGGCAGGTATCGGTTCACTGAAAGCGTTTTTGAAGGTATTTCTCAGGTAAGGTTGCTCCGCCAACCGGACAGTCGCACTCCCAGGTAAGCTGACTTGGTTTTCCGTTGATTGCGGTGTTACGTTCTTCTCAGCAGCCTTGAGCGCGGTTTCAGGGACATGATACTGTCCTTGAGGTGGGGGACCGCAATTGATCGCTAGCAGCACAAAAACGAGCGATGCGACGCAAGCAGATAGGGTTGAATATGGGAACCCCGTAAGTAGTGCGTGGTAAGTCTCTCGTGAAAAAAACAGATTACGTCTCATAATTTTATCCCTCCTGTGGTATAGAAACGTTTTGCTTAAAAAATAGTTTACTCAATAAGTTATAATAAGTCAATATATTCTTCAATTTATTTTATACTATTATAGTCTTTTTACAACCTAATTGTGCGCTATAATCAACCAGGACCACGAACTTCTCCGCCCTCTAATAACGCTATATCTGCTGATGAAGTGGGAAAACAAAATAGTAATGATACTATAGGTAGTACAGGTGGTACAGTGAACGCCACACCTATTGAATACGTGCCAGCAAAGGCGGTCATCAGAGAAAAACCACTTATAGTTACCGAATATATGCTTCGCGATTGGAGGAAGTTCGGTGGTGGGTTGCCACAGTGGATTGAAATATACAATCCTAACTCAAAGCCAGTGGGCCTAAGCGGTTAGTACGACCACCTGAGTCACCCTTCTGACGTTATTCAAAGAGCTGGAACATACCATTTTTGACGACCCGTACCTTTGGTTGGTAGACGGCATCTCCATTGGTATTGAATGAGAATTTTCCTAGAACCGTATCAAAGTCTGAGATTTTTGCCAGTTGTTCTCGAATGAGTTCTGGGTTAGTTGACTGTGCTTTTTCTATAGCATGTGCGAGCAAGTATAGTGCTGTATAAGACCAAGCGGTAAAGACAGTTGGTCTTTCACCGAAGATGACAATACTTTCAATTTAATCTTACTCCCTCAAATCATGAAAAATATAGAATTAAGATCACGATCAAAAAGACAAGGCTCTGAGGGCTGCCCATGTCATTGTTAATTTATCTGAAGGATCAACAGCCTGTGGTTCGGCACCATCGATGTCAGCAACGAACTCGCCTTCATAGAGACGGATATGATCGAGCCAGACATCGACTTTCTCTGCTCCCATAATTACACCCGCGCGCGAACTAACGTCGTCGCCGGTCATTTTGAATGTGATGAAGAATTCCTTCCACGTTTCAGAAAGATTGATTGTCTGTCTGGCATACTCATTCCACGGATCGCCTTGATGAAGGATACGCATTACGACAGTTCTCGGTTTCTCACTCTTTGCCCACAAGCTGTAGGTATAGGTGGTGCCTTTCTCCAGCGTGAAAGGTTGCTGATAGAACTGGACATGCCACACGGCATTACCTGCCTTACTGATTTTGACATAAGCAACTTTCTTTCCGATGACGGGTTCTGCTTTTTTGCCTTCGGGTTGAAAGAGGGCGGCGGCATCGGCGTGTGTCCAGTGGTGCCACGCCTCAAGATTGAAATCGAAATCGCCGTTGTTGAGGATATTTTCGGGGAGTTTTTCTGCATAAGCGAGCGTCGTGAACCCGAAAAATCCTATCAAAACAAGTAGGCAGAAATAAGTTGAAACCCCTTTAGTTGTGTTCATTCTTACCCTCCCGGTCATGTTCACCGCCATGCTCTGAGTCATGTTCACCATGTTCTTCCCCATGACCGTGTTCACCCTCTCCGACTTCAGGATGGGCAGTCCATCCGTTAAAATCTGTGCTCGTTGCGATGAGTTGGACTTCTATTTTTTTACCGGGTGCGAGATCTGTCGGAGAGGTCGGACCGAGCTCTTTTCCGTTTGATAGATGGACTTCAACCCGAACTCGCTTCAAAGTTTCCGCTGTGGTATTCTCTACAGTGCCTTTAAAGGAATTACTTTGCGGGTTGTAAGCCAATATGAGTCGTGCACCACTTCTGACCATATCGTAGGTATCATTTAGCGCGAGTTCGGTGTTGGATTCTTCCTCACCCTCGTCAATAGACGATTTGTTTGTCCTTGAACAGCTACCCATAACAAAAACCACGAACACCACAAGAGCTGCGGTGAGAATTCTATAGGTATGATTCACGGAGATGCTCCTTTCGGTAAAGGATAGTTTATATCAGTTAATTTTTTCTGTTAGGGGATTATATCACAAATTGAGGGAGGCATCAAGAAAATGCCGAATTGACGGAATGGAAGCATTTAACAAAAAAGGCAGGTGATGCACCTGCCTTTAGAAGAGTTTCCCGGCAACGACCTACTTTCCCGCGGGGTTTCCCCCGAAGTATCATCAGCGCTGAAGGGCTTAACCACCGTGTTCGGGATGGGTACGGGTGGGTCCCCTTCGCTATAGCCACCGGAAATACAAACTACGTTCCTATTCTTCTATGGATATATCTTCTGCAGGCAAAAAAATTACGTCCCCGCCGACTCGAGCACGAAGATCCTTAAGTTCCTGAACCACTAATTCATTCTCAGCACTCGGATAGAAAAAGGCTGATAATTCATCGAACTGTATTTGCTCATCCAAGGTGCGGGGTTCCCTTTCGGTAACGATGCGTCGATGGAGCTTCACATAAACATCTATCTCAGGGAGGTCTCCATATTCTTTCCTAAGCTGGTCACGGTAGTATACTTCGTACTCTGCCGGTGAGAGTTCGTTAGCATTGATAGGACGCGTATTTGGATCCTGCCATAGATGTTGTTCTGAAACTTCCACGGGTGGTGTCTCTGTAGCCCAATCGGGCACTTGCGCATCTTCCATAAGTAGACTCTCGCTCACTTCGCCCTGTTTTTCCGTATCTGGCGGCTCCACCTCACTCAAAGAAGTATCGTCCTGCTCGGTAAAACGCTCCGGTTCTTTCTCAAGTTCGGGCATTTCGGCCGCCTCTTGTGCTGTTGGTGCTTGCGATCTTTCATTTTCGGATGTTTGGGGTTCCGACTTAAAAAGACGGAGACTCTTCTGGAATCTATGCCGGTCATATTCTAAGTAGCCCCAAAACACTGCCCCAAAACAGACGAGCAAAATCGCTGTAATCAGTAAGGTTCTATAAGTTAACATGAACCCGGCTCCTCCATTTAACCTTTGGATTCTGGAAATGCAGGTACAACAAATTAAAGAACATTTAAAGGAGCATTTTTACGGGCACTCACGAAAAACACGAGTATTCGTAGAAGTCCCACGATGGTATACTGTGCCGCCAGAGTGCTCGTGATCGTAACGGGACTCCCTTTTTCCAAGATACGTCCTACTGCAAATCTTTCCGTTAACGTCCTTGATTACTCTGTAATAACGGATAACAACTATGTGTGTAGTCGCAGCCTCAGCACTTTCTTTCATTTCTGTAACTGCCAATGTAAAGATTGCTATGAAGATAAACATTGCGATGGCGAAATGTTGTATTTTCATAAGGGGTTCTCCTATTATTCTATCGGGTTCAACTGAATTGTGGATACATTCTGTGCAGGGATAAAAAGGCAGGTGATGCACCTGCCTTTAGAAGAGATTCCCGGCAACGACCTACTTTCCCGCGGGGTCGCCCCCGAAGTATCATCAGCGCTGAAGGACTTAACTACCGTGTTCGGGATGGGTACGGGTGGTTCCCCTTCGCTATAGCCACCGGAAAATTGTTTGTATGGCTCAGTATTCGGATATTTCTGAGCCTTTACAAGAATATTTGACAATTGTATATGTATTGAGGGGTCGGTAGAAGAAAATAATTATCAAGCCCTCGGCTTATTAGTACCAGTTAGCTGAACCGCTCGCACGGCGTACACATCTGGCCTATCAACCTTCTTATCTCGAAGGAGCCTTACCAACTTAACGTTGTGGGATATCTTATCTTGAGGCAGGTTTCACGCTTATATGCATTCAGCGTTTCTCCATTCTGCACATAGCTACCCAGCGGTGCCACTGGCGTGACAACTGGTGCACTAGAGGTGCATCCACCCCGGTCTTCTCATACTAGGGGCAGCATCTCTCAAATATCCTACGCCCATACCAGATAGGGACCGAACTGTCTTACGACGTTCTAAACCCAGCTCGCGTGCCACTTTAATCGGCGGACAGCCGAACCCTTGGGACATGCTTCTGCCCCAGGATGTGACGAGCCGACATCGAGGTGCCGAACCGCCCCGTTTATGTGAGCTATCGGGGGCGACTAGCCTGTTATCCCCGGAGTACCTTTTATCCAATGAGTTACGGCCTTTCCACACAGCACCGTAAGATCACTAAGCCCTGCTTTCGCATCTGCTCGACGCGTCCGTCTCGCAGTTAAGCTCCCTTCTGCCTTTACACTCTACGCGCGGTTTCCAATCGCACTGAGGGAACCTTAGGGTGCCTCCGTTACATTTTAGGAGGCGACCGTCCCAGTCAAACTACCCATCTGACACTGTCCTCGGCACGGATTCACGTGCCGGAGTTAGAATTCCAATGCAACAAGAGTGGTATTTCAAGGGCGACTCCACTGAAGCTGGCGCCCCAGTTTCAAAGTCTCCCACCTATCCTACACATGCAACATTAAAACCCAATATCAAACTATAGTAAAGGTTCACGGGGTCTTTCCGTCTTGGTATGGGTAACCGGCATCTTCACCGGTATTACAATTTCACCGAGTCTCTCGCCGAGACAGCGCCCATGTCGTTACGCCATTCGTGCAGGTCGGAACTTACCCGACAAGGAATTTCGCTACCTTAGGACCGTTATAGTTACGGCCGCCGTTTACCAGAGCTTCAGTTCGGAGCTTCCAGTTGCCTTTCACTCCTCACCTTAACTTTTTGGCACCGGGCAGGCGTCAGTCCCTATACATCATCTTGCGATTTAGCAGAGACCTGTGTTTTTAGTAAACAGTCGCATGGGCCATTTCACTGCGGCTTTTTTCAGAAACCCTACTCAAAGCACCCCTTCTCCCGAAGTTACGGGGTAATTTTGCCGAGTTCCTTAGCGAGAGTTCTCTCGAGCGCCTTAGGATTCTCTCCTCGCCTACCTGTGTCGGTTTACGGTACGGTCACCACGAGTTGTCAACTCGAGGTTCTTTTCTTGGCAGACAGTCGGGACAGTTTGCATCCTTACGGAATCCTGTTCACCGTCAGGAGTTTGTTGCACCGGATTTGCCTGGTGCGCTCCATCGGGCTTAACCCAGCATATCCATCAGCTGGTAGTCCCTATTTTCCGCGTCTCCCCTAGTTTCATCCGTGTCATGGTGGTGCAGGAATATTATGCCTGCTTCCCATCGCCTACGCCTTTCGGCCTCGGCTTAGGATCCGACTAACCCTGAGAGGATTTACCTTGCTCAGGAATCCTTAGGCTTTCGGCGAACAAGCTTTTAACTTGTTTTATCGTTACTTATGCCGGCATAATCACTTCTAATTCGTCCAGAGCACCTTACGGTTCTCCTTCAGTCCTACTATAGAACGCTCCCCTACCACACCCCTGCGGCAACCCTGACGGGCCGCCGACGGAATATCCACAGCTTCGGTAACACGCTTAGCCCCGATAATCTTCGGTGCAAAGTCGCTTAACCAGTGAGTTATTACACACTCTTTAAATGATTGCCACTTCTACGCCAACATCCTGGCTGTCTCAGCAACAAAACATCCTTTACCACTTAGCGTGTATTTAGGGACCTTAGCTGGTGGTCTGGGCTGTTTCCCTTTCGTCAATAGAGCTTATCCCCTACTGACTGACTCCCATGCTTAGGACAATGGCATTTGTAGTTTAACTGGAGTTGCTAACCTGGTGGGGCCGCGAGTCCAATTAGAGCTCTACCGCCACTGCCAAACGCATAAGGCTAGCCCTAAAGCTATTTCGGGGAGAACCAGCTATCACCAAGTTTGATTAGCCTTTCACTCCGATCCACGGGTCATCCCCCAATTTTTCAGCATTGGTGGGTTCAGGCCTCCACATATTTTTACATATGCTTCACCTTGCCTATGGATAGATCACTTGGTTTCGGGTCTACTCCATGCAACTAAACGCCCTATTCAGACTCGCTTTCGCTACGACTCCACATCAAAGATGCTTAATCTTGCTACACAGAGTAAGTCGCCGGCTCATTATGCAAAAGGCACGCGGTCATGCATGTCACTTACGTGACTTAGCACTACCACAGCTTGTAGGCTATACGGTTTCAGGGGCTTTTCACTTCCCTAATGGGGGAACTTTTCACCACTTCCTTCACAGTACTTCGTTCACTATCGGTCGCCAGGGAGTATTTAGCCTTAGGAGGTGGTCCTCCTGGATTCCTACAGGTTTGTCTATCCCGTAGTACTTGGGGTACCCATCAAGAAGTGCGCCACCGCTTTCGCTCACGGGACTTTTACCCGCTCCGGTTGCTCTTTCCAGAGACATTAAGCTAGCGGCACGGTCACTTCCGGTGTGTCTGAACCCACACCCAACGGACCCCACAACCCCCGATATACAACGCGTTCAGGCTTGAACATATACCGGGTTTGGGCTATTCCCTTTTCGCTCGCCGCTACTGGGGGAATCGAGGTTTTCTTTCTATTCCTCAGGTTACTGAGATGTTTCACTTCTCCTGGTTGTCCCTCGTGTAAACACGAGTAGCAGGGATTAACCTGCTCGGTTGCCCGATTCGGAAATCTCCGGATCAAAGCCTATTAAGCGGCTCCCCGAAGCTTATCGCAGCCTGTCACGTCCTTCGTCGACTCCTGGCACCAAGGCATCCACCGTAAGCCCTTAGTAGCTTGATAAGTAATATCTATCATTCTACCGATTTACCCTCTATATACAATTGTCAAAGAACAACGCCTATTATTGAAGCGCATCACGCTCATAGGCGATGGAGCTGAACGGAATCGAACCGTTTTCTGCCACTTTAATGACAGACGCTCGCCTAACCGAGCTACCCACATTCACTGCTAAATTGAGCACGTAACAAACACTTTGCCCGTCGCCCAATTCCGGACACCATAGAGACGAATCCCCAGTCCCGGATGGAGATGAGCGGATTTGAACCGCTGACCTTCTGGTTGCAAACCAGATGCTCTCCCAACTGAGCTACACCCCCATGTGGCACGTCTTTAAGTATACCACAATCACGATACACATGTCAAATTTATTTTCAAAAATGAACCAGGGAGGAGTTGCACCTCACCTTCGGTTTTTTCAACCGACACTCCTAATTGAGTCACTGGCATTCAAGACGCTTTTAAGTATACTACAAATATCCGAAAATGTCAAATTTATTTTGCGAAAACTTGCCAAAAACGTGAACTTTCGGAATTTCACCCAATTGACGTGAGATTAAGTATACTACAAAATCCCAGAAATGTCAAATTTATTTTCAAGCAGAAGTTAAGTATACTACAAAAAACGGTAAATGTCAAATTTATTTTGCAGTTGCTGAATCTATAGGCACTCCCGACTGGACACCGACCCGTTCTAAATAGAGATATGTTGTGAGAATCGCCCATATTGGTAGCAAAAATGTCTTCATTAAAACATCAATACTAAGAATTGCCACCACAACCGAAGGGTTTAGGATATGCGGCAGTAGGACTTGAATGTCAGCCCCGATGAAGAGCGTCAAGAATTTGAGTGGCGATAGCGCGCCTTGGATCGCCGCCAGATCAGAGATAAACAGCGAAAATCCCCACAATACAGCACCCATCAAGACAGAGTCAATCACGGAAATTATCCAACCCGTCAAAAGATAAATTCCGATGAAACGCCATTTTGCACCGTGGACTAAACTCCAACTCCTCCGAAGAACACCTACAACGGACCTATTGTCCTCAAGGATAAGACACGGATTGCAAAGGCTAATCGCCACGAGAAGGTAGAGCGTAAGGGCAGTGAATATGTAGTAAAAGGGAGTCATTAATAATGCTATAGACAAGGAATCTATAGGTATTATTGACCAACGCGCTATTTTTCCAATCACAAATTCGTTGGAATAGTCCTGGGCGAGCGAAATGACAAACATAGCCAAAACAACGAGTATCAATATCACTAAGACTGTCCCTACCTTCCGTCCTGTCTGCCGCCACGCCTCGCGTGCCGTGAGTTGCTGCTGCACTCTGGAGTCGTCTGAACGGCGCAATATGTGTCCGACAGCTAAGGAGAGTGGGCAGAGCGTGAGGAGTAAAAGCGTCATAGGATTTCGGGGCGAGGTTGAGGGTTGGTCAAAACTTAACCGCCACATCCATGTTGCCATTCCCTCGTCATCGGTTAAGTTAATCACCGGGATGGGAAGAAACATCCACATACGCTGCCCAGGTGGGAACCTCAAACTTACCAACGCATCGGTCTGAGGTTCTTCAGAAGCATTTTCTGAAGAACCGGTGTTAGGCTTCCAGTTCAACCGGGAAAAGTCCATAGCCTCGCTTTTAGGGACTAAGAATTCATAAGACACCCCAAAGTCCGTTCGAACTTCGCTTGTGAACTGTGTGTCAAATTTGTTTTCAGTAATTTCGTTAACTTTATCAGTATAAGCGCGCGTAGACCATAAACTCATCACCAGATATGCTGGGATGGCGATGATGGCGACAGGAAGTATGATACGCCAGAGAACTCCACAGTGAGAACGGTACACTGAGAAAACTGTTCTTAAGGTTCTGAGAGATTCAGTCATCATAGTGAATATTAGACCTAATGAGTCCCTTTCCATGTAACACCTTCTACCGCGCTGAGCTCTTCTCCAACATACACACCGTTTTCGACCTTCCATAGCAAAAACACCTCGCCAGCGGCGGAGCGGGGTTCATTGGCTAAGCAACTGTCAACATATCTTCGGGCTTTACTATAAAGCCTAATTTCCACCCAGTATCGCATCTTGTTCCGAATTTCTGGGATTTCCAAGCCAAAGTTTGATAGCAGGACTGCTTGCTACAATACGTTGGCCGACCGAGGCGTTGATAACAAAGGTATACGGAAGCGTTTGCTGTGTACCGACGAAGGGGTTACGGCGTAATTGATTGCCGGTGGTGCCAGTCGTAATAATATTCGGCATAAGCTTCAAAGTGGTTTCGGTCTCATGCTTTCGGAGGACAGTCGTTCGCCGTTGGAGCCGCACGCCAAAGGGTAAACCCACAGCAGTGAGGTTTAGGTTCTGTCGGTTGCCACTCTGACGTTTAACCTTGACGGTGATGTCAATCCGGGCATCGGGGGTTACTACGACCTCCTCCAATCCCGTTGATAATATAATAGGAGGCGTCTCCGTTACGCTGACCACAACGTTTTTCCGCTGGACAGTTTGGTCATTGTTTTGAATGCGATAGACCTCAACGGGTGCCGCGACGCGACGGTATACACTACCAGTGGCAGTTGTGACAGCACCCACGACTTGAACAACCCGATGCGCCAACTCGGCATCAGGTGTAGCGGTAAGGGTTATGTACCCCTGTGTCACACCCGTCCCCGAGAGAATTGCGCTCTCGCTGGCAGCAATGTCGGGTGGTAAGTTTTCAACAACGAGTCGTATCGGTTCTGTAAACCCAACGCGGCGTTGCAGGGTCACCTCCAAGAAGGCAGTTCCACCACGTCCGATATTCGGGTTATCGGGTGTTACGGAGATAGCGAAATCCGGGATTGTGGGACGGGCATCTACATGGTAGACGTACCCTGGTCCGCCATTGCCAGCGATGTCCTCAATGCGAACAGCATACACACCGGGTTCATTGAAACTGTAATCAATGATAGCGTTGCGTCTTCCACCGACCCCAGCATTATTTGCCAACACCTCGCCACGGGCATTGAGCAAGGTAAGTGAGGGACTCAGCGGCGACTTGAGACGTTCTGCGGAAACAGTCAACGAATAACCGCCTATATCTGCGAAAAATCCCCACGGTCCATACCCATTCGTAACTTTCACCAGAATCTTGTTTCTGCCCTTAGAGACCGGCAGCTGGATAACATCATCGGCACGGCGGAGCGGTCGGTGGACGTATTTGCTAAAAACAAGCTCATCGTTCACCCATATTTTGATCGTATCGTCAGAACCGAGGGACAAAAGATAGTTCTGGTCCCGGTCAGATTCGAGATAGGTTAAGGCATAGCCTGTGACATCGTCTTCGGGAACATTAGAGAAGACATTTTCGCCTCTACTCTCGGTTTTATACCATCCGATCTTTCGTCCCTCTTTGCCAATGTACTCTTTATCGAAATCTATCTCAGTTTCAGGCGGATAGACGGTATCAAACCCCTTTTCGTCAATGTTATCAAACGGAAAAATTACCCACCATGGACCGAGGCTTGTTCCTTCCGAAATAGTAAATCGGTAGTAGTCCACCTCACCGGGCTCTGAGATGCGTCCGCTGAGTCCGCCGGGGGTCGTGAGATGTTGTGCATGTTCAAACTGACGTGCGACGAGTCCGGCTAAACGTTGCGATTCTTGGGCAACAAAAGCAATGATACGATCGCGCTCGGTGGGTGTAATGTCGGCGTTTTCCTTATTCGACATCCGTGTAATGGTGCGTTCCCATTCCTCGGCAGAGAGTGCTCGATTACTCGGTGAACGGAGTTCATGGCACGCCGCACATTTCGCCTCAAAAAGTATTCTTCTAATTTCCCTTGCGGTTCGATCAGGTAGGTGTTTTTGCTTGGGTGTTTCGCCAGGATTTTGAGATGGCTTTCCGTCGAGTCGCCTTCCACTACGTTTCAGGCTGCGCGCTTTGGATGTTTCTTCTTCGACGGTTTCCGGGTGCGTGTTGACGATGAACGGAAAAATGCCGTAGCGTGTGCGAATCTGCTTGAGTCCTGGCTGTTCATTTGCGGTCAATTCAACCTGCCATTCGGTTTGAGGAAGGTTTTCGCCTCCAATAACACACTGGACGATATTGGCATCGGGAGGCGTAGGCGGCCCGTAGAAGCGTTCAGCTTCCTCTTTCGACAAGCGACCTCCGTTAGGGAGCGTGCCACCAGCGGGGAAAAGATAGGTATTGTAAGGAAGAACACCGCCTGTTAAGCGATACACGGAATCCGGATTTCCGCGATGCAACAAATCCCTGATGCGCAACACATAAAACGCGTCAGCAGGAAGTGTAATATCAAGAAGGGGATCTAAACTGTAGAATCCGTTACTCCGTGCCAATTCAACCCCTTTTGCATCGAAAAGAGAGAGTGTGGGATTGAAGAATTGCTGACTAATGTTATTAAGGCGATACGCGTTGACACTGAACACACACCGTTGTCCCTTCGCGCCTTCAAAAACGTAATAATCTTCATCTCCACCGGGATTAATCAGCCCATTGATGAGACTCGGCAATTCAATAATGGTAGCGGTTTCTGGGGTGTTATTCGACTCTGTTTCAAGGACATCACGGGTTTGGCTAACCTCAAAGGGCCACGCCGTGGAGGTACCATGCTTACCGACGACCCGAATTTCGCGCATCCCGATAGGGACATCCGATGCGATTGACAACTCAGCAGCTAACCCCCCACTGGAAACCCTCGCTGCTGATGTCAGATAAGCGATAATTCGGGACTGCGCTTCTGCATTGATCTCTGCACCTTTCTCTGTAACCATCCGTCGGACAGTGGTTTCCCACTGTGCGGGTGTCATTGATCGGTTATTTGGAGATCGGAGTTCGTGACATTGCCCACAATTCGCCTCAAAGACGGGCTTATGCGTGTCATCAACCGCGCCTCCCCCAGGATGCAGTTGGGCAGTAATACCGGGTTCACCTTCAATAATAAGGGTGTGTGCTCCTTCTAAATCGGAACCTTGGATGGCAACCTCGATAGTCGTTCCGAGTTGCCCCCCTGCTGGAAACAGCGAATTGAGCCGTGGAACGCCCTGCGCAAACGTAGGTATAGCGATTGAAAGGAAGAGCCATGTGAAAAATGGTATGCAATACGAAGGTAAATCGCGCTTCAGAAAAGGGAAGGTCCTGGTCCGCATCGTGAGCCTCCCAAGAATAGTCGTCAGCAGTCGGAAACTATCGACAGTCAGCAAAAACGCAAGTATGTCAGAAATGTTTCTTTTTTGTTATTACTGCAAAGTAGACTGGCAGTCAATTCGCCGAAAACCGATGGCTATTCCTTAAAGAATTCGTGGGTTAAGGCGCGCTTCCGGAGATTATAGAGTCGGACTTTGCCATCACGACCACCCGCTGCGACAAATTCGCCATTCGGACTGAACTCGACAGCGTAAACAGCATCCGTTGATTCATTGAAAGTCTCATAACGGTTGCCGGATCGGAGGCTCCAGATAACGACCGAAGTATCCGCACTACCGGACGCAATCATTGTCATCCGATTATTTGCGGCTCTAAGTGAAACAAGCCCGGAATCAACACTATAGACAGCACCTTGATGCCCGTTGTACTCACGAACGAGTGTCCCTGTCATCTCCAGCGAACTTCGCCGCATGGCAACTTCACCGCCACTTCCCGCCGATGTAACACGCCACGTTCGAACAGTATTATCGGCAGAACCAGAAACAATCACACCTTCTTCGGCTGAATACGCGAGACTATAGACGGCATCATCGTTGGCATCCAAGTTCACCAAAACGGAAAGACTGTTGGGATCCCATACCTTTATGGTTTTGTCCTCGCTACCGGTGACAAAGTAAGTTCCGTCTGGATGATACAAAGTACAGAGGACCCTGCCAACGTGTTGGGTGAGCCATTTGGATACCTGTGTATCTATCGAAAAGTCGGCATCCTCAAGTCGTGTTAAGTCGATGACAGCACTATACTCATCCATGCTCGCAGTGACCAATGTCGTGTTATGTGGGCTGAGCGAAATGGATTCAATGGTATCGCCGTGAATTTCAAAACTTTTAATGAGTTTTTCAGAGGAGACATCCCAAACTCGGACTTCGCCGCTTCGAGAAGCGAGACCACTGCTTGTATAGAGGGTTTCACCATCTGAAGAAAACGTGAGGCTCCGCACCTCACCGGCATGCGGCTCATACGTGTAAATGACGCGCTGCGTTTCCAAGTCCCAGATTTCAACCCACTGATATTTCCCGACAGCAAGTGTCTTACCATCGGGACTAAATTCAAGGGACCAGATCGGGGATAGCGGAGCTGCTGCAAAACAGAGAGAGGTTACGAAGATGATGTAGAACGCTACGAGCAACATTCCTACGTTGCGAAGTCTTTTACTCATGTTTAGACCTCGTGAACGGCTGTCAGCGTTTTAGCCACCAGCAGTCAGCGGTCAGCAATCAGCAGCAAGCGGCTTTTCTAAAGCCCGTCAGTTTTCTGTTTAATTTCAGCACTTTAGGACACCGAAAGGGTGTCCATTGAAAGCCGAAAGCCGACAACTGACCGCTAATTACGCGAGAACGCCGCGAATGGGTTTGCCACCCCGTGAGAGGACAATGCGAACCCCGTCAGGCGATTCCAGGTGCTGATTATAATCAATACCGAGGCATCGATAGAGCGTTGCTGACAAGTCTTCTGGACGTACAGGTGTTTCTGCGGGTTCCATACCAAGCGGATCTGAAGCACCAATGACTTGTCCGCCTTGAACGCCACCGCCAGCTAACATAATCGAGAAAACACGGGAATGGTGGTCTCGACCGCCGTTGCGGTTAATGACAGGAGTTCTGCCAAATTCACCCATAGCCAAAACGAGAGTTGTTTCCAACAATCCTCGATCGCCCAAGTCTTCGATTAAGGTAGCCATCGTCCGATCAAAGGCGTTGAGTTTACCGGGTAACGATGAGAAGATGTTGTTGTGGTTGTCCCATCCACCGTTACTGACAGTGACGAAGTTAACACCTGCCTCAACGAGCCTTCTGGCAAGGAGACAACTTTGTCCGAAGGTGTTACGTTGATAAGCATCGCGCGTTTTGTTTGGCTCGTTGCCGAGATCAAACGCAGCACGTGCATCGGTGGAACTCATCAGGTCGTAAGCGGAGGTATAGAAACTATCAACGGCTTCGGCAGCCGGATTACCTGCCTCATATTTTTTGAAGGCGGCATCAACGGCTTGGCGTAACGAACGACGGCGTTCAACGCGTTCAAAGGAAAGCTCCGTGGGGGGTTCTAAATCCCGCACCTTGAAGTTCCGACTTGCCGGATTTCCTCCGGGTGAGAAAGGTGAAAGCGACGCGCCTAAAAATCCGCCGCCACCATAAGCGACCGGGGCAGGCACAGCAATATAAGGAGGTAATGCACTCCGCTGTTCTTTGAGCTTAGAGACCACAGCACCATATCCTGGGACAGCAAAACCCGGTAAGGGTTGATAGCCTGTCATCATATAGTGCGTTCCACGCTCATGTGCCGCCTCTGGAGAGGTCATTGAGCGGATAATGCAGAGTTTATCGGTTTGTTGGGCAAGTCTGGGGAGATGCTCGCTTACCTGAATACCGGTAACGTTTGTCGATATCGGTCTGAAAAGCCCACGAATTTCTTCAGGGGCATCCGGCTTGAGATCCCACATATCAAGGTGGCTTGGACCGCCTCCCAACCAGACGAGAATAACGGAGGTAGCGGTTTCTTTCCCTTGAAACGTAGTTGCACTGTGCGCTTTGAGTCGGAAGAGGTCTGTGAGGCTGAGACCGAACAAACCGAGGGCACCGGCTTTGAGAAAATCTCGGCGGTAAAATCCCTCACAATCTGTGTGTACGCATCTGTCTTCTGCCATGGTCCTTCTCCTTTCATGGTTATCAGTGCGGGTTTTCTGCGAAAACCCTTTCGGTTATCAGTTTTCGGTAACAATTCACCTCTCCCTGGAATATTCCAAGTTTGCGAAAATTGTTACAAAACGCCTCTTAACTCTCACTGCGAGGCAAACTGATAACCGACAACCATTAAAAAATCAGGTTCGAGTGGGTCGCTTCCGTAGCCGTTTCATCCATCTTTGCGCCTTCGTGATGTTGGTGTCAAAGGGTTCTTTCATCTCAAAATATTCTGTATGTCCTGCATATATTTGATGCCAATCAACGATACAAGGCATTCGGTTTTGGGTGAGCGTACGCATCAGGAACGCCCGAACCTTGGCACGGGTATCTTGCGGTGCGTTGGCAACGGCGTGCAGAATATGTTCATCGGTGACAACCCTTTGCACCTGTCCCTGCTCCTGAAGTGCGTAGTAAAGTCCACTCTCAGTATGGATGTTATGATATTCTAAATCTTGACTTTTAATCCAAGGATCTTCCCAATCTAATTTCTCTTCATCAATGAAAGCTTCAAGCAGCCATTTTTTTGCTGCCCAATCGACACGATCAATAACATTTAGCCAATCACCTTCAAGGTCATCAAGGATAGTCTCCCATGCCGCAAGCACCCACTCGGTTTCTTCGTCTCGTTCGGTAACCAAAGCCTGAACGAAGTTAAGATACTCCCTCTGCAAATCAATAGCAGAGATAGTCTTTCCGGATTTCAGTTCGACGCGCCACGTGAAGGTACTATCGCGTGAGACGTGTCGAATCGCGTAGACGGGATCAGCGAGTTCAAAACCGGGAAGCGGCAATTTTTCGCCATGCATCTCGTGGAATATTTCAATAGCGGAAAGCAAGAGTGCAGTGGTGCCTACCTTCAATGCGGTTGCGTACTCTGACATATTGGAATCCCCAACGAGAAGATGGAGACGACGGTATTTGGTGTAATCGCTGAGTGGTTCGTCTCGTGTATTGATGATTGCGCGACTGAACTGGATCCATTCATAAATCTCAGTGACGATGTGATCGGCACGTTGTGAAATCTGATAGTACTGTTGCTCGCCAAGTTCATCTTGAAAATCGCCGAATTCAATCATTTCATCATAAGCCCCGACTCTGCCCGCTCCTGCGTAAATCTGGCGCGTAACGAAGAAGGGCATAAGCGTCGGGATGACAACACGGTAAAAAGGAACGTCTCGACTAATTTGGAAGTTTTCATGACATCCGAAGGTGGCACCTGTGAAATGATCAATATTATTTTTGAAGAAAGCTGTGGGCAACCCTGTATCCGTAAGGATATTGTTGATGACATATTCAATGGCTTTATCGTAAGCGATAAGGTCAAAGAGCGTACCACATTCGGGGGTAGCGTACTCCAGATGCCCCATATCGATGTAGAGACGCCCTCCATTGAAGAGGAACCCGCCGTTCCCCGGTGGTTCGCCCCAGTCTCGGTAGTGAATGTCCCGAAGACCGAGTTCCAATACATCAAAGACATAATCGCGAACGCGTGCCGCGACCCCTTCAGAGGTACCACGAACTCGCTCGGCATCCGTCATGCATCCAAATTCAGTTTCGATCCCAAAAATTCTTTTCTTCATCTTTTAATTTTACCTTGCGGAGGAACGACGCGGTTTGGAAGTTGAAGGTTTTCGCTCAAATCTGAAGAAAGGGAACGCCCTATCAAAAACCCCTCCATTTCATTACGGGCTTGCGCAATATAATACAAGGAAAAGAAATTATGGGAGGGCAGTTTCAATTTCTTGAGAAGTCAACAGACGAAACTTACCTGCCCCGCGCTGTGTGGTTTCCAAAACCCCTGCTTCAATTTCACCGTCTTCCCGTGCAGCGTTAATAATTTCGTGCATCTGCGCAGTATCTATCTGGGTTTCCTCTGATTCAGCGTCATCTGGTTCTCGTGAACTCAATTCTCTACCAACTGCCCACGCTTCTAAACCTAACTGGAGCGCAGCGGCTAAATCTCTGTCGGTACCTGTAGAAGTAGTAGCGAGGTAGTTTTGCATCCCCGTTTCAATTACTTCTGTACCGCCGATAACAGTAGAGGTTAGGTCTGTTCGGACATTCCCGTCGTAGTTGATACAGGTAAAACGGTTTTTATCATCAGTGCTGCCGAGTTCGGCGAGCAACATTTTGATGATATACGCTTCACCGACAATGGACTCAAAAGCCTGTTTGAAGGTATGTGCTAAAACAAAGTTCGTGAGTCGGTGTAGGTTTACATCCTCGGTGGCATTTTGAAAACCTTGGACGCTGGCAGTGTCAGTAACAAGCATTCGGAGCCGTTCAATATCAGCAGGGTGTCCGATTGCGGAGAGCGCAATCCGGTCATGCACCTCAAAAATTTTGCGCTGTCCTCTACCAATAGTGAGTAGCACCATGCCTTCGTCATAGGTCAGCCCTACAACAGGGCTACCGCCTCGGAGCTGGTCTTCAATGTAATCTCGTCGGTCCTGAATCGCTTCTATCCAGCGATACGGTTCATCTCGCATTTTTTAATTATTCCTTGCGGTTTTTTAATTATTCCTTGCGGTTAAACATCGCGGGTTTGAACTATCAGCTGCCTTTCTTAAATCTGAAGAAACACCCAAGCAAAAACCCCTCCATTTCATTACAGGCTACAGGTTTTGCGGTTATCTTAAGAGGAACCCTCTGTTAGACCAAAACCTCTGAACCGACTGCTAACCACCATCTACCGACTGCTGACGGCTATTCCTCGGCATCTGGTTGTGCTTCAGCGTAACACGATTCCAATTCATCATCGGAAATATCTTCAACGCCGATGCGTGTCACAGTCTTGATATTTGGAAAAATTTGCGCTCTCGCATTGTAACCGCTTGTCGCCGCATCGTACTCACTTGCGGTGTCCAAAAGACGTAAGATAGTGACTGTTGCCTGCCGTTCATCCATCTCTTGCAAACGCGTATCACCGAATCGAGAGAGGTAACGTAAAACACCGCGAATCCAGATAGAGCCGGAACCGGTCGTGGCAAAATTGACGTTTTCAAAGTGAGCACCGAGTGCGTCATAAAAGAAAATCTTACCGCCATTCTGGTCATCAGCGGCACTCAAATCATAGAGGGAAAAGATCGGGATAACACCCCCGATCCCTTGGAGTGCCATCGGCAGATTCTCCCGGATGAGTCGCGATAGCATTCGGAGCTTACCTTCAAGACTCAACTCTTGGAGCTGACTGCGGCGAAAGTATTGAAACGAGTGCTCCAACATTCTGGCGATTTCATAGGCGATTGCGGGTGACCCTGAAATAGCAAGCACAGAATGTCCATCAATCTGCAAAACTTTCTCCGCCCGATCATAGATGACAGAGGTACCAGCAGTAGCACGCCGGTCCCCTGCGATCATGACACCGTCTCGGTAACGAACAGCGACGACCGTCGTACTGTGTGCTATCTCAATATCAGTACCGCGCTGTGCCGTTTCCGATGGCAAATCTATTTTTAAGGGGTAGTTTGCGTGTTTTAAAAGGTTCAGGAAGTCACCTTTATGGTTCATGACTCCCTGTAGCGCAAATTTTCCGGACTCTTTAGGGAAGCCACCTTTATCGTTCATCACTCCCCCGTTCTTTGGCGGTAGCGTCTGGACTGATCTTTGTCAACACGACGCATCCGTTTGAGCAGTTCTTGCGTATCGGGCCGACTGACTTTCTGTCGTTTGGGTCCTTCGTTATCGCCATCGCCATCACCGGGTCCGATGGGTTTGGTGTCTCTTTGCTTACGTTCAAGCTGAGCAATCATCTTGGCAGCCATGCTGTATCTCCTTTTTTTATAGATGCAACTTTTCAATGAGCGTCTCAACGTCCGGCGATTGATCGAGTGCCTCGTTATATTGACGTGCGATCGCTGCATCCGCGAGGGCATTTAGATTGATTTCGCGGGTACGCCCGTTTACAATGAAGGTAATACTATCCCACTGGATAGCCTTTATAGAGTTACTGAATCGATCTACAGCGCGCCCCCGGAAGTACGCCCGCGTGTCAGCAGGCGGATTATGGAGCGCAGCCTCAACCTGTTCGTCCGTGACGAGACGTCGCATCGGAATCCCATAGTATAGCCCCTCATCAAGATCGATGTTGTGATATTCTAAATCCAAACTTTGGAGCCAGGGGTCATCCCATGCGATCCCCTCTTCCTCAGCAAACGTTTCAAGCAACCACTTCTTCGCGACCCAATCAAGTCGGTCAGCGAGGGACATTGGATCCGCCTCAAGGGCGTTGAGGGTATCCTCCCACTCAGTGAGCACCCAGTCGGTTTCAGGTAGAGACGAGGTAGCCTCGTCCGTACTGAGATACTTCTGTGCGAGTGCGAGATACTCACGCTGATGGTCAATGGCGGACATCGTTTTCCCTTCTGTCGTCATTACTATCCAACGATACGTCTGATCATGCGATACAGTTTTGATGGCATCAATTGGGTTAACGAGTGCCAAACTTTCTGGAATCCTCCGTTGTTCAATCAAAGCAATCACGAGTGCAGTTGTTCCGACTTTGAGTGCCGTCGCATATTCGGACATATTTGCGTCCCCCGCGATGCCGTGCAACCGACGGTATTTAGAGGCATCCGCGTGCGGTTCATCTCGCGTGTTGACGATAGGACGATTGTGCATGGTATCCACACTCGCCTCTACGTGAAAGAAATCGGATCGTTGAGATAACTGGTAGTGTCCTGGGGTTGCGAGTCCGGCTTCCGTTTCAATGCCGATTTTCCCTGCGCCTGCGAAGATCTGGCGTGTGATAAAGAACGGCATGATACCTTGCTTGAGGGTTTCAAAGGGTACTTCGCGCGCCATCAGATAGTTATCGTGGCAACCGTAACTATGCCCATGGAAATCGGTATTATTCTTGTACAAAAGCACCCGTTTTCCGAGTTTCTGGCTGCGTGTTTCGGCGCATCGTTGAAGGATACGTTCGCCGGCTTTATCATGTGCGACAAGGTCAAAGAGACTGCTGCATTCAGGTGTTGAATACTCTGGATGTGCGTGGTCGTTGTAGAGCCGTGCGCCGTTGACGAGGATGTGATCGCTTTTGATTTCAGCAAAAGAGAGCCGTTCTTTAATATTGCGTTTCTTGTCCCGCTTCTCCTCTTCCTTTTCATCAGGATGATTGGAAAGCGAGCTCGCTCGAAAGCCGCGTTCATCTCGAAACGGATCCTCGCCTCGGTAGTCCCACACAGGTCGAAAATCTTCTTGTCGGTAGCTTTTTACCAGCTCAATTGACTGCTTGACGGCATCAAGGTGTGCTTCATTTTCGAGTGTTATTCCGTATTCAGTTTCGATTCCAAAAAGTCTTTCCATATTTTAAAGCGGTCAGCCGTCAGCGGTCAGCCATCAGCAAAGAGGCAAGCGTGTCGAAAAAAGTCATCTCTTTGCTGACTGCCGATAACCGATAGCCGATAGCCATTCCTAAATGACGCGTGATTCGGAGGTTCGGCGTCGTTCCTGTTTTTCAGTCTTGATAGGCGTAACTTTGACAACATTCGCCGGATCATAATCAAGGAGCTTGAGCCAGTCTTCAGTCGCCTCGGTCGGTGGGAAGATTTCGCTTTCGTGATACTCTGCGGCGAGTGCGTCTAACAGATCGGCGCGTGTGATACCGCTCTCCTTCTCTGGATTCTGAATCGCACGTTTGAGTGCAGACTCCTTCGCTCGCTGCACAATCGACTCAATAATAGCACCGCTGCACAGATGCCCCTTATAGAGGATATCGCGTCTCCCGCTCCTGAGAGAAACTTCGAGGAATCGATTGTCCTCGTCTTCACGGAACATCTCATCAACGACCTGTGCGATAAGATCTGTGACAGCTTTCTCCGCCGGGATAACTTCGGGTGGCGTTTCACCCTCTTTCGGTGCCGCTTCGTTTTTCGCATCAAGGAGTGAAGCAATAGGCAATTCAGGGGTGAGGTAGATACGGAAGATATCCCTTGCAGCATCTGCACCTGGACGGGTCACTTTAATTTTTCTATCAATACGTCCTGGACGTAAAATGGCAGGGTCAATCAGGTCAGGACGGTTTGTCGCCAAGATAATAACGACATCCTGTAAAGATTCAATGCCATCCATCTCTGCACAAAACATCGGGACGAGTGTGTTGGAGATGCTATGGGATCTGAGGGCACGCCGTGTGCCTAATATCGACTCCGCTTCATCTATAAAGACAAACGCCAGTTTGCCCTCTTCCTTTTTCTCACGGGCGATCTGAAAAATCTCTCGGACCTTCCGCTCAGATTCACCGAGCCACATGTTGAGAATCTCAGGTCCCTTGATGTGTAGGAAACAGCCTTCAACATCCTCGCCGCTTTCCCTTCGGAGACGTTGGGTTAAGTTGTAAGCGGTCGCTTTGCCGATGAGAGTCTTTCCGCATCCCGGCGGTCCGTGGAGGAGGAAGCCTTTCGGCGCACTATACTGGAACCGTTCAAAGAGTTTGGGATGTAGAATCGGAAGTTCGATAGTGTCCTTAATACGTTGGATGGTATTGTCAAGTCCGCCCACTTTGGACCAGGGTATATTCGGCACCGCCTCAAGCGCGTAAACGTCCGTCTCCTTCGTGGCGATATGTTCAACAGCGACCCGGAAGTTGGAGTCGATCCGAACTTCATCACCAGGTTTCAGCTTCGTATCTATGAGGTCTGTGGAGCGTTCAAGGATGACATTTTGAGCGTTCGGTTCTTGACCGATACGGAGACGGCCATCAGGCATAACATCGGCTATCTTTGCAATAGGACCGGCATCGTTGTATCCGAGTTCACCAACAACGACAAAAGCATCGTTCAATAGGATACTGAACCCCTTTTTAAGGTCTGATGTCTTTAGTTCAGAATCAATATTCGCGTAGTATTCAGAGCCACCGACGATGACACGGGCAATGTCCTCTTTAGGTAATCCGAGCAAGGTTCCGATCCGATTCGCGGGTGCGGTGAGTTTCTCAATTTGCTCCTCCATTTCCGCGTGGATACGAAGCGCCTCCTGCTGAATCGTGCGGACTCTCTCTTGGAATTCACCTTCGTCATTAAGGATAGAACGCCGGAGCTCCAAAAGCCAACGACGGCGCCGATCGTCCACCGGGGTCTCGGCAATAATGTGATGAATTAACTGCAATGAATAGCCAGAACTCATTGCCTCCTCTTCGGGAGTGAGTTCCTCTTCAAGTTCCTCGTCATCTTCAATAAACAGGTCGTTCCCATCGGGGCCTGGACCAGCAGTTCTACGATTCTTCTTATCGTACATTTGAAGGTCTCCTCAGACAGCAGCGGATGACTTTACGATAGAGTTTACCACATTTCCCACAATTTTACGAATATTTATTCAGTTCTTGTTTAAATTGGGGTCCACTGCGGTAATTTTCAATAGTTTAGCATAATTCGTAACACAAAAGCAAGAAAAAAACAAGTTTAGGTAGAATCTCGCCTGCGGTCGCCAGAAGAATAGCAGTCAGTTATCAATATGCTTCGCAGTGAGAATGGTCAGATGTAGGGATTCGGAGATCCCTCCTACCGGTAAGAGGAACGATTAACTTGACTTTCGTCAGTTAGTACGTTAGGATAGCGTCGGGATTCGGAGATCCCTCCTACAAGAAATTTGCGAGGTAAATAGGAGAAGCACTTTTATGACACTCATATCTCTTTTAGAAAATTCAATTCAGCACTACGGTAGTAAACCGGCATTGGCACATAAACCGAAAGGTGGCACTTATCAAGACATCTCTTACACTGAACTCGGCGAATCGGTGGACGCTTTTAGCAAAGGGTTAACTGCCTTAGGGGTGCAAAAGAACGATCGGATCGCACTTCTCTCCGAGAACCGTCCCGAATGGGCAATCACGGATTTTGGTAGCCTCAAAGTCGGTGCGGTAACCGTCCCGATGTTCTCAACGCTGACTGCGGCACAGGTCGGTTATATCCTTAAAGATTCCGGGTCAAAAATTATCTGCGTCTCCACGGGTAAGCAGTTGGAGAAGGTAACCGCCATCCGAGACGAGGTGCCGACGCTTGAACAAATAATTGTCTTTGATCCGATTGAAGGTAAATGCCCAGAGGGTGTTATCCAGTTTGAAGCAGTCTGTGAACTGGACGGGCAAGGAATCGAGGTTAGAAACCCTTCCGACGCGAGCGAAGAAGACATCGCAACGATTATCTATACGTCAGGGACAACAGGAGATCCGAAGGGGGTCATGCTGACACATGCGAATTTCATTTTTAATTTAGAGGCGTGCAAATCGCTGATTGATGTCAGTGATACAGACGTGTTGTTGTCGTTCCTACCTTTATCGCATGTGTTTGAACGGCTCGGCGGACACTACGTGCCATTGTTCTCCGGTGCAAAAATAGCTTATGCGGAGAGCGTCCTCACAGTTAGGCAGAACATGCAAGAGATTGCTCCGACAGTGATGCTCAGCGTGCCGAGACTCTATGAAACCATGCATGACAGAATTCTGCGTGCCGTGCAGGAAGGCTCATCACTCAAACAGAAGATTTTCCACTGGGGTGTTTCCGTTGGTTCATCCGTCAGTTCAGCAATTCAAAAGGGGAAAAAACCGTCTGCAATTTTGCAATTACAGCAGAACATCGCCGACAAACTGGTTTTCGCGAAATTGAAGGCAGCGACGGGGGGTCGGCTACGCTTTTTCGTCTCAGGCGGTGCGGCGTTACCACAATCGATCGCCGAATTTTTCCACGCGGCGGGAATACTGATCTTGGAAGGATACGGCTTAACAGAAACCTCACCCGTCATTAGCATGAACCATCCAACACAATGGAGGTTCGGAACCGTCGGGGTGCCCGTCCCGGGTGTAGAGGTACAAATCGCTGAAGATGGGGAGATTTTAACCCGAGGTCCGCACGTCATGAAGGGATACTTCAACAATGAATCGGCGACAGCAGAGGTTATTGATGGAGAGGGCTGGTTTCACACAGGCGACATCGGCATCATTGATGAGGATGGGTTCGTTAAGATTACCGATCGGAAGAAGAACATTATTGTGCTCTCCAACGGCAAGAACGTCGCACCGCAACCGATAGAGAGTGAATTGGTGCAAAGTCCGTTTATCAACCAGATTCTGTTGATCGGCAACGAACGCAAGAATCTTGCGGCACTGATCGTTCCCAATTTTGACGCACTCAAGGCATGGGCAACCGAGAATAATGTTACGACAGATGATCTTGCGACACTGCTTGAAACGCGCGAGGTACAACAACTCATTCAACGTGAAATTCGGAGCCGTTTAACCGATTTCGCGGACTTTGAACAGGTGCGACGGTTCACGCTGCTTGATAAAGAATTTTCTCAAGAAGCCGATGAAATGACACCCACGCTGAAGTTGAAACGGAACGTTATTATAGAGCGATACGGGGACGCGATTTCAGAAATGTATCCAGAGGACGCTTAGCATTGAAAAGTCGGGGTTGGAAACCCCTCCCACATAACGGGAAACCGACAGCAAGGAACTGCTAAAAGCCGCCGGTGTTTCAGTCTCTGGGTTGGAAACCCCTCCCACATAATGGGAAACCGACAGCGTTCGCAGGGCACTTACAAGAGAATAAGTAGCATCAACGGGGTGCCATAACAGCAAGCCCCGCTTTTATAATCTCAATTGTGACAGGAGTTTCGCACATCGGTTCGCCATCGGCATACAACAACATAGGTGTGTCGGTCTCAATGGTTAAAGCGCGGGTCTGGTGCATGGATACGGCAGGATGCGAAACATGTCCACCCCAGAAAAGCGTTACCAGTAGCCGTAACACCGTTAGCGAGGAGACTGGGCGGATAATACAGACATCGAAAAGTCCATCGTCGATACGAGCATTCGGTACAATCTGAAATCCGCCGCCATATCGACTTGTGATGCCTGTCGCAGCAAGGAGCAGGGGTCCCTCGTGGACACCGAAATCGCCTTCAAGACGCACAAACGGCGGTTCGTAATAGAAAAGTGTCTCCACTGCTGCGTAAGCGTAGGAGGCAGTGCCTGCAAACAGCGGTGTTCCTTTCGCCGCGCGGCGACTCACTTCCGTATCGTAACCACAGGTGGCAATGGTAGTGAAATATTTTTTATTTTTTCCTTGCGGTTCGATCAGTGCGGTTTCGACAGTGAAGCACCTTTCCGTAGATCCGCCCTCCATTTCATTACGGGCTACATCATTTGGATTAACAACTGACTGCTGACTGCCATTCTGATAGCAGCACCCTAAATCCACGTGGATAGGGGCACCAGATAAGAGGGTTGCGATTGCGGCTTCCGGTTTCAGCGGCACACCGATTGCCGCTGCGAAATCGTTGCCCCGACCACACGGGAGCACACCTAAGGTTACGTCTGGAACCGTCGCGATGCCGTTGACAACTTCGTGGAGTGTCCCATCTCCACCGCAAGCAATCACGGATCGAATTCCATCAGAGACGGCTTCCTGCGCGAAACGCTTGGCATCACCGGATGCCGAAGTGAACATCAATTGTCCCTGAGCCCCAGATTCGGTAAGGGCAGTATACGCCTGTTCAGCAACGCTTTTCGCGTGTCCCTTACCAGAAATGGGGTTTGCGATAAGGATGAAATTATTCATTTAATCACTGCGATTTTGCCGATTCTTTTTTCGGTATCAAATTCCAAGACATAGATATAGATACCAGTTGATACGTCTGCGGTGTTATTACTCGTAAGCCACCACTCTTTGCGGTTGTGATCCTGATCGGTCACATCCAATGTTTCAAGCAACTCACCGCCTGCGTTAAAGAGTTGTATGCGGGTGCCGACAGGCAATCTGTCGAAAGTGATTGCCCCTTTGTCAGCGAGGTTGGGACGCACCGGATTTGGATAGACCCGTACCTGGGTCAGATCTGACACTTCTGCTCCGATGACACCGAGTGGTATTTTAAGTGGCCGCGTAGCAGCGCGGATAGGGTTTTCATCAATATCGACGACGTTGGACACGGTAATCTCATATTGATCCGTTGTATCCGTAAGTGATTTTCCGAAGTGCCCAAGAAGGCTGTCTGTATCAAACGCCAAGAGTGCGCGTCTGCCCATCCGGTCCCGGATAGCAGACACCGGACTCACACCGCCAATCCGTTTCTCGGCTCGTAAAACATACCGATTCTCGTCCCCAATCCCAGGATCCATCCGACGGTCGAAGGTAACGAGGACCCAAAAATTCCCACCCATAGAAACCACATTCGGTATGGGAACCTGTGGTTCAGGCTGCGTTGTATCTATATCACTACCCGGACGGTGATAGGTTGCCCCGATCAACTGAGGGGGTTCTCTCGGTGTAGCAGAAACAGGGTCGGTGCGTTTCGTTTCGTTCCCTTTTTCGTCTTTCGTCGTGATAGCGTACCAGTAGGTATTATCCTTCGTAACACGTCTATCGAGAAATCTTGTGACGGTGAGATTTTCCGCCATCTTTTCATAAGTGCCAGATGCGGGTGCTTCCTTCTTCTCCCCTTGTGCGCGATAGACAGTAAAGTAGCGCGTCTGCCCCGACTGTTCGCCATCTGTTTCGTCGTTCTCCTCGGCATCCCATGTGACGTGAACCGCTTTCTGTGTCAGCGGTCTCGCTTCAACATTCCAAGGTTTGAGCGTATCAATGGCATCTGGATCTGTTGCGAAGATGGATTCAAAGCGGTAAATACCATCTTCAAGGTTAACGTAAAACTCGTCAAACCCGTTTTGATTGAGTTCCGCGGTAAGAAGAGCGGGGGTTTCCTCCATCTTTCGGTGCCAGAGGGGTACCATCGCCGTGCCATCCCACTGCACTACATAGAGATTCGGATACGTAGCGATGACCAACTTGTTGTGACCATCGCCTCCGAGATCTGCGATTGCGAGACTGTTCCCGGTTCGTCGGTGTGGTGCGATTGCGACAGTTGCATCACGCGTCCCATCAGAGAGCATAGCGTAGCCCTGTAAAGTGTGCGTAAAGACGAAAAACTTCCAGATGAGCGGTCCCGAAGGGTTATCCGGTAGCGACAGCAAACCACCCACAACAAACTCAGGTATGCCATCACCGGTGAGATCCCCTGCAGCGAGTTGCGTGACATCCTCCAGCGGAAGTTGCGTTTGCCACTCAAGGCGGAACGTGTTGCGGATAGAGGTAGATTCATAAACGAAAAGATCGCCTTCGCTATCCGCCGCCACCAGTTCTATGCTTCCATCACCATCAAAATCGTCAATAGCAAAGTTCTGCGCGAATACATTAGAACCAGCGGATTCGTTAATCAATACAGCCCTCTCGACATAGGTGTTTGCCGCACTGTCGTATTCAAAAACAAGGAGTCGGTCATTGTTGTTATCCGCGCCGATAATTTCCTTTTGTCCATCACCATCCATATCAGCGATTGTACCACCGGAGAGAAACGGCGTTTCCCAGATGATCTGGTGCGGGTATCCTTGTGGTGTAAGACTCTCCATGAGGAAGGTTCTCGCATCGTCGGTAGCCAGTACTTCGAGCAAACCGTCGTTGTCGGTGTCATCCACCGTCCATGTAATGAATTTTTCGAGATTAGAAAGCCCGTCCACACTTTCAAGGGTATGTGCCAGTTCATATCTTCCGCTTGGGAGACGTTCATAGACCGTGAGAATAGCCGCCTGCAACTCGGTGTCAAGCGTTTCCGAGGACAACGGACTTCCGACGATTTCGAGCTGACCGTCTCTGTCGAAGTCTGCGGTGACACTCGCGATGTGAAGTGGTGGGATATTGAGAGATTTTTCAGTGAATCCGCTCGGCGATATATAGCCAGCAACAGTATCAGCCGTATAAAACGCTCCGCCGTTATCCTCTCTCGTCTTCAGGTTTGTCGTATTCTCCGCTTCAACAAAAAACTGATAAGTTCCGCGCTCCAGACCTAAAAACAGGAAATGTTCTACTCCGAGATCGGTTGTCCCAATAGGAGCGAAAGGCGCGAGACTCCCCCTTCGCCGGTAATAGAGTGTATTCTGGGTAACATCATCCGTTGCCCATGTAAAAATCGTAAGGGGTCGCTCGCCGTAAAGTGTATCCGTTGCGGTAAGGGAAATAATTTGAGGGGGTGTCCGGTCTACACTCAACACGACTTGGTCGTGCACCTGTTGCCCATCTGTGGCTGTGGCTGTTAAACGGACAGTGTAAATCCCCTCTGGAACCATTGTGGTATCCCAAACATCCAACGTCTCACCGATTTTCTGTGTGCTGGAAGATTGCGTGAAAGGCGTAAATTCGACGGGTACTGTAGATGCGCCATAACTGAGCTGCCAAGAGTGGAACTTATAGCCGCCTGCGGTCCCAACGACGGTAATTGCATCCGCACCACCACTATTGGTTTCAGGTGCGAGGATACGTGCCTGTAACGCTCCGCTGGCGAGGAGTGCGCGCTCGGCATTGACAGTGCCCGCGCCTACAAATCTCTCGTCCAATTCATCGCTATCCTCTTGATAGACTGGATCAGCAGTGCTGATGAGTATGTGTCGTACCTCTTCATGTGTCAGCGCGGGACGTTTGGCGAGGATTAACGCGGCAACGCCAGCCACATGCGGAGATGCCATCGACGTACCCGTGAGGAGCCGATACTGGTTATTAATCTGTGTGCTGAGAATTACGTTGCCCGGAGCACCGATGTCTACAGACGCACCGAAATTAGATTGGTAGAACCGCTGTTGATTCTGTTCAGTAGATGCAACAGCGATGACCTTCCGATAGCCCGCGGGGAAAATTGCGGCAGGCTTTTGAGAATTGCCAGCAGCGGCGACCAAGACAGCACCGCGTGCATAAGCGTAGTCGATTGCGTCCTGAATAACGAAAGAGCGACGCTCACTACCCCAACTCATATTGATGACGCTCGCGCCATTGTCAACCGCATAAACGATCGCCGCGGCGGAGTCATCATCCTGCATTCGGGAACTCCCACCGAGTGAGAGTCCTGCGCGTATTGCCATGAGCGGACATTCCCACGCCACTCCGGCGATACCGATCCCATTATCAGGCATAGCACCAGCGATGCCAGCGACGTGCGTGCCGTGTCCTTTTTCGTCGATCGGCTCGTTATCGCCTTCAAGGTAATCACCCTCTGCTTGCAAATTAGGTGCGTCAGTAAAATCCCAACCATAAACATCATCAACGTAACCGTTGCCATCGTCATCTAATCCGTTATCAGGCATCTCGCCCGGGTTTATCCACGCTTTGGGTGCCAAATCATCATGTCTGTAATCGATACCGGAATCAATAATCGCAATTACAACGTTCCTGTCGCCTTTTTCGATCGCCCACGCTTGCGGCATCTTCATCAGTGGTAGGTTCCACTGCTCAGGATACTTCGGATCATTGGGAACGACGGCATCCGCGAGCATGGGACGGAGGTAGTTATACTCGACAGCCTCAATGAGTGGACTCTGTTCGTAAACAGACTTGAGATCCTCGAGCGGGGCATCAGGGGCAAATCGCAACAGATAGATACGTTTTAGGTTAGGATTCAGTGCTGGACGCGCGAGGTACGGAAACAGTGGGTGTAAGGATTCAACCTTATGCTGGACGTGCAGGACAGAGATTGGTGCGTTCGCTTGCAACCGCTCAACCTCTGACGCAGCATCAGGGGTCAAACGGATTAGCAACTCACCCGGGGTTATTTCGGAAGCGATGTCCGCGAAAGGCAAGTTCTCCGCTTTCATTTGAGAGAACTCGGAGCAGATTGCCATTATTAAAAGTAGGACAGTTATTAATAAAACCTTACAGTGTTTCATAATGGCTATTGGCGTGTTAGCGATCGGCTGTCTTGATGTAAAGAACTTACTCCCTGCCTATTATTCCATAGTTGAGCGTCATTGTCAACCCCAAAATTTTATCATAGGACTACTCAGTTTTCGGATTCTGTCGGTTCTGTAGGATAAATCGCGACTACAGCATGTCAATCAGCAGTCAGGGATCAGCGACAACGGGCGAGGTTAGAAACCTCGTCAGCGGTGGTGTGGGTTAGTTCGCTGAACAACCGTTTACATATTTTCGGGCTTTACTATAAATGAAAGAGCCTGTCACCAGTGTGAAACCGATGACAGGCTCTGTTTATATTCATCCAATGGTGAGATTATTCAAAGAGCTGAAGCTCCCCGTCCTTGACGATAAATACAGACGGGTCATACACTGCATCGCCATCCGGGTCGAAAGAGAAATTGCCCAAAATCGTTGGCAAGTCCATTGTCTGCGCTAAGGCATCACGAATCGCAGCGGAATCTGCCGATTGTGCGTTTGCGATGGCGTTAGCGAGAATATGGAGCGTCGCGTACGCTTCCGCCGCCCACCGTTCAGGCACATGACCGTGTTTCGCCTGATAATTCTGGATGAAGGCTTGGTTTCCGGGTGTGTCAGCCATCTCAAACCACCCACTAAAAGTTATCGCACCCTCGGCAGCGTCGCCCACTTGTTCGATCTCTGCTGCAGTCAAATCAGGAACAACAAAATGAACTGTGTCGGGAATACCGATTTCTCGTGCCTGAGTGATAATCTGAGTCATCTCCGGTGCGAGCGCAGAGATAAAGAGTGCGTCAGGCTCCATACTCATGATATTGGTGAGTTGCGTAGAAAAATCGGTATCGCCGGTTTGATGGGTTTCCACCGTCAGAACCTCTACACCGATTGCCTCAAGCGTTTTCTCAAATGCCTCGTTGCTACTCGTGGAGTAGTCATCCGCGGCATCGTATATCAGTGCTGCCTTTTCATAGCCGAGTTTCTCATGCGCCACCATTGTACCATTCGGATTTAGCACACCTACAGTGAGACCCGCGCGGAAGATATACTCCCCAAGTGCGCTGTAACCTATAGCGGAGGAAATCGGACTAAAAGCGACCACGCCATTCTCATTCGCAATCGGAAAAGCCTGCCCGAGCTGCGTTGAGATACCAACCCCGACGATGGCAGGTACGCCTTGATCGACCAATCCCTGGACGGCGGCAACTGCGCCCTCCACGGTGCTCTGCGTGTCCACAGGGACGAACGTGATGTTCGCATCACTGAGCATATTAATCTCATCTCGTGCCAACTCAAGCCCCCGTTGCATTGGGAGTCCATACGGTTCAGCAAAGGGTCCTGTCATCGCTACAGCGACACCGATGGGAATCTGAGTATCCATCATCTCAGAGGCTGTCATTTCCGGTGCTGTCGCTTCAAAGAGATGAAGTTCCCCGTCCTTGACCCTAAGGACGACCTCATCATATACTCCCTCACCGTTAGCGTCAAACGAGAAATTGCCCAAAACCGTCGGGAAATCCATCGTCTGTGCGAGTGTATCACGAATCGCAGCGGCATCTGCTGATCCCGCGTTCGCAATAGCGTTGGCGAGAATATGGAGCGTGGCATAGGACTGCGCCGCCCACGGTTCAGCTTCAATTCCGTATTTCGCCTGATAGTTCTGGATGAAGGCTTGGTTTCCCGGGGTGTCAAGCCCCTTAAACCACGTCGAAAAAGCGATCGCGCCCTCGGCGGCATCGCCCACCTGTTGGATTTCTGCTGGCGTTAAATCCGGAACAATCAGTTGAACCGTGTCGGGGATACCGAGCTCACCCGCTTGCATGATAACCCGCATCATCTCCGGTGAGAGCGCAGAGACAAAGAGTGCGTCAGGCGCCGCGTTCATGATATTGGTTAATTGCGCCGTGAAATCGGCACCGTCGGTTTCGATGGTTTCTTCTGCCAGAATCTCGACCCCGCCTGCCGCAAGTGCTTTCTTTATCTCTTCATTGCTACTCGTGGAGTAGGTATCGGCGGCATCATATATTAGTGCCACTTTTGTATAGCCGAGTTTCTCGTGCGTCGCCATCACACCCCTGGAATTCATTAGGTCTACAGCGATAGGGGTGCGGAAGACATAATCCCCAATCGAACTCAAACCCGCCGCAGACGAAACCGAACTAAAAGCGACCACGCTACTCTCTTGCGCAATTGGGAAAGCATCCTCAAGGAAATCTGAAATAGCGATCCCGACGATAACAGATACGCCTTGATCGACCAATTGCTGGACGGCGGCGACAGCCCCCGCTTCGGAACTCCGATCGTCCACAGTAACGAATATGAGATTCCCATCGCTGAGCATATTAATCTCTTCGCGTGCCAACTCAAAACCGCGTTGCATCGGGAGTCCATATAGTTCAGCATGTTTTCCTGTCAGGGATACAACGACCCCGATAGGGAGATCCCCATCCATCATTTCAGGCATTGTCGTTGTGTCGTCAGGCACCATCGGCGCGATCTTTTCGCAACCGGAAAGCCCGACTGTCAAAGCAACAATCGCGAATACACACGCGAATGTTATGATTCTTTTTACGTTCATGTTAAATCTCCTTTATTATTCACTATTTTCATTACGAAACGTTCAGATAGATCAATTAAAAAGCCTCCCTTAAACCAAATTCGTTGTCCTGAGAAAGAGCAAATTTTGCATGAATCCCCTACTGATACTCCAAAATTGCTTAATATTAAGCATTCTAAGACAACATTCTGATGTGAAAAGCTCAATAATTGCCAACTATTGTTTCATAGTTGGAAGTTGTTGTCAATGCAAAAAACGGAGAGATACGGTTATCGGTTTCAGTTATCATTAATAGTTAATAGAGAGTACAGCGTTTAATTCAGAATCAGGATTTCAGGACAGGATTGAAAAAAGGCGAGGTTATAAACCGCTCTTACTCGGAACGCACACGTCCAAAACTTTCATAGTCTTTGCGTCAATAATTGCAGTAGCAAGGTTCCCACGACTGTGGTTAGAGAAACTGACGATCCACGCGAACCCTTGAAATGACGGATATGCGTGAACCGCGCGCCGACCCGCTAAAGCGGTTTTGATCCGGGCATCTGACTTTGCGATTTGAAGGATTCTGCCCGCTCTTTGTTGAGAGGGAACGGTCTGTATTCCAAGTGAATCCAATATCCGTCTGCCTCTGTCTATCTCCGATGGTAATGCGTTCGGATGCTGCTGTGCGAGTTTTCGGAGGTGTGTCGCGTATTGACGATATGCGTCTCGGTGTTTTTCGTAATCCCTGAGTCCGTAAGCGATTGGAATTTGCTGATACTGTGCGGCGCACATCTCCGCAGCATCGGCTTCGAGACGCAAAATTTCGGCATAATTCCCCTCCTGCTCTGCCAACTCTCGACACTTTCTGAAAAACGTGGGATAGACACCAAACTCGTAAAATCGATTTGGGTAGCGTGGTAGCCATATCGCCATAAACTTTGCGATCTTTTCGCGCTCGGCATTCAGGCTATATTCTGATGTTTCCGATTGCTGCCACGCCGTTTCGGCACTTGTGCGGTGGTGCCGGTATTGTTTCTGAATTTCTTGTGCTTCTTTTTTAGCGCGTGCTGCCCACTTCTCGTAGCCGTGCCGCGCATAGTAAGCGTGTGCAATCTCGTTCATCGGAACAGAGATACGCGTGAGACATTCTGCGGCGGCTTCGTGCCAGAGGGCAAGTCTACCATAATCGCCGGATTGTGTGTAGCGTTCGATAAAGACCGCAGCGGTCGCTGTGCCTTCTCGGATTGCCATAGAGGGTTGCGCGGTTAGAATCAAAATCAGAAAAATCAATAAAGCACGAATCAAAGGCGGTTCCCTCATCTAAGGTTGTGCGCTTTCGGATGAACGGCACACGGCGTGTACCTACTACTTTATTTCGTGGACGGAAACCGAACGGAGTCTGTCTACTACTGCAACATAAAGCGGACGGTTCCAGAGAACGTTTCATCAGGCGCGAGCACAATCACGCCTGCAGGAATACCCCTTGCCTCTAAATTGATGGCATCCGTCGGGCAGGTGTAAGGCTCAAAACAGATGGCATCCCTATCAGGCGGTGTATAGACAACAAGCTCCCTGAACTGGGCATCCGATTCCATTACCATGCCGTACCCGGTATCTCGGTTCTCAATGAGGCATCGACTTACGCCATTAACCAATTGAACGTCTGTAAAGACATGGTCGAGTTTCAGTTTCGCAAACGGTTGTCCATGTCGCAGATCCAGTGTATCAGCGACATTGTGTTGTGCCCCAGTTGGCACGAGGACTTCGTCCAATTCCCAATACTTCGCAGCAGGGACGGTAATTATCGCTTCGGCGGCATTCGCCTCAGTGCCGAGATCTACGCTAAAATAAGGGTGGATACCGAACCCAACAGGCATATTCCGGTCACCGGTATTCTTGATAGCAATCCCCATGGTTAGCACGGCATCTTTGAGCGTATAGGTAATCTCAAGTCGGAAAGGGAACGGATACTGACGACCGACATCGGGGAAATCTTGAGAATTAAGGGAGCATACGAGCGTTGCTCCGTTTTCATCGGCGACATGGCTCTCGACCTGATACGGTAGATTCAACAACAAACCGTGAATTGTTGTTGGAGAGTCGGGTGCTTTGTCAAACTGATAGGTTTCCCCCTCAAATTGCCACATACCGTTTCGGATCCGATTGGGGAAGGGAAACAGAATTGGATTGCCGTAAGCGGTAGGACGTTCTTCCAAAGTGGCGAGATCCGGCGGTGCATCTATCAGGTTCAACCAAGTATCCCCATCTGCGACCTTGAAGGCGTAGCAGTTATTACCAAGTGCAGGCACAATCTCAGCGACAGCTTTTCCATCTTGCTGGATGTAGTAAACTTGGTATTTTGACCCAAGGACACTTACTGTTTCTACAACTACTGAATACGTTGTATGCGCCATCGTTTTCTCCCCATCTGCGTTTGTGAGTATCGTTGAAAGCCCGAAAAGAACACAACTTATTCCAATGCGGAGCGCGTGGTGCCATCTCCTTCCTCCAGATCGACGAAAAGAAAAAATACCCATTATCGATTAGCCCTCTCTTATGCTTTACGGCACGACGGAGCGTGCCTACTACTTTTGAGCGCACCAACGAATGCCGCGCTTCAGTACTTCTCGGAAGTTCGGATTAGAAAAGGTAACGTCGTCGTGTCCACTCTGGAAGCAGAAGATGCGAGAACTGCCGTATTCACGCGCCCACCCCAGCACATCCATACTATTTGGATGATCGACCGTCAACAGGATCGAACTATCATCACCAGCGGACTCCATGGTATAGGTTTCGTCACCCATCTCCCATTCGGTGAGCCCCTCTGTGATTGGATGCGTCGCATCAGCGATTTGCACCTGCAGCGTTTGTCGAGGATAGTAGCCAAAACCGCGTTCATGGATACCGCACATTTCAGAATAGGCATCCCATTCTGGGAACGCCAAGATGGCGTGATGCAGAATTATCATGCCCTGCCCACGTTCCGTTAAACCGAGAATCGCCTGTGCTTGCGCATCCGTCGGATACGGACGGTGAAAGTTATAAAAGACAACGGTATCGTAGTCTTTTTGGCTTGGGTCGTCTACAAAATCGTCCAGATCCTCTCGGACGAATTGAACGCCTTCCATACTTTCAAAAACCGCGTCAAACTGTTTTTCTTGGAAGCCGTGTTCTCCGGTTACGACTGCGATCTTCATAGTTCTTTCTCCTTTCAAGGTTTTTAGAGTAAAACCGACAATCAACCATACATGGGCGAGGTTAGAAACCTCGCCAGCGAAGGCGGAATTGCGCGGAAGACTGTAGATAGAAATTCCTAATACCGCGCCCATTGCCATAATTGCCTCAAGGTGGGACGTTTGCCGTACATTAGAATCCCAACCCGATAGATTTTTCCACTGACAAGTGTAACAAGCAGGACAGTCACACACATCAACAAGATGTTCAGCAAAATTTCCCACAAAGGCGGCATTAGCACGTTGATGCGCATGAACATGAGTATCGGCGAGAAAAACGGAACGTGTGAAAGCAACACACTGAGTGTCGAATCAGGGATCCTAAACAACTGGAACATCAGTATGAATGGAACAACGATGAGCATCGTGAGTGGCACACCCGTCTGCTGTGCCTCCTCCTCACTGCTGCAAATCGCACCCACAACAGCATAAAGCGTCGAGTACATGAAGAAACCGATAACGAAATAGACGAAGAAATAGGTAAGCACTTCGGCACTACTTGCTTTGATAGTCTCAATTACTCCGATAAGCTGCAATGGAAGGCTATCAATGCCAAAGATGCCGAGCAGTGGCTTTATGTTCATAACCAATAATACACCAAATATCACCCAGATAGCAAACATTGTCAAACAAACAGAGCACACACCAATGAGTTTGCCGAGTAGAAGTTGATGCGGTTTTATTGATGAAATGATAACCTCAACGATTCGGGTCGTTTTTTCTTCGAGCACACTCCGCATGATGGAGTTCGCATAGATGATAACGAACATATAAAGCACAAAAACGAGGAGGTACCCGAGTCCAAGCCGCGCCCCCGTCTCTAAGGGAGTTTCAACTTCTATACCACCGTCTTTCCCCTTGCTACTTTTAACAGCATAAGCGTTGAACCTGACGGAACGCATGAGTCGACTGACTTCACTCTGGGAATAACCACTCTCGGCAAACCGCTTATCACGAACGATGTCTGAAATGATTCGGCGGAACGCACTTTGTATCTCAAAATTCGTCGCTGTTCTGGCATAGAACCGGACCTCCCCGTTTGTAAAAACATCTTTCGGGATTTCAAGATAGGCGTAGAGATCTTTCGTGTTGACGCGCTCTCGGAGTGTGGCTCTTGCCTCCTCTGTTGTAGCATCCTCCTCATGGAGTTGATAGAGGAGTTCCCCTTTACGTTGAAAGGTCGAATGCCCTGCGATAGCTGCTTGCATCTCTGTAAAGATTTCACCCGTCTCATCAATTACTGCGAGTTTTCTCATCTCTTTGGTTCTGTGCTCCATGATTGCGAGAAAACTGGACAACACCACTAACCCGCACATCAACACCGGCATAAGAAACAGAGAAACAATAAATCCCTTAGATTTAACGCGCGTTGTGTATTCACGTTTAATGACGGTGATAATTTTATTCGGCATCTTGCACGACGCCTCCGTGCGCTTCAACGCTCTGGACGAAAATTTCGTGTAACGTCGGTTCAACTAATTCAAATCGTGTCACATCAATGCCCTTCTCAACCAGTTCACGGAGCAATGAACGGTAGTCTTCTGGGGTTCTCAATTTTACCTCAGCATACTGTCCAAAATCGTTGAATCCCTGAATCCACGCGGAATTGCGAATCAATTCGAGACTCCCTACGTATTCAACCTCAACAGAGTTCTTACCGAAAGCACGCTTCACAGCGCGGAGTTCACCTTCAAGCAACACCTCACCTTGATGCATAAGACAGATACGATCGCATAGTTTTTCCACCTGTTCCATCACATGGGTCGAGAAGATAATTGTACTGCCGTTATCACGCAGTTCAAGCATCATATCTTTGAGGAGCGTCATGTTAATGGGGTCCAGACCGGAAAAGGGTTCATCAAGGATAATCAACTCCGGTTTGTGAATCACTGTGGTGATGAACTGAATTTTCTGAGCCATCCCCTTAGAAAGCTCATCAATCCGCTTGTCCGCCCATTCCGACAGTTGCATTTTCTCCAACCATCGCTCAATCTCACCGAGTGCTTGCTGTTTGTATAAGCCTTTTAATTCGGCAATAAAAAGGATGACATCGCGCACCTTCATTTTGCGGTATAAGCCGCGCTCCTCCGGCAGATATCCAATCTGATCCAAAAAATCTCGGATGTGCCGATTGCCGCTGAAGGTAATACTGCCCGCATCCGGTGCGATCATATCCATTATCATGCGGAGCGTGGTTGTTTTTCCTGCACCGTTGGGCCCCAGAAGTCCGTATATACTTCCCTTCTCAATGCTGAAGGAAATATCCGACACGGCTGTGAAATCGCCAAACTTTTTATGGACATTTTCGAGTTGGAGGAGGTTCATCGTTTTTACTCCGAAATCTGACAAATTATGTTCACGGCACGCGGCGCGTGCCTACTACTTTGCAGATTTAGTCGGTAATTGCCTGATAGGTCAGCACGCGGAATTGGGCGTGGAATGGGGAATCGCCTATCAATTGCGTCATCAGGATGCCGATTAAATCTTCCACGGGGTCAATCCAAAATGTGGTGCTTGCGAGCCCACCCCAACTGTAAGTTCCTTCAGAACCGGGCGCGTGCGTCTCAGCAACATCCGTGACGACAGCAAATCCAAGTCCGAAACCGCATCCCGTTCTCTCAAGCGGATGCCACTCATCAGAGATATGATTCATCCTGATGAGTTCAACGGTTTTCCTTCCAAGCAATCGAACACCATCGAGTTCGCCATCATTGAGTAGCATTTGACAGAAGCGGAGATAATCCGCGGCTGTCGACTGTAGCCCGGCACCGCCAGAATGGAAAAAACTGCGCGGTCCGCTTGAAACAGGCGCGTTTTCGATCACCTGAATACCACCGTCCTCGGCGGGTTCATATAACGTCGGGTACCGATCCGCCTTTTCGTCCGGCACTGAGAAAGCGGTGTCCGTCATCCCCAACGGATCCAAAATCTGGGTTTTCAGGAATTCCTCAAACGGCATTCCAGAGACGACTTCAACGAGGTAGCCGAGTACATCGGTAGACATACCGTAATTCCACGCATCACCAGGATGGTGTAGAAGCGGAATATTTCCGAGTTCTTGCGCCATGTTGGCGAGATCTCCGCCGTAGAAATTAGCGTCTCTATATCGCTCATTAATTGGATGATCCCAGTCGCCACCGTAGATAAGCCCAGAGGTGTGCGTCAACAAATGCTTTATTGTCATCTCGCGTTCAGCGTCAACAATAGTCTCGCCGCCCTCAGTGTAGACCTGCATATCTTTGAAAGCAGGAATCAATTCAGAGACGGGGGTGCCGAGTTGGAAGTGTCCTTGCTCGTAAAGCATCATCACTGCGATGCTGGTAATTGGCTTCGTCATCGAATAGATACGGAAAATTGTATCAAATTCTAACGGTTTCTCGGTAGCAACATCCTGCATACCGAACTTTTCAAGATGGACGAGTCTGCCTTCACGTGCAATCATCGTTAGCGCACCGGGAATTTTCCCAGCGTCAACCCAGCGTTGCATGACTGGAGCGATGCGTTCCAACCGCGAGGTTGACATACCTACATCTTCAGGCACTGCGCGCGGTAATCCTTCATATCCATATCTTGCCATAAAAACCTCCCATATTAGCCGTCAGTCATCACCAGTCAGCAAAGAGACCTCGTGGCAGACATGTGACGTATGCCATATACTGAAAGCCGATTGTCATTATTAAATTAGTGTCTGATAGGTTAGTACCCGGAATTGGGCGTGGAACGGTGAATCAGCACCGACCAATTGTGTCATAAAAACGCCGATCAACTCCTCCACAGGATCGATCCAAAATGTGGTGCTTGCCATGCCACCCCAACCGCAAGTGCCTAAGGAACCGAGCGTGTGCGTTTCAGCGACATCCGTGACAACGGAGAATCCAAGTCCGAAACCGGACCCCGTTCTCTGATTGGGTTGCCACTGGTTAGCAATATGGTCCATCGTGATGAGTTCGGCAGTTTTTCTTCCAAGGAGCCGAACGCCATCGAGTTCACCATCGTTGAGTACCATCTGGCAGAAGCGGAGATAATCCGCGGCGGTCGATTGTAGTCCGCCGCCACCAGAATGGAAAAAACTCAGCGGTCCAGTTGCAGCGTGGACTTTCTCAATTGCCTGAAGCTTACCGTCTTCCCCGAATTCATATACCTTCGAATATCGGTCAGCGTTTTCAACGCGCACTGAAAAACCGGTATCATTCATGCCTAAAGGCTCAAAAATACGGGTTTTCAAAAACGTCTCAAACGGCATACCCGATACGACTCCGACAAGGTAGCCGAGTATATCAGTAGACATACCGTATTTCCATGCGTCCCCTGGGTGGTGAAGGAGCGGAATACTTCCGAGCTTATTTACCATGTTGGCGAGGTCGCCGCCGTAGAGATCTGCATCTTCATATTGCTGATCGATGGGATGATCTTCCCTATCGCTTTCATAGATAAGTCCAGCGGTATGCGTGAGTAAATGTTTTATTGTCACCTCGCGTTCTGCATCAACAATCGCACTGCCATCTTCCGTGTAAACCTTCATGTCTTTGAAAGCAGGAACAAATTCGGAGACAGGTGTGCTGAGCTGGAAATGCCCTTCTTCGTAGAGCATCATGACGGCGACACTGGTAATCGGTTTCGTCATTGAGTAGAGGCGGAAGATGGTGTCAAATTCTACTGGTTTGGCGGCAGCAATATCCTGCATACCACACTTTTCAAAATGGACGAGTTTGCCCTCACGCGCGATCATCGTCAATGCACACGGGATCTTTCCGTTGTCAACATAGCCTTGTATGACCGGCGCGATACGTCCTAACCGCGAGGTTGACATACCGACATCTTCGGGGATCGCTCGCGGTAATCCTTCATATATTGTCATTAAGTCTCCTACATTAGCCATCAGCGGTCAGTAGTCAGCAAAAAACATCCAAGCAAAACACTCTACTTTACCGGAACACCTCTTTACTGAAGGCTGATAGCTGAAAGCCAATAATCCTTATTCCGTGAGTGCTTCATAGGTCAGCACTTTAAATTGATCATGGGAAGTGGACACGTCACTGACTTGCGTCATGAGTAGACCGATCAACGCTTTTTCGGGGTCAATCCAGAAGAGGGTACCGGCGGCACCGCCCCAGCTGTAACTTCCTATTGATTCCGGTGTGTCTTTGGGTTCTTTATCATCGGTATCTTTCGATTCTTTATCATTTACGACAGAAAAACCGAGTCCAAACCAACCCTCGTGATGAGGGTAGCGCATGAGTTCAACCGTTTCCTTCTTTAATATACGGACACCCTCAAATTCGCCGCCATTGAGCAACATCTGACAAAACCGCACATAATCCGGAGCAGTTGAGACGAGTCCGCCACCTCCGCCTGGAAAGAAACGGATCTCACCGCTCGCGAGTCGTGGATCTTTATCAACACGTTCCAACTTCATTTTTTCTTTTTTATCACCTTTGATCCCCTTTCCTTTGTCTTTATCATCATCCATCTTTTTCTCTTTCTCTTTACCATCTTTCACCGCCTTTTGTGTCGTAAGTTGATACACTGCGGCAAACCGGTCCAACTTCTCTACAGGCACTGAAAATGCGGTGTCTACCATACTAAGGGGTTCAAATAGTCGTGCTTGGAGGAATTCTTCAAACGGCATCCCTGAAACCACCTGCACGAGGTAGCCGAGCACATCCGTTGAGACGCCATAGGTCCACTTCTCGCCGGGTTCATGAGCGAGCGGAATGTCGCTAAGTTTCTTCACCGTATCTCCGAGCGGCGTGCCGGGCTGAAAAAGGTTCGCCTGCCGATAGCGTTTATCGATCGATTCCTTGCCCCAGCCATAGACGAACCCAGCGGTATGTGTGAGAAGATGTTTGATGGTTACCGCTTTCTTGGCATCTAAGATTTCGGTTTGGTCCCCGTTGTAGACCTTCATGTTTTTAAATTCAGGGATGAAATCGGACACAGGCGTGTCAAGTTGAAAATGGCCTTCTTCGTAGAGTATCATGACAGCGACACTGGTAATCGGTTTCGACATCGAGTGGATACGAAATATTGTGTCCGCTTCAATAGGCTTGTTATTTTCAATATCTTGCATACCGATGGTTTCAAAATGAACAACCTTCCCGCGTCTTGCCACGACTGTCAGGAATCCCGGTATACGTCCATCATCAACATAATTTTGCATGATAGGACGGATACGTTCGAGACGTTCAGCAGAAAAACCGACCGCCTCCGGTACCGTCATTGGTAGTCCTTGTCCGAAAGCGAGTGTGGTGGTATAAAAAAGCAGTAAACATGTGTAGGTTAATAATTTCAATCTATTTTCCTTTTTCTTTTTTTAGGTTTGTTGGGTTTCGCTATATTATCTGTTATGGCGCGGTTGGAAACCGCGCCTACCGGTTTTGAGCTGTCTTATGGGACACGCTTGAGGTAACCCCACCGCGTTGCGAGTTTGCCACCGGGTTCAACGCTAAGAATTGCAGCTAATCCGACATCCATCGCTTCCTGAATTTCTGCTTCGGTTCGTGCGACATTGGAGATGCGTATCTCATCAATGACACCTTTCAATCCGTTTGCGTTATTGAGATTCGGCACGCCGATTGTAATCGGATCGGCACTCTGAAACGTGGTGCCATTGGGAGCTTCAATTTCCAATTCACCATCAACATAGGCGCGTCCCATCTTGCCATCATAGGTAAAAGCGAGATGATGCCATTTGTTGTCAGTGATGTCGGTTGTGGCATCCATACTAAATCCACACGCCCCATTTGCTCCGATTTCTGAATGTAACACATGTTGATCTACATGAATCCAGATACCATAGTTCCGATTGTTACACCCTGCCTGCTGTTTGCAGACAATGCCCTGCCATTTCCCTGTGCCCTCTTCCACTTTGACCCATGCTTCAATACTCAGCGTTTCCAATTCCAGTTTCTTGGTAGACTCAACAACGACGTAACCACCGTCATTCCCGGGAAATTCCAATCCGCCTCCGAATTCTGCCTTAACCCATTTAGGTTTTCCTGCGAATTTACCATCGTGTCCGTTTCCGGAAACGTCTTTCACTACATCGCCGGCACCTTCGTCAAAGAGCCAGACGGCGACGGTATTTTTGTCAACCGCTGCATGTGTAGATAGACAGACAAACAAGGTCAAAATCGCTATTGTGGTGAAACAACACTTGATGCTATAGATAGGTTTTGTATCTGTAGTGTGCATGGTCATATCCCCCTTTATTGCGGTATTCTACCAGAAAACGAATGTCAAGTCAAGCATTTGGTGATATGCCGAGATGCCGAGATAAAAATGTTGACACGAGATTACGCATCGCATATAATTTCGCATGTTCACTTGTCGGCGTGTGTTGGACACGCGTGAATCACGAGGGACACATAAGGAGGCTTACTTTATGGAAACCGAACGAATTAAAATGGGATTAGTCGGATGCGGTGGTATGTCCGGTGCGCACATGGGGGGTTACCGTCAACTCTGGTCGAAAGGGATCAGGAATTTTGAAATTGTGGCGGCGTGTGATATTGAAGTGGAACGCGCTGAAGAACGGGCACATCAGGCACACGAGTTCCAAGGCGGAACGAAGCCCGCTGTCTATACAGAACTCGATGATATGCTGGCAAAACACCCCGATCTGGAGTGTGTTGACATTTGTGCCCTCCACAGTGCACATCATACGCTCGCTGTGCCTGCGCTCGACGCCGGAAAACATGTTATTATCGAAAAACCGTTCGGTATTACAATGCGGGCATGCAAACTGATGATGGAAGCCGCGGATCGAAACGACAAGATTATTTCCGTCGCTGAAAACTATCGTCTGGCACGTATCCAACGTACCCGTAGCTGGGCAATCGCTCAAGGACGTATTGGTGATCCGCGTATGTTCTTCTGGGTAGAGGTCAGCGAAGGCTTAGGGAAATGGGGTTGGCGCAACTTCAAGATGGACGCAGGCGGCGGTTGGGCATTAGACGGCGGTGTACACTTTACGGATCTGATGCGCTATATTCTCGGTATGGAAGCCGAGGAGGTCTATGCAATCAACAAGGCTTACGAACCTTTCCGCTACGACAATCCTGCGGAAAGAGAAGGCGGATACGCCGTTGACGTTGAGGACGCGATGATCGCCACTATCAAGTTTGAGCAAGGCGTTACAGCACAGTGGACATGGGTCGGCTCTGCACCCGGACATCATTTTAATCAGCACACCGTTTACGGCAGCGAAGGCGCGCTTGATTGGAACAGAGGGTTGGTGCCGCGCGGCGGCGAACCGATCTCCAACGATGAACTCATGCAGGAGTTTACGAATAGCCTCAGCAACTCAGAACGGGAATACTACTTCCCGGGCGGTGTGGAAGATACCGTCGCGATTGAACTGAAATACTTCGCCGATGCCATTCGGAGCGGTGGCAAACCGGAAGTGGATGCCGTTGAAGGTATGCGGTCGGAAGCCCTCTGCATGGCAGTCTATGAATCGGGATGGTTCGGTCGTCCGGTGACAATTGAAGAGATCGAAAACTGCGAGTTAGAAGGCTATCAGAAGGAGATTAACGATAAATTAGGCATCGGCTAAAGGCAAATTTGTAGGCAAACGGAGTAAATAATGGATCGATTGAATGGAAAGGTTGCGATTGTTACAGGTGCCGGCAAAAAAGGGGAAGTCGACGGCACCGGCTATGCAACATCAATACTCTTCGCGAGAGAAGGTGCGAAAGTGTTGTTGGCGGACCTCTCCCCTGAGAATGCCAACGCCACGCTTGCAGAGATTGAAGCAGAAGGTGGTGAAGCATCGGTATTCATAGGAGATGTGTCCACAGAGGAAGCCTGTGCCGGGATGGTGGAAGCCGCCGTCGAACGTTTTGGTAAAGTGAACGTTCTCTTCAACAACGTCGGGCTTGGTGGTTCTGGGATGGTCACGCAGGTGGACGAGGCGAAATGGGACAGAGTGATGGATGTCAACCTCAAAAGCATGGTTATGGCGTGCAAACATGCCGTGCCTCGGATGGCTGAGGCGGGGGGCGGTTCAATTATCAACGTCTCGTCAATCGATGCATTGCGTGCGGGTTCCTCTCGGAATCTGCCGTATGCCGCCGCGAAGGGTGGGATGATTTCCGCGACAACAGTGATGGCGGTCCATCACGGACGAGACAACATTCGGGTGAATTGCATCGCGCCAGGGCATCTTTACGCCTCATTCCCTGCCCCGTATCTGAGCGAAGCGGAGCGGGAACGGCGACGGCTTATCGGACCGCTCGGGACGGAGGGAACCGCGTGGGATGTTGCGTGGGCAACCGTTTTTCTCGCCAGCGACGAATCGAAATGGATCTCCGGTGTCACGATTCCGATTGATGCGGGTCTACTCGCCGCAACGCCACTCGCTGTTGTGCATCAGCTCGACGAATAAAGCAAAAGAAAACGGGCAATGCCACAGTGGGCATTACCCGTTGGTTGTTTCAGGGAATGTAATTGGAATTTTCCTCGGTTAATCTCGTGAGCGTTTCAATTGTCCCCACTGCGTGGTCAGTTTACCTGTAGCGGAAACAAATCCTCTCAGACGGACGGTCGCTAACGTCTGGTGTTCGCCATCAAAAGATACGTCCTCGATTTGGTAGTAATAGACGACGTTCGGCTTTGCCGTGGTATCTGTCCACGTGTAGGTATTCCGCTCAGCAGTGGTGCCTGCTCCGGGAATCAGTTGGGCGTTGATGACCTTGAATTCACCCGTCTTCGTTTGACTTCGCAGTATATTGAATCCGGCGTTGTCCACCTCGGACTCGGTCGCCCATTGGATGACAACCGTGCCAGTCTCCGTGAGGTCTGGACGGAACTGAGACAGTTCGACCGGAAGTGCTCCCCCTGCCCGGATGCCGGGGCTTCCGTGGTCGGTTCTACTACCGTACCACGTTTCAATATTTCTCCGTGATAAGTCAACGAATGAAGTTTCTGCTGTGCGGATCCACGCATCTCTCAGGGTCCCGTCAAACGCGATGCCTTTGTTCGTGGATATTCGGGTCCGCGGGTTATACTCGCGATACCGGCGGACAATCGAGGTTCGGTCTCCATCTTCTGTCCATCCGTTCGGTAATTCCCATGTGGGTCGATCGGAAGTCCGGACACTGCCATCAAGGTTTCCAACTTCATCGACGAGGTTATTGCTTCCATCGACGAGTTTGATGTGGAACCCTTGGGTCGGATGTAAGAACGCATCTCGTGGGGAGCTCATCCCAAATTGAGCGGCGAGTGCCGGGTAAACCTTGAAGACACGGGTAGCTCCGAAAAGTTGTCCTTTCGCGTGAGTAGTAGCAGAGTTTCTTCCATTGGCTGAGACGATGAGCACCGACTGCCGTTTCTCGATCGATTTTACGCGTCCACTATTTTTAAAATTAATTGTTCCGGACTGGGGTTCGTTGTTTGCGCGGGGATTGTCGTAGTTTTCAATGATGAGTTTCCATCCAGTACCAGCATCCAAGGCAACGGCCGCGGTCTTAGAAGTATTGGAAAGTTCAATCCACTGGATTTCATCCGTGCCCGCATCTGTAGCGAACATGATTTCGCTAATTGTCACTGTTCCTTGTCTTGGCGTGCCTCCTGTTGGGGTGCCGGTTGCAGCGACACGAAAGGTGTGGGCGGGGGAAGGCGTTGCTATGTTTGCTACCCCACCTGCATCTGCTACAGCCCCCGCCTTGATTTGTACGGTCACCGTCGTAGCACCGGGATCAGGAATGAGCGTTGCGACGTAACCGTTTGTAGCAGGGATCGGGCTGAGCACGCCGATCGAGGCACCGATGACGGTGAGCTCACTGGCAAGCAGCGCGGCACCCGTCTGAAGGGGTTCGTCAAAGGTGATAGTTGCACTATACACACCGCCGCCCACGGGTATGGGGGTAATCGTCGCTACGGGTCCGGTGGTATCCACGGTAAACGTGCCTTTCGGGAAGATATACGAACCGTTAGTCGAGGGTTCCACCGTTATCTGCGTTATGGCTACGCCAGGACGAATTGTCACCGTCCAAACTCTTTTAGCGGCATCAGATGTGAGACTGACAATAGAACCATCGGTGATCTTGATATCCGCCTCTGTCAGTGTAATTGCCGTGCTTGAGGTCAGCGTCACCGTAAACGTCGTGTTGCCACCAATGGACCTATCAGGGGAAATCGTGAGCGGTGGTGCCGCACTCCGAATTATTTCGACCGATTCTATTACAGGGGCGGCGGGGACAGGTACTCCCGGTTGGAAGCCACCGGAAAAAACGGGTAGAGTTTGGGCAGAATTTGCTGGCACTGCTATATTCACCTTACTAACATTCCCCTTAACAGTGATTGTCGTTGTCCACACCGCATTATCTGTACTTGTAAGTGAAGCGGCTGTTGCACCGTTCAGAACTTGAATGTCGTTGCTATCTAAAGCCTGCAGCACAATATCAGTGGCATCAAAGCCGGTTACTGCGGTATTGACAGGATTATTAGTCCCGGGCTCTTTCTGAAATGTGATGGTTAGTGGAAAAGAAACGGATTCAGCCCTGATACCGTATCTTTGTATGCCTACCGTGTTCTCGTCTATCGGGTCAATCTCGTCATCTGCCACCTCATCTGGCACCGACAGCACCGGTGTTACAGCTTCAGTTGCAGGGATTGCAACGAAAGCCAATCCTGCAATAAGCAGCACCGCAAAAACTAAGATAAATTTCAATTTATTAAATAACATTCGTAATTTTCCTCCTTCAAACGAATTCAAGCGCAGGAACATGTTTTGGAGTTTTTTCGTCGGGTTCGGTTTTTAACGCGAATTTTCAAAAATTTCTCTCCTGAAGGGGTTAACGTCATTTCGCTTAAGGGCGTTACGAAAAAATGCGGTAAAAGAAGGATAGTGTGTCAGGCGGGATGTGGTGTGTATAGTGTCTGAATCGCGGATTGGCGCGGATTTTACAGATTTCGCGGATTTTAAGAGTTTTGGTGAGAGGCGTTGTTGTGTATAGCAGGAATGCTATTTCTTATAAAAGTTCACGCCAACGCGTTGAATTTGTTCAATCATAATTGGATTGTCAATTTGATGGAAAATGGAGAGATCAATGGTATAAGGCAGGAGTAGATCGTCTAATTCAGTGTCAATTTGGGAGAGGACGCTGTGTGTTAGTGCTGCACCACAGAGGGTAAGGTCAATATCGGATCCATTTCGATAACCACCAGTGGCACGCGAGCCGTACAAAATCGCCTTTTCCACTTGTGGATAATGGCTGAAAACGCCTCGGATTTTTTCAAGGGTGCGGTCTGATAAACCGTATTTCATAGCGATTGTTCCTGTTTTAGGTGCTCTATTTTCGCGAGTAAGGTCTCAAATTCAGAGAAATATGCATTGAGAACCGCAGAAACAACCTCTTTAGCAACGCTCTCGTTGTAGGTATGCGTTGTTAAATTGCGGTGGCGTATCATTTCCATCCACGCTTCCCCGTTTTCGATTAACCCTTCCTTGAAAGCGGCGCGGGTTGTATCCCTTGAACCATACAGCTTAAATCCTTGTGTCTGAAGAAAATCCTTTAGGGCATTCCACGCTAATTCATGGGTATATTCAAAGCCTTGTATTAATCCTTGTGCTTCCAAGTCCGACAGTTCGCGTTGTTGTGCCAAATCCACCCCTTCTTTCAATCGCAAAAATGCCCTGCGAAAACTATCCGCTCTTTGTATCCAGCGACTGTCTTGATAGTCCATGGTGTGCACTCCGAACAGAATAGCGAGTAAAACTCGCTCCTACAATAAGAGGTTGAGGAACGTAACGGAGAAATAAATCAAGGTTAACTCAGTATTAGAATTGTGCGGGGAAGTTTCCGCGTGCGGCATCCATGACTTCGGCTGTGATTTCATCGTGTCCGTTGTCTTTGGCGAAACTTTCAATCCCCATCTTCGCCATCGGACGGACAAACGCCGGAATTCGCTCCAAGCGTTCGAGTGCCTCCGCTGACCAGCCGGGACCGCTCGGTTCGGCAGGTGCAGCCTCTTCCTGAAATGCGTCCGAGATGACAGCGGTAAAGGGGCATTTGCCGCCTTCAGCGGTTTCACTGGAGCCCATTCCTGGGGAAAACTCGTTCGGCATCGCTTCGGTCTTTCCTGTCTCTAACTGTGAACGTACCATCTGCATCGGCTGTGCCGCTTCGTTGTTTCCACCGAGTTTGAGATCCAAGGATTTTAACATCTGGGTCTCCGATGGATTCAGGAACATGGCGATCTCGGTAAAGCAGTCGGGACATTCAAAGAGTGCTGTCACGGAGCCTTGTTCGGGACGGGTTACGTCTTTAAATTTCATCGCTGTGTCACAGTCTGTACATAAAAATTTCATTTTTTAATTATACCTTGCGGTTCGGTGAGACGAGTAAAGAATTTTACGTGCCTCTCCGTAGAACCGTCCTCCATTTCATTACGGACTACGAATCTCGTAACTAATGTGCCACGAAAGAAGCACAAACTAACAGTTCGTGCTACATTAAAAAAATGCTTGAACTTTTTCAGCCACTTCCATGAGTGCCTTGCTCGCGGGAGCGTCCGGGTATTCATGTAGATACAAAGTCCCGTCGTCACCAGAACGGGCGAGTTTCGGATCAAAGGGGACACTGCCCAAAAGATCCTGCTGGAATGCAGCGTCGGGTGTCTCGCCAGCGGAAAAGAGAGGTTCCTGCTCGCCACAGTGCTGACAGACATAGGATGCCATGTTCTCAACAACACCGATGATTGGCACCTTGAGAATATCTCTCGCCATTGTTACCGATTTTTTGACGATGAACTGCGATACCTCAGACGGGATTGTCACCACAACGACCCCACCAAGATCAGGAATAAGTTCTGCTACATTTGGGAGTCGATCGGTTCCGGGTGGTAGATCCAACAGGAGATAATCCAACTCTCCCCACTCGGTATCGCCGATGAATTCTCGGAGCGCGCTGACCTCCATCGTGCTACGCCACGTGAACGCGTCCTTCTGGGTATGCGCATTCCAAAGCACCGGGGCATCGTCTTCTGCCAAGAGCAGATCCATAGAGATAAGTTTCGTGCCGAGTACGGTAATAGCAGGCTTCACTCCTGCGGGTGTGTATTCCAGCGTAGCGTTACGCACTCCCATTATCTTGGCAAGCGTCGGTCCGTTGATGTCGGCATCGACGACCCCGACAGTGTTACCCTTCAGTGTGAGGGCGGCGGCGAGGTTCGCAGTGAGCGAACTTTTGCCGACTCCGCCTTTTCCGCTCATAATCGCGACGGTGTACTTGACCGAGGCGAGTCGTTTCTGGAGCCGGTTCGCCTGTGCCGTGACTTGCCCGATAATGTTGGAACCGGCATCGCTTGGTAGTTCTCTATAAGTTTTCATTTATGATAGATTTTAGAATTATTTATACATTGTGACCGGTGAGTTTGCGGGCAACCACGAGGGTTGCCCCTACAGAGAACACGCGTTACGCAAACTATTCAAATAGAGATGATATTACTCGGTTGGATAAAAACCACCGATGGCATAGAGTGCCTGATAACTGCGCAGATAGAGCGTCCCGTTTGTAAGAACTGGAGATGCGGCGATGACCTCGCCCATCGAGTTGCTGGCAACGATTTCAAATTCACGTCCCGCCTTTACAACGGTGATAACACCATCGCGAGATGTGAGATAAACAAATCCGTTCGCATAGATCGGCGAGGCGCGATGTCGGTGCCGATGTGTCCGTTCACGATAGAGTTGTTCGCCAGTCTCAGCATCAAGACATATCAGATCCCCGTTTTCTCGACAGAGATAAACTAAACCGTCATGGATGAGTGGAGACGGAACATCTGGTGTACCTTGCTGAAGTTTCCAACGCTGCCATTCGCTGTCCGTAATGTCGCCCTGTGCAGCTGGATCAATGCCCACAACGGGTCCATTCTTCGCTGAGGGAACGACGATAAGTCCCTCCATTGCAACCGGAGAAGCAACGAATCGGAGGGAATAGTTATAACGCTCCTTTGGATTCAAATCACCACACCGCCAGATTTCACTGCCATCCTCAAGACTGTGAGCCGTAACATAGTCTGCGCCGTGTACGACGAGATATTCACGTTCTGAATCACGGTAGAGAATGGGAGAGGTATAGGCGTGTTCACACTCTTCGGTCGCGTCGCTTTTGCGTTTATGTTTCCATACCTCGTTCCCCGTCATCTTGTCGAGTGCCAGCACGAGCCATGCATTGCTGTGGATGAGTTGGATGTAAAGCCGATCCTTGTCAAGCAATGGGGTTGTTGACATGACGAAATAGAGATTAAACCTACCGTACCGGTCAGCAAGATTGGTGTGCCAGACTTGATTCCCATCGAAATCATAGCAGGCGAGGTCTCCGGTACCGAGGAACGCCCAGACATGTTCGCCATCAGTTACGGGAGACGGAGCGGCAGAGTTGCCTTCGCCGCCACGGACGACGCGGTTACCGCGTCCTAAAGTTCGCTTCCAGAGTTCCTCACCATCGGTACTGATACACATCAAGACGAGTGTGTTACCTTCAGCAGAAGTAAGGAAAATTTTATCTTCCCAGACAACCGGGGTAGAGGCGGCGTCACCAGGGAGTGGCAAACGCCATTGGATGTTCTCGGTTTGGCTCCATTGGATAGGCGCGTCGGTCTCTTGGCTGACACCGTCGTTGTTCGGTCCGCGCCACTGGTGCCAGTTGTCAGCGGACAAAGACCCCACAAGGATAAAAACCCCAAGTAGGAATGTTAATGTATTTCGTAAAACATTTCGCATGATGAGCCTCCGTCTTTCAGCACACTTTATTGAGAGTCTGTCCCCTCACGCGGAGGAGTCGATTGTACCTTAAACCATAAACTCTGAACTGTGCCTTCCGCGGCTCCCTCATTGGGACCAAGGATTTGGAACGTGACCGTTGGAGTCTCGGGCATAATTTACTTCTCCGTTGTAACCAATTGATTAACAATTGCGGTTTATCTAAACATCAATACCAAAAATAAGGACAGGAATATCAATGTCAGCGACTCCACTTCCATTCCAAAGGCATCTGTGCCGCCCGCTCTTTTTCGGTTGGTTTGTGAATAGGTTTTCCTAATGGACGGAGCGGCAATTCTCCCTGTGCAAATTTCTGTATTCTTTCACGCGTAATAGCGACATAATTCGAGTCTTGCTCAGCAGCGATTGCTTTTCGGTTATACTGTAAGGAGGCAATAATGGTAGATCCAACACCACAATAGGGGTCCAAAACGACCCCGCCAGGTTGTGTGAGAGCCAAAACACATCGCTGGACTAATTCGACAGGAAATTGACACGGATGTTCGGTTTTCTCTGGATGGTTTGCTTTCACATTCGGAATATCCCATACGCCTTCTTCCCAATCCTGTGTGACTATATCCCAAATATCAGAAGGATTCTTACCAAGCGGGTTTCCTGAGAGTTGACCGCGCTTTGGACCTTTGAAATGTCGTTTACCTGGGTATTTTGAGGGAATGCGCACTGGATCGAGATTGAAAACGTATTCATCGTCCTTCGTAAACCACAAAATAGTTTCATATCGACCTGAGAACCGTTTTGTGCAGTGCAACCCGTGACTAAATCGCCAGATAATCCGATTCCGTAATTTCAAGCCAAAGCGTTTGAAAATGTCATAAAAGTAAATATCAAGCGGAAATACCTCACCTTTTTCGACGTAATTCCCGACTTGCCAACAGAGACTTCCAGTAGTCGCAAGTACCCGATCTATCTCCGCAATTACAGGCTCCATATCTTTTAGGTATGACGCTAAGGATATTTTTTTCTCGTATTTTTTCCCTATGTTGTATGGTGGAGATGTGATGACTAAATCCACTGAACTTGACGGAATGCTCTTTAGTAGCTCGCTACAATCCCCGTCAAAGAGGACAACGTCCACATCGGTGTTATAGGCATCTGAAACCGTAATTTGACGCGGTTCCTTGAAAATATCTGTCGTAAATTCAACTGTCTTAACGCGAGAATCTGGGGATGCCATGTCAATCTCCTAAGGATGCATCAATTTCTACAACAGCGTAGGATCACCTATATTCTACAGGACTTACGCAATTTTGACCATAGTTATCCGAATCGGGGTTACAAACCCCTCCTACAAAAATGGTTCGTTATCCGAATCGGGGTTATAAACCCCTCCTACAAAAGCAAGAATCATGGTTCGTGACAATTGAATGGCTCTGACTACTATAAGATACGGAGCAGAGGAATCTCTATGCTTTAGGATAGAGAGGATATTAGTCCTGATCTGGCTCTTGGTAGTACTGACCAAGCACCTCATTGGCAAGACTTCTGCCGTCCTCAATGACACGAGCGGCGAAATCAAGCGTAACCTGAGGAACGTTGTTCTCTTGCGCTCGCTGCTCAATCCGCGTTTGCGTGATATTCCGCATAAACCCAGCAGGCACCAAGTTCAAGCGTTCGATTGCCTCCTCAGTCCACTGCACCGGACTCTCAAAGCCCTGCACGACTTCAGCGTTCCGAGCGTCGGTCTGCGCTTGCACAGCTCTGAGTTCGGGAGCATCTTCACGGACAGCCGCCGCTTCACCCATACTGTCGTCAATAATCTCGGTTGCGAAAGTGTTTGTGATAGTGGCAATCTTTTGAGAACGTGCGGACTTCTCAATACGTGCTTTGACGTTTCGGCGCATATAGCCGCGTGGAACACGCCGTAGTGCTTTTTTCGCCTGTTCCGACCACTGGAGTCGCACGCCGTCAAACGTCTCTTCTTCAGCAGTGCCGCCCTCATCTACAGCGATATTCTGCAAGGATCCCTTGTCAACCCTCTGAAAACGCTCCGGCGATGAACTACAGACGGGGCATTTCACGGGCTGTTGGTTGTGCGCAGCGTAGCCACATTCGCCACAGATGTACGTTTGCACGGCATCCGATTCCAACACTTTCTGTTCGGCGATTTCCTTGGCGACACGCGTCAACTGCTCAGAGGCACGTTGTGGCATTATTGCTTCCATCGCCATGTCAATGACACTTTCGGTAATTACAGAATGCCCACGTTCTATAGCAAACCGATGGACGGCTGTCTTGGCGATGCCACGGACGAGCGGTGGTGCTTTTTCCATCCTATCCATAGCCTCCTGCGTCCAGACGAGCGTCTCTTCCGCTTTCACATCGATTTGTGGGAAATAACGTTGACTCGATAAGAGGACGTTGCAAGGTGCCAGACGTAACAGATTTTCGGCAGTGCTACCGATGTCCATATCCTGTTCACTGTGGACTCCGATTCTGCCTAAAACGAGGAGCCAAGGGTTTGTTTTTCGTGCGTATTGTAGGATTTTTTCGTAGGATTTTCCATCAAGTAGGGTAATTTTTAGAGCGTAGTCGTGTTCCTCTTTTGCGATAGAGCGCGCAACCTCTAAGTGCGACTGATAGATTTTTGCCAACCCTGTATCAATCACCTCTTCGTGAAGTTGCTCCTGCTCTTTAAACCTGAAAGTCCTCGCGGCGCGTTCCGTGAGTACATTCACAACAGAATTGAAGACGATGTAGTGTAGATACGGATCATAAACACCAACGGCTTCGACCTGTTTATTGAACTTATGTCCGAGTTGTATCGCGGTTTTCAAGCCTGAGAAAGATTCCGGACTTCCATCAATTCCGACGAGGATATTTCCTTCGCTCTCTTCAATGGATTCAAGGTCCCGGACGACAAGCGTATCGGTATTAATACGGCGAACGACGCGTTCACAGACACCACCGATGAGGCTATCCTTGACGGCACCCATACCGAGTGCCCCCATAATCACGAGGTCGTAATCGCCTTCCTGAATGTCTTCAACGAGTTTTATGAAGTGTTTGCCTTCCGGCATTCTCGCTTCAAATGGGATCTCAAATTCAGTGCACTTCTGCTTCATCACCTCAAGATAGGAGTCCGAGATGAGTTGGAGTCCCATCGTAATGAGTGTATCGTGGATACGGCGCTGCTTTTCAAGCTCGACCTCGTCCTGATACTCCTCCGGGAGGGTGTACTCCATCTGCTTAAAGCGAACATCGTGCATTTTTGCGGCGTAAACGTGCGAACCTACCAACTGGGACCCGAACTTCCTCGCGAACGCAACTGATAGAGCGATACTCGCGTCCGAGTAGTCGGAATTATCAACGGGTACGTATATTTTTTTGATCATTTTTTTTAATTTTCCTTGCGGGAGAACAACGAACGTTGGAACTTTGATGTCCGCTCACTTGGTTTGTAACGAGCCCCCAAAAAGCCACCAAGGATATGGGCAATCAACGTTGCGGGCCATAGGTAAATCATCGCAGTTTGCCATGCCCAGTGGAGAACAAAACGCCGCACAATGATGTTAATAACGATCGGTATGTAGAGGCATCTGCTCCACGGACGACTGAATCTCTTAAACCTGCTACGGTAAAATCCGAACGTGAAATGAATAACAAAAGCCGCGAGGGAGATTAAGAGGTTCACATCCTTCATCTTCCAAGAAGTACCTTGACATCCCGCCGTAGGCGCAAGAGTGCCGGTTTGCTTCGACTATCGTAATAGTCATAGATGTTTCCATCCGGCTCAACGAGAACAAACCGCGTGCTATGCAGGAGCTCCGTGCCGTTGTGCCCCGCAGCTAAACTGAATCCTTCCTCGGCTAACTGGTAGATAGCTGTCTTGTCCCCAGTAAGAAAGTGCCAACGTCTATCATCAGCCCCATAAGCCTTTGCGTAGCGCGAGAGAACGCTTGATGTATCCCGCTCCGGATCCACGGAGTAAGAGACAAAATAGACCGGATCTGCAACAAATTCGGATTGAAGGCGTGCCATCTCCTGCGTCATTGCCGGACAAATCGTTGGACAATTGGTGAAGATGAAGTCAGCAACCCAAATTTTGCCCTTCATGTCGGACAGTGTTAACGGCTCTCCCTGCTGTGTTGTCAGGCTAAAGTCCGGCACGCTAACAGCAGCACTTTTAGAAACCGGTACTTCCGATTTAGTGCCAAATACCGACCACAAATTGACACCGGCAATGCCGATGATGATAACACCCAGCACTACCCAGATTAGGGTACTTTTGTCAAGTTTTCGTTCTCGAAGTCGGGAATCGGAGTTCCCTCCTACACTTTCGGTTTGTGTGTCCATATCGAGCACCCAACCAGCAGTTAGTGAGCGGACGTATCTACAACTTCTGTTGTCGGTTCCGTTGCGCCTTCGATTCGTGAGTCTAACGTTAGGTCGGGCATCAACGCGAAAACGAGAAGAACGCAGATAATGAAGGGCGTTAACACAATAAGTGCCAACGTCCTCTTTTCAAACTTCAGATGCATGAAATAGTTAGCAACCAAGAGAGCCTTAGCACATGCCAGTCCGATGAGCAGGATGGCTTTGACTACCGTCGGGAAATCCGGTATGACGACCAAAAGCTCAAGGACGGTCAGCCCGGTGAGCCACCAGAAAATATTCATGTATTTCGGATGCTCTTTGTGCCCATTCTGTGCCATTTTCATGTCCTCCTATAGTAGATAAATGAAGGTGAAAACCATAATCCAGATAAGATCAACGAAGTGCCAATAGAGTCCGACGATTTCTACCTCATGGTTAAATTCAGCCGTATATCTACCGCGTAAGCCGTGGATTAAAATAACAATGAGGTAAATAACACCACCGGTCACGTGCATCCCGTGGAAACCCGTGATGGCGTAGAAAGTGGGACCAAAAAGCGTTGAGCCACTAATTGCGGCACCCGACAACCCGTGGTCGGGAATACCGGTAAGGGTCAACCCGTGGTGAATCAGATGATACCATTCATAAGCCTGTAGCCCAAGAAAGATTATCCCTCCCCCGATCGTCAATCCAAGGAACATGCACATGCGCGAGACGTTACCGTTCTGAATCGACTCCAATGCTTTCACCATCGTGACACTACTGCATATCAACAGGAATGTCATAAACGCGGTTAGTTCAATACCAAGAATCTCAGTTGGCGGAACCCAACCGATTGCGCCTGCACCTGCTCGGATAGCCGCATAAGCCGCCAGCAGTGCGCCAAACGACATGGTGTCCCCGACAAGGAAAACCCACATGCCGAGTTTACCAAGACTGTCCGGCGTCAGCGAAGGCTCATATACATCTTCAGTGTGATCTAAAGTGGTAGCGTGTTCCACTATATCTAACTGTTAGTAAAAAACTATGTTAATCTATGTAAATCTGAAAAACACAGTTCTCTACGGGATTCCTTAAGTCCCTGTTACGGACACCGTCGTGTCCTAAGCCTGTCTCTAACCCATGGTGAACTCTGCGACGTAGCAGGAGTTAGAGACGGCAGGCACATAGCAAAAGAAATACGCTATGTGGAGTAACCCTCAAAGTTAGCATTGCAATGCTAACGCTTTTTTACTTTCCGAGTGTCCTCACAGTGTCAGGGTTCGTCTCACTCGTGTGTGAACCCCTCGCAGTAGAACCGACGTGGTTTTTGTCGGGTGTGCTTGGTTTTTGCACAATACTACTGGATACGGAAACCGATGGGAATCGAACCCCTCTCAAATGCCTACATTGGTTTCCGTTAAACATAGATTTTTCAAGAAAAACATAGGAAAAGAACTATTTAGGAACATCTCCTTTCCGTTTTAAGGTGTCAGAGGAATGGTTTTCGGTTCGGGTTGCTACGCAACCCTTTCAGTTATCAGTTATCGGTTAAAAGGTTTTCGTTTAATAAAACGGTCTTTTAACCGACTCCCGACTCCCGATAACCGATAACCATTCCAATGTAAGAAAATCGTGCCGCCGATGAGACCGAAAACCGTAAACGGCATCGCCATCAGAAAAAGGATACTCCAATTAAAACCCTTATTGATAGGTTCATCAAGTTCTTTACAGCCTGGACATGCCTCAAGGGACATCGGGACTATAAGCATGACGAGTATCAAGATGGAAGCCCATACAGCAGTTGTATAAAACGATTTGCTCATTCAACACTTCCTTTTTATAGGTGTCAGGGGTCAGTTTTCAGTTAAAGAGAACTCTGGTTCAACGGATCTGCCTCTTAACCGACGACTGATAGCCGATAACCGACAACCATTAAAAGAGATACACCAAAACGTAGAGAATTGGCCAGAGCGCGACAACAAAAATCCAGTAGATAGTACAAGTATCTATGCCGACGTAACGTTCGGCAGAGAAACGCCCTGCCATCGCCATTCCAAAAACGATGAACAGCCAGATAACGGCACTCAGCACATGAACAGCATGGCACCCGATGAGTACATAAAAGATGCCACCATAGACTCCTGATTGAAGGGTGAGACCGTTGCGAATCAGTTGCACCCATTCGCTTCCCTGTACGCCGAGGAAGAGTAAGCCAAGCCCTCCGGTAAGCAAAAGCCAATTGCGGAGTTGCTTCATTTGATCTCTCTGAATTGCGCGGCGTGCTTGAAACATCGTGTAACCGCTCAATAGAAGCAGCACCGTATTGATACCCGTTACCGCGCGTGGCAACTCAATCCCGATATGCGATGGTGGGGGCCAGGTGACATTGCCGACCCGAAATACGAGAAACGTACCGATGAGTCCTGAGAACAACATCGTCTCTGCACCGAGCAGGACTAATATTCCCAATCGTGCGTTGCTCAAAGGCTGGTGTCTCTGTATTTCAGAGTTATCAGGTGCCATCATTATTTTATCTCGTAATCAAGATGCTTTTTATTTTAAGTATTTCGGACAACCCGAAGAACAATCTCAACGACCGCCGCGATAACCAGCAGTACCCCGATGACACCCAAAACAGGGACGACCATATCCTTGACAACACTTTCAACAGATTGAGGTGCTTTGCTGCCTGTAACAATCGCTGCTGTCACAATGGCAAAAAGCCCTACAAATAGTAGACCCAAGACGAATCCAAGGCGACGATTTCGCTTACGATGCTCTGGCGCGTTCATAGTTTGCAGACCCCCAACTAAATTTTATCCAACGCCATCGTGACAAATACCAACGGCAGATAGAGGAGCGAGGCATACAACAGATAGCGTGCGGCTTTCACTGAGCGTGTGCGTGCTAAATAGATCCCGACCACCAGAAACGCCACTCCTGAGAGCAGTGCTGTGAAGAAATAGACACTACCGGCAATGTTGTACAACGTCGGTAACAAACCTATCCCGAGGAGCGCGACACAATTAATCACAATTTGACGGCACGTACTCGTCCCATCCGGATGAATGACCGGTAACAAACGGAATCCCGCATTTGCGTAGTCTTCGCGATAGATGTAGGCTATTGCGAGTGAGTGTGGAATCTGCCATAAAAAGAGTATCGTAAATAGCACCCATGCCTCGCCTGTTAGCGAGCCGCGTGCTGCAACCCACCCAACGACAGGCGGGAGCGCGCCGGGCACTGCACCGATGAGCGTACACAGTGAGGTTTTCCGCTTAAGCGGTGTATAGAGAAAGAGATAACTCACGACTATCAGCGAAATGACAAAACCACTCAGGACATTGACGATGAACGTCAGGTACAGCATCCCGCTGCCTGTGAGGACAACACCGACAAGAAGTGCAGTCAGTGGATTCATTCTACCCCCAGGGAGCGGTCTCTCCTGCGTCCGTTTCATCTGGACATCTACATCACGCTCAAGATATTGGTTAAGCCCCAAGACGCCTGCAGCGGTCAATCCTGCCCCGACAAGTGTATGTAGACACCGGAGCCAATCAATGGTCTGTTGCGCGCCGAGATAGAAGCCCGCGGCGGTCGTAATGAGTATCATCACCACCAATCTCGGTTTGACGAGTTCGATAAAGTCTGCGACACTTGGCGCGAAAACGTCTTGCTTCGATGGTTGCTTTGCTGTATCTGTATTACCTGGCAATGTTACCGTTGTTGAACGCATCTTTTTACCTATTAAAGAACGTGCGATGAATCGCACTACTACGAACTTACTCACTCTGTCAGCAAGGCATCACTCGCGGGTGCTCCGACAGCTACCGATGCGTCAGTGAACCGGTAGATTTTTAGGGTAAGCACAAGACTACTCACCAACATGAGTGCCCCGACTGCGACATGCGCAGTTGTGATTGCAACTGTGAGTGCGGTTGCGAATGTTTCTCCGAAGGCGGTAAGCTTCGCGAAAAATGCCCCCGTGCCGAGCATCAACTGAATAGCAAGCAAGCCCAACAATAACACAGCCATTGATTGCCCAATTCTCTGTGTGTCCACATTCATTTCAAGAACACGTCTTGCCAACAAAAAGATGTGTAGCGCGACCAAGAACGCGAAGAGAAGATGTGCATCAAGTCTGCTCCCAGTATGCCGCAAAATCGCGCCAAAGATGAGCTGCACATAAATGAGACATGTCGTAATCAGGCTTAACCGGCGTAATTTCTGTGCTGCCTCAATTAGGGATTCCCCTTCATCCTGCTGCCAATCGCGAGAGGTAAACCAAGCAATCCCACAAAGCAGGGCAAAGAAAGCTTGCGCGAGGCATGCATGCACTATCGCGAAGTTGCGATTAATCTGTGTAACCCGAAGTCCACCGAGAACGCCTTGCACAATGACAGCGACCAAAGCGGCAAACCCAAGCCATTTGAGCCATTTGCGGGAATCTCTCACCAAAAGGAAAATAAAGAGACCGACTGTCAAAAGTCCAACGAGAGAGCCCATAAGCCGATGGCTATGCTCGTATAGGATGCCTCCCACCATTTCCGAGAGTGGATAGAGAAACATATTGTATCCAAAGGTTGTCGGCCAATCAGGCACCGCTAACCCCGATTCTGTACTTGTTACAATCCCACCGATGACAATCAATAAGAAAGTCGCGCCTGCTGTGAAGCGTGCCATTCTGTGAAGCCATGGGCTATAACTCGCGTGTTGCTTCATGCCAAGTTTCCACCAAAGACCAAAAGGATGAAAGACAGGAAGATTCTTGGTTGGAAGATTGGAAAGGTGGAAGGTTGGCGCAGCCATCCTTCTATCCTTCCGTTCTTCCTTCCGGTTCTTCCTCCATCGTTAGTCACCGCTTGTCGCGGGGGCATGTTCAGGCTGTGCCTGCGGGATCCAATCAGCCTCTTCGCCGGGAACACTATATTCGTACGGACCGCGGTAGACAGTCGGAATTTGAACGAAATTGCCATGCGGTACCGGCGTAGGTGCCTCCCACTCCAGGGTGTTCACCTGCCACGGATTCTGTTCGGCAACTTTCCCACGGTAAATGCTCCAGAAGAAGTTAAAGACCAGTATCAACTGTGCAAACCCAAGGGTAAACGCACTCATCGTGATAAAAATGTTCATGCCCTCAAACCCTTGCAGAAATTCATACTGCATCGGGTTCGAGATACGTCGCATGTGTCCACCTACGCCGAGAATATGCATCGGGAAGAAAGTACAGTTGAACGCGATGAACGTCAGCCAAAAATGAATTTTGGAGAGCACATCGTTCATATAGCGTCCATACATCTTCGGGAACCAGAAGACTATGCCACCGAAAATAGCGAACAGACTTCCGCCGAACACCACATAGTGAATATGTGCGACAATGTAGTAGGTATCGTGGATGAAGATGTCTACCGGCGTATTTGCCATGTAGATACCGCTCAACCCACCAATCACAAACATTGAGACGAAAGCGATACTATGGAGCATAGGTGTCGTAAATTTGATTGACCCTCGGAACATTGTGCCGAGCCAGTTAAATGTCTTGATGGCTGATGGCACCGCAATGAGCATAGTTGTTGTCATGAACACAGAGCCGAGTCCGGGCTGCATTCCGCTTTGAAACATGTGGTGTCCCCAGACAATCCAACCCAAAAACGCGATGGCGATCATTGCGTAAACCATAGAACGGTATCCAAAGATCGGTTTCCGTGAAAAGACAGCAATCAACTCAGAGGCGATACCCATACCGGGCAAGATGAGGATATAGACCTCAGGATGTCCGAAGAACCAGAAGAGGTGCTGCCACAAGAGCGGGTCGCCGCCGCCTTCAGCTGTTGCAGAGAAGAACGTCGTTCCCGCGAGCCTATCAAAGATGAGAAGTGCGAGTGCAGACGACAGCACGGGGAAGGCGAGTAGCAACAAGATCGCGACGATGAAAAGAGACCAGATGACCAATGGAAGTCGGAAGAACGTCATCCCAGGTGCGCGCATATTGATAATCGTCGTGATGTAGTTAATAGATCCGACCAGTGAGGAAAATCCTTGAATGAGCAAACTAATCGCCCAGAGGTTTTGTCCCCAGTCAACCCCTGTCCACTGCGGATCGGCGGAGAGCGGTGCGTAGCCCGTCCATCCTGCTGCAGCGTGTCCGCCGGGTACAAAGAACCCGATCGCCATGATAATTGCAGCGAGAACCGCGAGCCAAAATGAGAGCATGTTGAGGATAGGAAACGCCATATCGCGTGTACCAATCATCAACGGGATCAGGAAATTTCCGAAAGCACCCACCAAGATCGGAACCACAACGAAGAACACCATAATAGTGGCATGCATCGTAAACAACATGTTATAAAATGCCGGTTCAACAACCCCATTGGGCATGTTTACCTCAAGCCATTCCTCTTCCTCGGAGTCATAAATGTTCTCCCACATCCTGTCAGCACCTGTGACAACTTCACCTTCATCAAGGTACTGTTGTGAGGCACCGATAATCGGCAAAGGTCTTTCGGGATAGGCGAGTTGCCATCTAAAGAGAAGCGCGAGCCCACCACCGACGAAAAACATAATCAGCCCATAGATGAGGAACTGCTTACCGATCATCTTGTGGTCGAGCGAAAAGATGTATTTGCTAATAAAACTTTCTTCGTGATGATGTGACGTATGTTCGTTATCGTGCATCGTTATTATCCTCCTTCAGCCTACTGAGGCCATCTTTCTTGCACCCAGGCATCGTAGTTTTCTTGTGTATGCACATTGAGGTAGCCGAGCATTCCGGAGTGTCCAAATCCACACAATTCAGCACACGGAATTTCATAACGACCTGCCTTTGTTGCCTCAAACCAGACGTTGATAAATCGGTTGGGCAAGCTATCCTGTTTCAGTCGCAATTGTGGCACAAAAAAACTGTGGATAACATCCACGGAGGTTAATCGGATATGCACGACCGCGTTGACCGGCACATGCAATTCGTTTTCTAATTCCAAGTCATCATCCGTTCCGAACTCGTTATCGGGACCGGGATAGGTCATATCCCAGTTAAACTGTTTTCCACTGACCTGGACAACAACATCTGGATTCTCAGGAAATTGCGTGGGCGACTTAATATTATTCCACTGTGGGTAACTGAGCATCGCGAGCCCAAAGACAATTACCGTTGTAGCGGCTGTCCAGACGATTTCAAGCGTTGTGCTACCTTCAATATAGTCTGCCTTCTTCCCCTCCTGATGACGATACTTAATCAGGAAAACGATAAGGGTTCCCATCACAAGGATGAACACAACGAGGGTAAGATAATAGATAGCGTAAAAGAGGTTATCAACGCCTTGCCCGAACGTTGATACGTTCTCTGGGAGCCATTGCAGCATAGGTCCTCCTTAACAGTGCGTCTCGCTTATTGAAAAGCGAAAACGCGTAAAATTTTTGTTTCTAACAAGTCTAATTCGTTTGTGCAGACGCTGTAAGCATTGCGCCGACGAACGTCAAAGCACAAAACAGACCGGTAATCAGCATAGAAAATGCCCAAGTCGGTCCCTCTCCAATTGCTTTCACGGTGGTGTCAAGATAGAGACTCTGCCGAAAAACGGCGAGCCCATACGTTAACGGATTGAATTTCATTGTCCATTCCAACCAACCGGGCACACCCGTACTTGGAAAAAACGCTCCAGAGAGCAGCCATATCGGAATCAGCAAGAGATTCATAATCGCATGAAACCCTTGTGTTGAATCCATCCGCCACGCGATAAGCAGTCCAAGGTTTGTCAAGCCAAACGCCAGAAGTGCCATCACACCGAGCGTGGTAAAAAGCGATGCTGCACCGAACCGGATACCAGTCATGGGTGCAAGTATTAGCAACAGCACCCCTTGTAAGAGGGATAATGTCGTTCCGCCTAATGCTTGGGCAAACACAATACGCCACCTTGGCACAGGAGCGACAAGTATACCCTGCAAGAAGCCTTCGCGCCGATCGTTCACGACAGAGATTGTAGCGAAAATGGACGTAAAAAGCAAGACTAAAACAACGATGCCGGGATAAAAGTACTCAATATAACTGAGTCCATCTGCTGTACCAGAAGGTTGAAAAGAAGCACTCAAACCGCTTCCAATGAGGATCCAAAATACCAAAGGTTGCGCAATAGCACTGAAGAGGCGACTCCGTTGGCGATAAAATCTAATGATTTCGCGCCACCATATCGTTGCAATCGGTAGCAGATTTTTAATGTTCCTTGCGGTCGTTGAGGTGGGTTAAGTGTACACCTACCTCTCCGTAGATCCGCCTCCCAGTGCAGGTCTCCTATAGAGGAAGCCTGCGGGACAATGTTACGGGCTTACAGTTTTGGATTCTTTTAATTTTCCGTATCCTTCCTTTACACAAACGGATTTCCCGTCAACTTTATGAACACATCCTCCAATGTTGGCTTCCCAAATCGAACCGATTGAATCTCATCTGGAAACGTGGCAACTATGTCCCGGACAAACTCATGTCCGCGTTCACACTCAACACGAAGCAGATTACCAGCCAACACCGACGAAACGCCGAATTTCTTCGCAATTTCGGTGCGGAGGACTTCCTTGTCTATGCACTCTATGAGGATAACATCGCCACTGACTTGTGCCTTGAGTTCATCAGGTTCTCCAATGGCAACCAATTTGCCCACATCCAGAATACCTACTCTGTTGCACGCCTCGGCATCATCCAGTAGGTGCGTTGTGAGCAGAACGAGAATATTCTCCGTATCCGCGAGTGCCCCAAGATAGCCATTGAGTTGCCGGCGTGCCGTGACATCCAACCCACTCGTCGGTTCGTCAAGAAGCAGAACACGGGGGGAATGGAGCATGGCTTTCGCGATTTCAACCCGTCTTTGTAAACCACCGGATAAGCGTTCAACACTTTCTTTTGCTCTATCGGCGACTCCAAAACGTTCAAGAAGTTCCGAAATTCGGTAGCGCAGGGATTTGCCAGCAAGTCCATAGAGGTGTCCATGGTGCCGCAAATTCTCGACAACGGTGAGTTTGCCATCCAGCCCTGGGTGTTGGAAAACAACTCCCAAGAGACTCCGAACTGCTTTCACCTCGGTGGTTAAGTCGTGTCCGAGGACACGAACAGTTCCAGAGGTGACCGGCATCAGTGTGGATAGGATTCTAAAAAGAGTCGTTTTTCCACTACCGTTCGGTCCGAGAAGCCCAAAAACCTCACCGCATGAGATGCTAAAACTGACACTGTCGAGTGCGCGCCGTGTTTGATATGCATGCGAAAGATTTTCTACCTCAATTCGGCTATCGGAAACCGTCAGTTGTCGGCTGTCGGTTAAGAGGTTTTCGTTTAACAAAGGATCCTCTTGTAACTGACGGTAGTCGGCGCATTGGAAACCATCAGCAAGCAGTTTCCGTCGTCGATGGTTATCATGCTTACGAAAACTTTTAAGTCGCACCACCTGCTGAAAACTGAACGCCAACTGCTGACGGCTATTCTTGCTGGCTACCGACGATTGATGGCTACTTCTGTTTCAGTGTGAAATTCTGTGTGGCAGTACCGCCAGCTTCCACGGTAACAGAGACAGGTGCACCGCTGTTCGATCCACACGTCTCATGCCAATAACCGAGTTTATAGGTACCCGCCGGAACATCCTCAAGTGTGAATTCACCCTTTTCGTTCGTCACAGCAAAATACGGATGCGGCACGTAAGCGATCCAAGCGGACATCCATCCGTGAATGTCACATTTTACAGACACGGGTCCTTCCGCCTTTTTTACACCAGCAAGCGGCATTTTCCTACGGTTTTTCGTCTGTTGTTTGTTAACTGGCTTATTGATACTACTGAAGATATGGACGTTGTGATTAACTTTATCGGTGTTGAGCATCGTCAACCGAGCACCGACTGGAACAATTTGGACGTGCGGAGTGAATTTGCAGCCCTGCTGATCAATTTCCAGTTTGGTGGCTTTGTCGAAATCTTTACCTTTTGAAACGTCGATGAGATAGACAATGGTATTTTTTAAAGCGTTGCCTTCACCAACGACAAGCGATTCATCGTATTTTTCAGTAGCATCACAGACTGCCTGATCTTTCGTGATTTCAAGTTTTGTCATCTCAGGAGCGTCGCCTTCAAACGTTACTATACCGCTAATTGTGCCACCACCGCTAACGCTCCCAGCAGTATAGGAATCAGGAAATACCAACATTTCCACTTCGCCGGCACCGCTATCAGCCGCAAAAGCATTACTGACATAACAACATGCGAGAAGCAAGGCAAGCCCTGCTAACAAATAGGTTTTCATTTTTTCTCCTTTTTAATAGTTATCAGTTATCGGTCTTCAGTTAAAGCACTTTCTGACGTTGATAACTGAAGGTTCAATTATTAATTATCAGTTATTGGTTATCAGTTTTCAGTTAAAATCCCTTTTGATGCGTCTCAGGTATCTCTTGAACTGAACGCTGATAACTGAAGATAGTAGATTTTATAATTAACGATACACCACCAATCGGCGCGCTTCCAAAGCGCGCCTACCAGCAGGTATCCACATATTTTAGACTTCCGAATTTTTCCGTTGTACGACTGCCCGTAAACCGAAGAGCAGACCGAGAGAGAGAATTGCGATCAAAGGCGGATAAACGAACCGTCTTGAAGACGGAACGGGTTCAAGCACAAAAGTATACCAACTGGAGATGACCCGTTTTGTGTCAATATCGCCGTTCGCACCATCCCATGCAGAGAAGGCAATAGGCACAAAGACACCGGGTTCGAGTTGTAAGTCCTTCTTGTCCTCGGTCTTCAAGGCACGTTTCACCCACAATTTGTATTGTCCATCCGAGTAAACACTCTGTGTCTGTAATTCGCCTTGCGCTTCCTGAACTTCAGCATTGCTGATCCCTTTAGCGGTGACCTCAGTTACCTGCTCAGGCGCGGAGGCTTTCCACTGCCAGAGATAGACCGGCAGCCGACCGCCCCATAGGAAATAAGGCTTCGGCGCGGTCGGACCTTGTGGCACTTTCACCGGAAATTGAATTGCCAATGCATCCTCAAGAGGTTTCCCTGTCATCTCGTCGGTTTCATCGCCAGTCGTGTGCGTCCGATCATCCCATGTGAAGAGAAACACAACCTCTGTATCGTTGTAAAATGATTTGACATCCACGGAATCAATTGTTGGGTTAAACTGTCGAGGTTCGATGACGACTTGCCCAACAAGGGGGAAGTGACTGGATTGAATCGTTTCCCACGCGTCATCCTCCATTCCCGGTAACTCGCTTTGAACGTATTGCGAGCGAAGGACGCTGTTCCCAATCGCGGGTTCGGGGCGTTTTTCAGGCGCGAGCGATTTAACGTAGTTCGCCAAATGCCAACTCTTTTCATAGACGACCTTCATCGCGTCATCATACGTCTGCTGCTCAGCGGTACTCAACTCCATACCTTCTGTGCGATTGAGCGCGATGTCAACAGCGACATCCATTTTTTCATAAAACTGTCCGGACTCCTCTTCCTCTGCCTCCGTCATTTCGTCTTTGTTTTCCAATTCGGTGAGGCGTTTAGATTCCTCTACAGTCAATCCAAAATGCAGGAAACTATCGCCTTCAAATGCGGGCATGGGTGATCCCGCGATACCACCGATGAATCGCTTGAAGATGGCTTCCGTGTCAGCACCACCGCGAAAATTCCAACTTTGGGCAAGGTTTGCGGGCCACGTCTGGAACCCCCATTCGTCAGTCAGCGTGGGAGCGGACGTGCCGTCCCCCCGTCCAACGTTACCGTGGCATTCGACACAACCGAGTTCAACATAAAGCCCCTTTCCGGTTTCCACGCTCTGTTCGGAGTAAGAGATTTTACCTTCAAGGCTGATTTCCCGTAGTGGTGCTTCACTCTCTTTAAACCCATCGTAAAAAGTCTTGATATAAGCCACCACTTCCCAGCGATCACCGGCACTTAGGGAGGTTTCCCATTCGGGCATCGACGATCCGGGCATCCCTATGGTAATAATGTCAAAGAGGTCCTGATCCGTCGGAAGTTGACCACTCTCTGTAGAACGAATCTTATACAAGCCGCGTGTGAAATCCCTCGGTTTCGGAAGGAGATTCTCAGCGGCAGAACCGTCACCTCTACCTTCAGTACCGTGGCAGTGCGCGCAACTCTGCTCATATACCTCTTTCCCTTTCTCAGAGGCATCTGGAGCGTTCTGCGCGTACGGGAACATGACAGCACCCAGCATTCCCAAAACCAGCATTAGGAGAGTGACATTTCTGTTTCTCATTTTTAGTGTCCCTCCCCAAAGGTTCGTGGCTGATAGCCCGTGTAGTCCGATAGAAAGAGAATCACGTCCCAAATTTCGTCTTTTGTTAAGGAGTCTTCCCAGATAGGCATCGCCGAATCCCAAGGCGTGCCAGCTGCCGGTAATCCCGGTCCACCCTTGGCTATTCGCCAAAAAAAGAAAGACTCTTGGAAGTTAGGAATAATCCCTGGATCTTGGAAATTAGCAGGAAGCGGTTGGAGGTGAGGCGCAAAGTGTCCCTGTCCATCAAGGTGATCCCCATGGCAGTAAAAACAGTTTTGATAATAAACACGCCTGCCGTTCTCAACATGGGCTTTGAACGCCTCCGGATCATCTTTTTTATAATGCCGGAAGGGGTTCACGACATCTTGCATCGAGCCAATAACCTCATCTTTGTAGGTTAATTCAAGGGGCGGCGATGGATGTGCGTCACGCGGGCTTCCAGGAGGATTCGCTCGCTGTGCGATAATCGAATAGGTATAACCGAGTAAAAACAACGGGATTAACACCGCGATAACGCGTCGGCGGATACGGCGTTTGTCATCAACGAGCGTTTCGCGGACGGGGCGCAGAAATTCTCGAAATAGTGAATCCTCAACGGAGATATGCACCAAAATAGCGATTATAATCAACCCCATATACATCCCAATCACGCTCCCCGGTATCGGTACTGAAACGATGCCTCCAACGAAGAACCGCAGTACGACCCAAGAACCAACCAGGATTATGAGGCATATTGTGAAGAGCGATAGTTTTTTCATTTTTTTAACTCACGTTAGATACTTTATCTAAAATCTTCTATCCTATACCTGATGGCTTGACGCTTGCCTTCTAACTCTGAAGTCGATGTAAAAACTTCTTCTCGTATAAGGCTGCTGATTTTCCCATCTATAGCAATATACTGCACTCTTATATAGCGAAAGACACCCAGCGGATAATACTCAACATATCGGAATTTATTTTTACCAATCTGATCAATCTGAATATCCGGGGAATCGGTCAGCAATTTCTCAACAGGTTTGTCTTTATATTTATCAGATGTAGTTTTAACATGGTGTTCTGTATAATAAAGCGGCACCGAACACGAGGTGAGTATGAATCCTATGAGTAATAACACACTGAGATTTTTCATTTTACTCTTTATCGCAAATAACGTGAGTTTGATAAATATTTAGGATAGACGCATTTCCTCTTAAAATCCCCTGCGCCCCTGATAAGGGGGATTTAGGGGGTTCAATCGCTAAAATTGCCCCTTTTTGCCCAATTTGCGTCTGTCTTGACTTCTAATACTTTTTTTCAAACTCTCGTTAGAATTGCTAATTTAGGGATCCGGATGATTCCATTGCCTCCGTGTGTTATGTGCGAGACGTAAGCCAGGCCTCTACCTGCTCTATGAGTTCTGACATATCCGCCTCTGATACTCCGAATCTCTCTGCAAGTTCTGTAGGCATCTCGCGACGCGGGTACCTTTTTATCCAATTTTTTAGTTCCTCCGGGGATCGGGTCGTGCGCATCAGATTTCCAATCGTTTCCACATACTCAGGGTCCTCTATCGCGTCACGCACCTCAGCTGCACTGAGCCCCAGAGGTACTCCTAAGTTTTCTATTTTTTTTTTGTTAAACCACTGACGCATGGCAAGAATTTGAGGTACTGTGAAGGGGGTTTGCATTTTCATATCTCCTTTTGCAGCAGTCCTATATTCTCTGGAGCACAGTTGCCCAGAAAACCTACTGGATTTAGAACTTTTCAAACAATTACAGTAGATTCCGTAATTACTTGGACACTTGTATCGTAGTGCAAACTGTGAAGTTGCAGCTCGCGCTGCACAGGCTAACAGCCTATGCTACAAGTATAAACTTATTTTCGGATTTTACTAAAAAAGAAAATCCTTTACTTGGACATTACCGGGCGCGGATACAATCCTCGCCAGCAACAGTATGGAACCCTGTTCACCATAGCACGATTCGTTGTTTATTATTCGGCAGAAGCCCCACCTGTTTCCTCTGGTGCTGCTTCTGCTGTTGTGCCGGTAAGCGTGCTTAAGTAAGAGAGCAAATTGCTCATATCCAATACCGATAACAGCAACGGGAAGTTTTCTGGCATCGGTGATGTAACCAGTAACTTTTTACCAAAGGCACGGGTAAAAGTAGCCTCGTTTAGATCGAACGTATCAAATACTTCTTCGCTCCCGTCAACCATTAGGATGATCTCGTCGTCGTCCATCGTGCCTGAAACGTAGTCGCCAACAATTTCATCATCATCAAAAGTCATAACGGTCATCTGGCTTTTCACATCTGTCTTAGAAAATGTCCGATCTTCGCCGCCGACCTTTAGCGTTACAGTGTCTTCGGTTTCGGAAACAATTTCACCACTAACCGGAGCATCCGCATCCGCAGGCGTTAGCGTCAATGTAAAATACCCTCTCGCTTGCAGACTGCTAAGTTCTTCAATCGGTTCATCATCGAGTTCGCTCAGCAAGAGGGTATGTTCCTCTTCAACGCCATCCGCTGTTTTGGTTCGGACGACAATCTGTTCTGTATCCTGCGAGACAAGCGTTCCCTGATAGGTCGTTCCATTGGCACGGACGGTAACGGCACCGTAACCGCTTACAATCTGCGCACTGGGCATCAGGATTGACTCCTCAAGGTAGCGCATATCATTAAAGGCGGCAATTTCAGAGAGGTCTGGCGCAGTGACGACCTCAAAGTCTTCACTCGTCTCACCCGCGGCAGGGCTTTCTATACCTGTCACAGCATGGCACGAGATACACGCGGCACTTACAAAAACTTTTTTGCCGAGCTCTGGGTCGCCGGTAAGCAGGGGTGGAAGTGCTGCAGCGGCTGTTGCGGTGTCTGCGCGATCTATAGGTTCATCAAACGGAGTCGGATCAATTTCGCCACCGAGACTCTGGAGATAGGCAATAACTGCCTCAATCTCTAATTTAGAGAGTGCGATGGGTGCCTTCCAAATCTCTGGCATAATCTTGCCGTATCCGGGGACAAGATATTTGGCAGGATCGTAAAGCGATTCGATGAGATAGGTTTTTGCATCCGTGCCGGGGACGCGGCTTGCGGCGTTAGCACCGATGTCTGTTAAGTCAGGACATCTCCCCTTCGGTGCAGAGGTATCGACGGTATGGCACGCGCTACACTGCCCCTTTCCATTAAACACCAAGGCACCCTGTTCAGCGACAGCGTCTGGGTCACTCCAATCCAGCGATGTCAAATTCACCGCTGTGGAACTTTCCGGGACAAGCCCGGCAACAAAGGCGTAAAACCATATCACGGCAAGCGAAAACGTCAACAACTTCATGACGTTCGACCATAAAACGATATTCACAATCACCGAGATGAGAAACCAGACCGACCAAGGCAGTAAGTTCTCCGAAGCGATCGGAAATGCAGCTGCACCAGCGATATAGGCGATGAAACTCACCACCATTAAGATGAGACTCGCAATTTTTATGAGTGTGTTTCTTGACATTTTTTAATTATTCCTTGCGGATTTTTAATTATTCCTTGCGGTTCGATGAGGTGGGTTGGAGACCTTCAAGTTCCTCTCCGTAGACCCGTCTTCCACTCCGCTACAGACTACGGTTATGTAAAATTAGCTTA
>Ga0209022_1000192_pt1 | contig 80820 bp, 74 predicted proteins | sample PinacodermPK_FD_187300 | JGI IMG/M metagenome (GOLD analysis project Ga0209022, IMG submission 187300) | Host-associated microbial community of the marine sponge Aplysina aerophoba from Gulf of Piran - sponge pinacoderm, lysed by proteinase... | ecosystem: Host-associated > Porifera > Sponge >... | reverse complement strand
GTGGCCGGCGGCGCCAGCCAGAGCGCGGCAACGGGACCGATGCCCGGCAGGCTCCCGATGGTCCCGGCGAGGCCCGCGCGTTCGTCCGCATCCTCCGATGCCGGGTGCGCGGCCTCGAAGACGAGCGCCGCGAAGCGCGGGCCCCGCCAGGTCTCGATGTGCGTCAGCCCGGGCTGCAACGATCCTCCGCCCGCATGGATGGCGTAACCCGGCAGCAGATCGCGACGGGCGACGGCGCGCACCAGCCGCACCAGCGCCGCGACGTGCGGCCCGCCGGCAATCGGGTCGGCAACCGAAGCGCCCGGATGGGCGGCCGCGTTGCGGATCAGGATCTGCGCCGAGTCGCGGTCCGAAGGGGTGAGCGTCAGCCGGTAGGTGAAGCCCTTCTCGGTGCCGATGAACAGCGTGACGGGATCGATCCCGCCTGCAGCCGCGCCAGGCGCTTCCGGCGGTGCGCCGGCGGGCCTGAGATAGAGGTCGCCCGAGCTTGCGTCGTGCTCGACCGCGAACCCGTCGGGCGCGCGCACCACCTTCGCGATCCGGTCGCCTGCAAGCGCGATGCGGTTGACCCCAGTCGCGGAAACCTCCGCCGCGATTTCGGCGTGATCGGCCGCGTCCAGGATCTGCATCGCCGCCGCCGGCAGCGGCAGCGCAAGCGCGCCCATAGTGAGAAAGTGCAAGGCAAGGAGCGCCGCGCGCGGTCGCGAACCGATCATCGTCATTTTCCACTCTCCATCTGTTCGAAGCGCAGGAGCCCGATCCGCCCGGCATCGATGCGGAAGACGAGCCGGTAGCGCCGGTCCTCGCGCGAAGCCTCCTCGCGCCCGATCCAGGTCACGAGCTCGCCCGCGATCTCGACGCTGAGCCGCTCCGGATCGGCCTCGATCTCGGTGGGATAGAAGGCGCTCGCCAGGTCGCGCCCGGCCATGCGGGCGGCCTCGGCCTCGACCCAGGCGCCGATCGCGCCCCGCGCCGAGGCGTGCGCGAGACGGGCCGCCGCGTGGCGGACATGGACTGCGTTTTCCGGCGTCAACGTGAGCAGCGTCACCGCCACGGTGCGCGCCATGTCCTCGAGATACCGCGCGCCCGCTCCCCGGCTGCCGACCTCCCAGGACGGCCCCGCCGTCGCCGGCACCAGCACGGTCACCGTCTCGCGCCCGGCGAAGCTCATGGTGAGCGCCAGGTTGGCGGTCATCGAAAACACGAGCAGTCCCGCAAGCGCGACGCGGATATCCCGCACCCGGCGCAAAGCGGTGTCCATATCGCCGCGCCGCATCAGCCGACATACCGGCGCAGATGGCTCGGCGGCGTCCCCTTCAGACGCAGCACGAAGTCCGGCAGGAACCAGTAGAGCGCGTAGCGCGCGATGTTGGCCCCGCCGCCGCGCTTCACCCGGCGCAGCAGCAGCCAGCCACCGACCCCCGCGATCAGCCCCGGCACGAACTGGTTCGCCGCCAGGCCGAGCAGGGCCGGGCCCATCAGCGCGGCGGCCTCGTCAACGGTCCAAAACAGCCAGCGCTCCGGATCGTCGAGACGGCGCGGAATGGTATGGCGCGCGGTCTCGCTCATCAGACGATCGCCGTGCCGACCAGGCCGGTGACGATGCCGGTGCCGGCGCCCGCCGCAATGCCGACGCCGACCGCGCCCATCAGCTGCATCGCATTGAACCGCAATACCGAGCCGACCAGGGCGGCGCCGACCGCGAGCGCGGCGGCGAGCTGCCCGCCGGTGCCGCCGACGATGTCCTGCACCGTGTCCAGCGGATCGCCGAAGGTCGTGTCGGTGGTGGCCAGCGCCGCCTCCGGTCCCGCCAGAACGGCAGCGGCCGCCAGCGCCGTCACGGCAAGCCCGCGGAGCGCGCCAGATGCGCTGGCGCTGCAGGCGCCCGGCATTCTCTTCACCGGCGCCCTCACCGGTCCGCTCCCTCAAGCGCCGTGCCGTCGTCCACGGTCGAGATCCGGCGGCGCTTCGCCGCCCAATCCTTCAGGTCGTCGCGCAGGTAGCGGATCCGGTTCCCGAAGCGGTGAAACACCGGCCCCTCGCCCGTGACCCGGTACCGGGCCAGCGTCTTCGCCGACAGCCCCAGGAACCGGCCCGCCTGCTGCGTGTCCAGAAAGTTGGTGTCCTCCGTCATTCCCGTCTCCTCGTCTCCGATGGACCCCGCCCGTGCCCAGGGAGGCGCGGACGCATGTGCAGCCATCGAAGCGAAAAAACCGGCCGCCGTGCATGGTCGAACTGCACCCCCCCGATCGACCACCCTGGAAAGGACTCACGAGGACAGGAGCGGACACAACGATGATCGGTCGCGGCACCGCCAGGCCGGCGACCACCCCGCAGGGCCGCGAATCGCCACTCCCGCGGGCGGCGCGCGGCGAATCAGGCGAATCGCGGGCGACGATTCGGCGGGATGGCACGGATGTCCGGGAAGGCGGAGGGTCCGCCGTCAGATGCCGCGGGATCTCCCGTCGGCTGCGGCGGCTCTCGCCGTCAGCTGCGCAGGATTCCGCACGCGATCACGCCGCGGTCGATGGATAGAAGTCGAAGCGGACGGTTCGGTCGACACGGAGCGCCATCTCCAGCGCCCGACCCGCGATACTCTGCTCATCCAGGCGGATTAGGATTCATTTGGTCTGGCAGAACATCGGCAGGGACGTCGACCCTTGATATTGTCTGGCGAAGATGGCGGAGCGGGGTGAAGCCGATCCCGCGTTGCTGCAAGACGCCGCGAGCCGCCCGACGATTGTCCGCCCGTACACCGGTGAAATGAGGAAACTCGGCCACCGCTGCGACCAAGGAACCCAGATCTTGCGGCGCGCCGAGACCTGTCGGCGTTGAGGGGCAACCGACAAAGGAAATTACGCGATGTGGATTGACGACGGTGAGAAGTATGCCCTAGTCGGCCTCCAGGTAAACCTCGAAGGGGAGCCGCCACCGGAGCGGATCGCGCCCAATCTCCGGGTCCTCACCGACACGACATTCGATGTCCCGCCGGAATGGCGGGAATGGCTCGGCAGCATTCGCGCCGATCAGGTCGAAGGCAGCAACCTGTTCCTTGTCAGCAAGCTCGAATCGACGACGCCCGCTGTTCTGGATGGCGAGAACCAATCGCTGCAACAGCGTGTCCGGCATTTCTACGCCGGGCTCCTGCTATCGGCGATGTTCTCGCCCTCCCATGAGCCGGTCATGCTGACGGGTGCGCGACAGGAAGGGGTGCTTGGTATCCGACAGCAGACGGATCTGGATATTCCCGCGCCGCAAATCTTCCGGCCCTACCCGCCGGTTGTCGCCAGCGACATCCGTCTGGCGGCTCAACTCGCACAGCAGCTCGATGCAATGCAGCCGGACGCCGCGCCCGCGCACTTGTTGCGCTTGCTGCGGACGTTACACATATACGTCAGGACGAGAGCGATCAGAGAGCCTCTTGACCGGATCCACCAGTATTGCCGCTGCATCGACGGGTTGATCCTGCCCGCTATCGGGAAGACAAAGCGGCAGTTCAAGAGCCGGACGCAGTTGTTCATCGGGCCGACCCGTCATGACCTGATGGGTGAGCTGTACGACATTCGAAGCAATGTCGAACACCTCCATGAAAACCAATATCTGGAGACATTCGAGCGCGAAGTTCGGCTGGACCTGGTGGCGAAGGAGGCGATCGTCGAATATATCGCACGGTCGGCTCTGGCGAGGATCATCGGCGACGATGCGCTCTGGGCACATTTCGGCAATACGGTGGCGCTGGAAGCGTTTTGGTCTCTATCGCCGGACGAGCGTAGCAATATATGGGGCGATCCAATTGATCCGCTTGAACCCCTGGCAGATTTCGACCCTGAGTATCTTCACGACGGGCGTCTCGGGAAGACTTAGCAAGTTTCTGAAGAACCCGAGCCCGCAATCCCAGGATTCGGAACGGGCGGGTTGGTGATTGCGATGAAGGACTCGCAAATTGTGATCGTGCGGAACAACGAGGGCAGGGTGTGCGACGCCGTCATCCGGGCGCTAGAGAAATGGACGCGCAAGACACGCACGGACGTCCGGCATCCCGACAAGGAGGGCTGCGGTCCGCCCGTCGACCTCCGCCTGAGACCCGGCGCGCAGGACTACGCGATCGAACACACCCGGATCGAATCCTTCGGAAACCAAATCGGAACCGTCTCCGTCGCGAACCTGATCGTCAGGCATGTCAGGAAAAACATCCGGATTGTAGACACATAGACTGGGCGCGGTCGGTCGGGAACGCGCCCGGGAAGTCCGTGGCTCGGGAGGGCAAGTGGCTGGACCGGGCCGCCGGCGATTACATGGTTCGTCGGGTCGGGCTGCGACCGCGTCTGCATCTGCATGGACCAGTGGCGGGTCGGGGCAGGAGGACCCCCTACCTGCGCGCGCCGGTGCATCGCTTGGAGACTCGGCCCGGGTGCTGTAAGGCGGGAGAGCCGCCTGTCCTCCCGTTCGCCGCCCGGAACGTCGATGCGCAGAAGCGGAGGAGAGTGTGACGTTTGACCTGAGTTTTCCGACGGAGGTGGGCCAAGTGCACCCGCTTCGACTGGATGTCGGAGAAACCCTGTTCGTTCTGGGGGCCAACGGAACTGGCAAGTCGAGTCTGATGTTCCGTTTCAACACTCAGAACCGCGGACATGCGCGGAAGGTTTCCGCGCACCGGCAGACCTGGATGCAGTCTGATGCGCTAGACCTGACTCCGTCCAACAAGCTGCAGACCGAGCAGCAAATCCTGAACCAGGACCGGAACGACCAATCGCGCTATCGCGACCCGTTCGCGGCGGCGAGGGCGAGCATCGCCGTATTCGAACTGGTCGACGCGGAAAACCGTCGTGCACGCGCGATGGCGAGGGCCTACGACGACGGGCGGATGGATGATCTGTCGACGGAAGCGGAAGCCGATTCGCCGATCACGGTCATTAACGAGCTACTCCGCGAGTCCCACATCCCGATCGAGATCTCCATTCGGGACAACGAGCAGGTGACGGCGAGCAAGAACGGGGGACCGGAGTACGGGGCGGCACAACTCTCGGACGGCGAACGCAACGTCCTGCTGATCTCGGCGAACGTGCTCACGGCTCCACCGGGGTCGCTGCTGCTAATCGACGAACCGGAACGGCACCTGCACAGATCCATAATCGCGCCGCTTCTGGGAGCGCTGTTCGGGCGCCGGAAGGACTGCGGATTCGTGATTTCGACGCACGACTCCGAGCTCGCTCTGGAAAGCGGGGAGAGCCGTGCCCTGTTACTGCGCTCGTGCGCCTTCGACGGCCAGGCCCCGACGGCGTGGGAGGCCGACGAACTGACAGCGGGAACCCCCCCGGACGACGGCCTGAAGCGGGATCTTCTCGGCTCGCGCCGACGGATTCTCTTCGTGGAAGGGGCGGAGTGGAGCATCGACAAACCGCTCTACAGCCTCGTCTTTCCGATGGTGTCGGTCGTGCCCAAGGGGGGTTGCGCCGAGGTCGAGCAGGCCGTCGCCGGGTCGCGAGCAGCGGAACCCCTCCACTGGCTGAGGGCCTACGGCATCGTGGACGGGGATGGGATGGACGCAGACCGGATCGCCGACCGGCGGGAACGGGGCGTGTACGCCCTGCCGTTCTACTCGGCGGAGGCCGTCTACTTCCATCCGACCGTCATCGCCAGAGTCGCCTCGCGGCAGTCGTCGGTGCTAGGGACGAACGAAGAGGCCCTGGTCTCGGCCGCCATCGCCGCGGGGGTCGCCGCTGTCAGGGACCACACCGAGCGCCTAAGCGACAAGGTCGCCAAGAAAGCGGTTCGAAGGGCCGTGCTGGAGCAACTCCCCAACGACGACGAGTTGTTGGCGGGCGAAGACCTGCGCATCGAGAACGGTGCCGGGGGGTTACGGGCGTCGAGGAAACGCGAACTGGACGCCGCCGTGGGCCGCAACAACTGGGAGGCGATCCTGAGGCTGTGTCCGGTCCGGGAGACGGCTGCCCTGGACCGGATCTCGACTGCTCTTAGATTCGCGACGAGGAAGGACTACCTAGCAGCCGTCCGGCATCTGCTGGATGAGGACGCGGATGCGTTGAGTGATGTGCGCGCGCTGTTCGGAGACCTCCCTGCGGAGATTCTCCGATAGCCGATAATGGACACTATCGACCTCAGGAACCTCGTCAAAGATTGCGGCTCAGAACCCACCCGCCACAAGGGCTGTCAGACCGGACGCTTACGCTGCAAAGCTACCATTCGCGCCTGCCGATGCCGAAGCTCGGGCATTTCTCGGATCTCGGTCCGACGCGCGTGGAGGGAAAATGCAACTTGATAAACTAGATTACCGTCACGGATCGCGGCCGGGAGAGGACTCGCTTACTCCTGCATTCCCGCATTTCCCATTCCGAATGCATTCCGAAAGTCATTTCGGAAGAACTCCTCCAAAAACGAAAACGCCGCTAACCCATTGGATTAGCGACGCTTTTCGTGGTTGCGGGGGTAGGATTTGAACCTACGACCTTCAGGTTATGAGCCTAACGGTTTATTTTGTCTTCGCGACCGCCCTTCACCCGTCTGGCACCTACTGTACCGATGTTGGCCCGGAATGCAAGGATTTCTGCGGCCCTTTTGTTGACTCGGCATTGCTGACACTCGTCGGGGCGCCGCCTGATCCGAACGAATCGTTGATCCAACTCTGTTGACTCTGCCGAGAGGGCAAGCCATCGATTGTGCATGAACGGAAACGCCGGCAGACGGGTAGCGAAACTGCGCACCGAGCTGACCATCCCGACGATCGAGGCTCTGGAGCCGGCAGCGAGGCCATGGATCGCCTGGGACGACAAGGTTACCGGCTTCGGCGTCCGCGTTCAGCGCTCCGGCGCCAAGTCCTTCATCGTCAATTTCCGGGCGGGGAAAGGCGGACCCCTCAAGCGCATGGTGATCGCCCGCGTCGGCGAGATGCTCCCTGGCCAGGCGCGCCAGCGCGCGCGGGCCATCATCGAACGCGCCGCCCGCGGCCAGGATCCCGAGAAGGTGCGCGAGGCCGTCCTCGCCGTTCCGACACTGGAAGAGGTCTTCGAGGCCTACATGGCCGCGGACGAGGGCCGTTCGCCGCGAACCGTCCGCGCCTACCGCTACGACGTGAAGCGCTATCTCGGCGACTGGCTGGCCCGGCCGCTCGACTCGATCGATGCCGAAGACGTGAAGGACCGTTTCGAGCGGATCACCGACAATCACGGCTGGTCGCCCGCCAACCGCGCGATGTCGCTCCTCCGTTCGCTCTACCGCAAACCCTGCGCCGACATCGAGACCCTGCACAACCCGGTCAGCCTCTGGCTCGCCGGAGGCGGCCGGTTCCATTCCAAGCCACGGCGCCAGATTTCGTCGCCTTCCGAGATTCTTCCGCGCTGGCGGGCCGGCATCGAGGCGGAAGTCGACAACGCGGTCATCCGCGATGCGTTTTGGTTCGCCACGTTCACCGGCCTGCTCCGCGAAGAGGTGCTCACCCTGAACTGGGAACACGTCGACAGCGCGGCGCGCACCTTCCGGGTCCGGCATGCACGAGGCGCCCTCTCAGCCGAGTTGCCGATCACCGCCCAACTCGCCGCCATCCTCGACAGCCGCCATGCAGAGTGCGGGCGTCCAGAGCCCGGCCGCCGCGCCTGGGTTTTCCCGTCGCAGACCAGCGCCTCCGGCCATCTGAGGGAAACGAAGCATCTGTACCCGCGGATATCCCAGACGGGCGGCGCGAAATTCTGGTTCCAGGGAATGCGCAACTGTTATCTCGCCGTCGCCGAGCGCGAACTGCTGCTGCCATCCTCGCTCACCAGCCGGCTTCTCAACCGCGCGCCGGTCGGCGGAATTGCCGCCGGTCATCCCGAAGACTGGACCATCGAACAGCTTCGACAACCCGCTCAGCGCATCGCCAACAAGATCGAGGAATTGATAAATGCCCATGCGCCCCCGACGTCCCTCGCATGCGGTCCGCAATAGGCTTCAATGCGGTACAACCATAACAGGTCCATGGGGACGCCTGCGGATGACACCGGACAAATATCACTTACAAGATCGAGGTCACACAACCTGACCGGTTACGCGGCACGCAGACGATGAGGCCAAATTATGTTAAGCGGAAATCCTAAACAAGACATATTCAGATCAAGCTACAAGAAGTTCGCACAACAGCTCCTGCTACTGGTTGCACAGCGATTTCAAGAAAGCGGCGCTCGGCAACTTTTTAGGCAGAAATTCAGGTTTTACGGACACAACTGGACGATTGAGCCAAATTACATTGACGGGTACGAGGAATGCATTCCTTGGCACGATGACCAGTTCTTTCTAACTGTAGAGGCAGAAGATTGCATGAAAGCATTCGTGTCCGCGGGCCTGGCAAACTGTATACGCTTCTCGGAGAACTCCGGAACGCCAAAAGAAAATCGGAGTTTTGAAAGGTTATTTCCCTACATCGCCGTTGAGCTTACCCACCCCATTCGTTACTTGATCAGAAAGCATCGATCGATTCGCCTAAGCAGCCGGCACATTGAAAGATGCTTGGATAAGTACGTTCCGCTATGGTTAGAACAGAAAGCGCCAGACCCACGCTATGCTCCGATCTATAATTTTCACCCACATCTCCAATCCATCCGGCTTAGTCAATACGTGAGTATCGTCCCTTTTACTGACGACAAAAAGACCGAGATATTCGATGCAATTGGACCGCTTGGACGAGGTTTCGATATTCAGAGCTACGCGGAATGCACTCACGTAGCAGTACAGAGACAATTCGATTCTCGGTACGACCCGAACAAGAAAAAGGAAATCGAAGAGAGTGCTGGCAAGGCACTTCGAGCCGCAATTACCTGTCTTCGGTTGGTTAAGACCGAGATGGTTGGCACGACCGGGTTTATACGCGTTCAAAAAGTCCCCAGAACGGGCGGCGCCGGACTAAGTCCACTGGAAAGTTACGACATGCCGATGCATTCCATATTTCGCGGAAGGTATGAACTCGATTACCGCGCAGCAAGAAGATTCCGAGGCATCTATAGGATGTTGAGTGATACGGATTTTGATGTCATGGATGGACTCGAACTACCATTGCGACAATTCAATCGGTCTTGCCAAAGAGAGCGAGATGCTGACAAGATTCTGGATTATGCCATATGTCTTGAGAGTACCTTGTTGCATGGTGTAGAAGATGAGCTCTCGTACCGACTCTCACTAAGAGCTGCGAAGCTTCTGCGGCTAAAGTGCAAACCCGCTGAAACATTCAACATTATGAGATGCATGTATGACATACGTAGCGCAATTGTCCACTCTAATGAATCTTTCGGGGGTCCGAAGACGAGAAAGACACTAAAGAAATTGGGCGTTGGCTCAAGTGAATACATGCAATCTTTGGATAGTGTTATGCGACTAGCGTTGAATGAGATCATAAGGCAAATGCATCGTGGAAATACTCTAAGCGAATTGTGCAAACAGCTAGATGTGGCAGTCGTAAATGGGTTGTGATGAAAGTACTCGTTGTCGGCGTCGGAAACGCTCGACGCGCTTGCGTGCCGACGCCACGGGCCTTCGGCTCAGCAGAACCGAACGGGAACTATTCCAAATGAAACTTAGTAAGCGCGTGCTCATGGTCTTCATCGGTGGATCAAACGTGAGGCCCATCGGCAGTGCATTCATGCTCCGGCAGCCGAATTTGGTCATGACGGCAGCGCATGTCATTGCCGACAGCGACGATTTTTTCCTGATGGATCTCTTCAACCCCGAGCCGCCACCCGTAGTGGTTAGAGAGGTGATATATCACCCGACGGCCGATGTCGCCCTTCTAGTCATTGACGAATTGCCAGGAATGGAGTGGTTCCCCCCGGGACTATATTTTCCGTCTGGCGATTTTCCCCTGGGGCAAGAAGTCGAAGCATACGGGTTCGCCTGGATCGGAACTGAGCGCCCAATTCCTGGACGATTGATGCGAGGCCACATTCAGCGCCATGTCCTGCAAAATAAAACCGGCTATGAATATGACGCCTACGAGTTGAGTTTTCCGGCCTTTCACAACCTGAGCGGCGCTCCTGTGTTCTGCCCCACGGGGTATCCGGGCGAACGTACCATCAGCGCCATCGGCGTCATCACCGATTCCGTCAGTTATTCCTCAGAACAGGAAGGCCTCCAAATTTACGCGTCTTGGTCGCTAGCCGCTTCGTTTCATCCTCTGAAGGAATGGATCGTCGAGATCGGCAATCGGTTCCCCCCGAGTGTGTCTCGGTCGGAAGACTAACCCCCCTTGCCACTCCTCCCGCCCGACGCTACCGCGGAGCGTGCCGTCCTCGCTGACCAGCCGGCTGCTCAACCGCGCGCCTGTCGGGGGATTACCGCCGACCATCCCGAAGACTGGACGATCGAGAAGCACCAGGCACCCGCTCAGAGTATCGCGAACAGGATCGAGGACCTCATGAATCCCCTTGCGCCCGCGCCAGCCCTCGCACACGATCCGCAATAGGCTTCAGTGTGGAATCATCCCCGATCCGGCCCCCGGCCCCTAGCGCACGATTCGATCCGTCCGAATCGTCGGCTGCAAGTCGGATAGCCGCCGGCTTCGCGCCCCGGCTCTCCCCCGGATCGGGTCCGGGGCAGGCTGCTTCGCTCCGGCCGGGTTGACGAATTCGGGCCTGGCCTGAGATGCGGTCCAATCCGAAGGGCTTCCGCACTAAGGAGGGAAAATGTCATCGCAGAACGACAGCACGCTCGTTTGGGACGGGCGACCGCCGCGCGCCTTCGAGATCGCCGTCGAGGACAAGGTGCTCGATGACCTGCGCAGACGGCTCCGCGCCACCCGCTGGCCCGACCGGGCGCCTGGCGACCCCTGGCAGTTCGGCACCGATGTCGCCTATCTCGAAGCTCTGTGCGCATACTGGGCCGAGGACTATGACTGGCGGGCCCAGGAGGCGGCGCTCAACAGCCTGCACAACCGCAAAGTCACCATCGCGGGCTACGACCTGCACTATGCCCACGTGCCGGGAGAGGCGCCGGATGCGCCGCCGTTGCTGCTGACCCACGGCTGGCCCGGATCCTTCTACGAGTACCACCAACTGATCCCGCGCCTGACCCGGCCGTCGGACTTTGGCGGCCGCGCGGAAGACTCTTTCACCGTCGTGGCGCCGTCACTGCCCGGTTACGGATTTTCCTTCACGCCGGGCCAGCGCCGCTTCGGCCTCAGGGACGCCACGGACATCCTCGCAGTGCTGATGACCGACGTGCTGGGCTATGACCGGTTCTTCGCCCACGGCCAGGATTTCGGCTCCTATGTTGCGGCCCATCTCGGCAACGCCCACACCGACAAGACGAGGGGCATCCACATCACGCTGATGGCGCTGCCGCGGGTCCTGCCCGAATTGACCCAGCCAACCGAGGACGAGGAGCGCTATCGGGCGCAGCTGGCGCACTGGCTGACCGAAGAGACCGGCTATGTCCAGATCATGGGGACCAAACCGCAAACCCTCGCTTTCGGGCTCACCGATTCGCCCGCCGGGCTGGCGTCGTGGATCGTCGAGAAGTGGCGCTCGTGGAGCGATTGCAGGGGCGATGTCGATGCCCATTTCGGCCGGGACACGCTCCTGACGAACATCATGATCTACTGGATTACCGGCGCGATCGGCTCCTCGGCCTGGCCATACTACCAGCGTGTCCGGGAGCCCTGGATCATATCGGAAGACGAACCGGTGACAGTGCCCACCGCCTATGTCGAGCATCCTTTCGAGATCCTGACGCCGCCGCGCTCGCTCGCCGAGACCATGTACACCAACATCCAGCGCTGGACGGTTAGGGAAAGCGGCGGCCATTTCGCGGCCCTGGAAGACCCGGATTGGCTGGCCGCCGACATTTCCTCCTTCTTCGGCAGCCTGCGGTAGAACACACCCCGTTCAGGCAGCAACGGAGGTCCGGCCGGCGCCCCGTCTCAAAACGGTCGGATACCGCTCTAGGGGCCACACGGGCTCAGACCGGACCCAGCCGGGTGAGGTCATCCGCATTCCACATGATCTCTCGATTCCTATTACGCACAAATTACCGCTTTTTATCAGTGTCTTAAGTTTTATTTTTTCTACCCGACAGCAAGACGGGGCCGAGGAACGTTCCACTCAATACCCAGGCTCGAAGCATCCTCCAACGCCAGCCACGCGGCGCCAGCCCGTTCGTGTTCCCGTCGCCGCTCGATGCCGCCAAACCCCGTAACCCGGACCTCCGGTTCTGGTACCGGGTCCGGCGGGAGGCCGGCATCGAGGACGTCCGCCTTCACGATCTCCGCCATACGCATGCGAGCCACGCGGTGATGAACGGCGTGCCCGTGCCCGTGGTCTCACGCCTGCTCGGCCACTCCAACGTGCGCATGACCCTGCGCTACGCCCATCTCGAGGATCGCGAGATCGAGAAAGCGGCGGAGCGCGTGGGGCAATACATCGCCGCAATCATGCGAATGTAGCTCGTCGACGGACGAAAGTGCATTTTGGTTGCGGGGACGCGTTTCAGCGGAGACCGACATTTAATCGAAATCGCGGTCTGCTCTGTTCCAAGCCTCTGAGTTGAAACGGATTGTCGCGTCGTGGCGGCGGCGCTAAGAGGCTCGTGTCCGGGAGTTGATCGCCGGCAACGCGATACTGGAAGCCGCAGCCTGACCGATCCTGCGCGGGCGGGCGGATTTGCGCCGCGAACTGGCCGGCCTGGAGAAGCTCCTCCGCATACCGGCCAGCGAAGACCCTGTGTGCCGGCTGCTGATAAACATACCTGGCGTAGGCCACGTCATGGCGCTGACCCACATTTCCGCAATCGACGACCTCGAGCCGTTCCGAATATCGAAAGATATTCGCTCCTGGATGGAGCTGACGCCGGGACAGGACAGTCCAGCGGGCGGCTTGCAGCCCGCCTCAGAGAGTGGCGAAGGTGCGGTCGGGCGGGGAACGAGCTTTCCCATGGACACCTCTTCGCGGGCGAATGATAATTCTTCCGCCGTGGAGGATGGACCCAATATCGCGTTGACGGTCAATGGCGTGACTCGCGAGGCGCCCATTCCGACCGACGAGACGCTGCTCGATACCATTCGCGTCCGCCTCGGGCTGACGGGCGCGAAGCGCGGTTGCGACCAAGGGGTCTGCGGGGCCTGTACGGTCATGGTCGACGGTCAGGCGGTGCGTGCCTGTCTTTCGCTCTCGGTCAACTGCACCGGGCTGGAGATCGTGACCGCCGAGGGGCTCGCAAATGGTGGCATTCTGGACCCGGTGCAGCGCGCCCTGGTTGAATCGGGTGCAATCCAGTGCGGATTCTGTACGCCCGGGCTGGCGATCGCGGCCCGGGCGCTGCTGAACGAGAACCCGGAGCCCACGGTGGACGAGATCCGCGTGGCGGTTTCGGGCAATCTCTGCCGGTGCTCTGGTTACGTGAAGATCGTCGAGGCAATCGGAATGGCGACGCGAGGGTGAGATGGCGGAGTCGGTGACAACCGGGGAAGTCCGCGCGGTGGGAGCCCGGCTACCGCGCGAGGACGCAGCGGAAAAGGCCGTCGGCGCCGCGCAATACCTCGACGACATCCAGTTTCCCGACATGCTGCATGCCGCCTTCACGCTGTCCCCCCTCGCCCACGCCCGGATTGTCGCGGTACACGCGGGAGCCGCGCGCGCCCATCCCGGGGTGCATGCGGTGCTGACCGGCGAGGATCTGCCCGGGCTCGGCGGAGGGACGATCAAGGACATGCCGTTTCTCGCCCGCGGGAGGGTGCGCTACATGGGCGAGCCGGTCGCGGCGGTGGCGGCGGAGTCGCAGGCGATCGCCGAGGCGGCCGCACTTCTCATCGATGTCGAGTACGAAGAGCTTCCCGCGATCCTCACGATCGAGGATGCGCTCGCGCCCGGTGCGCCGCTGGTCCACGAAGACATCGGCGCCTACGATCTCTCGCACCCGGTGGAGCACAGCGGGAACGTGCTCTCCCGCCAGGAGATCGTGGAAGGCGATGTCGATGCCGCATGGGCCGAGTGCGACGTGATCGTCGAAAACGCGTTCTGCACGGGCGCCCAATATCATCATGCCCTGGAGCCGACCGGTGCGGTGGCCTCGTTCGACCCGAGCGGCAAGGTGACGGTGTGGTCGACGACCCAGTCGGTATTCCGTGTTCAGGCCGAGGTCGCGCAGCTGCTCGACATGCCGATGTCGAAAATTCGGGCCATCTCGCCCCGTATCGGGGGCACATTCGGCGGCAAGGGCGGCGCGCATCTCCAGCCGGTCGCGGTCGAGCTCGCGCGCAGAACCGGGCGGCCGGTGAAGGCCGTCCTGCCGCGTTCCTCCGACTTCATGCTGATGCTGCGGCGGCACCCGGCGAAGATTTCTATCAAGACAGGCGCCAAGGCGGACGGAACTCTGATCGCGCGCGAGGTCGAGGTGACGCTGGAGGGCGGCGCGTATTGCAACGAGAGCCCCGCCGTGCTGGGCTTCGCGCTGCTGATGGCGCGGGGGCCGTACAGAATCCCCAATGTCCGGGCGACGGGGTCCGCGGTCTACACAAACAAGCTCCGCGCCGGCGGTTTCCGCGGCTTCGGCAATCCGCAATCGACCTTCGCCGGCGAGTCGCAGATCGACGAGCTCGCCGCCGTGCTCGCCCTCGATCCCTTCGAAATCCGGCTCAACAATGCGATACGCCCCGGCGACACGTGGCTCGGAGGCCAGACGGTGGAGGCCTGCGGTCTGATCGAGTGCATCGAGAAACTGCGCGCGGCGACCGCCGGGCGACCGCGCGAGTCGGGGCCGGCGACCGGCAGGAAGCGGGGGCTCGGCATCGCCTGCCTCGCCCATGTCTGCGGCTTGCTGTCGACCGCCGCCAATGTCCGCTTGCTGGAGGACGGCTCGGTAACCCTCGGCACCGGGGCGGTCGATTGCGGCCAGGGGTCGGACATCGCGCTCGCGCAGATTTGCGCCGGGTCTCTGGGGCTCGACATCTCCAGGGTGAACTACGTCAACCCGGACACCGACGCCTCGCCCTACAACTGGAGCACATCGGGCAGCCGGACGACCTACATGGCGGGGCGCGCGGTCGCCGCTGCATCGGAAGAGGTGAAGCAGCGCATCTTCGAGCATGCGGCGGAAATGATGGAATGCGCCGCCGAGGATCTTGAGATCCGACCGGGCGGACGGGTCGGAATCGCCGGCATCCCGGACCGGGAGGTAAGCTTTGCCGAGGTCTCGCGCCGCGCCCATTGGGGCGTAGGCGGCCCGATCATGGGCCAGAACGCGCTGATGTATGACGGCGAACGGTTCGACCCGAAGCGAGCGATCGTCAGGGGCTTCCCCTTCGCCAATATCGGCACCTACGTGTTCGGCGCCCAGGCAGTCGAGGTCGAGGTCGACGAGGCAACCGGCAGCATCGCTGTGGTCGAGGGGTGGTCGGCCCACGACGTGGGCCGCGCGATCAACCCGCTCGGCGTGGAGGGGCAGATCCAGGGCGGTTTCGTCCAGGGCATTGGCTACGCGCTGACCGAGGAGCTGGTCTGGGAAGGGGGAGCGCTGGCCAACCCGTCCATGATGGATTACAAGGCGCCGTCCGCGATGGACGTTCCCCCGTCGATCAATCCCATCGTCGTCGAACACCCGGAGCCTTCGGGCCCGTTCGGCGCCAAGGCAATCGGGGAGCCCGGGCTGATCGGGGTGGCACCGGCGATCGCCAACGCGGTGGCGGACGCGACCGGCACAAGGCTGCGCGAGATACCGATGACGCCGGAGCGGGTGTTGCGGGCCCTGAAGTCCGGCTGAAGATCGGTCCGACCCGCCTTGCACCGGGCCCGGCACCGCACCCATACTTGAACCGACAAAAGGGCGATTAGGCAATCGCCGGACTGCAGCAGGGGAGGTGTGGCATGAATACGCGTTTCACGCGGCGAACCGTCTTGAACGGTATCGGTTCTTCGGCCGTCCTAGCGGCGGCGGCGGGTGCCGGTTCGATGGCTCGGGCACCCATGAGCCTCGCGGCGGCGTCCGCTGACTGGCAGGCGGGAGCATCGGACGAGTGGCGCCGCGTCCTGGCCGAGGCGCGCAAGGAAGGCCAGGTTACCGTCGCCGGCTTTCCGGCGCTGGCGCGCACCATGCCGGCGGCGTTCAAGCGCGACACCGGCATCGAGTTGAAGTTCTTCGGCGGCCGCCCGTCGGACCTGTCCTCGCGCTTCGAGGCCGAGGCCCTGGCCGACAAGATGACGCTGGACATCATGCTCGGCGGCGGGCGCGAGCTCGTGAAGATGAAGCCCGGGGGCTATCTCAACCCCGTGCGACCGCAGCTCGTTCTTCCCGGCGTCGGGCCGGAGAACTACCGCGACGGCAAGCTCAAATTCATGGACGACGACGGGCAATATCTGTTGCAGGGCGCAGAGTGGGTGTTCGGCTGGCTGCTGGTCAACAAGGACGTCGTCGACCCGGGCAAGATCAAGGTGTGGAAGGATGTACTCAAGCCGGAATTCCGCGGCAAGATGATCTCGCACGACCCGCGCAGCCCCGGCCCCGGCCAGGGCGCGACAAACTGGCTTTACAACGCGCACGGCATCGAGTTCGTGAAGCGGTTCTTCCTCGGCCAGCAGGCGAAATTCACCACCAGTAACCGCCAGGTGGTGGAGGAGGTGGTGCGGGGCACGAGACCGATCGCCTTCGCGTCGATCCAGTTCTTCGTCGAGAAGTTCCGTCGTGAGGGAATCAAGAACCTCGCCGTGGTCCTGCCCGAAGATGCGCCGGGCTACGTGACCGGCGGCTTCTCCGTCCTCAAGCAGGCCAAGAACGTGCCGCATCCGAACGCCGCCCAGATCTTCATCAACTGGTATGTCAGCCGGCCCGGCCAGGAGGTCTATGAGCGGACCATGCTCGCGACCAGCAGGCGCAAGGATGTGAAGACCGGCATCCCGAGCTACCTGGTCCCACGGCCGGGCGTGGAGTACTTCGAGGCTTACAGCGAGGCGCGTTACCTCGGCCGGCACGTGGTGGTGAAGGCGATCACCGACGCGCTCGGCAAGCGCTGAGCGACCGCCCGGGGCAAGGCGTTTGACGGAAGTCACGGACGGCGCGGCGGAGGCCCTGTTGCGGGGCGCCCGCCGCGCCGGCGTGGATGCCTGCGTCTATCTGCCCGACAGCGTGCTGTCGCCGACCATCCGGGCCTTCCGCGCCAGCGGCGAGGTGCTGATGGTGCCCTGCGCGCGCGAGGACGAAGGCATCGCCATCGCCGTCGGGCTCGATCTCGGCGGACGCAATCCGGTGTGCATGATGGAGGCGTCGGGCCTCGGCTATAGCGGTCTGATCCTCGCCCGGGCCCAGGTCCAGCGGACGCCCGTGACGATTCTCGCGAGCCACACCGCGGGCGGCGGCGAGCCGATGGACTACCACGGCGCCACGCGGCTCCTGTCCGACGGCATCTTCAACGGGCTCGGTATCCCGTTCGAGATCGCAACCGACCTGGACGGGCTGGAAGACCGGATGTTCCGGGCGGTGCAAACCGCGCGCGGCCAGCGCACGTGTTTCGGGCTGCTAGTCCCGCCCTACGTCGTGCGGAGAGCGTCCTGATGGACCGCATCGAGGCGATGGACATCGTCGCCGCGGCGCGCGGCGACGCGGTCGCATTCACCGGTCCCGGCGTCAACTCGGGGCTGCTCTACGCGAGGGCCGACGCGCCCGCGACCATCTACAACATGGACATGGGCTATGCGACGGCCATCGCGCTCGGCGCGGCGCTGGCGCGGCCGGACCGGACGATGCTCGCCATCGAGGGCGACGGTTCGTTCTTCGCCGGCGCGGCGGTGCTGTCGACGATCTGGCGGATGCGGCCGGGGAACCTCGTCGTGGTCGTGCTCGACAACGAGGTCTGGGGCACCGGCGACGGTACCGAGCTGAGCGCGACTGGCAGCGGCGCGGACATCGCCGGGCTGGCGCTCGCCAACGGCTGGGACGCGGACCATGTCCATACCCCGGCCGGTCCCAACGAGCTCGCCGACCGGATGGGCACGGCGATGGACGCACCGGGTCCCCATCTCGTGGTTTGCAAGACCGACACCAGCCGCGACATGCCCTCCTCTCCGGACCGGCCCGTTCCCAAGCGCCATCAGCTCGACTGCGCGGTGCTGATGCGCGCGGAATTGAGCGGTGACCGTTAAGACAAAGCCGGACGTCGCTTCGGCGGGAACAGCGCTGTCCGAAGGCGACCCCGGCGCGGTCTGGACCGGCCCGGTTGCCGAGCGCCTGCTGCGCGGCTTCGGCTGGCTCTGCCTGGCCGCGGTGGCCGCGATCTGCATCCTGCCGGTGCTGCTGATCGTCCTCGGCGGGTTCAGCGAGGGCGAGCCGATCAACGCGTTCGACCCGACCCTGGAACCCTGGGCGCGGGCCATGGAGAGCAAGCACACGATCGACTCCATCGTGACGTCGTTCGTGCTCAGCCTGCGCGTGCCGGCGGCGATGCTGATCGCCTTCTTCATCGCCTGGTACCTCGCCCGCAACGACGTGTTCGGCAAGCGCGCCATCATGTTCTCGCTTTGGGTCGGCTTTTTCCTGCCGATCCTTCCGGCGACGCTTGGCTGGATTCTGCTGCTCGATCCCAATTTCGGGCTGCTCAACGCCTATCTGAAAAAACTCCCCTTCGTGGACGGGGCGCTGTTCGACATCTACTCGCTGGGCGGAATCACCTGGGTGCACATCACTCTCTCCACCATCCCTATCATGGTGATCCTGATCGAACCGGCGCAGCGGCTGATCGATGCCTCGTTCGAGGAGGCTTCGACCATGTCGGGCGCGGGGACGCTGACGACTCTCCGGCGGGTGACGGTCCCGCTGATCGCGCCGACTCTGCTGACCGCCTTCATCGCCGGCACGATCCGGTCGCTTGAGGCTTTCGAGGTCGAGCAGCTTCTCGGCCTCCCTGCCGACATCCTGGTCTATTCCACGCGCATCTATCACCTGCTGAGGGTGATACCGGCGGACGCTCCGCAGTCGATGGCGCTCAGCTCCTTCTTCCTCGTGATCATGTTCGTGCTGGTCCTCGTCTACCGGGTATGGCTGCAGCGGGCGAGCATGGCCGCGACGCTGACCGGCCGGGGCGCCAAGCTTCAGCCGCGCCAGCGCACACGAGGCTCCCGCGCGGTCTCGGCCTTCCTGTTCCTGGCCATCGCGGTGACCATCGGCCTTCCCTTCCTGATGGTGGTGCTGAGCTCGTTCAGCCGGCTTTTCGGCTTTTTCCACCTGCCCGATCCTTGGACTCTCGGGCACTGGGCGACGGTGCTCGAAGGCGACGAATTCCTCCGCGCCGTCAACCAGTCGCTGATGACCGGGGCGGCGGTGGCCATCGCGGGTACGACGATCTATCTCGGCCTCGCGTGGTTCCTCGCCCGCAACACGTTCCCGGGAAAGGGCGCGCTCTCGCTCGCGATATGGATGCCCTGGGCGCTCCCCGGCGTTCTGCTCGGGACGGCGTTCCTGGTGATCTTCCTCAACGCGCCGGGGCTCACGCTTTTCTACGGGACGGCGGTCGCCCTGGTCACGGTGCTGATCGTTCAGGGCCTGCCCTTCGCGACCCATCTGTTCGAGGCCTCGATCGGCCAAGTCTCGCGCGAACTCGAAGAGTCCTCGCTGATGAGCGGGGCCGGAAGGTTGGAGACCATCCTCCGCATCACCGCGCCGCTGGTCGCCCCGGTCGTCGCGACCGTGTTCGTGCTGTCTTTCATGTCCGCGATCAAGGACATCAGCGCGACCGTGCTGGTGTCGACGCCCGACACCCTCACATTGCCGCTCCTGATGTTCGTTTACGCGACGTCCGGACGGCTCGAGGTCGCGGCGGTGGTCGGCGTGATCACCGTGATGATCGCCATGGCGATGGCGCTGCTGGTCACCTGGATCGGCGACCGCGCGGCGGTGATCCGATGAGCGCGCGTATGAAGCTGGTCGTCGAAGAACTGCGCAAGGACTATCACCGCCTGGCGCGGCGGCGCGGAGACAGCGACAAGCCGGCGCTCGACGGGGTGAGCCTCGCCGTCGACGACGGCGCGTTCTTCACCCTGCTCGGCCCGTCCGGCTGCGGCAAGACCACCCTGCTCCGCTGCATCGCGGGGCTGGAGGTCCCCGACGCCGGCGAGATCCGGCTGGGCGACCGGATACTCTTTTCATCGGCCAGGGGCATCAACGTCCCGCCCAACCGGCGCGACCTCGGCATGGTCTTCCAGTCCTACGCGATCTGGCCGCACATGGATGTCTCCGAGAACGTCGCCTACCCGTTGACGGTTCGCGGCCGAAGAGGAGCCTACAGCCGGACAGACATCGACCGCCGAGTCGCCGAGCTCCTGGACGTGATCCAGATCGCCCATCTCGCAAAACGCAAGGCGACGTTGCTTTCCGGCGGACAACAACAGCGCCTCGCCGTGGCACGCGCGCTGGTGATGGAGCCGCCAGTCCTCCTCCTGGACGAGCCGCTGTCGAACCTCGACACGCGGCTGCGGGAAGACCTGCGGGTGGAGCTCACCGGCATCCAGCAACGGCTCGGCGTGACCTCGATCTATGTCACCCACGACCAGGCCGAAGCGCTTGCGATGTCGTCCTCGCTCGCGGTCATGCGGGACGGCGTGATCGAGCAGCGCGGCACGCCCGAGGAGCTTTATGACTACCCGCGCACGCGGTTCGTCGCCTCCTTTCTCGGCGCCGCCAACCTGATCGAGGCGCGGGTACGCTCGGTCGACAACAGCGAGGCCGATCTGTTCCGCTTCGGCGCCGAGACCGTCTGGGGCGCCCGTTTCGATGCGGTGGGCCGGGCGCCGTTCGAACCGGGCGATCGGGTTTCTGCCGCCCTCCGGCCGGAGGGCGTGCGTGTGATTCCGCGCGCCGAAACCAGGGCGGACGATTCCTGGTCGGGCGTCATCGAATCGGTTCAGTTCCTGGGCGACGCGGTTGTCTATTTCGTCCAGCTGCGCGATGTCCTGCTTCGCGCGCGGTCGGATCGGGGTGGACGTCGCTTCGCCTCCGGCGATGCCGTCGGGATCGAGCTGCGCAGCGAAGCCTGCACCCTGGTCGCCGACTGAGCAACGGCTCAGCGGTAGACCGCTTGCGCGCAGCCGGTATCGAAGCCCTCGATGGGCGCGTAGAACACGCGTTCCGCGCGGCGGCCGGCGAAAGCGCCCGCGAGGACGATCCACGACCGGACTTCGCCCGTCGAGCTGCCGGCCGCCATCATCCGGGCATCGCCCAACCCGGCCAGCGCTTCGCCGTCGCCGGCGCACAGCCGGTCGAGAAACCATTCGTCGAAGCCGGCATCGATGCGGCCCTGGTCCAGCGTGCCGACGGAATGGGACAGTCCACCGGTCGCGACGATCCCCACCCGTTTCGATGTCGGCCAGTCCGCGATAGCGTCGGCGAGCCAGCGCCCCACGGCGAAGCACCGCCGGGCCGAGGGCATCGGCGCCGAGGCGCAGTTGACGAATACCGGGATCATCGGCACGCAGCCCTCCGGGTCCAGCTTGTGCAATGGAACCATCATCCCGTGATCGACCTCCCAGAACTCCGACACCGCCCAGTCCACGCCCTCGTCGAGGCCGCGCTCGATGAGGTAGCGGGCGAGCTCGGGGTCGCTCGGCACCTCACGCCAGGGATAACCGACATCGCGCGTCCTGCCCTCGACCGGACCGGCAAAGCTGTCGAACAGCCCCATGCAAAAGGCCGGCATGTTGTCGATGAAGAACTTGTTGACGTGCTCCGCGGAGACAATGAGGCTGACGTCGAGAGCGGCATCGCGGAGCGCCGTGGCCAGCCGGGTGTAGCCGGCGTCGAACGCGGCGACCTTGGCCGGATCGCCGGCATCGCGTGCATTGACGATGTGGGCGAGATGCGAGGTCGCCAGCCCCAGACAGAGTTCAGCCATGCCCGTCCGCCTCCCCGGCGATGGTGGCGAATTTCCCGGGCGGGTGGCCGTACAGCATGAAGTACTTGAAGACGAGGTTGGGGAGGGCCCCGCAGTCGAGCAGCGCCTGCCATCCCGGAGTCTCGAGGGCGGCGCGCGCCTCCGCGTCCAGCGGGTAGCGGTCGAGCCAGGCTGCCGGGTCCGCGCGGAACTGCTTCCGGCAGGCGGGGTCGCCGAGGTCGAACAGGGCGCGGTTGAGCCAGTAGCGCGCCGATGCGGGCGGCGGCTCGGTCACGAAGCGCCCCGCCTGGCGGATTCTCGGCCTTGGATGCCGCGATTGTATTTGCTGGCGAGCTTGCGCCATTCGGTGACCACCACGTCCGGACGGTAGAGCCGCTCCCGATTCCAGCCGTCCTCCTCGCTGTAGAACCGCTCCATCGCCTCGCGGGCGAACACGTCCTCGTCGTTGAAGCCGTCGACCACCATCTCGCGCCAATAGGTGTCGACCTCGTGAGCGAAGCGTTCCTGTTCGACCGGGTCCGAGACCCGCTTGCCCCAGGTGACCATGTAATAGTGCGAGTGCTCGTCGATCGGGACGTACCATTCGAAATGGGTTATGTCGCGAGCCGGGAACGGATCGACCTTCAGCCCGCAGGGCATCCAGAGCGACGTGTCAGTGCCTCTTGAGCCCGCGCGATCTTCATCCGGCATGGTCCGGGCGGCGATTCTCTCGCCCTCGATCTCGGTCTCCCAGACGGAGATCTTGCGGCCCGCCCCCTTGACGACGCCCTTCGGGCCGCCGGGCGAATCCACCACCATATCCTCCCGCGTGACGAAATAGCTCGCCAGCGGAACGGCGCGGCCGAGCGCGCTCAGCAGCCGCGAGTTGCGGTGGATGTATATGTGCGACGCGTCGACCCCGTTTTCCGCCGCGAGGCGCCAATTGCTCCTGACCATGCCCCGGTCGCCGTCGGGCGCGATATAGAGGTCGTCGTCGAGAAAGCCCGGCTGGACGTCCTCGACCAATGGCGGCGGGTCGGCGTCACCAATGAAGACGAAGACAACGTTCTGCCGTTCCTCGACGTGATAGGTCCGGAGCGCGACCCTGCCGATCAGGGGGCTCTCGGGATCGGTGACGATGGCGACCAGCTTGCCGTCCCTGAGATCGTAGGTGAAGCCGTGATACCAGCAGGTCACCGTATTGGCCGAGTAGCATTCGGGGCGTGCCGAGAACGGAACCCCGCGATGGGCGCAACGGTCCTCGATCGCGTAGACGCGACCGTCGATACGCTTGAACAGCACCCGTTCGGCGAGGAGCTCGAGGCCGAGGCACTCCCCTTCCGCGATCTCCTTCGAGAAGCAGGCGGGATACCAGTGATTGCGGAAGCCGAGCGCCGCCTTCAGATAGGGCGCCCAGGGCTTGTTGACGAAGTCCGTGTCCGGATCGGTCGCCACGTCCGTTGCGCTGTCCGCCATACGTACCTCCTTCAATCCGACAGGAAGCCGACCACCATGCGATTAAAGGCTTCGGCGTGTTCGACCTGCGCCCAATGACCGCATCGCGCGAAGATGTGCATCTGGGCCCGCTTCATCAGCCGGGTCATTTGAAGTCCCACATCGAGCGCGCCGAACCGGTCGTCCATTCCCCAGACGATCAGCGTCGGGGACTCGATCCTGCCGAGATCCGCGTACAGGTCTTCCTTCTTGTACCGGCCCTGGCGCTTGGCGAAGAGTTCGAGGTTGTCGGGCTCGATCGTCGTCTGGAACCGTTCCTCGACGACCTCGTCAGTGAGGAAGGAGGAGTCGTAGACCAGCGTATCGAGGAGCTTGCGCAGCTTCTCCCGGGTCGGCCCCTCGCCCTTGTAGTAGTCGGCGATCAACTTGATCCCCTCGAGCGGGCTCGGCACGAAGATTGGATTGTTGATGGCTCCGGGACCGAGCACCACCAGGCGGTCCACCCGTTCGGGCTTGTCGACGGCGAGCTTCAGCGCCACCTGCCCGCCCATCGAGTTGCCGATGTAGTGTGCGCGTTCGATGCCGGTCTCCGTCATGAACGCGTCCATCACCCGGGCGTTGAAGCCGAGCCGGCCCTCCTCGATCGGCACCTTCTCGCTCTTGCCGAATTGCGGCATGTCGACCAGCACCGCGCGAAAGCGTTCGGAGAGCGCGCCGACATTGCGCCGAAAGTTGCTCTCGCTGTTCGCGCCGGGTCCCGCGCCGTGAAGGCAGATCACCGGGTAGCCCTCGCCCACCTCCTTGTAGTGCACCCGCACACCGGCTGCGGTCACGAATTGGCTGTCGGACAGGTCCCCGCGCGGTGCCATTGGCCGTTCTCCTTCCGCTGGTCGCCTATGGTACTACGCCGCACAAATCGAGCGCAGTCAGCGCGTAGACCTTCGACAAGGCCAGCAAGTCGTCGACCGCCATCGGCCGCCGATCCCCCGCGAGCCCGCCGCCGAGAAACGCCGAACGCGCCCGCCCGCCATAGCAGACCGCCGGGATTCCTGCCTCGTTGAACGCGTTGGTGTCCCGCCAGGTGCTGATCGGACCGGAATCCGCGAATTCCATCTCCTCGTCGAATACGAGCCGGTGCGCGCGGCCCACCGCCTCGCCCAACGGGTCCGCGTCCTCGGAGAGATAGCCCCGCCGATAGTCGTAGGGCGAAATCTCGCAATCCAGCCCCGTCGCGCCAAGCGCGCGGCGCACCCGGTCGAGGATCTCCGCCGGGCGAGTGCCGGGCACCAGGCGCGCGTCGAAGAACACGTTGCAGCTATCGGATACCTCGGTGAAGGGGAGACCGCCCGCCGCCACCTCGCAAACCTGGGCGCGGGGCACGATCGTCCCCTTTCCGAAGTCGAGCGCGTCGGTTCGCTCGTAGGTCTTCGCCCAGGCCTCGAGCGCCGAAATGACATGGGCCGCGCGCTCGAACGGGTTGGGGTTGTCGTTCGGAGTCTCGCCGCGAATCAGGAGGGGCGTGTAGCGCAGGTGGCCGGGCACGGCGATTCTGAGCCGAAGGTAGCCGGCCTGGCCCAGCCCGAGCTTGAAGTCGGTGATTTCGCCGACAAGTGCATAATCGGCGATGATCCCATGCTCGACAAGCCAGCGCGCGCCGTAACCTTCCCGCACCTGGCTCATGCGCGGTCCGACCCCGGACCATTCCGCGATCTCCTCGCTCCGCTCTGGTGGGGCGCCGGTTTCCTGGGCGACGCCGGTGACGTAGAGGGTCTCGCAGAGTCGGATTCCGGACCGCACAATGGCGCGCACGGAGATCATCTGGGCGGCGAGCTGAGCCTTGTCGTTGGCGAGACCGTTGCCGAAAAGGAGCCCGTCCTGCTCGTGCGCGCCGCGCAGCCGTTGCTCCTCTTCTGCACCGGCGGCGGGTGTCGCGCCCTGGGTATCCATGTGGGCGTTGAGGATCAGCGACCGGGCACCGCTCGAACGATCGCCCGCGCCGCGCAGGATCCCGACGGCATTCGCGCTGTCCCCGCCGATCCGCTGCAGCCTGGTCTCGATGCCTGTTTCGGCGAGCCAGGCTTCGACCGCCTTGGCGACCTCGATTTCATCTCCGGCGTAATCGCGCGCATTGCCGAGGCGGAGGCAAAGGTCGACCAGTTCCTGCCTCTGCCCGTCGACGACTTCGAGGACTCGATCCGCGGGCGCCGACGCTGCCACCTGTCGATCCTTCAGCGGTTGATTGCTTCGTCGAATATCTTGAACCCGCCGGCCCGAAACCGCCAGAGGCGGTTCGCACAAACCCGGGCGCCGGGGTAGTTTTTCATCGAGTCGATGTACCTCAACCCAAACCGACAACGCCTTGTCCGGCGAGGAGGCGAGATATGACACACCCCCAGCTCGGACCTGAACGGCAGGCGTGGTTCCACAGGGCCGTCTCCCTGATCGACAAGGAGCGCATCCACCGCCTGGCGTTCGAACTCACCGGGATCCACAGCCCGACGGGGCGCGAGCGCGCGGCAAGCGAATTCATGATGGCCCGGCTTGCCGAGGCGGGTCTCGAGTCCTGGTACCAGCCGATGGGTGAGGCATCGGGCAACGCGGCCGCGCGACTGCGGGGAAGCGGCGGTGGGCCGAGCCTGCTGCTCTACGCGCCGATCGACACCCATCTCGAGGCCGATCCGTCGACCGACATCCCGTGGGTCGGCCCCGGCCTCCGACGGGACATGATTCCCGAGCCGCTGGTGCGCGACGGGCTGATCATCGGCCTCGGCGCCGCCAACCCCAAGGCGATGGTGGTCGCCCAGACCGAGGCCGCCCGTGTCGTCGCCGAGGCCGGTGTCCCGCTCGCCGGCGATCTGCTCGTCGGATTCGCCGGCGGTGGCATGCCGGTCGACCTCGCGGCGCCCGGAAACCGGGGACTGTCGGACGGGGTCTTCCATCTGCTGACCCGCGGCGTCTATGCCGACTTCGCGCTGGTGATGAAGCCGGGAAACGCGGTCTATCACGAGGAGCCCGGCCTTTGCTGGTTCAAGGTTTCGGTCAGGGGCACGATGGGATATGCCGGGATCGCGCGCGGCGTTCCGGGCTTTCGGAGCTCGATCGTGCCGGCGGCCAGCGTCATCGCCGCGCTGGAAGCGTGGCTGCCGGGCTATGCGGACCGCAACAGCTCTGGCCAGGTGATGCCTCAGGGCTGGGTGGCGGCGGTGCGCGGCGGCTGGCCCGACCGGGTGGCCTTTCCCTCCGCGACGACTGAAATCTATCTCGACATCCGTTGCAATCCGCGTACGCCGCCCGCCGACGTCGCCGCCCAGTTCGGCGCGGCGATCGCCGAAATCCGCGCGAACCATCCGGATTTCGACCTCGACTGGGAGATGACCGCCTCGATCCCCGGAGCGAGCACCGACCCGGAGAGCTGGATTGTCCGGTCCGCGATCGCCGCCTGGGAAGCGGTCGAAGGGCGGGCCCACGAGCCACCGCGCCGGACCAGTGGCCAGACCGACATCTCGACCATCCGCAATCTGGGCATCCCGACCGCGCGGACCGGCTGGGTAAGCATACCGGATGCGACGCCGGACGAATTCCGCGAGGGCCTGGGCGGCATGGGAGTAACCAGCGCGCCCGACCTCGCACATTCGTGCCGCAAGCTAGTCTACACGATCGTCGACACCTGCACCCGGACGCGCGAGGAGGTTGGCTGCGTCCACCGGCCGTAAGAGGCCCTTCCGGACCGTCAGCCGGGATCGCCTCGTCAAGCGGCCAGAGGCACAGCACGAACATTCATGGACAGGTGCGGTCGACGACCTAAGTGGCGCGGTATCCGGAATTCCGGCCTCGGTGGTTGCGGGGGCAGGATATAGCCGCAGTCGCCCTAAGCATCGCCGTTCGTGTTCGGAGCATTATCCGTGCGCGTTTCGGTGTCAAGGTCCAAGTCTTCCGGCACTTACGGGCTGTTTTTTGCAGCGGCCGTCATTTGGCTGGCGGGATGCGGCCCGGTCTCCGAGGTCGAGAAAACCGCCAAGCGCGATGCGCAGGCGGTCTCGGAGGAGCTTGCGAAGCTGCTCGGCAAGGACGAGCCGAAATGGTCCGCGGTTCGCGTATCGAAGCGCCCCTGGCTTGGCATAGAGCCGGTTGAAGGCCCGCGGGAAGGTCAGCTTCCGGCGGAGTTGCAGGGAGCGGATGCGCTAACGCTCCCCCTTTCGGACATCGAAAACGACGCGGTTCTGGCGTCTCGGATCGAGGCGGCGGCGAAGGTCGAGGTGCGGCTGGTGGGTCGTGCGAGCGGTGACGGGGGCGGAATCGGTTTTATCGGCGGGCTGAGCGACGGGTGGACGCCGACCGGGGGGATCTGGACGGGACCGTTGGGTCGGCTGCTCGACGCGTGGAGCGCTGCCGGCGGGTACGAGTGGCGGTTCGTTGACGGGCGGGTGGAGGTCATCCGCCGGAAGACCGTGACGTTCGGTATCAACGCTCTTGCGGGCAGTCAGAACTACTCGGCACAGACGGCCACGACGGACAGGGCGAGCGGGGAAGGTTCGGCGGGGTCGGCTCGCCAGGCTCTGTCGACGCGGGCGGAGTTCGATCCGTGGCCGGAGATCGAAGGCCAGTTGGAGCAGCTGGCGGGAGCGGAGTCGGAACTCGGGGTGTCGCCCGGCAGCGCGACGGTGACGGTTACCGGCACGCCGGCGGTGATTTCCAGGGTCAGGGCGTATTTGAGGCATCTGAGCCGCGTGGTGCTGCGGCCGGTGACGATTTCGGCGCACGTGTATCTGGTGCGGCTGGAACGCGAGGTCGACTACGAGATCGGGATCGCGGCGCTGATCGACCGGATTTTCGGCGAACGTCTGCAGATCGAGATCGGGGCGGGAAGCATTGCCGTGGTGCGGCCGCCCGAAGGAGCGGCCGCGGATACGGACACGTTCTCGGCGACGCTGCGTGCACTGCAGAGCGTCGGAAGCACGTCGCGGATGCTGTCGGCCGACGTGCCGAGTTTGAACGGAAAGCCGGCGCAGTTCTACGAGCTGCTGAAGACGGCCTATCTCAAGGAAATCAGCACCAAGACGACGGAGACCGGCAGCGAGACGACGCTGAAGCCGGGCGAAGTCAGCTCGGGTTTCGCGCTGTCTTACACGGCGAGGATCATGGCGCCGGATGAGGTGCTCGTGAGGCTTGTGGCGTCGCTCCGGGATCGGCCCACGTTCGCGGTGTTTGGTACCAGTCAGGCGCAGATCCAGCTTCCGGTTTACGCGGATCGCGGCGTGCAGGCGACGCAGCGGCTGCGCCGCGGGGAGACGCTGATCGTGGCCGGGTTCACCGACAGGGTCGGCTCCGCGGCAGCTGGCGGGACGTTCGACGAGTCGGTGCCTCTACCGGAGGGCCACCGGCGGGCGAGCGGTTTCCGTCAAGAGCAGGTGCTTCTGGTGACGGCGCAGGTCGGACAGCCGCTGGGGGTGTCCGAGACGAGCGAGACCGAGCTGTGAGCGTCATCGAAATAGACGGCGTGTCCTGGGCGGCCGGGCTCGACTGGCTGCCGAGGGGCAACGCGGCGCGGACGGTCTACGAGGCTCGGCGGGGCAATGCCGAGTGGTACGTCCATTACGGCGACCAGACCGGTTACGGCAAGGAGTCGGATCGGCACAGGTCGGGGATGCCGGCGCTGGCGGCGGCGCTTCACCAGGCGATCCCGGAGCAGCGCTGGATGGCGGTGCTGCTTGGGGATTTCGGCGGGTGCGCGCTGATTCAGGTCAATGACGGGGTGATCCTGTCCGACGGCGACATGGTGTTCGAGAAGTACGAGCACGTGCGGCCGGTTCTCGACGGGATCGATAGGACGGGTTGGACGTTCTATGCGTCATCGGGGGTGATCGAGGGCGGAAAGCCCATCGAAGTAAAGAGCCTGTCGACGGACGCGGGATTGAAACGCGTTCCGCTGGCGGGGGTCACGAAAAGGAGTTTGACCGGTGCCGCCGCGGGGCTGGTGGCGGTCGGCTTGCTGATCGCCGGATGGTCGATGCGCTCGCAAGTCATGGACCTGATCTTTCCGCCGCCGGAGCTCGTCAAGATCCCGGAGAAGGGAAAGGAGCCGCGGATAGCGGCGGTGATCGATTCCGGTGCGCTGATCGAGGGGTGCCGGGAGGCGATGCGCCGGTACACGCCGGGAATGCCGGGATGGAAGGTCTCGGCGTTGGAATGCAAGGCGAGGTTCGCCGATACGGGATTGATCGGCGTGCGGCCCGAGCTGAGGGACCGCCCGGCCATGGTGGTGAGGTGGCGGCTCAACGGGGGCGAGGAAGAGTCGCTGCACCGGCGCGTGGCAGAGAGGCACCTCTCGGAGTGGAAGAGCACCCGTCGGGGTGGCGGGTTCGAGGGCATGGTCGACGGCGTGGAGGCCTGGATGGTGGTGGTGTTGCCGCCGGTGGCCGTGGAAGCGGTCGGTTCGGTTCCGTCGAGGCTCGCGCTGCGGGCGGCGATCGATCGGCGGTTCGGGTTGAGAGCATCGAAGATCGAGCACGCGGCGAAGGGCGGAAAGATCCGGATCGTGATGGAAGAGCCGCTTTCGGGGATCGGCGGGCTGTTCGAGGGGCTGAACGGGTTCGAGCTGACGCGGCTCGCGAGAGCGGGGGAAGAGTGGGTGCTGGAGGGCCGGCGGGAGAAACCGGTCCGCATCAGGGAATCGGCATTTGCCGCGGTTAGGAGGTTCATCAAATGAGACGCTTGGCGATTTCGATGGCGCTGATTATCGCGATGGCGGTGGTTGGCAATGGGGTGAAGGCGCAGATCGGGCTCGAGAACGAGCATTCGGTGAATGCGCGCGCTCATGCTCATGCGTTGAAGACCGCGTATTTGCGGCTGGAGCAGTTCATCTTGCGCGGGTCGGCCGGGGCTACGTCCTGGACCGGCGATTTACCGCCGTCGTCCACCGGATGGCTGGCGACGTGGACCGATAGGGGCGTGCGCGCGCGGTACTGCAAGAACGCTTCGGATCCGCCGGACGTGGCAGGCACGCTGGTGGTCTACATGGGTCCGGAGCGTCTTATGGGCATGGGCCTGGATCAGCGCAGCGTGCAGGCGGCGCCCAGGATGTACGGGGGAGAGCGCCGCACTCTGCATTGGTTGGAGGGCGGCGTCGCCTACGGCGGCGAGGGACGGCCCACGGTGGTCTTGCCGGCCTGCATGAGTCCTCTGGTGCCGTCAGGGCGGGCGGCACTTGCCGGGGGCGTACTGGATCCGTGGACGGTTACGCGGCCGAGGACGCGGTGGGAATCGCGGCCGGCGAGCTGTCCGGCTGGCATGCATCGGCCGCCTGGCCTGGATCCGGTGCAGCCGGTGAGATTGGAGCGGCGGCTGGTGACGGAACAGGTCAACCAGAGGGACGAGATCGTCGGGCTCGCGACTTACGGTCCATGGACGCTATCGGTCGATCTCTGTGTCGCGGATTACGAGGTGCAGGAGACGCAGAACAGGTCCTGCACGTTTCTGGTCAACGGCCAGGCCGAGCAGGGTTACGAAATCTGGACGCGGCAAAAGCGGGTGACGAGCGGGGGCACCTCTGGAGCGTGGTCGCTGTTGTTTTCGACGTGCACGACCGGGCCGTCCACGCCGGTGACACCGGTGTCGGGAACGCCGGAGACGCTACCGACGCCGAGGATCTGGTTTGTCGATCGGCCGGAGTGTGAGCCGAGGAGCTGTCCGTCGGGTTACACCGGGTCGGCGGAACGCTGTCGTTCGCATAGAGATCGCTATGCGCAGTTCCCGTGGGATAGCACGCCGACGGTGCAAAGCGGAATATCGGTGACGAATTGGATCTCGGATAACAGCAGGTGCAGGCTGATTGTTGTCGATAATACGGGCGGTGGCGGTGACGATGGCGGAGGATTTGGGGGTAACGACGGAGTCGGAGGTGATGCCGGAACCGAGGGAGGTTTGGGAGATGGCGAGGATGCGGCCGCGGGGGGCGATGGTCTAGGCAGCGAAACCGCCGATCCGGGCGATGACGGTCTTGGGTCTCAAGACGGTGGCGGTGACGGTGGAGGCGGTGGTGATGGCGGGTGTTAGTACTGGAAGAGTGTTTGGTCCGGTTGGGATCGGCGGGGGACAAGCGATGAAAGGCGTGTTGTACGTTGCCCTTCTGAGTTTGGTGTGTTGGTGGCCGGGTCAGGGCTATACCGAGGATACGATCCGTCCTCGGCCGATGAACTTTTCTTCTCATGGTCCCGAGTTCCTGACCGACCTCTTGTCCGGGCGAGTGTGGTTGTTTGAAAGAAGGGGACGGTTGGCGGGATTGTATTTTCATAGCGACGGGGCCGCTTCGGGATGCTGGCGAAAGCGCAGGAGCGAAAACTACTACGTCACGGACAAGAGTTGGCGTTGGGAAGTCGGAATACGAATTGGGGGAGCAAATCTCGAGCTGATGCGGGTGGTGAAGGGACAGCAAGTACCGTATGCGATGGTGTTGATTTATGACGGTGCAAGCGGAGATTTGAGAGGAGAACGGTTTAACAAAGTGAAAAAGAAATGGTTTGTGACGGTGGACGGTTGGCTGGAAGAGGGTTGGCCGCGTGCGCTGAAAGAACGGTGTGGTGCTTTGAGTCTGCCTGAGGAGGTAGTTGTCAATCGACAGCATGAAAGCCTGTTGTGGAGTGAAGCGGTCAGAGCGCGCAAGGCTGTGATGGCGCATCGTGGCTGGAAGAACGCCTTTCCGGGAGCGAGAGGCCTCGGACGATCGCAGGGAAAGGCAACTATTTCGCTGTCGGAACTGAAGACCGTTGTCGCCGGGATGAACGGCACCGTTGTTCGAGACATCAACGGTGAAGACAGGGTGGTGTTGACACGAGAGCTGGATGGAGAGCTCTGGGAGTTGCGTGAAAACGGTGAAATCGGCGAGACCGCCGACCTGGTGCTTGTTCGCGACGGTACGGTGATTGCGGCCAGGTGGCGGCCGTCGGGTCGTGTTACGTCCTACTACGTGGGCTACCCGTTTCCGCTGCGCCCGACGGGCAAGAGATTTGCAGCATTCAGGATGATCGATGATTTGATCGTCGGAAAAATACCAGTGCATGTCCGGCTGACCGGGTCCAGGTCCGCAACAATCCAGTTCAGGAAAGCGGGAAAATTGATTGGCGCCGGGGCGATGGGTTCATGGGAACTGACGCATGGGCTTGTGGTTCTGCGGGTTCATGGTAGCGAGAAACGATATGAGTGGCGAGAGTTTGCCGAGCTCGCGGGTTGGCTCGACCTGGAAAGGTAGAGAGATGCTGGCGCGGATAATGGTGTTGCTTGTGATTTTCGGGTCGTCGTACTCGGTTGCCCAGTCGGATAAGGAGTCGGGTGATGCAGGCCGGGTGCGTCCGCAGGTAAAGGATGCAGTATGGGGGCCCGCTAGTGATCCGGATACGCTGCGAAGCGGGGATATTGTGAGGAATCCGGCTGGAGAAACGAGGGTTATCGCCGCGGGGCGTTTTCGGCCGGAACTCTGGAAGGTTGATGATGATAACGGCGTGGTTGACGTCGGGTACTTCGTTGTCGCGGAGCGCAAGAACGCGGTCAGGATCGAGTGGGAGAAATCGCCTGCGGTCGAGTGGTCGGTGTTATTGGGCGGGGTGTTGCCATGGAAGCGGACGGGAAAGCGATTTGATGCGTTTCGACTGACGGACTGGCTCGTGGAGAGGGGGCAGCCCGTGGGGTTGCCCTTCTTCGGACGGGAAGCCGTCGCGTTCCAGTTCGGCCAGGACGGGGTCCTTCAGGCGGCGTTGAAGGAAGGCGGCGAGGCGTCTGGAAGATGGTGGTGGTCGAAGGGCCGGCTTCACCTCGAGATCGAGGGTCTCGACGATATCGGGACTTACGAGTGGAAGTCGCTCGTATCTCGGGTGGACTGGGGCGGTGAGGAAACGGTTGAAAGTGTGAAGGGTCCGGTGGTGGAGCCGCTGGCGGCGATGCAGCGCAAGGCGGCGAAGGAGGGGGTGCTCGCACGTGCGCGTCGAGGTTGTCCGAGGGACGTGCTTCACAGGCTGTTGGCGGAGGCGGCCGAGCGAAGCGATGTGGTGTCTGCGATCGCGATCGAGAAAGAGACGATCGGTCTTTGCGCGGAGCGGCAGGCGGTTGTGGCCGATCTTCTGAAGGCCGAGGGCCAGATCGAGGATGCGCTCGGCAGAGCCAGGGAGCGTCGGGATCCGCGGAAGGGGCGGAAGGGCATCAAGAGTGTGGCTCAACTGGTCGGGCTGAAGGTTGCGGAAAAGGCGGGTGAAGAAAAGTTGGGGAAAGGAAATGCGGGTCCTCAAGTGCAGACCGAAGTCTTGGCGGAGGCATCGGATGTTGACGAAACGGCGAGGGTTGTGGGGCCGCCGCCGGCGAAGGGCGCTGGCGGGACCGCTGAGCCGGCAAAGAAGTCGGTCCGGGGGTACAGGTGGTTCTCGCTCCTGGGGAGGAAGGGAGCGCTGGTCGCCGGTGTAACGGACGGGCGCAGGGTGTGGTTCGTCGGTGCCGGAGATGTGCTGCCTGGCAATCGGAGGGTGGAGAGCATCCAGGGACGGCCTCCGGGCGTTCGGGTGGCGGGGCTGGGGTTGTTGCCGTGGGCCGGTAAATCGGCGGTGGAGCGGGCGTCAACCGAAGCCGCAAGCCGGGAGGAGCCGGAAGTTCATCCTCCGACGGCGGTGGCGGAAGCGCCGATTGTCCAGTTGTCGGGCAAGGCCAGGGTTCTCGACGGGGACACGCTGGAGCTCGCCGGAGCTCGCGTAAGGCTATGGGGGATCGATGCCCCGGAGACCCGGCAACGGTGCAGAGCGAACGGACAGTGGTGGAGTTGCGGCGGGCTCGCGACGGCGGCGCTGAGGTCGCGGAGCTCGAATGTTCGCTGCGAGCGGCGCGGCAAGGATGCCTATGGCCGCGTGCTTGGGGTGTGTTTCGAGCGCGGCGAGGACATCAACGGGTGGCTGGTGTCGGAAGGATGGGCCGTGGCCTACCGCCGCTATGCGCGCGATTACATGGCGCACGAAGCAAGGGCAAAGACGCAGCGAAAGGGAATTCATCGGGGCGAATTCGTCAATCCGTGGGACTGGCGGCGTGGGGTGCGGTTGAAGGAGACACCCGGCGGTCAGGGGGTAGACGCGAATAAGGAGGCAGCGGCGCGAGAAGTATTGCCGTCACTGCCGGGCCAGGGAGAGGGTCGATGAGGTTCGCTTCGTTGTTCCGCAAACGGGCGATGGAAGAGGTGTCGGTGGACACCGATGGCGTGCCGGTGCTGGTGCGGAGCGACGCCATGGACGATCACTTCCGGCGGGTGTGCGCGGTTTATTCGGATGGGCGCTGCGTGATCGCGGAGGGCTACGAGCTCGATCCGGATCTGCGCACGGCGCTGCACAGGCTCAGGCGGGACGGTGTGGTTCCGGAGAGGATCAGTCAGGAGAAGGCCTCGCTCGAGGAGGTTGCTGCGTGCTGGGCGGCTGCGCAGGGCGGCGGCGGGTCGGAAAGCGATTCTCAGCAGGCGATGCGGATGAGGCGGCTGGTCGAAGCGGCGGCGGCGGCTCGCGCGTCCGATCTTGTCCTGGAAGTCGAGGGCGGGGTGTGCCGCGTTTCGGTGATCGCGAACGACCGGAAGAGGCCGCTCGGTGAACGGTTGACCGAGGCGCAGGGTCGGGAGCTCGCGGGGTTCCTGTTTCACAGCAAGGAAGAGGGCACGGGTCAGACTTCCTACAAGAGACAGTCGTTTCAGGGCTTTTCGGTGAGGGACGGCGAGGACTTGTCCTTGCCGAAAGGCGTGTCGGGGCTGAGGTGCCAGCGGGGCCCGCATGAACCAGAGGGCGATCACATGATCGCCAGGATCTTCTATCGGGACCAGCTTCAGAAGGGCACGACGTTGGGTTCGCTGGGGTTTTCCTCGGACGACGAGGCGATGTTCGCCGAGCTGAGGGCCTCGATGTCGGGCGGGATCGTGCTCGGTGGGAGCACCGGGGACGGAAAGTCGACGACGCTCGCTGTGAACCTGTCGCTGCAACAAGAGGAGCATGGTGGGGAACTGAACCTGGTTACGGTCGAGGATCCGGTGGAGTACGAGCTGCCGGGCGCTATCCAGATCGCGGTGCCGACGACCGGCGCGGGAGAGGATCGGGGCGAGCATTTCAAGCGGGCGTTGATGCATTTCGTGAGGGTTCACCCGGCGGTCGGGATGGTGTCCGAGATCCGCGACGGGGATGCGGCCCGGGAAGTGTTGCAGTTCATCGCCACGGGGCATCAGGTCTGGACGACGATCCATGTCGCGGATGCCAACGGCATCCTGTTTCGGCTGCTCGATATGGGCGTTCGGGCGTCGGAGATTTGCCGGCCGGATCTGATCAAGTTGCTGATGAAGCAGACGCTGCTTTCTCTGCTGTGCGACAGCTGCAAGACGGATGTCGTGCCGGATGGCGTTTCCGCCTGGCTGAGCGAGCGGCTGAGCCCTTTCGAAGGCGTGCGGTATCGCAATCCGGAGGGGTGCGAGCATTGCCGGCGCGAGAAGGATAACGAGATCGCGGCGGCGGTGTGGCGGGGTTACGGCGGCCGGACCGCGGTGTGCGAGACGATCAGACCCGACGCGAAATATCTCGCGTTCGTCCGGGCGGAGGATGCGGCCGGCGCCAGGGATTATTGGATCGAGGAGCTCGGGGGCGTGCCGATCGGCGCGCGTATCTGGCAGGCGGTGGTCGACGGGCTGTGCGATCCGCGGGATGCGCTCGAGAAGGGGGCGGCACCCGAGCTGATCGGCGTGGAGTTCGGGGCGGCGAACGGGAGGGCGGCGGCGTGAGGCGCCTTCTTGCCCTGCTGGAGGCGGTGGTTCGCAAGGCGGTGGCGGCGTCCGTCCTGGGAACGGCTGCGCGTATCGATGTCTGGAACATGATGACGGACCTCATGGAAGCGGGTCTCGACATGGGAACCGCGCTCGAGGTGACGATCGGGACCTGCCGCGATCAGAGGCAGAACGGCCGGGCCTGGGTGCTCCGCAAGTGGAGCGACTCGCTGAGGGCGAGCCGGTTTCAGGAAGAGATCGCGCGCTGGGTGCCGGGGAGCGAGGCGATGATCCTGCAGGCCGAGGGGCGCGTGGACGCCACGCAGCTGTTCGCGGCCGCGGCGCGCATCGCGGAGGCGAAGAGCGAGCAGTCGGCGGCGCTGTGGGGCGCGCTCGGGATGCCGGCGGTGCTGGTGGTGGGGATCCTGACGTCGCTTTGGCTCTCTGGATCTCTGTTCATCCCGGTGATGCTGCGCGTGGCGCCGAGGGAGAAATGGGACACCCCGGCGAGGATGTTCGGGGACGCCTCGCTCTGGGTTTACCAACACGATGTGGCGATCGCCGCATGGAGCGCGGCCGGCGTGGCGGTGCTCGCGTTCCTGACGGTCAAATGGGTCGGGTGGGGTCGGGTTCTGGCGGATCGGGTGGCGCCGTTCTCGCTTTATCGGACGATTTCGGGCTCTGCGTTTCTGTTCGTCGTTATCGAGTTCTTGAGGGCCGGCGTGGACGTCAACGACAGGACGTTCGCCAGGCTGAAGGCGGCGTCTTCCCGATACACCAGGTCCCGGATCGAGGCGATCGAGGTCCGTATGCGGGCGGGTGCCGGCATGGGGCGGGCGATGGTCGATTGCGGACAGGGTTTCCCGGATCCGTCGCTGGTCGGCGTCATCGCGGCTCTGGAGCAGACGGAGGGCTGGGAAACCAAGCTGGCCGGGTTCATGGGGCGGTGGTCGACCCGGGCGAGGCGGTTGCTGCGGCAGCGCACGATCCTGGTGAGCAGCCTGCTGCTGGCGGTTGCGGCCGTTCTGGTCGCGGTCGCGGTTCTCGGAATGTTCGGAATGATGAAAGCCGCGGACACCGGCTTCGTTTAGACGGAGGAACGATCGATGAACGGTCTTTTTGCGAGGCCCGGTTTCGGCCGGAGGCTGGTGAGAGGGTCGAGGCGCGGGATCACGATCTTTCAGGTGATGCTGGGGATGCTCGTCGCGGGGGTGGCGGTCGTGGGAGCGATCGACTTCTTCCAGTCGGCGGAGGAGAACCGCAAGCGCAACGAAGCCGCGCTTCTGCTTCAGACGCTTCGGGCGAATATCCAGAAGATCTGGGCCGGCGATCCGAATTACGGGACGGCGAACGATACCCCCCTGGTGCCGACGCTGATCGCGCGCGGCGGTGTGCCCGACAAGGCCTTGGTGGGAGCTGCAATACAGCACGGGTTTGGCGGGGCGGTGACCATCGTGGGCAATCCCGATGGTGACGGGGCGACGCTCTACAAGATCACGTTCGAGGATCTGGATGAGGAGGTCTGCGGCGCGCTCGCGGATCTGTTCGTCGGCAGGACCAGGGCGAGGACGGGGATCGTGGAGATCGATTTCGGCGGCGATGGCGGGGGCGAGGAAGCCGCCCCGGTGACGCGGGCCGAGGTGACGACCGGTTGCGATGTGGATGCCGCTGCGGACGAGAGCGTCGATCTCGGGTTCGTGTTCGGATGAGGCGTTCTCTTCGCAGGGCTAGCCGGGGGGCGGCGGCGTTGCTGACGGTGCTGTTCATCATTGCGATCGCGGCGTCGCTACTGGCGGTTTGGCACGAAAACGACGGGGAAAATCGTCGTCGTCAGCTTCAGGCGGATAGCGGTCGCGTGTTCGCGATGTGGCTGGTGGCGGCGCACAGGGCGACGATGACGACGGATTACCGCGCGGCGCTGGCAGCCGATCCGGATGGTTTTCAGCTTGCGCCTGCGGGCTTGCCGGGCGCGCCGGCGGGCTTGCCTGTGCCCGCCGGGTTGACGCTCGGCGTGATGCCGGACGGATCGAGCCCGGCTCCTGGCGTGCCGATGGCGTGGGCGGTCCTGGTGGTGGATGCCGATGCGAGGGCCGCGGCGCGAACCGGGGCGTTCGGGGCGGGACTCGTCGATGTCGGATTGGGCGGCTCGGGGTCCAGCGCGATGGCGGTGAGGATCGCCGATGTCGGGGTGGCGCGCGGGGCGGCGGTGCCCGCGGGAGCGCTTTTCGCGACGGCGGATCTCGCGATTCCTTACGAGGACGAGGCGTTGTACCGGCGCGCGCAGCCGGGGCGGCCGTGGGCGAATCGCATGGAGGCGGAGCTGGTCCTCGTGGATGGCGGGGGGACCAGGCACGACATCTCGGATGCGGAGGCGGTGGATGCGATTCGGGGCGATACGGAGGCGGACGTGTCGTCGGAAGCATCGGCGACGGTGGGGGGCGATGCGCGAGGGACGAATTGGTCTTTCGGACAGGAAGCAACCGCTGCGTGCGTGTCGTCGGCGGCCGATCCGTGCCTGTTCGCGGGAGCGGTCGAGGTGGGAACGGTTTCCGATCCGGCGGATTTGGACGCGACGGGAGCGTTTTCTGCGGGAAGCGCGCGGTTCGTTGGGGAATTGAGGGCCAACGAGGTAGAGGCGCGGGGAGGACGGGTGGGAGCCGGCTCGTTCTCGATCGTGGGGCCTGTGGATGCCGCGCTGCTTGTGGTCGGGACGGCGCTGGACGGCGTGACGGATTTGAGGTCGGCGACACGGTTGATCGCCGGTGAGCTGCGGACCCCGGCGGCGCTGGATACCGGGGCTGCCGACGTCACGAACCTGAATGCCGGATCGCTGGACGCCGCGGGCGCGATGGCGGCGAGGATCGATTCCAGCGGGGATGCGTTCGGCCCGAGCGCGGTAATCACCGGCACGCTGACGGTGTCTCCCGGAGGGTGCAACGGATGCTGATGCGAAAACGTTGCTGTCGGGGGATGTCTCTGTTCGGCGCGCTGTTGGCGATGGCGGTGTTCGGGGTCTTCGCCGCGGCGGGCATGGAGTGGTTGCAGGATCGGGCCCGGGAACGGGTCGTGAAGATGGCCGGGGCGCAGGCGGTCGCGCTGTCGGACGCGGTGGGGTCCTGGGTGGAGGGGTCGTTCGAGGCGCGGTTGGCGGCGGCGCCCGAGGCGGTGTCGCTGGCGACGATACGGGCGGCTGGCGTGCTGGCGCCGGGCTTTGCGCCGAATGGCAGCGATGCGATGGGGCGGGGTTTGAGGATCGTGACGAGATCGCCCTCGGCCGGGGTTCTTCATGTGCTGGTCACGCAGGACGTGGCGACGGGAGACGAATGGTTTCCTTCCGGAGCGGTGCTTGGGGTCAGAGGAGCGGCGCGGATCGGGGTGGTTCCGCCTGGCGTGACACCGGCTCAGCTGCGGGGGCCGGCGTTGCGGGCGGACGTGGCGGATTTCAGGACGGACCACGGAGGATTGCCGGAGGAGCGCGCGATCGGAGTGCTGACGCGGCATGACCGGCAGTCGGTTTACGGCGACTACCTGTATCGCGGGGCGGTGGCGGGGCTCGCCGGAGCGAACACCATGGAAACCGACCTCGAGATGGACCGGCACGACATTACCGGGGTCGGGGATGTCGAGGCCCGGTCGATGACGCTGGAGGGGGATCTCGAGGTCGGGGGAGCGCTTCGCGTCACCGCGGATCTGCTCATCGGAGGTTCCGGGCGTGTCGAAGGGATCGCGACGGTGGCGGGCGGAGTTCAAACCGACAGCGCGCGGGTTGCGGGAGCGGTTACGGCGGATACCGGAAGTTTCGCGGGCCAGGCGCGAGCCCGGACCGTCGTTGCGAGCGGTCGGGTAAGCGGGGCGTCGCTGGATACGGCGGGGAGCCTGACGGCCGGGAGCGCAACGGTGTCGGGGCCGGTATTTGCCGGGTCGGTCGGGACGGCCCGGGCGACGTCGGCGGGAGCCGTCGTTGCCGGCAGTGCGCGCGTCGGACAGCTCGCGGCGGATGACGTCGACATCCGGGGGACCGCTGATGTCGTGGGGGCCATGTCGGCGGGGAGCGTCCGAGCGCGGGGACGGTTGGACGCCGACAGCGCCGGTTTCACGTCGCTGGTCGTCGGGAACTGCATCGGATGCTGACGTTGGCGCCAAGCGGAGGAAGAGCCAGGGCGCGGATCGGTGTCGCGGTGGCTGTCATGTGCGGAGCATCGGGGAGCTGGAGTGTGGCGACGGCGCAGGAGGGAGTCGTGATCGAGACGCCGGCGGCGATCGCCAGGGCGACGGCGCATGACGCCATAGAGGCGTTGAGGTCGGAGATCCGGATGCTGAAGGAATTGCGCGGCGCGCAGGAAGCGCTTTTGCGCTGGAACAGGCTGATGGAGGGAAGCGGAGAAGAGCCGGCGTCTTTGGACGGGGAGCTTTGCGAGCAGGTCGGGGTTTGGTGCGAGGTCCTGCCGGCGACGTTCGGCCGATCGAGCGGGGAAAGGCCGTGAACGGCGTCGTTGCCATGGTGAGCGGCGCGGGGGTGCTGGGAGCGCTGGCGGGGATCGCGGTCGTGGACGCGAAGCGGATGGTAATTCGGCTCGATCTGGTGGCGGTCCTGATGCTGGCGGGGCTGTGCTGGCTGTTCGGCGGCGGCGGGATGGAGCGGCTCGGAACGGAGTGGAGCCTGCATTTGGCGGGAGCCGGGCTCGGCGCGGGGTTGCCGATGGCGCTCATCCTGGGGGCGGAGGCGTTCGGCAGGCGATGGCCGATTTACCCCGGGGACGCGCTGCTGCTGTGCGCGGTGGGAGGGCTGCTCGGGTTGCGCTGGTTCCTGTGGGTAACGGCGCTGGGATCGTGTGTCGCGGTGCTCCAGCGGATTTGCGTTCAGACGCGGCGTGGCCGGCCGCTGAACGCCGGTTACCTGCCGGCCGGTCCGGGCCTGGCACTTGGGGCGGCGGTCGTATTTGTGGCGGTGAACGCGGGTGTTGGCTTTGCCGCGGAGGATGCGAAGGGGTCTGGCGAGCAGGGCGTACAGATCGTGGCGACGGAACTGCTTCCCGCGAAACCCTTGTAGCCGGAGGAGCTCGCGGCGAAGGAGGTCGTGCTGGACGGCGAGGCCCCCCTGCCCTTCCCGGCACTGGTTGCCGCGCTGGGCCGGGTCGGCGGGGTGGAAGTCGTGGTCGAGGAGCGCCCGTCGAGGGTTGCCGGGGGCGGGGCGGAGTTGCCCGTGCCCGAGCCGATCGGGCCTGGCGAGGAAAGAGCGTTCGGCAGGGTGGTGGAGGATGTAGCGGCGCGCGCCGGCTACGGCTGGGAATGGCGAGACGGCCGCCTCGTCTTTTACCGCTATTGGGATTCGGACTGGCCGGGCGCGCCCGCGGTGAAAGCGGCTGAATCCAGCGTGAAGAAAGACCCGTTTGAGCGGGTGCTGTCGTGGCTTGGGCGTCTGCTTGGTGGAGATAAGGCTGACGAGGATCAGCCTGACGTCGGAGCCAAGGATGCTGAGGTCGCACAGGCGTCAGCTCCGTCGGCGGAGGGAGCGGAAGCCGGAGCGGATGTGCCGGCAGCGGAGAGAGGTTCTGGAGAGGCCGGTTCGGCAACGGGGTCGTTGGTTGGCCAGGTGCCTGCCGACAAGCGGGTGCAGGAACCGCCGGAGTTGGAACGGTGGGAGGTGGATCCGGCTGCTCAGGCAACGCTCAGGGCCGTGGTCGAGAGCTGGGCCGAGAAGGCGGAGTGGAATGTCGATTGGCGTTCCCGGAAGGATTTCTCGATCGCCGCGGGCGCGGTTTTCGAGGGCGCGTTTCTCAAGGCGATCGACAGCTTGTTTTCCGATCCGCAGGTGTCGCGCGTGCTCCTGGTGAGCGCGCACGCCAATCGTTACCTCGTGATCAGGGATGCCGACGGATGAGGTGCGCGGCGGCGGTGCTGGTGGTGGTGGGCGTGGGGCTCGCCGGGTGTCTTTCGAGGGCGGAGCCCGAAGAGGCGATGCCGGCGCTGGATGCCGCGGAGGCGATGCTGATGCAGGCCGCGCTCAGTGCGGAGACCGCGCTCACGAGGTTGTCGAAGCTTGAAGGAAACCCGGCGGGAGGGGGCGAGATCCCGAGGATCGTGCCCGAAGGGCTGTTGAAGCGCGTGGATTTCCAGTGGGTCGGCCCGGTCGACGAGGCGGCGCGGAGGCTTGCGGAAGAGGCCGGATACCGGTTCGAAACCGCCGGCGCGCCGCCCCTGAAACCGCTGATGGTGGAAGTGAGATCGGAGGGTCGGCCGCTGATCATGCTGTTTCGCGATTTGGGGGTGCAGGCGGGGAACGCGGCCGCGTTGATGGTCGACGCGGAGCGAACGCTTGTGGTCCTCGACTGGACGGGAGGGGGGAAGTGAGCGTGTCGGGGCTGACCCGCGTTCTTGCGCTGACCGCGGCTTTCCTTCTCCCGACCACGGCGGTCGGAGATGAGGAACCTCCGCTGCTGAACGAGGTGCGCGGAGCGTCTCCGTCCCGGCAGCTGGAGGTTTCGTTTGCGAAGGAGAAGCGGTCGTCGGCGATGCGGGTCGCCGCGATCGGGTACGGCGCGCGGGCGGGGCTCGCCAGGCGGGGCTGGGAGATAAACCGCATGCTGGAGAGGCACGCGGCGCAGCTTTCCAGGATTTTCCGGTTTCGCGATCTGCTGCTGGAAAAGGACGGGTTTTCGGTGATGCCGCCGGTCGCGGTGGAAACCAGGCGGGCGTTTCGTCTCGGTCGGGACGGCGCGCGGGCGGCGAGTGCTCGCAGGGTGGTGAGGATTCTGGAAGCGGAGCGGCTGGTGAGCGCGCCTCCGGACTGGAGGGATTACCTGATGCGCGGCTGGGCGAAGGCGGAGCCGCCGGTGTCGGTGCTGTTTCCGCGCGATGCCGGGGAGCGGCGGAGCTGGTCGCGCTGGGTCGCGGAAGGATGGCGGCGCGGGGTGGCGCTTGCGGACGACATTTTCGCCGCGGACCTGGACCGGTTGGGGCGCGATTTCGAGGGCATCGTGCTCTGGCGCCGGCTCAACCTCGCGAAGATGGCAACCGCGCCGGTGGTCGATGTGGGGGATGCGGACGTATCCGGCGGCGGGAAGGTCATGCGGATCGACGAGTCCTTTGCAAGGCTCGGCAACCGCGTCCGGCTGGTGCCGCAGACCTCGAGATGGCGGTTGCTGCTGGAGGACGGGCCGTGAGCGCGACGTTCTGGAAGCCGGCCGAGTACGCATTTCCTGGCGAGAGACTGGACGAGTTCCTGTTATGGGCGGCGGAACGAGGCGCGTCGGACGTAGCGCTGCAGACGGGATCGCCGGCGTTCGTCGAGGTGGACGGGAGGCTGGAGAGGGCGACACGGGCCTCGGTGGGACGCACCGAGATGGAATTGCTCGTCGAGGCGCTGTTCAACGAAACCGGCGTCGGGGTGCTGCGGTCCGGCAAGGCGATCGACTGCTCGAAGACGGTCCAGCAGGGCCGTCTTCGGCGTCGGAGGTTCCGGGTCAACATATCGCCGGCCGAGGTGGATCACTCGTTCGCGGTGAGTATCGCGTTGCGAGTGATGCCGGACGAGGTGCCGAGCCTGGACGGGCTCGGGATCGAGGCCGGGATTGTCGAGGCCTGGGAGCTTTGCGCCGGGCTGACGCTGGTAACGGGCGTGCCGGGGTCGGGGAAGAGCACGCTTCTGGCGGCCGGGACGCGGCGGCTTCTGGAGAAGGGCGCGGGCAGGATCCAGAGCTTCGAGGCGCCGATCGAGTACGTGTTCGATGGAATAGCAGGCGACGCGGCGATGATGTCCTCGGCCGAGGTGCCGCGGCATTTCGCGACGTTCGCGGACGGGTTGAGGTCGTCGCTGAGGCGGCGGCCGGCGGCGGTGGTGGTCGGGGAAGCGCGCGACCGCGAGACCGTGGAAGCGGTCGTACGCGCGGCGGATTACGGGATCGCGGTGTACTCGACGGCGCACACCACGGGCGTCGCGGCCACGATCCGGCGGATGCTCGCGGAATTTCCGAGCGAAGAAAGGGATGAGAGGGGCGCGGCCCTGGTCGACGTGCTCCACATGGTGGTTACCCAGGTTCTTCTGGCCAATCCGGCAGGCGGGAGGACCGCGCTGCGCGAGTGGCTGGTGTTCGATTCCGGGCTGAAGGGCTTGCTGCTGGAGCGATCTCAGTCGGAATGGCCGGGGGTGATTTCCGAACGGTTACGGAAGAGGCAGACGGATCTGCTGTTTTCCGCGGAGAGCGCGTTCGACGACGGCAGGCTTCGGGAGACGGATTACCTGCGCATCCGTGCGGGGACGGGAATGGGTGTCGTCAACGGTGCCGGCGATCGAGGAGCTTTCGGGTAGCAGGGCATGGGGTCTGGAGGCGCGGATGGAAGAGGAGCTTCGCTGGAGGGACACGATGAGGCCGGTGCGTATTTACGGCTTCGATGCGCGTGTGCTCGCCGTCGCGGGGTTGTGGGTGCTCTGGCCCGGGTGGTGGACGTCGGCACTGCTGGTCGCCGGGGTGATCGGGTTCCGGATCGCGGAAATACGTGGATACCGGTTGCCGGCGGCGGTGCGCGCGGTCCGGGCCTGGTCGGCGCGCGGCCGGCCGGCGCTGTACGGGTCGCGGTCGCGGCACTTTGTGGATTTTGGCTGATGGTTGGCGCAGGCGCCGCGTCGGCGGGGTTCAGCTATGTCGCGCCGCAATCGGAGCGGCCGTCCTTCTCCGCCGTCGGTGACGAACGAAGCCTGGCGCGCGTTCTGGGCCGGCTGGCGCCGGCGGGGATGAAGGTGAGGCTGGATCGCAGGGTGGACGGGTCGCGGACGGTCGAGCGGAGTTATCCGGACTGGCGGAGCCTGCTCTGGGGGCTGGGGCTGGCCGGTGACGTTCACGGCGACGAGCTCCATGTGCGGCCGGCGGGGCTGGACCCGGGCCGCGTCGAGCTGCTCAGCGCGGACCGGGGACGGCGCAGCTGGCAGGTCGGGGCGGGCGAAATGCTGGCGGCCGTGCTGGGGCGGTGGGGCGAGGCCGCCGGCGTGGAGATCGTCGTTCTGACGGACCGGAGCTGGCGGGTGGAGCACTCGCATGTGTTTCGCGACCGGACTTTCGACGAAGCCTGCGCGGCGCTGCTTATCGGGTTGTCGCACATGCCGCACCCGCCGGCGGCGGAACGGGTCGGTGACGTGCTCTCGGTGATGCACAGATCCCGGCCGGGGGGAGTTCGACGATGAGGTCGGTCGTGAGGATTGGGTGCGCGGCAGTCCTGGCGGCGTTGCTGAATTGGCCGGTCGGTGTCGCATGGTCCGGGGACAAGGGCGGAACGCCGGGTGAAGGTGCATCGTCGGTGTCGCGAGGATCCGTCATAGAGAAGCTTCGGGCGGGCGGGGCCAGCGTGACCGCGTTGGGCGAGCGCGGGGGTGTGTCGGGCTGGTTCGTCGAGCCGCGTGAGGGGGCTGGGTACAGCCTCTACGTGACGCGCGACGGCTATTCGGTCGCGGGTCTGCTTTACGGTCCGGAGGGGGAGCTGCTCACGCGCGATCAGGTGCGTCGCGCGGGAAAGGGCATCGGACGGAGTTCCGAGGTCGCGCAGGCGCCGGTGCGGGACATTCCGGTGGGCGCGAAGCGCGCGCCGGCCGGGTTGTTCGAGCGCTCCGTGGCGGCGTTCGGTTTCACTCTCGGGCAAAGCGGTCCGCTGGTTGTGGTGTTGGGCGATCCGGGCTGCGAGTTCTCGCGATCGACGGTGGAAGAGCTCGGGCGCAAGGCGGTGGAAGGCCGTTTCAGGCTGCACGTGGTCCCGCTCGGGGTGCTCGGCGGGAAGTCGGCGGAGATGGCCATCCGGATCGCGTCGAGTCCGGATCCGGCCCTGGCGTGGTTCGGCCGCGATGTCGCGCCGCCGCACCGTGCAGGCGGGCAATGGGTGGACCGCAACAACGCGGTGTTCGAGGCGTGGGGGGAGAACGCGGTACCGGTGATCGCCTGGACGTCGCCGGCCGGGGTGAAGGTTTACACGGTGGGAGAGATCGGCGACGTCGAGCGCTGGGCGTCGGAGGTCTTCGGGTCGTGAGCAGGCTGGTCGCCCTCGCGAAGATCGGCAACCAGTTCGCGTATCAGCGCGCGCAGCATCACGCGTGGCGGCTGGTCGCAGGGTGCCTGGTGCTCTGCAACCTGGCCACCGCGGGCGCTCTCGTGGGCTATGTGTGGCTGCATTCGACGACCTACATAACGGTGGCGGCCAGCGAGGACGGGCGGGTTATTCCGCTGACCCCGCTGGACGAGCCGATCATGTCCGACTCGGCGTTGAAGAACTGGGCGGTGTCGGCCGTGACGGAGGCGTTCACGCTCGGTCATCACGACTGGCGGCGAAGGTTGTCGGACGTCAGGCGCCACTTCACGGACGAAGGGTACGAGTCGTTCCTGGAGGGTTTGGAAGAGAGTTTGTTCCTCGATCGCTTGAGGAAGAACCGCCAGGTGGCGTCGGCGGTCGCGAACGGCGCTCCGGTTATCACCGATACGCGGAAGTTTCAGGGACAGGTCGCCTGGGCGATCGAGTTTCCGATGCTGGTGACGTTCCAGGCAGGGGCGAGGCGGCTGGATCAGACGCTCGTTGCCCGAGTGCTGGTGATGCGGGTGCCCTTGTCGGAGCGGGCAAGCGGCATCGGTATCGCCCAGCTGATCGCCAGTCGGGGGAAGGCGGGATGAGGGCAAGGGCAGAAGCCGATGTGTCGCGCGGGGAGACGAGGCCGGCGCTTCGGCTTGGAAAGAGGATCGTGCTGACGGGGTGGGTTTTGTGCGCGGCCGCGGGGTTGTGGGGCGAGGCGCGCGGTCAGGAAGCGAACCCGGGGCGGGATTCGGAGATGTGGAAGCGGCATGCCGCGCCCGACGAGGAGGTCGGCAAGGGGGCGCGGGTGGTGCTGCCGTTCACGCGGGACCAGATCCGGGGGCTTGCCCGATTGCTGGAGCAGACGAAACGGGCGACGGCGGAGGGGGCCGGGCGCGCCGTCAAGGGGCGGTTGAGGCGGGTTCGCATCGATGCGGACAGCATTCCAGGGGTGCGGGTCAGGAGGGGCTACACGACGGTGGTGGGGTTTACGGACCTGACCGGCGCGCCGTGGCCGATCGAAGAGGTGCTTGTCGATCGGCGCTTTCTCGCCGGCGAGGAGACGGAGCCGAACGGGCATCTGCTGTACCTGTCGCCGCGGGAGCCGTTTCTCGAGGGGAACCTCGTGGTGAAGCTCGCGGGTCTGGCCGATCCGGTGGTGGCGATGCTGGGCGGGGGCGGTGAAAGCGCGGATTTCAGGGTGGATCTGAGGCTCGGGATCGCCGGGCCGAACGTGGATGCGTCGGCGCTTGCCAAGCCGGAGGCGTTCCGCGCCGGGGACGAGATTCTGGCGGGGGTGCTGAGCGGCGCGGTGCCGGCCGGGGCGCGCCGGGTGGAGGTCGCTGGGGGCGGTCCGGGGGACCGCGCCTGGGTACTCGGCGATGACGTGTTGTTGGTGACGCGGGCGCATGTGCTCTCCCCGGGTCCCTGGGCGGCGGAGCGGGGTGCTGCCGGTCGCTGGGCCTATCGTCTGCCGGATACGCCGATGGTCCTGGTCAGCGACGGAGGCAGGGAGAAGCGGCTTGTCCTGAACAGGTCCGAGGTGCTCGGCGCGGTCGTGCCCGGGGCCTCGGGTAATCGCGTTCGAGGGGGTGGCGGGTGAGGTTCACGCCCGGGGCTGCGTTGAAGGTGGCGCTGCGGGGGCCGAAGGCATGAGGGCGTGGTTGTCCGCGGGGTTCGTGTCGTTGCTGCTCTGCTCGGGCGTGCAGGGGCAGACGCGGATCGAGGTGGATAACGAAGGCGTGCGGGTGGATCCGGCGGAGAAGGTGGATCCGCAATACGGCAAGACGCTGCAGGAGCGCAGCGACCAGGGGCGCGAAAAGGCCGAACAGACCGGGAAGTCGCATATCGACTCGTTGCACGGACCGTTTCCCGAGCTGCCGGATCGCGGGCAGGCAAAGCCCAGAGAGGCGCTGGAGACCGGACGCGTGGGCCCGGTGCGGAAGGCCGTGGGCGGCCGGGCCGAGGTCGGGGAGCAGCGCGGCGGGTCGAAGGATCAGGGACAGCCGGCAGGGAGTTACGACCGGCTGGACGAGATCAAGGGCGGTGAGCTGCACGAGTTGATCGCGGAGTTGCTCAAGCTGTGGAACAGGCCTCCGGAGATGGTGCGGCTGCAGCGCCGGGAACCTCGCGGAGGAGAAAGATCGAGACCGGTGGCGGAGAGTCCGAAAGAGGCGCAGGTCTCGGCGGGCGTCTCGCTGCCGGCGGTGGCGGTGGGTCAGGGTCTCTATGCGCGGATGCTGTACGCCGTGAATTCGGATTATCCGGGTCCGGTGCTGCTCGAGATCCTGGAGACGCCGCTGGTCGGGGCCGTGGCCAGCGGAGCGTTCGAGCGGATCGGCGAGAGGCTTGTCATCAGGCTCGACTCGGTCGCCTGGCGAGGCCGGCGCGAGCCGGTCCAGGCGTGGGCGGTCGGGCTCGATTGCGCCTGTTTCGGCGTGGAGGGCGAGGTCGACCGGCACTGGTGGGAGCGGCTGATCCTGCCGGCGGCGGTTCGGTTTGCCGAGGGCTTTCTGACCGCGCGGGGTACCCCGGGTCGACGGGTCCGGGTTTCCGGCGAAACGGTCGTGGAAGAGAGCTCCGGTCCGACGGACCGGCAGGCGATTTACAGGGGGCTTGGCGAGGCGGCGCGGTCGGCGGGAGACATCCTGCTGCAGGACGCGCCCACGGGCCCCACGATTCGGATACCGCGCGACGCTGAGGTCGCCGTGGTGTTCGAAAGGCCTCCGGGAGGGAGGGCAAATGTCGTTGGAGCGACCGAGCCGTCCCCCCGGAGGCCCCCTGTCACCCGCGTCTCGGGGACCGCGAATGATAGCGCCGATGATAGATGAGCGGAATCGGAGAAGCGCTGGTCAAGGCGGTCGCGGACCTCGAAGGCCCGCTTTATCTGCTTCTATCGGTGATCTGCTACCTGCTGGCGCTGGTCGCGTTCTTCCAGGGCTGCATGAGGCTGCTCAAATACAACGAGGACAAGTTTCATGCCCCGCCGGTGTCGGGGACGCTGGTCTCGTTCCTGATCGCGGTGGTGCTGGTCGCGCTGCCGCGCGTGCTGGAGGCGGGAGGGGCGACGTTCTTTCAGGGCGATGCGCCGGTGACGGTAAGCCTCGGCTACGGCGCTCGGGCGGCGGATTTCGACAGGATGCTCGGGGCGCTGTTCACGATCGTGGAGTTCGTGGGGCTGCTCGCGTTCCTGAAGGGGATCTACGTGCTGCGGGCGGCATCGGACGGGACCGGCGGGGCGACGGTGCCGAGTGCCGCGATGCACATGCTTGGCGGGTTGATGCTGTGGCACATCGGCTGGGTGCTTCTGGCGGTTCAGACGACGCTGGGGATCACCGTCCTGAGAATTTCATGAGCGGGAGGAGAAAGATGAGGCTGTGGCGCTGGATGCCGGTGCCCGGGGTTGTCGTCGGGGCCGGAAACGCGCTGGCGAGGTCGCTCGGTGACATGGCGCAGGAAGCTGCGGTGGATCTCGACGTGGTGCCGGGGTTTCTGGAAATCGCGTTCTACATCGTGGGTCTCCTGATCGTTTGCGTGGGGTTGTTCCGGATCAAGAAGCACATGGATCAGCCGCAACAGGTCGGGCTCGCCTCGGCGGTGGTGGCGATCGTCATCGGGGTGGCGATCATTCTGCTGCCTGTGGTGATCAACGGGATCGCGGAGACGTTCGGGGCGACCGGGGGAGGCTCCGTGTCGAGGCCGAGGCTGTAGAGCGGCGGCGGCACGATGCTGGTCGAGGATCTGCAGCGGTTCTGGTGGGCGGCGCGGCGCAAGCCGCTGGAAGCGTTCCTCATGCCGGTCGCGGCGGCGGAGGGACGCCTGCTGTGCAGGGACTGCTCGCTGGTGTCCCTGTTCAGGATAGACGGCACCCGGGCGCTGACCGGCAAGGAGGAGCTGGACCGGTTCGTCGATATCGCGGCGAGGCGTCTGAACAGCCGGTTCACGGCGCCGGGGCATGCGATCCACGTGACGTTCGAGCGTGTCGAGGATCGGGATGTGTTGAGCGAGGCGTGCGAGGAGCTCCGCAGGAAGGGCGAGAGGCTTGGGCTGGACCTCGGCGACGTGATGGCGGAACGGTCGCGCAGGCCTCCGCCGGCGCTGGAGACGGTGTTGCTTGCCTGCTGGACCAGGCCCTCGGCTGCCAGTCCGGTCGAAGCGAAGCGCGACCGCAGGGAGCGCAAGAAGAGGATGCGGTCCTGGCTGCCCGATGCGGGCGAGTCGCAATGCGCGGCGGCGGGGCTCGACAGCCTGGCGCCGCGCCACGACGCGGTTCTGGAGGCGATCGAATCGATGCTCGCGGAGTGCGGGCTGGTGTCGACGCGGCTTGGTTCGGAGGAGGCCGTGAGGGCCGTGCGTCGGGGCGTGGATGCGGCGACGGGCCCGGGGTGGAGGCCGAGGACGGCCGAGGACGAGGTGGTATCGCGGGTGAGTGAGCCGGAAGACTGGGGTGAGTTTCCGCCGGCGCTCGCACCGCAGATCCTGGACCGGGAACCGGAATGTCTGGGCGGCGGGGTGGCGCTGGGGGAAAGACTGTACGGAACGCTCGACATGTGTCTCGGGCCGCGCAATCCGCGGCCGTTCTCGGAGCTGCTGGAGCGCTTGTCGGGGTTTCCGTTCCGGTTGTCGATGCTGGCCGAAGGGGGTGGGCTCGCGACGATCGGCGCCAAATCGGCGCGTATCGCGTCGTCTTTCCTCGCGTTTTCGTCGAGCGATACGAGAGCCGCGAGGGACGGGTTCGAAGAGGTCGCGAAGGTCGCGGACGACGCCCAGGCGGTGGTCCGGTTCAGGGTATCGCTCACGACATGGGTGGAGCGTGAGGAGGGCTGGGATGCGCTGGTCAGGCGGCTGAGCCAGGTGCAGCAGCTGGCCGAGGGTTGGGGGGAATGCGTGTTCTCGCCGCTGGTGGGAGACCCGGTGGAAGCGATCGCCGGAACGATCGCCGGGTTCGCGTGCGGCGGTACGGCGCCGGCGGCGTTCGTGCCGTTTCGCGAAGTCCTGGGGTTGTGGCCGGTGGGGCGCCCTGCCCCGCTGTCGGACAGCGCCGATCACGTGTTCCGTTCGCTCGACAACAAGATGCTTCCGTTTTCGTACACGACGGGCGGCGATTATCTCTTCGAGCTGATCCACGGGCTGCCCGGGCGCGGCAAGTCGGTGCTGATGAACTGCCTGACGCTGGCCCACGTGCTGCAGGGCGAAAGGCTGCCGCTTGCGGTCACGATCGACATCGGTCCGAGCTCTGCTGGGCTGATCTCGATGATCCGGGAGGCGCTTCCGGAGAGCCGCAGGAGGGAAGCGGGCTGGTTCAGGCTGCGCATGACGCCGGATTACGCGATCAACCCGTGCGATACGCCTCTCGGGTGCCGCGCGCCCCTGCCGGCGGGCCGGGCCTTTCTGGAGAATCTCCTGGGCGTGATCCTGACCCCGCCGGGTGGCGACGGGGTGCCGGACGGGATGCGGGAGTTGATCGGGCCGGTACTGGCGGCGGTGTACGGCATGCGGTCGGACGAACGGGCGGGAGGGGAGCCGCACGCCTATAGCGAGGGCCGGGATGTCGATGTCGATCACGCTCTGAGGGGTCACGGGTGCAGGTTGCCGGACCGGCCGCTGTGGTGGGACGTGGTCGATGCGCTGTTCATGGCCGGGGAGCCGGAGATCGCGGCGTGCGCGCAGCGATACGCGGTGCCGGTGCTGTCCGATCTGATTTCCGCGGTTCGCGAGCCGGCGGTACAGGGGGTCATTGAAAAGGCGCGGTACGGAAGCGGCGGCGAGCCGGTGACGGCGGCGTTCATCCGGGTGCTGACGGGGCTCGCGGCGTCGTGGCCGGCGTTGTTCTATCCGAGCGCGTTCGACACGGGCGGGGCGCGGGTGGCGGCCGTGGATCTCTCCGAGGTCGCGCCGACCGGTTCGGCCGAGGCGGATCGCCAGTCCGCGGTGTTCTACATGGTGGCGCGAGAGCTGCTGACGCGGGACTGGTGGACCCATCCCGACGAGATGGAGGGGGTGCCGGCGCTCTACCGGGAATGGCACGTGGCGCGGGCCCGGGATCTGCGCGAGGCGCCGAAACGCATCGCCTATGACGAGTTCCACAGGACGGCGGGGGCGCCGGCGGTGCGCGCCCAGGTGGATCGGGATGTTCGCGAGGCGCGGAAAATGCGCGTTCGCATGGTGCTGGCGTCTCAGAGCCTGACGGATTTCGGCGCAGGTCTGGTGGAGCGCGCCAATCGTTACTGGATCCTGGGCGTGGGGGGCGAAGCGGCGGAGCTTCGCGATCTCTCGGAGGTGTTCGGACTGTCGGAGACGGCGGGGGACGTGGTGCGCCACGAGCTGAACGGTCCGGGGCCGAGGGGGGCGCCGGCGTTGTTGATCGCCGAGGACGGCCGGGGCCGGTTCGAACAGGTTGTCGTCAATGCGCTGGGGCCGATCGAGCTGTGGGCGTTGAACACCAGCCCCCGCGATGTCGCGCTGAGGGAGAGGGTCGGGCGGCATCTTTCGCCGGCCGCGACGCGGGCGGCGTTGGCCGCCCGCTTCCCCGGGGGAACCGCCGCCAGCGAGCTGCGGGAGGCGGAGACGAGGGGCGAGCAGGGATTTGTCGACAGGATCGCGGCGGAAGTCGTGGATATGGCGCGGAGTGCGCCGGAAGGCCGGGTGTCGGGGACGGCCGCATGAAGGCCCCGGCGTATCGAGGAGGAGGAAGAGATGTTGTGCATTAACCGGGCGACGCTGCTGGGAAACCTTGGCGGGGACCCGCAGTTGCGGAAGACGGCCGCCGACGAGGATATGGCCAGGTTCTCCATGGCCACGAACGAGAGGTGGAAGGACGACCAGGGCGCGGAACAGAAAAGGACGGTCTGGCACGAGATCGTTGCGTTCGGGCATCACGCCCGGGCGGCCGGGCGGTTCCTGGTGAAGGGATCCCCGGCCTACATCGAAGGCAAGATCGTGAAGCGCGAGTACCAGGACGGGGACGGGCAAACGCGTCGCGTCGTGGAGATTCGCGTGAGCGGCCGGGACGGCAAGATCGTTGCCGTGGGAGCGGCGGCGGCGGATCAGGCGGCCGACCCGGAGGAAGTCGAGGCAGGTCGTGACGCCGAGCCGGAGGCGGCCGAGGCGAGCGCCTGAATGCGGAGCGTTGTGCCGATCGCCGTGGCGGCGGCGCTGATCGCGCTGCCGGCCGCGGCGTTGGAGGATTGCGATCCGGAGGTGGAGCGCGCGCTCGTGGAGAACGCGGAGCGCGGCGCGATCGACGAGCTGGTGATCGTCCGTCACCCGGATCACGGGGTGCGGGATCCGGAGTCGATACTCGATTTCTCGTGTATCGAGCGGATGTTCGATTACCGCGCGGCGAACATCCTGTTCGATCCCGGCGACATCTTCGATTTGCTGCGGAGAGAGGTGTGCCGCGCGGCCCGGCAGGCCTACGGCCGGTATGTCGGCCGCGCGCTGGATCTGTCCGTGTTCGCGAGGGACTTGCCGCGGCTGCCGGGTCTGAGCGCGATCACCGAGAGCGGGAACGTGCTGGACGACGCCAGGCGCGAGGAGCGTCGGCCGGATGACGAGTTGCCGTGGCTTGGTCTGCCGAGCGCGGAGCCGCGTGCCGCGCCGTCGGCGCCGCCAGCCGAGCGGCCCTCTCGGCGGCAACTGTTTCGCGACATTCTCGGTGGGTCCGATAGCGGGGGACGATGAGATGAAGGGGCGATGTTCCGGTCGGGGTGCCGGCCTGGCGGTCGGGGTCTGCCTGGTTCTGGCGAGCTCGCCGGCCTGGGCGCTGTTCGGCGGAAGCAGCGGCAAATGCGACCGGACCGACAACGACCGGAAGGAAGCGAGCCGGGTGATCCGGAATATCGCGGGACGGATCGACGCCATGGAGACGACGATCGTGGAGACGCTGCGCAAGCACGCGGGGCAGGTCTCGGGGTACCAGGCGCAGTCGGCCAGGGCGATCGTCGAGGCTCTGGGCAATCACAGCAAGTTGCGGGCGCAGACGGAGCGCGAGGTCGAGGAGAACCGGGCGATTCGCGATCGGCGGCCGACACGGAGGGGGTGCCGGACCGCGACGGGGGCGCGCGGAATGGCTCCTGCGCGCGTTGCCGCGGCGAAGGAGAAGGAGCGTGCCGGGGTCGCCGGTGTGGGGCGCATCGCCGGCGATCGGTCGGTTACCCAGGGGAGCGCGGCGGACAATTCCCAGCGTTTCGAGTCGCTGATGGCGAAATACTGCAATTCGGGGAAGCGTGGGGAGAACGCGAAGGCCTGCACGGGAGCGGCGGGGCGGCACGCCGCGGATATGGATCCGGGCAATTTGTTCGACCGCAACCGCCTGGTGTCCGAGGACGATCGGCGAACCGCGATCGAGGTTTCCCGGAATCTCGCGGTGCCCGTGGTTTACGACCAGTTTCCGCTGTCTTCGGCCGAGACGAGCCAGGAGCGGCGGCGCGTCCTGCTCGCCAGGTCCGCGAATACGCGCTCGGCGCTGGCGGCCGATTTCTTTGCCCATGCGAGGTCGATCAGGGCGCCGGGGGCGGATCTCGGCCGGTGGGCGGCCGCGCTGGTGCCGGGGAGGAATTCCGACGAGCCGGTGAGCCGTTACGAGCTGCTCGAGATTCTCGCCGCGCGCCGGTTCGAGAACCCGGACTGGTTCGTTCAGCTGCAGGCGATGAACGGAGCCAATCTGTTGCGCGAGGCCGTGACGCTGCTGGCGACGTCCCTGATGCTCGATTGGGAGCGTTATCGGCTCGACGAAAGGCGCGGCGGGCTGGATGCGGTGTCGACCGCGATCGGAGCGGAGGGCATGCGAAGGCTTCCGGGACTCGCGAACCCGGCCTCGGGGGTGAACTGAGGCCGGCGTGGGGACGGCGGACGCGGGTCCTGGCGGAGGGACGAACCGATGAGGTTCTTCCGGTTGCTGTTCCTTCCCGAGTTCGGCCGGAGCTTCGACCAGGCGCGCGGCGCCGCATTCCGTATTTCGGGCTATCTGGAGGTTCTCAAGGGACCGGCCGGTCCGGTGGTGCCGGGCCGCCTGCTCCTTCCGGCAGGCCGCGCGGCGGCGCTGGCGGGGTGCTTGTTGGCAGGCGTAGGCGCTTCATTGGCGGTCGAGGGGTTTACGGATCTCGGAGAGGCGGCCGCGCAAACGGTGGATCCCGGACTGTTTGCGAGCGAGGACAGCGGGACTCGAAAGATCCTCTCCTTCCTGAGCGATTTCGGAAATACCGGGTCGCCCGTCCTGGGCCAGATGCTCGGCGTGTTCAACGGGGGCGTGTTGATGCTCGCCGGGTTCCTGCTGGTCTGGCACACGGTGAGCGGGTCGGTGGATACGGCGAGAGAGGGGCGTTGGGGTTTCGGAGGCTGGGAAATCCTGCGGATCGTGGTCGCGGTCGCGCTGATGGCGCCGATCCCCGGGGCCGGGGCATCCGGAGCTCAGTACATCGTGGTGAGTCTCGCGCGGCTGGGCGGCGATTTCGCGAACCTGGTGTGGGAACCGCTCGCGGTGGAGACGCTGGGGAAGGGCCGGGCCGTGGTTCCCTGGCCGCGAGAAAGGGAGTGGCGGACCGTTCTCGGGCGGTCCCTGGTGTCGGAAGTCTGCATGTATGTGGCGAACGCGGAGGCTCGCGCGGCGGGGGAGCCGGACTATATCGCGGTGCGCACGGAGGTGGAGCGGCGGCGGCCGTCGACAGTGCTGGGACGGATCGGGAGCGCGGTGTCGGGGGCGGTGGGTGGATCCGGGCGGCCGGTGTCCGGGGAGGTGGTTCACTACGACGGCGTCGGTCGGGGCATGCCGAAGGATCTTTGCGGGGCCGTGCGGTTCGGCGGGCTGGATGAGGATGGCGGTCGCGGGATCGCAGCCCACGGTCACAGGGCGGCCTGGAGGGCGGCGGCGCCCGCGGTGATGGGCGTGGCGAAGGAGCTGGGCGACCGCTACGTGCGCGGGAGCGGATCGTATGGCGAGCCGCTGCCGGACGTGGGCGCGGCGCTGGACGCCGTGGGGGTGGCCGACAGCTACCGGGCGATACTCGAGCTGCGGATGAAGCAGGCGGGGGAGGAAGAGGAAAAGCGGCTGCAGCAGAAGGTCGTGGAAGACGCCGGGAAGACGAGCTGGCTCGCGGCCGCGAGCTTCGTCAACACGCTGTCGGAGTCGGCGGCGAGGATTCAGGCCGCGGCGGCGAATGTTCCCATGGCCTCGGTGCCGTCGAGGGAGCTGGAGACCTGGGCGACGGACGCCCATGCCGCGGTGGAGGCGGTGATCCTGAGCCTCGGCCAGGGCGGTGGGTATGAGCCGGTGCAGATTTCGCTGGGCGGCGGGATCGCGGGAACCCGGGCGCCGTCGGCGGGGCGCGGCGGCGATATTTTCGACCGGGTGCTGAAATTCATCGATCCGTCCTCCGTGATCGTGGCGGACAGCGGAAATCCGCTGCGCGATCTGGCGTCGACAGGGTTCTTGCTGATGAACGGCGCGATCGGCGCGATTCTGTCGCTGGCCGGGGTATCGGTGGTCAGCAACACGGTCGGGATAATCCCCGCCTTCGACGTGTTCGAGGGAGCATGGGAGGTGGCGGACGGTTTCGTGACGCCGCTGCTCGCCATCCTGCTCATCGCCGGGGCCGTGCTGGGTTACGTGCTGCCGGTGATCCCCTTCATACGGTTCCTGTTCGGAATTCTCGCGTGGCTGCTGGCGATCGTGGAGGCGATGCTCGCCGTCACGGTGTTCTGTGCGGCGCATGTGCGCCGGGGGGAAGGCGATCGGTTGGTTCTGTCCGATACGCGGCAGGGTTGGCTTTTCCTGCCGGGACTGGTCCTGCGTCCCGCCTTGATGCTGTTCGGACTGGTGATCGGCTACTTCGTGTTCGTGACGATCATGGACATGTTCAACGAGATCTGGGTGCCGCGGATGAGGGATGCGACCGGCTCGGAAGGGCTGGGGCTGGTCGATTTCGTGGCCATGCTCGCGCTCTACGTGATGGTGGCTTACGGGCTTTTGAACGCGGCGTTCAAGCTGATCGATGTGCTGCCGAACGCAGTGCTGGCGTGGATCGGCGGACAAGGGACCGGCGAGACGGGTAGCGAGGGGGTTACCGGGATGGCGGTTGGCGGATTCGGTCGCGCGGGCGGGTTCCGGGGTCCCGCCAGGTTCGGCGCTACGAGGCGTGGCGAGGCGCTTCGCGGGCGGTCTGCACCCGCGCCGCCGGGCGGCGATTAGCAGGGATGGAAGGGAGCGGTGCGATGGGTCGGAGGATGAAGAGCATCGTCGCGTTTGGGGCTCCCCTGGGCGTCGCTCTGACGTGGTTGGGCACGGGGGCGTTCGTGGAGATCGAGTCCGAGTATCGCCTGGGGGTGTTGGGTTTTGTCGTGGTTGCGGGGATTGTGGCTCACCTTCTGGTCGAGGGGGATCGAAGGGGTCTGGCGTTTTGCGGCGGGGTTTACACGGCCGGGCTTGTTGTCTGCGGGGTGTCGGCGTGGATGGAGGCGGGGGTCGCGGTCGATCGGATCGGGCTGCTCAGGTTGTTGCGGGTGCTGCCGAAGCTGGCGGAGGAGGACATCCTGCTGATGATCGGCCCGGTTGTGGGGATGCTTCCGTTGTCCTGGCTCTGGGTCGAGTGGCTGGGGAAGGTGTCGGGCTGGACGCGGCCGGACAGGAAGAAGCGCGCGGATTCGGAGCTCTATGGGAAGTCGAAGCTGCTCGGCCGGCAGCACATGCGGGAGCTGGAGGAGCGTCAGGGAATATTGCTGGGGCAGTCGGGAGAGAGCGTCAGATCGCCGCTTGTCGGCTGGGGGCTCGAGGGTTCCGCGATGTGCTTCGCGCCGCCGCGGACCGGCAAGGGGGCCACGATCGCGCTGAACTACCTGGGGCCGGATGGCCGGGGGTGGCCGGGGTCCACGGTGTTGCTGGACCCGCGCGGGGAGACTTGGTGCGTGGTTGCGCGGCGGCGGCGGCAGATGGGTCGCCAGCTGGTGTTGCTCGATCCGTTCGGGGTGGTCCGGGGACACAATGAGAGGCTGGAGGAGCTCGGGCTGCGTCGGGTGGAGAGCAACCGGTACAACCCGATGGATTTCGTGAGAATGACGGAAGATGGCGTGGGGCGGGACGTCAACGCTCTGCTGGATGCGCTGCTCACGCCGCCGAGCGGCGGTCACGACGCCAGCATGCATTTCTACCACTCGGCGCGGGCGGTGATCGCCGGGTACGTCGCGTGGGTGAAGTTCATGTCGCCCGATCACAGAAAGAACCTGCAGGAGGTCTCGAGGTTGCTGTCGCTGTCGGGAAAGGCTCGCCAGGACTTCTTCAAGCATGTCCAGGACTGCGAACGGATCGCGGGGGGCCTGCCGCACATGGCCGTGGAGCGGTTGGCGCAGGTTGGCACGGACGAGGGAGGCTCTCTGTTTTCGACGATCGCGAACCAGCTGGCGTTCTTGCAGTACCCCGAGCTGGCGGAGAACACGGCCAGTTCGGACTTCGATCCGATGGACCTTGCGAGCGGGAAAATGGACCTGTTCGTGGTGGTGCCGGAAGACATGATGGAAGAGGCCCGGCCGTGGTTGAGGCTCTGGGTGACCATTCCGAACGCGGTGTCCGCGGTCCGCCGCCTTGAGCGCGACATGCTGATCATCGTGGACGAAATGCCGGCGCTGGGACTGCTGCAGCCGATGATGGATGCCTACACGATGTCGGCCGGTCGAGGTGTGCACTTCATGGGGTTCGCGCAGTCGATTTCGGCGCTGGACAAGACCTGGGGCGCGGACAACCGCCAGGTCCTGGTCGATCTGTCGGAAGTCGTGCAGATCCTCGGATGGCCGCGGACCGACGTCGACGGCGCGGAGAAGCTGTCGCTCGCCATCGGATCGGCGACGTTCGAGAGCCGGGCCGAGTCGCATTCGGGGCGGAGCTCGAGTTCCCGCCTGCTGGCGGGGGCGAGCCAGGTCCAGGTGGGCGACAATATTTCCGTGGTGAAGGAACGTCTGATCGGAGCGGACGAGATCCTGACGATGGGACCGGAGCGGCAGTTCGTGATCGCGTCGCCCAAGGACATGCCGAGGGATGCGTTCGGGTTGTTCCATGCCCGGTACTGGATGAGGCCCGATAGCCGGGACCTCGCGGATCCGAATCCGCTCGTGGTCAGGAAACAGGCGGCGGCGAAGTCGGGCAGGTACGGAATGTTCGCCGGCGAAGGCGCTGGAGCGCGCGGCTGAGGGGGATCGGAAATGACCGAGACGAAGGAAAACGGCGCCGGCGCGGAGAAGGCGGCTGTAGCGCCGGTGGGCGACGAGCCGGAAACGGTGCCGGCGGCGGAGGCCGAGGCTGCCGCGGAGGGCGCGGTCGCGGGTGTTGAAACGGCTTCCGGGGAGGAGCCCGTCGGCGTAGAGGCCGCAGTAGCGGAGGCAGCGGTCAGTCTGGACGACCCCGAGGCGATGGAGCGGGAAATCGAGGCGTTCGGGAGTGTCGATCTGGAAGCGCAGTCGAAGAGGATCGCGCACGGGCGGCCGGTGGAAGAGTACCTGGACGATCCGGAGGTTCAGGAAACGGTGCGCCGTGAAATGGCGGAGAACGGGATGCTCGATCCGATCGCGTCGGGGACCCGGGTTCGCGAGGACGTGGTGCCGGAGGAGGAGAGCTTCACCCTGGTGAAGTGGAGGCGGAAATGGATGCGGTTGCCGGTTACGCCGGCGGAGGCGCTCGAGGGCGCCAGAAACCGGAGGGAGGGGCTGGAGGGGGCGGCCGTCGAGACGGGCGTGGAGGAGGATGCGGTCGAGGCGGATCGGGATGCGCCTGTTGACGAGGAGGAGCCGGAGCCCCGCCAGTCGTCTGGCGGGGAAGATGGCGGGGAGAAAGATGCGACAGGTCAGGCCAGCCCGTCAGGGGGTGGCGCGGACGTGGCCGGTGGCGATGGGGAGGAAACGAAGCCTTCGGCCGAACGGCCGGAGGACAGGTCGGCCAGTGTAGCGGAAGCGGAGGCCGGTGCCGCGAGGGAGCCGGCGGTGTCGGCCGAGGAGCTGAAAGAGGCCGTCGCGGAGGCTTCGCGGGGTGAAATGCGGAAAGGGTTGAAGAAGCTCGGAGAGTCCAATCGGACGATACAGGAGTCGATCGTCGAGGTCCTGCAGGACGGTATGGGACAGCTCGAGGAGAAGGTCGCGACCGTCGAGGCGGGCCAGGTGGGGCGGCTGGTGGAGACGATTTCGGATTTCGGGAAGAAGGTCGATGACTACGTTGCGGATTTCCATAGGTCGAAGGAGATTCAGGCTCGCAGGCGTGGATGGGGGCGATGGGCATTGGCCGGGGCGGTCGCGCCGGTTCTGGTGGTGGCTGGTCTCATGGGGCAAAAGCAGTTTGACGTGATCCCGGACGGCACGAACGGGTGGAAGAGTATCGTCTGGGAGAGCCATGGCCTTGCGGTCGCGAAGTGCATGCGCAGGGCGCAGAATTCGGGCAACCCGGTGAATTGTCCGCTGCGGGTGCGGCCGAGGTAACACCCAGGGGCGCAGCTGCGGTGCTAACTGTTTGATAAAGGGTCGTTTTTTCTCTTCCCAATTTGCAAGTGCGGAACGGATCCGTCGACCCTCCGTTCCCTGGCTGCAACTGCAACCGGGAGAGAACCGATGCCCAATGTCACCCTCACCAACGCCCGCGTCAGGGCGCTGACGCCCCGCAAGAGTTTTTGTTCGGTCACGGGGTGACGCAGGCGGATAATGTCATCGGTTTAGAGTTCGCCGCCAGTCTCTTCTGAGGGGCCGGAGCCAGACGACTTTCTTGGGCTGATCCCGTTTGGTGTGCCTGTCGTAGGCGATCACTTGACCCCATTTCGTCTCGTCGAAGCTCCCGGCGTGTTCCCGGAGCCGTTCCGGCGCGACCGACGTTGCCAATGTTTGCAGGGCGACACGTGCGTTGTTCAGACACCCATTCCGGGAGGTGGTCGTGCTCGCCCTCGCGCAGCCGCCCCAGCCGGACCTCCGTCCCCGGAACCTGGCCCTCCAGCAGGTCCTCGAATTCGCCGGGCAGCAAGTGCCCCCTCCGAGGAATGGGGGCCGAGCGACCATTGCCGGATCGAGATCGAGTTTGCAGGGGGGACCTGACGTTGCCCTGAGACCGGTTACGCCGCGGGGTGGCCTGGCAGAATTCGCCGACTACACTGGCGACATTCGGCAACCGCCGACAATTCATGGAAGAGACCCGGTTCATGTACGCCCACCCCATCAAGTTCCTGGAACTGCTGAACGGGCAGGTTCAGTATGTCGTGCCCCGCTGGCAACGCCGCTACTGCTGGGGTCAGTCCGATATCGAACGGCTGGTCGATGACCTTGTAACGATCGCGGCTGCCGGTTCCAACGCTACGCATTATGGCGGGACCCTCCTCACCTTTCCCGACCCGGGCGCGGCCGGCGTAGTGACGACGATCCGCGTCGTCGACGGCCAGCAGAGGCTGACGACGGTGAGCATTTTGCTGGGCTGTATCGCGGCCGAGCTCGGAGCGGAGGGTGAATGCGACGGTTGGACCCGGCAGATCATCCTCGACGACCGGCTGACGAATCCCGGCAAGCCGCCGGAAAAGCGCCGCAAGCTGAGGCTGCAGGACGGCGACGAGGAGGAATACCAGCGTGGACTGGAGGACGACTCGGGCGGCGCGGGAACGGTATCCCAAGCTTGGAGAATCGCCCGGCGGCTGGTCGCCAGAAATGATGTTGCCCTCCTTCTCAAGGGTCTTGATCGGCTCCGGGTGGTGAGCATCGGCCTCGACGACAAGGAGGATCCGCAGCAGATCTTCGAGAGCCTGAATGCGACCGGGCGTCCGCTCACGGAGAGCGAGAAGGTCAAGAACTGGCTGCTCATGGGATTGCCAGATGCCGAACAGCAGGACCTCCACGACAATCACTGGCTTCGGATCGAGCAGTCTCTCGGCGCCAGACATACGACCGAGCCCACCGACACGTTCCTGCGCGACGTGCTTCGCTGGAGAACGGGGCGGATCCACGGGATGGACCGCGCCTATGAAGGGTTTCGCAGGTGGGCGGTGCAAACCGGACAAGACGGGGATCGGGCGGCGCTGTGCCGCGATCTCGCGCGACTTGCCGGCCTTTACGGCATGCTTACCGGCACGGAGGCGCCCCATGGGAATTCGAAGGTCGAGCGCGAACTTCGGCATCTGCGCGAGTTGGGGGTCGACGTTCATCGGCCGTTTTCGCTGCGGCTGTTGAACGACGCGGACCAGCACGACTGCGGGGGATACGGGGACGGGGCGCTGGCGAAGACACTCGCGGGGATCAGCACGTGGACGACCCGCATGTGCCTCGCGGACCGGCCGACGTCGGGGATGAACCGGGCGATCGCGGAACTCGCCCACGAAGCGGGGCCGGACGAGGGCGAGGACTTTGCGGAGTACTGGCTCGGACGGATCCGCCGGCGGCGCAACACCCGCGTCGGAGTGCCAGGAGACGACGACGTCCGGGAGGGAATTCGCACGCGAAAGGCGTATGGAGGAAGCGCCACGCGGTCCGCGTTCGCCGTGCTGTGCGAGTTGATGGAAGCCGAAAACCGCGAAGAGGCGCCGGCCCGGGCCCGCCTGACGGTCGAACACGTCATGCCGCAGAAACTCACCGACGAATGGAAGCGCGACCTCGGAGACGGGGCCGAGGAAATGCACGGCCGCTATCGAGACCGGCTCGCGAACCTGAGCCTGAGCGGGGATGGCACCAACGCGGGGATGGGCGCCAACGGTTTCGCCGCGAAGCGGGAGGTCTACCGCAAGAGCTCGATCGGCATGACGAGAAGCCTTGTGGCCGAGAACGCGTGGGATGAGGCAGCGCTGGAACGGCGGGTCGAAGAACTTGCCCGCCGGGCGGTGCACCGTTGGCCGTGGCCGGAGCAGGCGTCGGCCGCGCATGACCATCTCGCCCGATCTTCGAGAATCAGCTGGCGGATCGGAGACGGGCCTTGGCACGCCGAGGATACGGCAAGCCAGATGGTCCTGAACGTCACGGCGGCGCTACTGAGCCGCGATCCTGCCAATGCCGAGAGACTTTCCGGATAGGCGGTCAGCTCGAATGTACACCCGGCCAGCCGGTATCGCGGGATCTTGGGATCACCCACAAGAGCGCCTGGTTCCTGGCGCATCGCATCCGCGAGGCGTGGGGCTCCGACGACGAGATGCTCGACGGGACGATCGAGATCGACGAGACCTATGTCGGGGGCCGGTTCAAGAACATGCACGGTGACAAGCGCCACGAGGCGCGCCAGCGGGTGAACATGGGCAAGACGATCGTGGCCGGGGCACGGGAGCGCGACAGCGGCAGGGTGGCCGCGGAGATCGTGTCAAGCACTGATCGGAAGACGCTGATGGAATTCCTCAACCGATGGGTCGTCGCCGGCTCGACGGTCTACCACGACGAACTCGCGTCCTATAATTCGATGCCCTTCCGGCACAGCGGGGTGAACCACTCGGGAGGCCAGTACGTCGATGGCGCGACTCACACCAACGGCATCGAGAGCTTCTGGGCAATCCTCAAGCGGGCCTACATCGGGATCTACCACCACATGAGCCCGAAGCACCTCCAGCGCTACGTCAACGACCTCTGCGGCCGGACCCGCATTCGCGGTCTCGACACCATCGACCAGATGGCCTCGATCGTCAGAGGGATGGAGGGACAGCGGCTGACCTACGCCGATCTCGTCGGGACCGCAAGACGATGAACCCCATTCCGCACAGGAGATCCGTGCCATGAAGCGTCCTCTCGCCTTTCTTGCGATCATCCCTATGCTGATGGCTGGGGCCTGCACGAACAGCGACGATCCGGTCGCCGAGGCGACCGATGAAGGCCCGATCAAGTTCGAGAGAAACTCGGCGTTCTCCGGCCCGAGCCTGCAGGTTTTCCTGAACCTGCCAGACGGCACTCCGGTCTCGGTCAACATCAAGGACGACGCCGTGTCGACGCGGCCCGGACGCACCGTGATCCCCGGCCATCAGGCGCGCGACTGGACGTTCGTCAAGGACGCGGAGATCGGAACCTCGGTGGTCCACGCCCTGGTGAGCTGGGATCCCGAAGACCCTGCCGACTATCTGATGGCCGGATGGTGGGCGCAGTTCCCCGATCAGCACCTGCCGGGACTGTCCTTCGCCGGCTCGCAGCAATTCGCCCTCGTAGACGGGCCAGAGATGGATCCTGCGGCGCCACCCGAACTGCCGCTCGCCGGGCAGGCGACCTATGTCGGACAGGCTGGCGGGCTCTACTCCTATGCGATGGGCAGCGACTGGGGCGAGGCCGAGGGCAGCAACATCGTCGAGGAATGGGAAGGGCACATCGCGCTGACCGCGGATTTCGCCGCGAAGACCATCGCCGGCTGCGTCGGATGCGAGGGAGATCTGGTCACCAGGCGGGCACATTTCGGGATCTTCCTCGGAAACGAAGTGCGCGATGCACAAGCGATCGCCGCCGGCTACGAACTGCACCTGGGCGAGGCGCCGATCCGCCCGGATGGCACGATATCGCATCCCGTCGTGACGATCCGTCACCCGGAGAGAGACGTTGCAACGTCGGATGGGAATTGGGGCGGAGCGCTGTCGAGCATTCCCGACAGGGACGGCAATCCGCGTCTCGCCGCAGGGTTCGTCCGCGGGGCTTTCCAGGAAGGTGATGGCAGCGCGGGCCTGCTCAGCGGCGTCTTCGTCGCGCCGAGTGAGCGGTTTGGGGACACGAAGCGGTGAGAGGCCGCACGCTGTAGCTCATCGGGAAATTCTCTGGTAGAACGGAAAACGGCGGCGGGACTCCCATCCCTAACCGCCGTCTTTTCAACCCCGGCCCCGGCCCCGACCGCGCGAACCGTTGCTGCATCCCTTCTACCGGACAACACGGCGGCGCGCAAGGCGGGGCTCCGAACACAGGCGGGGCTCCGAACACGGAGGCTTGGCGGATGACTCAACTCGCGTTGGGAATGGTGGTGCCCGAGGATGGCACCGCCCTGACCATCCATGACGAGGACGATAGGCTGGTAGGAGCCGTTTGGGACGATCTCCTGTCCGGTGTGACGGAGCGGGAGCGGCAGGCGTTTTTCATGCAATCGGACGAAGTGCGGGGGCTGTTGCTCGACATGCTCCAGCAGGGCGAGAAATGGCCGCCACCGCGGCGCTGGGCGATCTTGTTCGGGCCGGAACGGGGGTGATGGCTGCGCAGCCTCGTCGGCCGACAATGGTTATCGTCGTCGAGGGGCTTCTGCGGCCGGTTATCCGCGATCAGGGGCTTCGGCGAATCGCCGCAATCCTGATCTTCGCATTCTGGAAGGTGCTGCTCACCGTCGCTCTGCTCATCGTCACCGCAATGGCGCTCGGCGGCCTGTGGCTGGTGCTACGCCCGTTGCCATAGGCGGAAGGGGGAGGCCATGTCTTTTCTTGAACGATTTATGGGGTCGCTGCTCATAGGAGCACTTCTGGCGATTACGACTATAGGCATCTGTGAAGCCGCGATCGCCATTGCTGAGGATACAGCACGGCAATATGGCAGAGCTCAGATGTTCCGACTTTGGGGTGGCAGCGCCATCCTCGCATCGCTCGCCGGCATGGTCGGCACCATCGCTTCGCTGCGATACATTGGACGTGCCGATTAGAGGACGACTCGCTAAGGCGCTCGCTGGCCTCCAAACCATTTCCCTATCTCTTCCTCGTAGAATTTCTTGTACAAGAACTTGTAGGCGGCTTCGTATTCCCATCCGACAACACATCGTCGCCAGTAGGAGTGATCCTTTGAGGAACAGTGTTTGTATTTTTCCTTGCCTTCATGCGTGCCTATGATGGCCTTCACCGCCCGATCGTAGGCCCGCTTGCCTGCTTCCGTCTGGGCTTTGATCTCTGCGATTGCACGCTCGGCAAGAGCGATGTCGCCTTTCTCGTCAGAGTTCGCTTCACCCGCGCCTGCGGCCACCAACCCGGCCAACATTGACGCCATGAGAAACTTTCGCATCGCGACCTCTCGTTCACGTTCTTCACGAAAATGCAGGACACCGCCCAGGCCGAGGACGGGGGCAGGGCGGCGGGCGCCTTCACGCCCGCCGCAGGGTCTGCTACATCCAAGGACGCAGCGGGGTAGGCCGGACGGGAGCCGGCCGGATAGGCACGTTCATGCTGATCGCCTTTCTGCTGTGCGCAGAAGGCTTGCCGGGCTTTCGGAGGGTCGATAGGATCGCAGCCCTCCGCGCGACCTGACCGGACAAGTCTTCCGCGCGGTGACCGAGCGTCGGGGGAGGTCACGCTCCCCCCGCTCACCCCTCGAAACTACATCTCGTCTCTCGGGCCGTCAATCGACGCAACCCCTAGCGGTGGAACGATCCGGCCAAGGCTTGGGCACTACGGACGTGCCGATTCGAGGATCGCACGCTAAGCTCAGGCAGGCCACCAACTCAGAGGAAGCTGTCATGGCGAAAGTCGCCCCGTTCCACGCCGTCGACTCGGATGTCTATCGCGACAACGACAGATGCACGGAAGGCAACAATATCTAGCGGCAAAACCGCAGAAACGGAACCGGCGGAAAACGGAAGTGCGACCACTGCAAGAGACTCAGCTAGCCGGCTCCCGAAAGGTCATCTCCCAGAAGGGACCGTCCGGCCCGGTCAGCGGATGAACCGACCACGCTCGCCGTAGCGCCAAGACGGGCAGCGGGCCGTTCTGCATCGCTATCGCCAGCGCTTTCCAGCCTTCCGACTCATCGCCATGAAAGCGAATGGTCGGCTCCGGAAATGCGTGGCCCTCCCCACCCTGGCACGACTCAAACGTCTCGATCCCGTGCTTCCGCATGACCGAGACATACGGCTCAATGCCTTCGTCCAGTCCCTTGATCGCCCGAATCGACATGCGGAAATCTCGTCTGCGCTAATCCTTGGGCACTATTTGGGCACTACGCTACATAGTTTCCCTTCGCGCCGTGGCAAAACAGGCCGAGACCCTGCTGAAGCAGATCGAAACCGATCACGACGACTACCTCGCCGAAGTCCGCGATGTCACCCGCTCATTTAATGACGAGATTCGATCCGCGAGCAGCCAAAGCCTCGACGCGTTGAAACGGAGTTTCGAAGCGGCCGCGAAGCAGTCCCTTTCATTGACGCAGAACATGTCTGTTGTCCATGAGCGGATCAGCGAGGTTCTGGACCGCCTCGAAGCCGGCCTCGAAGACGCCAGCGATGCGAGCGCTGCGTTCGGCAGCAGCGCGCAACAATCCGCAAAGTCGGCCGCGGCGCTTGGGTCGGAGATCGATGGGCTTCGTACCACCCTCGCGGGGGTTCACACCGGTGCAGAATCGATGACGGGTGTGCTCGATGCAATGGGCGAACTTCACGGCCGCATTAGCGCGGGTCGCGACACGGAACAGACGGCCGAGGCGGTACGACAAATCGGGGAGTCACTCCGGACCATCAATGTCGAAGCGGAAGCCGCTACAAGACAGGCTGCCAAGGCAGCCGAGGCGTTCGGCGCTCTCACGCAAAGCGCCGAGGAAGAGACACGGCACGCGGCGGAAGCGCTCCGTATCCTGGCCGATGAGGCCGAAACGCGGACGGAAATCCTTCGCCAAAGTCAGGGTTCTGGTTTCAGATTCTGGAACAGGAGTCGATGAACGACTACCGGCGAGGTACGGTTCTCGGCCTGACCGTCGCCGAAACGTTCATTCTCCTCACCTTCCTTCTGCTCATTGCTCTGCTCGGGCTTGTCCGCCAGGACGAGCCAACCCCGGAACCCGACACACCGGGCGCGCCGGGGATATGGGTTCGTCCGGACGAAATTGCCGCCCTAAGAGACGAGGTTACCAAGGCACAAATAAATCAGGAGAAAGCCGAACGGGATCGCGACGACGCCGAACGCGGACGCGATGAGGCTCAGGAAGAGGCCACCGAGGCGCAAATAGCTCGGAAGAAGGCCGAACGGGACCGTGCTGCCGTGGAACACGAACGCGATGAGGTACAAAAGGAGGCCGTTGAGGCACAAATGGCTCAGGAGAAAGCCGAACGGGACCGTGCTGCCATGGAACGCGAACGCGACCGGGCGCGACGTACTATGGCTAAAGGCAAGAACCCTCCGTGCTGGTACCAAATCGTGAGCACCGGAGAGGGGAAGAATCGTGAGAAACCCTACTACCTGTTCAACGTGGCGATATTCGAAGACAGCATTGAACTGGCTCCGAGAACCGCACCACCGGGAGGAGCTCTCGATGACGGCGGTGGTCCAAATGCTAACGAATGGAAGCGACTGCGAATTGAAGAGCTGCCCTACGGAAGGACGCTGAGCGACAACGAGTTCGCGGACGCGGTAACGGACCTGATCACCCAAGGGAGGAATCGGCAAGTCCGCACTTACGCGTGCGTGTTCAGTGTGATGGTCTGGGACAAGACGCCCGACCACGCCAAGAAGAGATGGAAAGACGCGCACGACCGAATTATCGAGGGATTTTTCAGTGCGTACACGGTGCAAGACCTTGAGTGGACGGGTGTTAAATCACCGTGATAATTCTCTCCCCCTGATGTGGCCCAGAACGATGACGAATACTCCGCGACATGTCGCGTTTGCGAAGCCGTATTGCAGACTGAGGTGGCGCCGGAAAATCGGACAGGTCGTTAAGGTGTATTCCGCCGTCTGACGGAGGAAATGGGATGGACGCCTCCCACCCCCTGATGCTCGAGGTGAGGAGGGCTGAAGTGGACCCTCGCGGGCCGACGGCATCAAAGTGCCAAAGGGTGAAGAGCAAGCTCTTCGCGGGCAAACCGGAGGGTCCGAGATGAAGACTAGCAGAACCGTCGTCGGGGTGGATACGGCGAAGCGTGTGTTCCAGCTGCACTGGGTGGACATGGAGACCGGCGAGATCGTGGATCTGAAGCTGACACGGGCGAAGTTCCTCGAGCACTTCGCCAACCGCGCGCCGAGCGTGGTCGCGATGGAAGCCTGCGGCGGCTCGCAGCACTGGGCGCGCCGGCTTCGGGAGCTCGGCCACGACCCCTGGCTGTTGCCGGCCAAGGCGGTTCGGCCCTTCGTGGCCGGTAACAAGAACGACGCGCACGACGCGCGGGTGACCCCGCCGTCGGGGTTCGGGGAGAGACCCATGCGAGATCGACACGGGGCGCATCGCAAGCGCGGGAACGGATCTGATCAGCTCGATCTGTTCGCTCAGGCGGAAAGCAGCGTTCCGGAGGTCACACCCTGGGCCGCATAGAGCGGTTCAGTCGCCGCCGATTTCGAACTCGGGCAGCGGGGCCGCGGGGGGATGCGGGGGTTTCCAGCCCGCCGCGGCAGCGAATTCGCGCCAGGGATACCCGGCGAGTTTGCCGTCGATGAGAAGCTTGATTTCGCCCTCCGAAAACCACCACGTGCCTGTCCCGCCGGGCGATGAAGCATGTCCGTCAGCGGCAAATACGAAGGTGCCGGCGCTTGCAGCGGGGTGATCGAGTTTTACGGGTTGTGAAGAGACAGCAAGGTCGGCGACGATCTGGAAGGCTGGGTGGAGCCGTGGAGTCGGCCGGACCGGAATAGGATACCTGGTTCTGATCGCGTAATCCGGAGTGCCGCCGTTCCAGCGAATGACGTTGACGTCGCGGTGGGGCAATGCGGAAACACTGCCTACGTCGACGACATCGTCGTGGCGGTCGATCAGCCAGATCTCCTTGCCTTGGGGCGTATTGACGTTAACCAGACGTCGACCTCGCGGTGTCACGCCAATCACGCCGTGGAGTCGCCGGTCTATCTGGAATGCCTGCTCCGGTGTAAGCGTCGGCCGGCTGGCCGTGGTTCCGAGGCCTGTGGCGCCGATATACCCATATTCGTGTCCAGGGTGATTGAGAACCGGGGTAGCGGATTGGAGCAGCTTGTCCCAGGCCGTGTGCGTCTGCGATCTGTCGATCGGCAAGTCAGGCAGATCGCGCAGGTTGGGGCAATTTTCGTGAATGACGGCAGGAACGGTGTTCTGGATCCAGCCGTCATGAACGATCCGCCAGTCTCGCGTGCGTTTGAAATATTGTTCGGCGTGGAAGCGACCGCTGTGCGGGGTGTAGATCACGATCATGGCGACTGTTCGTGTGGTCGGATGAAGGGCGATTTGCAGCGACGTCCTGTTGTTGCGAGTACCGATTCCCCATTCCCAATCGGGATGGGAGGTTCGATAGCTCCGGCCGTCGGTGCGCATCGAGCAGTTGCGGAAGTGGCCGTCGGAGCCGAAGTACATGGCGGCGGGGGCGCCATTGCGCTTGTAGATCCAGACGCGGCCGCCGAGAAGATCTTTCAGGACCTCCGAGGAATGGGACGAGAGGTTGATGAGGTCGTTTGCGAGATTCGGGATGCTGGTCGCAGAGGCGCTGAAGGACAGCGCGATGGCGAGGAAGATCAGGGAAAGGAATCCGATCATTGGCTCTCTCCTTTGTGGGGCTTGAACCGGTTCCCGTGGCGAGGACAAGACGGCAGGCAGGGTGCTGCTGTCGCCGGAGGGTCTCGGCCAGTCGATTCACTCGGGCGTCAGCAGTCAGCTTCTCTCGCCTTTGGGTAACGATCGCCGGGATCGGGGACGAGCGTCTGTCTTGCTGCGTTGGCGAGGCCGGTCGGGGGTGTGAAGTTTGCGAATTCGTCGCTGGTTGCCGGAAGGCGTCGTTTTGGACCGCTGAAAGCGTCTGAAGGGGCGTGGGAGCATTCGGGTGTCGCGGAGCTTCGCGGTCGCGCGTCCTGGGGCGTGCGGGCGGTTCTGGCGGTTGGTTCGGAGGACTTCCCGAGGAGCTACATCGATATCCCGCCGCCCGGGCGTTGCCTGGTGGCGTCGTCGCCGGCGGCGATCTTTTCTGTCCGGGATTCCGAGTGGTCTTGTCCCTGGAGCATTTGGCCGACGGGGAGCACGCGGAAGCCGCGCTTGTGGGCCATCGCGGAGAGCGCGGTGGGCTTGTCCGGCGTGCTGAAGTCCACGACGCCGACGGGATTGGCATCCAGGATGGCCTTGTCCCTGCGGACGATCGCCGTGCTCTGGTTCTGGCCGCGGCGGTCCGGCTGATAGGTGATCTGCGGGCGATCGCGTTCGACGGCCCATTCGCCGACGATCTGCTGAATGCCCGGTGCGTTTCCGTGCAGCAGGATGGCGTCCGGGTACTTGTTGAGGATCTTGTCCATGGTGGCGAAGACGACGTCGCGCGACGGGCCTTCCCTGCCGCCGGTGATGGCGATCCGCGTGCCCTTGAGGTTGTGCGCGAGGTGATGCCGTTCCCGCTGGGCCTCGACGGCCAGTGTGGCGTCGGCCGCCGCGGCGGTGGTGGTGGGATCGAGGTTCGGCGAATAGGAGGCCGGCGGCCGCCACTGCTCGCCCGTGTCTTCCTTGAAGGTGTTGGCGATGGCGGCGCGCACGTGTTCGAGGCGTTCGACGGTCTCGGAGACCTGGTGCGATACCTCGGCGGCTTCCGCGAGTTGCATGTCCGAGACTTCGTTCAGGCCCTCGGTGCCGGCGTGGTATTGCACGTTGTCGCGGTGGCGCTGCGCCTGGTCGTGAAGGCCGCCTGCCCTGGTGAGCTCGGTGTTGAAGGCGTTGACGACGGCGGACATGAGGCTCTTGCGCTGGTCGGCGGTGGCTTCGTCGGGAGGCAGGGCGGCGTCGACGATCGTGCGGAAGGCGGTTGCGATGTCCTGGCTGTCGGCGTTGGCGTAGCCCGGAGGCGGCTGGAGGTAGGCCTCGGCTTGCTTGTCGGCCCGGATGGTGGGATCGACGGTGGCGATCCCGAAATCGGGTGTGGGCACGACGATGGTTTGGCGGGAAGCCTGTTGTTGCGCGACCGGCCCGGTCACGACCAGGGGGTTGAGGCCGCGCCTGATGGCCTCCTGGTGGAGGAAGGTGGGTTTCGAGTCCGGGGCGACGAAGGCGATGACTCCGCGAGGGTTCATCTTGAGAATCTGTTCGTCCCGGCGCGGTATCGCTGCCTTGCCGTGGACCTGGTAGTCGGGTTGGAAGGGGACGTGCTGGACACCGCGGTTCGCGGCCCAGCTGGCGGCGATCTGCTGGACGCCCCTGGCGCCGCCGTGGAGCAGGATCATGTCGGGGTACTTGGCCCGCACGGCGTCGAGGGTCCTGTAGATCGTGTTGTAATCGGGGCCGTCCTTGTAGCCGGTGACGGCGACGAGGGTCCCTTCCGGAACCTCCTTGCGATCGGCCAGGGCCTGGCGGGCGCGGATGAAGTCCTTGGAGTCGACGCGCGTGGCCTGCGAGGTTGTCTGGCTGACATGCGAGCCGGTGCGGGGCTGCCAGACCTTCTTGGTGTTCTCGTAATAGATGTTGGCCGCGAAGTCGCGATAGAGCTCGAAGACGTCGCGTTTGCCGGCGACGGCGATGTAGCGTTCGGTGAGCTGCTCGAGCTCGTAGGAAGCCGTGTCGGCGCCCTTCTCCTTGACGGTGTCGGCGTATTCGCGTTTCGCGGTCTCGATCTGCTCGGCGATGGTGTCGAGCTGCTTCTGAAGGCGCGTGGTCTGCGAGTGGGGTACGTTGACCAGGCCCCATTCGAGGGCTTCGCGCTCGTCGGCCATCTTGTAGCCGTCGGGGGTGATGGTTTCGGTGATGAGCGCGAAGGCCTCGGCGATGTTCTGGAAGGGTCTGGGCGCGATTTCGGAGGCGGCGTGGTTCTCGTCGAGGAGATCTTCCGGGGACACGATCCAGAGGTCGCGGGGATCGGGTTCGCCGGGCCCGGGCGTGACGCCGAAGACGGCGGCCTGTTCGGCGAAGGCGGCCGTGATGCTGATGTCGTCGGATTCGTTGGCCTCGGGCGAAGACGCGAGCTGCTGCAGGGCCACGTCCGGATCGGCGGCGATGCGCTCCAGGTTCTCCAGCAGCGGCTCGTTTACGAATCCGTTCGGACGCATGAGGTTGTGCATTCCCGCCAGGCGGTCGAGGCCGTCGAGGATTCGCGGGTGAGTCGGTGCGAGTTCGAAGAGGCGGCGGATAACTAGCCCCAGGCGTTCTTCGAGGATGTCGCGTTCTCCCGGTTCGGGAAGAAGGTCGCGAAATCTCTCGGATATCCCGGTTATGCGCGGCTTCAGCGTGGAGTCGATCGGCGGAGAGGATGTCGCGCGGAGTCTGGCCCGATATTCGGCTTCGTCGCGTTCGGGATCGCCGGAACCGACCCTGAGGCGGGTGACGCCGTTTTCGTCGATATAGACGGGGTAGCCCGCTTGGTTGTCCGACATCGGGATGGACTCCTCGTTGGAGGGGGATTGCGCGATAGCGGGTTCGGTGGCCTGGGCGGTGTCCGTCGCTCCGCTGTCGAGCAAGTTGGAGCGGGCTTGCTGGATCTCGTGGAGTTGGCTGCGGGCGGCTTGAAGATCGGCGGTTGCGAGGTTGATGACGGGGATCCCGTGAGCCTTGGCGATGCGGATCCCCATGCCGGTGCCGCCAACGGTTTGCCCGTCTTCGGTCCAGCAGATCGCGGCATCGACAGGGGTCGCGCCGTCGGGGCCGAGAAGGATGGATACGTTGCGGGCGTGGAGCCGCCTGGCCGCGTCCGAGCAGCGGTTCCAGGCGGGGTGAAGCGCGGCGGCGACCGCCATGCTCCTGGAGGTCTGTTCCGGCGTTGGGACGTGACAGTCCGGTCCGGAGAGGCGGTTGAAGGCGTTCCAGGGGAGGAACTGGGTTCTCCTCGCCGGTGGGGCGGCGGAAGCGAAGGCGCTATCCGCGCCGGCGGCGCCGCCGGTGTTGAGATGCCAGCCGCGTTCCGAGAACCAGGTCGCGAGCTCGGCCATGTCCGCGAGGACATTTGGCGGGGTGGCGCGCGCGCCGATGCCGGCATAGACCGGTCCGGTCGCTTGCCGGTCGGCGTGGGTATGTTGGGTTAGCTCGGCGACGAGCGCGCCTACGCGAATGCGGTGAGCCCAAGCGGAGGATTGCGCGAGGGGATCGTTCTCCCGGATGTGGTGGCGTAGCTCCATCCAGAGGCGTCCGAGCACGTTCTCGCCCTCGTAGACGTCGCCGGCGGGCATCGCGCCCCAGAAGGCGTCGCGGCGGGAGATCTCGACGATCGGCCGCTGGCCGGTGCGGTCCAGGGCACCGTCGATGAGCTCGGGATTGGCTTCGCGTTTCATGCGGATGACCCAGCGCATGACGTCGACGCGCTGGTCGTTCCATCCGGCGTCCGGACCGGGGTCGCGGTTGCGGCCGATCCGCGCGGCGTCGCCAGGGCGAGCCGCGTCGGCGATCTGCTGCTGGATGTCGGGCCGGGTTCCGTACTTGGCCGCCTGGTAGAGGTGCTCGGAGGTGGCGAGGCTGAGCGGGCCGGCCTCGATCGGGCGGTCGAGGTGACGGAAATTGCTGAACTCGCCCCACTCGTCGCGGGTGCGGAGGAAGGCGCAGCTCGTGGATTTCAGGTAGGTCGGCATGGCCGGTCAGGGGCGCCCGTTCCCTCGCCGGTCAATAGGAATGCGAGATCCGGGCCCGAGTCGCCATGTTCCGGTCTTCAGCCGAGGGGACACCCTGACCGATCTCCTGCCGGCTTTCGACTCCGGTGCTTTGCGTGGGGCTGGCGGTGACCGCGCTGTGGGCCTGGGCGACGGGAAATCCGCGTTCGCGCGCGGCGCGCGCGACGTCCGGGTTCCGATCCGGCGGGCTGAGGTCGTAGACCCTGACGGGGTCCTTGTGGAACATCGCTCCGAGCCGCGCGCTTTCGGCCTGCTCGGTCGGGTCCTTGCCGGGGGCCAGGACGATCTGGGGCACGTAGTTGTGCTCTGCCCATTTTCCGATCATTCGTTCGGCGCCGGGGTGGTTGGCGTGCACGAGTACGAGGTCGGGGACGGCGCCCTTCAGGCGGGTGAGCACGCCGGCGAGGGCTTCCGGATCGGCGGCAACACCGGGTCCGGTCATGACGACGCGCGAGCCGGGCTGGTCGATGATGTTGCCGGTGGGCGCGCGGATGGCAGACCGCTCGATCAGTTCCCGGGCGTGTACGACGGGGCGGTTGCGCTCGCGGGCGAGTTCCGTGAGTGGCGAGACAACGCCACGTTCGCTGAGATCGTAGATCCGCGAGGGGTCGGCGACGTCGATCATCGCGTCGAGGCGTGCGGCGCGCATCTTGGGCGTTTCGCTGTCCGGATGCGGGGCGTAGACGATTTGTGGGATGCCGCGGTTGCGCGCCCAGTCATGCGTTATCGATTCGGCGCCGGGAGCGTGGCTGTGGATCAGGACGAGATCGGGTATGGCGTTCTCGAGGCCATTGAGAAAGTGCGTCATGTCCCCGTGGTCTGGCGCTTCCCCGGGGGCGGTGATCAGGACCCGGGTACCTTGAGAGATCCTTTGGTCCTCGGGGATGAGTATGGGCTCGACGGCGGGTGGTTGGTGGCTTGGGGGAGCGGCTTGCAGATCCCCGAGACCCCGGAGGGAGCGCCGGTAATCGGTTTCCGATAGAGCGCGGTCTTCCTGCGCGGTAGCCGGTGCGATCGTGGGGGTCTGCGGGTCCGGATCGCGAGAAGATGCTGTCGGGCGCAGAAGGGAGGTGACTCGGGAGAAGTCGAAAACCGACCGTCGGCCCGGCTGTGCCGACCGGTCCGTGGCGTGAGGTGCCTGCTGGGTCATGGCGCTCTCCGCTCCGGGCCTGTGCCCGGGCGCCGGCGCGGATGCTGAGTGGTCCGCTGGGCGCTAAGCGTTGGAGCGACCGGCGGAGTGTAGCAGCGGGCGGGCGGGGGTCAAGAGCGGGGGAGTTAAGCTGTCGCCAACATGGGATATGTCCGGTCCATGTACCAGATGATCTGTCCGGTTTTAGAAAGCTTCCAGGCCATGGAGGGTTTGGATGCGTCGGACGGAGCAGGCACAAAGGCTGAATTTGTTGCTTCCAGCCTCCGGCGCCGCCGTATTTGGGCACCGGCGGATCGTGTCGGCCACCAGCTCGAAAGGAGTCGCAGCACGGTCGAGCCGCGCCCATGTCAGCCCAGCGTGTCGACTAGCTCCGCTTCGACAATTCTCCTGTCCCGTGTCAGAAGTGTCGCGCCCAGCACGCGGGCGGTCGCCACCAGAATGCGATCGGCCGGGTCGCGATGAAAGGAATCCGGCAACGACGCCAACTCGGCTGCCACCGCCGGAGAGATGCCATGGCGCCGCACCAGCGGCGCGGCGACGGCCTTGTCCAGCCACTCCCGCAGGGGGATCGTCAGGCGGATCCGTCCCAGGCTGTACAGCGTGGCCACTTCCCAGAGCGAGATATCGGAAACCTCAAGCGGCGAGTCCGCGCCGGCGGCCGCAATGACGTCCTGCTGCTCCGGGGACAGCCGACCCCGGTCCCCGTGCCACCAGAGCAGGATGTGCGTGTCGAGCAACGCCTTCATCGCTTCAGGCTGTCCCAATGATCCTCCGGGAGCACCGGCCCCACGACGTCGCCGACGATGGTGACCGTTCCCTCCAATTCGGCCTGGGGATAGCTTCCCTCGCCAGTGACCGGCGACAACTCGGCGACCGGCCGGCCACGCTTCAGGATCACCAGCCGTTCGCCGGTCTCGTGCACGCGGTCCAGGATGGCAAGGCACCGCGCCTTGAAATCCGATGCGTTGATCGTATTCATATGACCAGCATTCCTGACCGGTCACATCGTGTCAAGGCCGGCGCGCCTTTGCCGATGCCCTTGCAATGCACGGCGCCCCGCCCTCCGCGCACCGGCGCAGCGAACCCGACAGCGATCTTCCTCGCCAGCTCCCCCGCTTCCGGTGGCCAACCCAGCTTCACCGCCTTCCCGAGCGCCTTCGCCGCCTTGAACGACGGTGATTTCGAGGCCGGTATCGGGACGCTCTCGCCGGTCCGCGGATTCCTGCCCATCCGCGTGGCCCGGTTCCGCGTCCTGAAGGCGCCGAAGCCCACGATCCGCACGTCCTCTTCCTTCGCGAGACCCTCGGCGATCGCCTCGAAAACAAGGTCGACCGCTCTTTCCGCCGTGAACCTGTCAAGGCCCGCCCGCGCTGCCACGCGGGCGACGATCTTCGACTTGTTCATGTGCCGGTTCCCTCCCATCCCGCGCCGTGCCACCTTCGCACGTCCCCCGCCCGGTTCTATGATCCGGTCGTGCACACCCTCTGCCGCGATTGCGGCCTCCGGCCGCCCCCCGATGCCGGGGCCTGCCCGGCCTGCGGCTCGGTGCGCTCGCTTCGCCACGCCGAGCTTCACGACCTCGCGATCGCTCATCTCGACTGCGATGCATTCTACGCGACGATAGAGAAGCGCGACCGCCCGGAGCTCCGCGACGCGCCGGTCATCGTCGGCGGCCGCCACAGGGGGATGGTCGCGGCGTGCTGCTACATGGCCCGCACCTATGGGGTGCGCTCCGCCATGCCCATGACCAGAGCGCTCAGGGCCTGCCCCGACGCAGTCGTCATCAAGCCCGACATGAAGAAATACGCCGCCGTCGGCCGCGAGGTGCGGACGATGATGCTGGCGCTCACGCCCCTGGTGGAGCCGCTGTCCATCGACGAGGCGTTCATGGACCTCTCGGGCACCCGGTCCCTGCATCGCGCGAGCCCGGCCGAGACCCTCGCCCGGCTGGCCCTGGAGATCGAACGGACACTGCCCATCACCGTCTCCATCGGACGCAGCTATAACAAGTTCCTGGCCAAGATCGCCTCCGACCTGGACAAGCCGCGCGGTTTCGCGGTCATCGGCCGCGCCGAGGCCCGTTCCTTCCTCGCCGGCAAGCCGGTGGGGCTGCTGTGGGGCGTGGGGGAAGCCCTGCAAAAGCGCCTCGCGCGCGACGGCATCACGCTGATCGGCGAGCTTGCCCGCCTCGACGAGGCCACTCTCGTCGGCCGCTGCGGCAAGATCGGAAGCAGGCTCCACCAGTGCGCCCGGGGCGAGGACGACCGGCCCGTCGATCCCGACCGCGAAGCCAAGAGCATGTCCTCGGAGATCACCGTCGAAGAGGACCTGTCCGATCCCGACCGGCTGCGTCCCATCCTGTGGCAGCTCGCCGAGACCGTTTCACGGCGCATGAAGAAGGCCGGCATCGCCGGCGGCGGCGTCACGCTCAAGCTGAAGACCGCCGACTTCCGCATACTCACCCGCGCCCGCCGGCTGAACACCACGACGCTATCGGCCGAGGAGATGTTCCGGGCAGCGGAGCCGCTGCTCTCGCGCGAGGCCGACGGCCGCGCCTTCCGCCTCATCGGTATCGGCGCCCACGACCTCATGGAGGCCGAGAGGGTGGTGCAAAGCGATCTCTTCGGAGGGGGCGCGGGTTCGGAACCAGGCTCGTCCGGCACGGTCCCTCCAAGGACGAGTGAGCCGCGGAGCTCGTCGAGCGCGACTCTTCTTCCTGAACGCCCAACGCCGCTCGGTTCATCTCCGCGCGGGCGGGGAACGCCGGGCGTAGCGCCGTATGCCCTGTAGCAACGTAGGTTCATCCCCGCGCGGGCGGAGAACGCCGCCGGGGCGACATGATCACCTGTCGCACGCCCGGTTCATCCCCGCGCGGGCGGGGAACGCCACCCGGGTCCGATCGTCCAGAAGGCCGAAGCCGGTTCATCCCCGCGCGGGCGGGGAACGCTCGCGCCACCCGACGAACGCCTGGCTGTCCACCGGTTCATCCCCGCGCGGGCGGGGAACGCCTCGTCGAGCACCACGATATCGCCAGGCCGGCCGGTTCATCCCCGCGCGGGCGGGGAACGCGCGGGGAAGTGCGTGGCGGGGTGGTGCGCGATCGGTTCATCCCCGCGCGGGCGGGGAACGCCGCTCGTCGAGCCTGGGCGACTATATGGTCGACGGTTCATCCCCGCGCGGGCGGGGAACGCGATCGCCTCCGCGCCGCCCCACAAGCGCTGTCCGGTTCATCCCCGCGCGGGCGGGGAACGCAGTCTAGGGTCTAGGCAAGCGGCTAGAGAGGCCGGTTCATCCCCGGGCGGGCGGGGAACGCTAGCGGTGGCCGCGCTGGCCGATCACGACTGTCGGTTCATCCCCGCGCGGGCGGGGAACGCCGGTCTGGTCCAGGCTGATCGAAATGACCGGCCGGTTCATCCCCGCGCGGGCGGGGAACGCGGCGGAAACAGCATGACGGCGGTCTGCTTCTACGGTTCATCCCCGCGCGGGCGGGGAACGCTCCATCGACATGCGCGCCAGCATCGCCAGCTCCGGTTCATCCCCGCGCGGGCGGGGAACGCGAAATAGTCACCGACCCGTGCGCCCCAGTTGTCGGTTCATCCCCGCGCGGGCGGGGAACGCCCGCACCTCCACCGCCACGCGCCGGAAGGCGTCGGTTCATCCCCGCGCGGGCGGGGAACGCCACGCCATCAGCCGCCATCCAGCCGTCGCCGTCGGTTCATCCCCGCGCGGGCGGGGAACGCATCCAGTATCGAACCAGCGACACGGGCTTCGACGGTTCATCCCCGCGCGGGCGGGGAACGCCGCCCCACATCGAAATCCGTCTTGTCTCAAACGGTTCATCCCCGCGCGGGCGGGGAACGCGTGATCGAAGCGTTCGATCCAGTCTTCCACGCCGGTTCATCCCCGCGCGGGCGGGGAACGCGGCTCGGATGTCCGATAGCGGCCCTTATCGGACGGTTCATCCCCGCGCGGGCGGGGAACGCCCGCCGCCGGCGGCCGTCGATGATCGGAGGAACGGTTCATCCCCGCGCGGGCGGGGAACGCGGTTTGCGCACTTCCGCGCAAGGAGGTTACAACGGTTCATCCCCGCGCGGGCGGGGAACGCTTTCTCGGTGTCCCGCGTGCTGCCGCCGTTGTCGGTTCATCCCCGCGCGGGCGGGGAACGCGTGACGAACCAGACGCGCTCGTGGCGGTCAGCCGGTTCATCCCCGCGCGGGCGGGGAACGCGCCTCCTCGACGACCTCGGAGCCGGTCCGCACCGGTTCATCCCCGCGCGGGCGGGGAACGCACCGTGGCGATGATGATGTCCTGGAGCTGGCTCGGTTCATCCCCGCGCGGGCGGGGAACGCTCGTCCACGGCGCGGCGCTCATGCCTCTCCCCCGGTTCATCCCCGCGCGGGCGGGGAACGCTAATACACGACCAGCAGGCCGTGCTCCTTGGCCGGTTCATCCCCGCGCGGGCGGGGAACGCAGCCCGTAATACACGCACAACAACCCGTGTTCCGGTTCATCCCCGCGCGGGCGGGGAACGCCCCGGCCAGCAGCCGGGCGGGGGGTGACGATCCGGTTCATCCCCGCGCGGGCGGGGAACGCTTTCGATCCAAACCCCAAGGCATAGCTACGATCGGTTCATCCCCGCGCGGGCGGGGAACGCATTCCGACACCGACTACGGACTTCCTCGCGAACGGTTCATCCCCGCGCGGGCGGGGAACGCCCGATGCCGGGCGTCTGCCCGAACATCCCCAGCGGTTCATCCCCGCGCGGGCGGGGAACGCCCCGGACCGCACGCCACTATCCACGCCGTACGCGGTTCATCCCCGCGCGGGCGGGGAACGCCGCGCCAGGCTCACGGGAGAGCAGACGCGCTCCGGTTCATCCCCGCGCGGGCGGGGAACGCCGCGCATTCGCCCATTTGAGGGCGCCTAGCGCCGGTTCATCCCCGCGCGGGCGGGGAACGCCGCAGCCGGCAGGAGGAAGCCGCCCAGGACTACGGTTCATCCCCGCGCGGGCGGGGAACGCGTGACGATCAGCACGTCGGCCTTGCCCGGCAGCGGTTCATCCCCGCGCGGGCGGGGAACGCTGCTCATGCTGCGCGGCCAGCTCGGCCTGAGCCGGTTCATCCCCGCGCGGGCGGGTATGGCGGCCGAGTAGGAGGGGTCGTTACCGAGCCCCTCCCCTCGCAGACCCGAGCGTGCGCGATTGACGCACTCGGTTCCTCACATGGCA
>Ga0209022_1000174_pt1 | contig 86474 bp, 68 predicted proteins | sample PinacodermPK_FD_187300 | JGI IMG/M metagenome (GOLD analysis project Ga0209022, IMG submission 187300) | Host-associated microbial community of the marine sponge Aplysina aerophoba from Gulf of Piran - sponge pinacoderm, lysed by proteinase... | ecosystem: Host-associated > Porifera > Sponge >... | reverse complement strand
CTTTGATCATTCATGGTCGTAAAGGGAAAAAGGGGGTAAGTCAACATAATTCTCATGAAAAGTGAGGTCAATATAGCTATTGCTTATTCCAAGCGATCTCTATTCCACAACAAAGTGATTAGAGCCAACTATAAATATGACTACGTTTAAAATCTTCTATTTTCTCAAAATTCTCAGATGAAACGGCAGGGTTCGGTAATATATCCATATATATAAATTTTTTAACATTGAAAATTTTTCGAGCAATATAAATTGATAATCCAATGAAAATGAATGTAATAGAAAGAAATATACCAAATATCATTTTAATAAGTTGAAAATCTTCATTCCATGAGTTGTTATAGAGAATTGAAAGAAATACCCCAACTAGGGATACAATAAAACCTGAATTATTTAATACTTGATACAATTTTTTCTCAATACCATTCATGCGCTCTTTTTCATTTTCAAGACTCCTCAAGTAATGATCTCTAATATCATTAAGTAGTTCAATTTTGCCATTACTTTTCATTCTTTCCTTTAGCTAAATTAAGTAGTCAATTATAGCATCAGATATTTTATGATTTGTATCCTTTTCAAGCCAAGCCCACTGACCATTGGGATTAACTTCTAAAAACACATAATTATTTTTTCTTTTAATGATATCTATCGCACCAAAATTTAGTCCTAACCTTTTAATTAATTCGAGGCATTTATTATTTAAATCGGTTGGTAATTGGTATGAATCGAATTTTAGTTTTTTTCTCCTCCAGTCAAGCACTGTTTTTTTATTGGACTGGGAATCTATTTTAGCTGAAAACACCTTATCATTCACTACATTCACTCTAAGTTCGTATTCTTTTTCAATTTCTTCTTGAAAAATAATTGGAAAAAGAGATTGACCCGAATGAGTTAAGTGCTCTTTATTTATAAGGTTTGTGAATATCAATTTTTGCTTACTACCTTGATGATATTTTCCTCCATAAAGAGGCTTTAAAATGATATGACCATCATACTTTTTGTAAAGTTCAATAATTCTACTCTTCTCAGTTGATATTACTGTTTCAGGAACTTGAAAACCTATTTTGTGAGCTAAACTAATCTGCCTTAATTTATTTTCTGCACGGTAAATAAAATCTGGATGGCTTAACCACTTATTAGACTTTAACCCTTGCCAGAATGAATTTAAGAATAACCTAAAATCTCTTTTGTAAAATTCTTCTTGATTTAAATCTGAAAATTTAGGCGTTGGCACGGCTGTTCTTCTGAACCAAACAGAAGAAAATTTCGAGATACCGTCAATTGACGTTATGCTTTCCTTTCCATAAGTAACTGAAAGATTATGTTTAATATCAATATCATCAGTATTAAACCTAAGATATTCAACACCCCTACTATTTAAGATATTTACTACATAATCCGTTGTGTAGTCTTTTTTGTGAGAAACAATTAAAATCAATTAAACACTTAATATTGAACTTTTTAAATTAAAGCATAAAACTAATTGTCTATACATCATCATCATTATCATCCTTTTCATTACTAGCCCTTGTAAACGTGATGGTGTCAAAAATTATCGGCTCATTCTTATCGTTCATCAAACTGATAGCAGGAGTAGCAGTTCCAATCAAAACATTGAGGTTTTGCTTGTAACAGTAAGACACCTCTTGCAAATCTACTTCATCTGTTACAGTTTCTCCATATTCAAATAGAATATATTTCTTGTAGTTAGGATTCATAATCTTTCAAATTAGCTTAAGTTACTTCAAAGATACAAAAGGCAATCCATAAAATAGTGGTTTCGCCATGTATTTGAAATATCAAAGTAATTCTATAGTTTGGTCTTTTTTGTGAAAAACGATTAAAATCACCTTTTAAGATAATAATGTGTTTTTGACATTAATCTATCAAGATAGATTAATATCCAGAATCATAATCCGAGTCAGTATGTTCATTACTAACTAATGTACTTGTTCGGGTTACCACACTCATCGTCTGATTTCTGTCTTTCATTAAACTTACAGCGGGAGTATCAGTTCCAACTAAAACATTAAGAATTTGATTGTAACAACAAGAAACTTCTGGCATATTTACTACATCTAAGACAGACTCGCAGTAATCAAACATAATATAATTTTTGTAATTATGAATCATATTCTTTCTTTTAAGTATTAACTATCACAAAGGGACGAAAAAGCAACAGATCAAAACAATCAATCGCCAATTATTTTGAATAAGAAACAAAATCTGTTCTATAGTTTATGAGATACTCAAGCTAACCCCTAAAGTTGCATTTGTTTGTTGAGCATATGGCTTATAAATGAATAAATTGAAAAATCCGAACATAAATAAGTAATTTGCAGTCTGAAAAGTTATTACAATGCCTATTAAGAAAATTCTGATAATCATTGTAGCTCTGATAGTTATCTTCATTTTAGCAATCGGAGGCTACATTGCATATGGTTTAATCTTTCCAAAAAGTCCAAAAGGTAGCGCAACTTTTAATGACGAGGACCTCAGATTAAAAGTCAGCTACTATCAACCTTACAAAAAAGACCGATTGATTTTTGGACCAGAAGAACAAGATGCTTTAGTCCCCTTTGGAAAATACTGGCGCCTTGGAGCAAACTTGACAACCAAAATAAAACTTAATCAAGATGTTTCTTTTGGAGGAAAGACCTTAAATAAAGGAACCTACGGACTCTACACATACCCCTATCCGAATAAATGGACTCTCATAGTTAGCAGTAAATCAAGTGGAAGTAGTTATAATGAACCAGCGAAAGATAAAATAGTATTGAGCGTTGACCTCCCAACATACATTTTAGAAACTGAATTAGAACAGTTTACAATAGATTTCGTCCGTAAAGATCAACAGATTCTATTAAGATTTAGGTGGGACAAAACTGGAGTTGATGTTCCCATTGAGAAAATAAAATAAGACACTTGTTATAAATTCAAATTTTCATGCTAAAAAGTCTCTTATTTCTTTGATAGAACATGATTAAATTCAGATTAATATCATTCTTCTTGTATTGATAATTTGGTTTGTAGTTCTATAACATAAAAAATCTTCTCCTAAATGGCATTTTTCCTTACTAATTACCTTAAATTTGTTCAAAGGAACAAGAAAATTAAATTTCAATAAAATTAATTAGTTATGCTTCTCACAACAACTGAAAATGTAGTTGGAAAAAAGATTTCCTCAGTACATGGTTTAGCAAGAGGGAGTACTGTCAGAGCTAGAAACGTCGGTAGAGACATGATCGCTGGTTTAAAGAATTTAGTCGGTGGTGAAATAAGCGAGTATACAAGACTGCAAGCACATGCAAGAGAGGAAGCAATTCAAAGGATGATAGTTGACGCGAAAAAAATTGGAGCAAATGCCATAGTATCGGTTCGTATTACAACTGCTATGATTCAAGGGGGTGCATCTGAGATCCTAGCGTATGGTACCGCAGTTACAATAGAATAAAATATGTTTGGTTTAGAATTACTCTTTTACGGAATCGTTGGTTTGGTACTGATCATTGTTATCATTAAGCGAGTTAGAGATGCCCAAAAAGAAACTTTTGAAAAGCGAAAAAACTAAGTAGCTTATACACTTTACCTAAAAATATATTGTAGTAGATTTGATTATCTCACAGTTCTCAAATTATTCCTAGTTTAATGACAAGGCGGAAAAGATTGTTCGTTTGACTATTTCTGTAAATAAGTTTACAATGACAAATAGATAAAAAGTTCATTATTCAACAAAATGTCAATGGTTATTCAGTAAATGATTTGCCAAAGTGATTTTATGTTGGTTGTGCAATCCATTCGAAAGAATCCATACTGGAATAATTTCACCTGAATACAATAATCTCTCCCCCACCCTAAACCTTTTGGCATGGTAGATTTTAGACTTACCTAATCAACTTAGGAAATGAAACTCCTTTGATTAATAGCAAAGGATCAAGTAATAAAGTTTTACCAACCGGCTTAATCTTGTTTCTTCCACTTGACATGACAAAAGTTAGATACAAACCACGATGCTTTTAGTAAGCAATGAGTTATATGATCTTATTGAAAAATTAAAAGATGAAAAATTATGAAAATCTTTCCTTAATTGCTTGAAGTTTGGTGCCAGTATGTCCACTCGAACTGGCTTAGGTCAGCACCTTTTTCATTTCCGGCAGTTACCAATTCCGCAAAGGAAGAGGAATCTCTGGAAAACTGCCCGTTTTGATCTTCCATGTATACTTCAAAAAATTGGTTTACTGTAGGTACTTCATCACACCCCTCGGAGAAAACAACATCAATATCCTGGAAAGATAAATCCCCATTTAGATAGTTATCTCTCGGATCTTCTTCAAGCCGTACAGCTATATCATCAGTAATTAAATTTGTACATGCCACTTTATCTATTCTTCCGACGAGATGTCCGTATAAATACAAGAATGCTTTTGGCTCGTGTTCAGATTGGCAAGGAGAATTTAATTCTGGACCTAAGATTGATATATTTGAAATTGTGAATTTTTTTTCATCATTTGATAAGCCCGTAACAAATGAATCGCTAATTTCTACTCCAATGTAGGTATGCTCATTTAACTCAACAAGTGTATTGTCTAATTCTCCTCTATATCCGATTAACCATATACCACCCTCAATCGGTGTATTTGAAACAACTAAACCTGAAACATTAACATCTGAATCAACAATTGCCAGACCATATTCAAGCCCCCCTACGACTTCTACATTTTCAATAATTGTCCCAGAACCAACCCCCAAAAGAACAAATCCAGTAATACCAGTATTGTAAAAATTTTCAATAACAGAACCTCCATGTCTAATAGAAACATAACGCAACAATCCAGAATTATCATCTGGGTCATCGCCACCAAACTCGTATTGCTCACCAAAAAACCCAAAAAATTCAAATTCAGGATCCGCAGGAGCTTTACCCAAAATATACAACCCACCCCATTGTTCATCAAGAGATGGTTCCGGAGGGGTTACTCCTTCCTCATAAGTCCCATCAGCTGTAATCGGATCCCCTTCGTATGTAAATATTATCGGATTTTCAGCAGTTCCATTGGCTTCAATTTTAGCACCAGGCTCAATAATTAATGTTGAGATAGTCTCTTGAGTAGTTTCCTTTGCTTTGATGACGGTTCCTGCTTCAATGCGAAGGGTTGACCCTGCAGGTACTGTAACCCAGCCATCTAAAATATATTCTGTTCCAGCTTTTAATTCTGTCGTACCATTTAATTCTCCATATAATACATTGGATGCTTTCCTTTCAGGCAATTCATCAATTAATTGTTTAATAGCTGAAGTGAAATCAACAAATTCTAATTCTCCTTGCCTAAATAGTCTGATATATATCAGAAAAGAATTAGATATCTTTTTTAGTTGGTCTATATTTTGCTCATCAGCATAGCTCGTTTGGACAAATAATATGTCTTTTATATCAGTCAGCATAGAATAAATGAGGTTAAACAGTTCCTCAACTTCTTCAGAGGGAAAGTAATGACTTGAAGACTCAGACGCACTTTCTAATTCACTCTGAATAAGTTCAAACTCTTCTTGGGAAATGGAGTTCTCAAGTTTTTGATTTAACGATTTGATTGTATTTTCTAATTCACCAATCAGTGCATCAGCGTTAGACTTTGCAGCTTGTGCATTTTGTAACTGAGTTTGCAAACTGCTCACCTCAGCATCCGAATTACTCTTAGCATCTTGTGCTTGCTTTAGCTGAGTCTGCAAGGTTAAAATTTGGTTTTGTAAATCTTCAATTTCATCGTCCTGATTATTGCAATTTGTAAATGAAACCAAACACAAAAAGAATATGCCTACAATTAAAATGGGATTAAGTATTTTCATGATATTTTGGATAGAGTTCCGGAAAGTGTAAAAAGCCATATTCTTGACACCGAAATGATAATTGGTAAATGTAGTACAAATTAATATGGAGCCATAGCTATAATGAAAACAAAAAGATTAAATAGCTTGATGGAATTGGAGTTCCTTCTTGATAAATCACATCGCTCAAATCGCTCAAGCCAAGAATTACCTAATCCAATAACTATATCAAAACAAAATCTTTCAGCATATTATTGTAAAAAACATAGAAAGGGCAAAATAGTCACTATTCTCAAAGGTTTCAATTGCAGTGATGAACAGATTAAGGACTTGGCAAAAGACTTAAAGAAGACTTTAGGAATTGGAGGTTCCGTAAAAAATGGAGAAATAATTTTTCAAGGAAATTGCATATCAAAACTTATCAGTATTCTAAATAAGCAGGGACATAATGTCAAAAATTTAGGCAAATAAATTTTTCTTAGGTTTTTGATCAATTCAGAATGAACCGATGACTATCTGATTGTATAGAACTTCTCCCATACCTGAATAGAATTCACTAATCCACAGTTTTAGTAAGTAGAAGATTTTGTTTTTTTTCTACTATCCAAAAAGTTTTACATCCGAAAATTTACGAGGATTATGTTTCAGCAAGGTCATACAGCAAAAGTAAAATGTATCAGCATCAATTCCGCATTAAATATTTCTTTTTTCTAGTCCTTACAAATCAAGAATTATCTGAATTATTTAGTCAACAAACTGAAGACTCATTACACTAGTTAATCCAAAAGTGTAACATTACCAAATCAAAAAATAAAATAATAAGCTCAATGAGAAATCCTTAACGGAGATAAACCCAATACAAGTATAGTGATCAACAACCTACCTGGAAATATGCTCCCTAATTATTGATGATTGATCAAGAAATTTATAAATTTTTACTGCTGAATTCTTTGAATTATATGGTCGAAATTCCAAATTCCAATTTGATCTTCTGGTCTTTCTATTAATTCAAATTCCACTTGGTATTTAATTGGTAGATAACTTCTCTGTTCGGTTGAAGCCGGAACAATCAATTCTAATGTTTTTGCAAGAAGTCTTTCGTTCTTATCTCCCAATTGACCTAATTGAAGGACTGATTCCTCAATTTGCACGTCGGGTGGTAAACCATCTTCAAACTCATAAAAACCAGCACTATTCCCAGATTTTACACAAAGAGGTTGAAGCGCATATTTGTGCCTAGTGTTAAGTTTTGATGCATTATCTTCATCTCTATAAAAGTAGTTACGAGGTTCTGTATCATTTATATCATATAAGGTTAAAGACCCTTCATTTTTCCCTACAGTTTTCTCTCCGACAACAAACACATCCATATACGGTTTCAAGTTATTTATTAATCCTTCACTTGCAGATGCAGTACTCTCACTTGTAATAAAATAAACCCGACTTAACTTTAATTTATTTATTGGAGTAATTCCATCCCCAATATTTCCAGGAAAATTTTCTGGTTTTAAGTCAAATGCATTTGTGACCTTTGAATTCCATACTTCTATACTGACAATATCAGATTCGCCACGTCCCGAAATAGCTGCTGCCAATAGATTTGAAGTAGAGCTACTTCCACCGCGATTATACCTTAAATCAACGACAAGATCAGTTATAGCTGCCGAATTAAATTGGGCAAACACATCATTTAGTTCACGATGTCTTTCTAGATTACGTACAAACTGGTTGTAGAAAATATATCCAACTTTGTGTTGTCCTATTTCAAGAACTTTGCTAACGACTATGGGATTTCGAGCAAAATTTTCTACTTGGGTTAGATCAATATTTTGGCCAGTTAACTCAAAACCATTAAAATCGTCTCCTTGAAACTGAGGCGCAGCTATGTTGATTGTGAAATTAGTGGAAGCGATTAAGGATTGGTAATTTCCAGTGTTTAAGGAAATTCCATTTATTTGGGTGAAATACATACCTCTTTTAACACCTTGCTGCTCAGCATTTGAATCCCGATGCACAACCTGTACAAATCCAAATAAATCATTTGAGTTATAACGACCCAACCTAAATTGCATCCCATGATCTTGAGAAACACCCTGAAAGCTTTTCTCTTGGCCTTCATAATCTTGGATAAACCAACTAAAACGGTCTTTAGAATGCGTTAGTTTTTGAAAAAAAGATTCTGGGTCCATATTGTCTCTAATCAGATTTTTATACTGAGTTAAATCAGTTTCCTGAGAATCTGCTAAAAGTGGAACTTCTTCCTGCCAGAAATACCAAAAGTTCATAGCCTTCCAGACAAAATCACTAATCTCATATTGGGGATCTTCTAGATCAATTTCTAAATCCTCTTCCTCCTGATCTTCTAAATTTTCAACCGGTTGACTTAAACTTTTTACCTGATTTTCTAAATCGGTAACTTTTGACTGAGCTGAAAGTTTAGCATCTTGTTCTTCCTTTAATTGTTTTTGCAAGCTTGTTACCTGTTGCTGTAGTTGTTCTATTTCAGCATCTTGGTTTTTACAACTGACTAAACCAATTAGAGGAAGTAAAGAAATAACTATTATTAAGAAGTGTTTGTGTGTTTTCATTTGATGTTATTTTATACGGAGTAGGATAATACGGTTTGGTAACTAAAAAGATTGCAGATTAAAAGAGAAATGATCAATACGCTACAAAAAATATTGCTGAGATCCTACAAATCATTGCGAGCATATCAGGGTGTACCATATTAAAAAGCTTTTGGGAGAACATGGATTTGGCAAATTGATTGATAAGCATCAAAATGATTTAATTGTATTAATACTCATATATCTTCACTTGTACCGCTCAAAAATGTAAAATTTTTTTTCAACAAAAGGACCAAAAACAACTTTGAGGTAAAAATATGGGGGTTTTACCTAAATGACAAACTTCCGTAATGGAACAGAAATAGACATCACTGTACTTTTCCCGCATCAAATATAGTATATTTCATTTAAATAGACTATATGTCTCGTTATCATTATAAACGTAAGGAGATGAAAGTAAAAAAGATTAAAGGAGAACTGAGAAAGTTTTTACCAAAGCATAATATCCCCACGAACATTCGCATTGAAAATTTATCTTTCAGATACTCTCACCCGGACAGCCGGGATGTGTAGGATTCTACAATAAATTCGTTCCACATATGGTACGATTGAACTTAGCGTAGATGTTTACTCAGTATACCCATATTAGTTAGGTAGTAAATTTTATACTACCATAGGATAGGTTCTAACCCATGTGATTTGAGATATTGATTTGTTAAACTGAAATGTCTATTCCCAAACCAATATCCTCTGTTGGCACTTAGGGGTGAAGGATGACCACTGAGGAGTATCAAGTGAGATTCATCATCAATAAGCACTCTCTTGGCTTTAGCATAAGCTCCCCACAAGATAAATACCAGGCCTTTTTTTTTCTTTGACAATAACTCAATTACACTGTCTGAAAACCATTCCCACCCTTTGCCCTGATGACTTCTTGGTTGATGAGCACGAACAGTTAGCGTTGTATTTAAAAGCAATATACCTTGTCTAGCCCACCTACTTAAGTCCCCAGAGACAGGGTGTGGGATGCCTAAGTCTGATTTCAATTCACTAAAAATGTTCACCAGAGACGGGGGATGTGCTACCCTATCCGGAACAGAAAAACATAGACCATGAGCTTGACCAAAATTGTGATAAGGGTCTTGACCCAGAATGATCACTTTCAGCTGATCAAAAGGAGTGATATCAAATGCTCGGAAAATGTCTTTACCCTTTGGGAAACATCTATGGCTTGAATACTCTGTTCGAACAAAATCGACAAGAGAAGAAAACCTGGGATCATTAAAAAGAGGGCTTAAATGACTATACCATCCACCCGAAATACGCACCTTCACAAATATCTATTTTTGTTAAAATTAATTAAACCATGGGCTATATCCCCGAAAAAACTCTTGAAGATGTTGAATTTCCCCAAGTGCTAGGACAGATAGCAGAACACGCCCAAACCTTCTTAGGCAAACAGGCTGTTTTGAATATTAGACCGATCGAATCAATAAAGGATAGAAACACACAACTTAGGATGGTGTCAGAAATTTTGCTGGGTACTCAGAATAAAAATGAGATTCCTCCCTACAAGTCTAAGAATCTAAAGGATGTAATTACACTACTAAGAATCGAAAATTCAGTATTAACACCCCAACAATTTAATTCTATCGTCTTCAATAACAATACTGCGAACAATTTATTACGCTACATTAAGAAAAACAATGTCTTGTTCCCATATTTGAACCAATTGGGTTCCCACATAAAAATCAAAGAAGAAGTCAGTTCAATAATCTTCAAGCAAATTGATCCATTCTACAAAATCAGAGACAATGCATCTTCTACCCTATCCCAATTACGAAAAAAATTGACTCATCTGAAAATTCAAATGAATAGGAGCTTTCAGGAATCTTTGAATAATGCGTTAAACAAAGGATACCTTGATGAGATTAAAGAGACCGTACACGGAGACAAAAGAGTTCTAGCAGTTAAAGCACAGTTCAGAAAAAAAATCTTAGGTGCTACACTTGGCAGTTCGAGAAACGGCAGAATTGTTTATGTAGAACCTATTGAAAATGCGAACCTGCAGTTAGAATATCAAAACTTAAAGTTTGAGGAAAAACAAGAAGAAACCCAGATACTAGCTGACCTCACAAACACTATTCGTCCATATTGTTCCCTTTTTTCAGCCCAACATTCCTATTTGATTAAAATTGATTTGTTGGTTGCTTGTAGTAAATATGCCGATGATATTTCTGGTGTTCTTCCACAAATTAGTCCTAAACCTGTTTTCGAACTATACAATGCTTATCATCCATTGCTTCTAATATCAAACCGAAAACAGCATCTAACAACGGTCGCACAAAACATAAATGTAAACGATAGAAGTCGCATTATAGTCATATCAGGACCCAATGCTGGAGGTAAAAGCATTACTCTTAAAACTGTTGGACTTCTTCAGATTATGATTCAAAGCGGTCTATTAGTTCCAGTAGATAGAAATAGCTTGTGTGGGAATTTTAATCAAATCATAACAGATATAGGTGATAATCAGTCTATAGAAAATCATTTGAGCACATATTCCTATCGATTGAAAAATATGAGGACTTTATTAAAAAAAGCCGATGATCAGACCCTATTTTTGATCGATGAGTTTGGTACTGGTTCCGACCCTGATTTAGGTGGAGCATTGGCAGAGGCTATTCTAGAAAAAATATACCTGAGCAACTCTTATGGTATAATCACTACTCATTATACCAATCTTAAATTGATGGCTCATAAGTTGGACCATATGGTTAATGCCAATATGCTTTTTAATACCAGATCCCTTAGTCCTTTATTCAAACTCGAAATAGGTGATGCTGGGAGTTCTTTCACATTCGAAGTGGCAGAAAAAATTGGTATCCCTTACACGATTATAAATAAAGCCAAAAAAAAGATTTCCAAAGATAAACTTGCTTTTGATTCTAGTATTGCCAAACTACAGAAAGAAAAAACACAGGTGATGAAGACCAAACAAGCACTTGAGAAAAAAGAAATTTTATCCCTAAAGGAATCCAAAAATTTGGAAGAATTGAATCAGAAACTTTCAAAAAAACTCAAAGCTTTTGAAATCCTATATCAGGAGAAACTAAAATTTGTTAATCTGGGTGAAAAGTTCAACAAAGTTATTCACCGCTATGAGAAACAAAAAAATAAAAAATTAATTCTAACGGATCTGTTGCATCTTCTTGATACAGAAGTAGCCAAAAAAGCTAAAAGAGTTTCTGGTAATTCCAAGGTTCAAAACAAAAAAATAATTGAATTGCTTTTAAAGGATGATCTAAAAAAGCGCGCAGTAAAGAAATCTAAAAAGAAAACCCAAACCCAACCGACAAAATCAATGGTGTCAATTAAAGTTGGTGATGTAGTCCGAATTTTTGATGGAGAATCAACTGGCACAGTAGAAAAAATTGTAAAGGATAAAGCTTTTGTAAATTATGGTCAATTTATCACTCAGGTAGATATCATAAGATTGGAACTCGCCAATGGAAATAAATAAAAACCTATCCAAAAAATATATCATCTTTTACGATGGACATTGTAAAATTTGTAATTGGTGGACGAGATTTATTCAAAAGAGAGATAAGCATTCAGTTTTTGATTTACATCCTATTTCAAGCGATCAATCTAAATGTTTTTTCAAAAATCATAAGAAACTAAATAAAGATGCTATTATTGTTTGGGATCAAAAATCAACCTATTGGGTTGCTTCAAATGCTGTATTTAAAATCCTAAAACACATCGGTAATACTTCTAAAATTTTGCTGTTGTTCCAAGTTTTTCCAGAAAAATTAAATGATGTGATCTACAATTTTATCGCCAGAAATAGATACAAAATATTCAAGAGATTAGATACTTGCAATTATGTTGTCAATGATAAAATATCCGAGGATAAGTAAACAACAATAAATTGATTCAAGCATTCTAAATCTAAACATGAGCAATTTTATAGATATCCATCCTAAATATCTACAATCGATAAAATATGTAGATGCAATCAACCCATTATCAATAAATGTAGAATTTCTTTCATTTTTTCTACACATCAGTAAAGTATGTAGATGTAATCAACCTATTATCAATAAATGTAGGATTTCTTTCATTTTTTCTACATATCAGTAAAATATGTAGATGCAATCAACCCATTATCAATAAATGTAGAATTTCTTTCATATTTTCTACACATCGGTAAAATATGTAGATGCGATCAACCTATCATCAATAAATGTAGAATTTCTTTCATATTTTCTACATATCAGTAAAATATGTAGATGCAATCAACCTATTATCAATAAATGTACACTTTCTTTCATATTTTCTACGCATCAGTAAAATATGTAGATGTATTTAAAATATCATCAATACGTAGATATATTCATGTTTATTCTACATATAATATAAATGTATCGAATACGTTTGCAAATTTCTACATATTCTCAGTATTAAATAAGTTTTCAACATAATTTTACAACCGAATAATTCTCTTCTATGTTTAACCCACTTGTTCCCTATAACAATCTTCCTTTGTTACCCCCTAGTGTCGAATTAGAGACTAAAAAAGTGTTGAGAGCTGTCATCACAGCCTCTAGAGCCTTAGCAGAACTCAATGTCAAAGCCAACGAAATTCCCAATCAAACAATCTTGCTCAATGCTATCACACTGCAAGAAGCTAAGGACAGTTCTCAAATTGAACATATTTTCACCACTCATGATAATTTATATCAGGCATTTTCAACTGATCAAAATAAATTAGATCCGAATACTAAAGAGGTACTCAGATATAGAAAGGCACTTTGGAACGGGTACAAAAACTTATCTAAAAGGCCACTATCTACAAACACATTTATATCAATAGTTCAAACAATTAAAGAGAATAATTTTGGAATAAGGAACTTTCCTGGAACTAAAATTGTAAGTAACCATAACACGATTTATACTCCCCCTCAAGGAGATCAACTAATACGAAATCTACTTCAAAATCTCGAAACATATATCCATAACAAGAGCTCAGTTGATGTATTGATCCGATTAGCAGTAATGCATTACCAATTTGAAGCCATTCATCCATTTATGGATGGTAATGGTCGTACTGGCAGAATAATAAATATTCTTTATCTCGTTGAAATGGGCTTGCTCAAATCACCTATACTGTATTTGAGCAAATATATTCTTGAAAATAAAAGTGAATACTACAGATACATACATGCAGTAACTGAAAATAATGAATGGGAAAATTGGATATTGTTCATTCTGAGAGGTATTGAACAAACTGCATTCAATACAATCAGAAAAATAGATCAAATAAGAAATCTGATTACCCTGACTACTGCTCAAATCAAAAAAAATAATCTACCTAAAACAGTTGGTTCAAATGAATTTGTTGATCTCCTCTTTGAGCAACCATATTGCAAAGTAAAATTTATACTAGACCGAGGGATCGCTAAGAGACACTCAGCCTCAACCTATCTGAAACAGTTGGAAAACATCAACATACTCATTTCACATAAGATAGGACGTGAAATTTTATATTTAAATCGAAAACTCTTCGAAATTCTAATAAACTAAGATCAATTCTTTACTTTATTATTTAACTAATTATCATTCTGATATAACCCAAAATCAGCTTATCATGAGAGTTAGAAATTATAATTCGCAAAACTTGATGGAGGAGGATTAAACTTGATATTATTTTGGATGACATATAAAGTACTTGTATTGATCCTTAGAAAAAATCTCATGTTTAATAAATGCAGCATGTTTTTGCAAGGGTTCTATTTTGCCAAATTCATTTTTTACCATAACGCTATCATTATCAGACTTATATGCCCGGGTTTTAATTTTCCCCTTGAAGACAAAATAAGATGATATGCGTTCACCTTGTTGACAAGTAGGGAGTCTTTTTATTAGCTCGTTAATTTCATCATCTGTTGGCTCTGTTTTTGTGAATTTAATTTTGGGCAACTTTCGATTTAATAAATTCGAAGACAAGGTACTGAGAGTTTTGTCTTCATCATTACTCCAAGCTTTTAATAACTGAAACAAATCTGAATCATCAAGCTTCAGATATTCAATTAGTTGTTCTTCGGATATATCTAGTAATTCAGATTTATGGGTCAAATTATATAAAAAGTGTTCCTGTTTGTATTTATTCCTAACAGAAACTAAATCTTGAGATCTATCCCAAACTTTGTTCAGTAATGTCTCTGCAAGTAAATTGGTTTTGTGTCTATATACTTGGAGTATCATAAATCTACGATCAAGCAAAAACTTTTCTAAAGTATGAAGACTTTTTAAGTCATATACTAGCTGACCATCATGAACGCCAGTCATTTCAATAATACGATTTACATCTATATTTCCTTGAGATATTCCAGTGTAATAGCTATCTCGATTTAAATAATCAAGTCGATCTATATCAATCTGTTCTGCAACTATTTGTGAAAGAAACCTCTTGTGATACTCTCCCTTTAAAATATCCAGAGTAATGCTGAGTTTACCCTTAAACTCTATGTTTAGAATCTCAACAATTTTAAGAGTCAATTTTTCATGGGGAATTTTTTTGAAAAACATAAATTCGCTACTATGTGAAAAAGGTCCATGACCAATATCATGTAATAGAGCTGCGAGAAGCAACCCCCGTTTTTCTTCACTTGAGATTTCAACTTTCTTCCTTTGAAGTGTTTCAATAAGTTTCTGAGCCAAGTGCATAGACCCCAAAGCGTGTAGAAATCTTGAATGTGTGGCTCCCGGAAAAACAAGATCAGCCAGCCCCATTTGCTTAATTCTTCTAAGCCTTTGAAAATAAGGATGGTCAATGACTTTCTTAATCAATGGATCTGATACGGAAACAAAACCATAAATCGGATCATTAATCAACATATAAATCCATTTTATTGTCGACTACAAAGTTAATTGACCGTCCCAGACTCTAACCACAATATTTTATTTTCGCTATTGTGAATAAATCATTTCAGTTAAGCACAATAGAAAAGATAGCACATGAGTTAGTTCAAAAGTTTCAATACAATACCATCAGGTTCGATGGGCAATTGGGTGCTGGAAAAACAACACTTATCAAGGCTGTATGTCAACAATTGGGAGTAAAGAGTATTGTTAATAGCCCAACATTTTCGATAATTAATTGTTACGATCATCCTAAAGGATCGATTTATCATATGGACTTTTATCGGATAAAACACCCTCAAGAAGCACTTGATTTAGGTATTGTTGAATTGGTCGAAAATGCTTTTTTAAATTTTATTGAGTGGGGAGATGTCATTGACTCAATACTCACCCAAAAAAACAACCATCACTACCAAATAGAATATATTAACTGTAATACAAGAAGAATTAAGCAATTGAAATAAAGATAAACAATCATGACCACCTCAAATCGATTAATACTGTATGGCTTTGGTTTTTTTATAGGACTGATAGTTTTATTATTTATCTGGGACAAGAAAGATGCTCAATTTAATTATACACCACAAGCTAGAGTCAAAAGAAGCTTATTGTCAAAAAATGAAATACGTCAAAGTGTTTCAAAAGAAAAATTCACTAATGATAGTATAGTTCGTTTCTTGATTGAACATGGTAAAGTGGTTTTTTCTAAAAGCATAACTAATAGGGATTCATGTAATCTATACCATATAAAATACAAATCAGAAGCATTTATAGAAATTGAAAACTGCCCTAGTTATATTCATCTTACAGAAAGCAATGGGTTGCAGATTTTTAGATTAGACTAAGCACTAATCAATTAGTTTAAATTGATAATCTACTGATTTTGCTTTTTCTATTTCTGAGCTCTTGTTTTATTAATTCAATCTCTCTTGAGGCATGTCCAATAACCGATGAATTCTCTTGAGCTCTTCGGAGTAAATAGGGAATAATGTCCCTCAGGGGACCATAAGGAATGTACTTTACGGTATTATATCCATTTAGAGCCATATTGTAGGTAATATGATCCCCCATACCAAACAACTGAGAAAACCATATTCTCTCGTGGTTTTTCTTCAATCTCATCTTTGACATCAAGTCTATACAATATAGGATCGATGATTCACTGTGCGTGCCGAGGAACAAACTGAAATAATCTAAATGTTTCAAAATATATTCAACTCCTTCTAGGAAATTTTTATCGGTATCTTTTTTTGAATTACAAATAGGACTTTCATATCCCTTTGAAAGTGCTCTTTTGTTCTCTTTTTCGAGATATGCACCACGAACCAACTTGACTCCCACAACTACTTTTTCAGTCTGAGCAAGTCCTTTGAGTTTTTTCAATTTTTCCATTCCATCTTTTCTATACATCTGGACAGTAGTATAGATTATGGCTTGATTATTATTGTATCGTTTAATTTGAGCAATACTCAAATCATCAATAGCATTCTGAATCCAGCTCTCCTCGGCATCTATTAGTAAATTAATTCTGTACTTGGCACTTTCAAGTGCTAACTGATCAAAACGGTTGATTATCTTTTCCCAATGCCCCTTTTGGACATTGCTGAGATTGTCCTTTTTTTGAATGATCTCAAATAAATCACATTGCCCCAATGAGGTGGGTTTAAACACAGCAAACCTCAGAGGTTCAAAGGCTTTTGAGTATTTGATTTCATTGATAATTTGTTTGAAATTAGTGTCAAATTGATTCGGATCTCCGTTGGCCTCAACTGCATAGCCGATATAAGAGTAAACACCTAATTTCCAGTTTTCCTGAACTACTTTTATTGATGACTGAATTGTTTCTCCAGAACAAAATTTTTTATAAATAACTGGCCATACTATCCACTTTATTGGAATTCGAGTACTTAAAATTCTATTAATGATTCTTACATTGAGGTTGAGAATTAGTCTATTGAATATTAATCTCAATATCCAAATTTCTTTTCGCAATTGCCAATTAGATTTGCCTCTAAAAGTTTTATCTGTCTTGTCGAACAGTCCCATTTATCAAAATTCTTTCAATCAAATATAATTCGATTGCCCTTGAAAATTCTTTGGCATCAAAAGACAAATTCTGGAGTTGTTGTGGGTTATCTTTGCCCCAATTACAACTGTTTATGGCAGATTCTTTAACTAAATGGAACATTCATATTGGTCAAAAGGGATTTGATATTTTGGTTAAAGATATCAATCAATACTCTAGCGGATTTATTTTAGTGGACAGCAACACAAAAGTTCATTGTCTTGATTTGTTTTTCCGAAAGGCACCCCAATTATCTGACCTTTTAGTCTTGGAAGTTGAAGCTGGAGAAAAGAACAAATCGATTTCAAGTTGCAAGAGGATTTGGAACGAACTATCTAATCGTTCTGCTGATCGTAAAAGTTGCTTGATTAATTTGGGTGGAGGGATGATCACCGACCTGGGCGGATTTATCGCTTCAGTTTATAAAAGAGGAATTCCATTCTATAATATCCCAACTTCTCTTCTGGCAATGGTAGATGCTTCGGTTGGTGGTAAAACAGGCATCAATTTTGAGCTATTGAAAAACCAAATAGGTACTATTTCAGAACCCAAAATGGTGGTTATTGATTCAAGTTTTTTGGTCTCTATGGATTCAAGAGAACTTGATAGCGGGTATGCAGAAATGTTTAAAGCAGGATTGATATTAGACAGAGGATATTGGGAACAATTGAAAGACGGAGATTTAAGTGATTTGAAATTTTTATCCAAAAAAATTGATGAATCTGTAAGGATAAAAATGCATGTAGTATCAGCCGATAAATATGAAACTAGCTATAGAAAAATCCTAAATTTTGGTCATACCCTAGGACATGCGATTGAATCGTATTTTTTGACTCTAGAGGAAAGTAAAAGATTGCTTCATGGCGAAGCTATTGTAATTGGTATGATTCTTGAGGCTTATCTCTCTTATAGATTATTGAAATTTTCCAGTTCTTCTTTGAGTGAAATAACTGAGACAATACTTAGATTTTATACTTTGCCATCAATAACGAATCATCAAAAAAAGGAAATCATCAATCTTCTGAAATATGATAAAAAAGTAGATAAGGGAAAACTTCAGTTTGTTTTACTACAGTCGATTGGAAAGGCTAAAATTGATGTGCCGATCGAAGATATGCAACTGATTGATGAATCTTTTCAATACTACAATTCTATGCTGAATTCCGACTAGCATTGATATTACCAAAAAGAGACCTGATAACTAATTTTTCTAGGGATTCTAATTCTTTATCATTTTTATTCTCTTCTTTCTGTAACTGATTTACTTTTTGTAGAGCAAATTGCTGGATTGTCAAAAGGGGTAAAGCAATTTCTTCTCGCACTTTTATTGACTCTTTGCCAGTTGGCTCGTATTCCATAAGCGTTTTGAAACCACTGATTTCCAGAAGCATTGTTTTTGTCAATTTGTATTCATTGTAAATCAACAGCCAAAATTCCCCAAATTCGGGATCTTCTTTCATGTATGAGGTCAAATCAAAAAAGGATTTCGTCAAACTCATCATACTGTTGAACACCAAGGTCCTGAAAAACCTAGATTCCACAAATAATTTTTTCACTTGATTGATTTGTCCTTCTCGTTTAAATTCATTGATCGCAGATCCCACTCCATAGAATCCAGGTACATTTTGTTTTAGTAAACTCCAGCCACCGACAAAAGGTATGGCTCTAAGGTCTTCAAAGACAAAGTTTTGAGATTTCCCTCTCTTTGCCGGCCTGCTTCCGATATTTGTTCGCGTATAATAGGGCAATGTGGACATTTTCAGGAGGTAGGGAATAAATTTTGGGTGTTGTTTGAAAGTAGAATAAACTTGATAACTCTTTTCGGCCAAATACTTCAGTGTTTTTATATTGGATTTTGAAAGAGTATTTTCCTCATCTAAAATTAGTCTAGACCTAATACCTGCACTAAGGAGTTGCTCAAAATTGAATCTTGAGGAATCTTTACTACCGAAGGTGGTACTGATAGTTTGCCCTTGAATGGTTACCTGAATATCATCAGATATGATGGTATTACCTCTTGAGGCGTAAAATTGATGCGTGTTGCCTCCTCCTCTTGCTGGAGGTCCTCCCCTACCATCAAAAAAAGTAACTCTAATACCAAGTTTATCAGACAACTGACTGAGTTCTTGTTTGGCTAAATAAATACTCCAATTGGCCATTAAATATCCACCATCTTTGGTGCCATCTGAAAATCCGAGCATAATGGTCTGATGATTCTTACGACTGGCTAAGTGTTTTCGGTAATTAGGGTTTGAGTACAATCCCTTCATTACAGATGAGGATGTCTTTAAATCACTAATGGTTTCAAATAAAGGAATAAAGTCGACAGTTAATTTCTTCCATCCTGAAAGACGGTAAAAAGCAAATAACTGAAGTATGTCTTCAATTGAACGGGTATTGCTAACTATGTATCTGTTGCATGATCTTTCACCGTTGGACAATTGAATTTTTTTCATCAGACGAATACTTTCCAAAGTATGTCGGGTAATTTCATCATCAAATAGAGATGGGGGAACATCACCATGAAGATTTGACAAGACTTTTAGCCGGCTTTCAGTCGAAAGTTTTTTGTATCCTTTTTTCAGTCCTTCGACATATTGATGAATATCTGGGTGATTCAAAATGTCCAAAAACACTTTATTGTGGATGCGGGAGTCTTGTCTAAAATCTAAAGTGGCAAAATGGGTGCCAAATAATTTGACCTTGTGAATCAAATCAATGACTTTATAGACAAACAACCCATTGTGTTTTTTTTCTAAATCGTCAAGAATACTTTTCAAGCTTTCTATGACGAAAGGGGCAGAAAAATGCACTTCAGAATTCGGATTATATAGTTGATGATAAAGCCTATTTTCTAATTCGAGCACTTTTTTATCAACACCTGGGAATGTGATTCTTTTTTTTAGTTCAATTATATCTTTATAGTAACAGCGTAAAATTGTGAAATTCAATCTTTTGGCTGTCTTTAAAGTAATTTCGGGTGTCACATATGGATTGCCATCTCGATCGCCTCCGGGCCAAAAACCAAAATCAAAGATAGGATTTTCAACTATTTTGTTGTCAAATAAATGAACTGAAATGTAGTTACATATAGCACTTGCTGTGTGATAAAAAATATTCTCTAAATACCATAAGAGGCTAACAGCTTCATCGTAAGGTGTGGGCTTTTTCTTTTTGAAAAATGGAGTCATGCCAAGTTGTATCAACAACTCTTGGCTTTTTAGGAAATCACCTTGTTTAATCGCATCACTCAGATCATTGATTAGAATTAGTACGGTATCTGGATAAAACTGCGTGGGATGTGCGGTTAGAACTATCCGAATGTTGTAGGACTTTAAAAAGTTTTGAACTTGTTTATACTTATCTACTTCAAATACTTCTTCTTTCAAATTCCTTAGTGATCCCCGGCCATATCTATTATTTATTTTATAAAATGCAGCATCTTCTATAGCATCAAACAGAACTATTTGACGTTCGATGTATTGTATCAATCGAAAAAGAAAATCTAGTTTTTGCTTTTCTGAATACTTGGACAGAAATTTTTCAGAAAATTCTTCTACAATCTGTTTTGGATTCAGTCCCTTTTTATATCCTGATTTACAAGCATCAGAAAAAAGGGGTAGCATAATCGAAGTATTCTGAATTTGATCAAATGGTAGTGTCAGAAACAGGCTATTGAAGATGCGGTACTTTGAAAGGACATAATCCTTAAACCGTTCAATTTTGGATTCATCGTCTTGATTCTGAATTTCTATCATGAGTGGGATATGGATTTAAACATATAATCCAATAGACGAGATTTATCATTGATTACTTCTTCCATTGAAATAAATGATTCGGTCCTTCGGACTCCCTTGATTTCGTTGATGTTAAAAATGATTTCCTTGAGATGGAGGTTGTCTCTGGTGCGAACTTTACAAAAGATATTTTGACTTCCAGAATCGACATGTGAGATGGTTGTAATAAATGGTATTTCCTTTAGTTTTTTCAATACACCATTGATAACGTTTCTGTTGGTTCGACTCAAATAAACACCCACATATGACATTACTGGAAATCCAAGTTTCACGTAATCTAAATTGAGGTTTGTTCCCAAGATAACGCCCGAATCTAGTAACTTTTTAACACGTACATGAACGGTTCCGTTTGACACATTCAATTTTTTCGCAACTTGAGTGAATGGTATCCGTGTGTTTTGAACTAGAAGTTCTAGAATCTGATAATCAATGTGATCAATTTTTTCCATTTTCATAAGTTCAAAGGTACAAATTTGAAACCTACTAATTTGAATGTGTATTATTAACCAACATAAAATGTGTAGTTGAGAACCTGCAGTTTCAAGTTCTTATAGCATATAGAGTTTTTCCTGCTTTGTTATTGAGTTGAATTATAAAATTTAGGTACATATAACCCATAATTTTAATACTAAAAGACTAAAAAATCAATTTCGAGCAAAGCTATGAGTACACAAAGCGTTAAAATAATTTGCATTAATGGGTTGATTCTAGAATTAATAAAAGTCTGATTTGAGAAAAGACATCATCAGAATGTAACATCTGAAAACAACATTTATTCTTAAGTAAATTATGGAATAATTGTTATTAGAGAACTTCCGATACATAAAGATGAATGTGTAAAGATTTTATTTCAATCTCTAAACTGTCAAATACGACTCAATAATTTGGTTGAGATACTCATTTTGAATTTCAGTATGATTATCCACTTCTATGGTTTTGAATTTTTTCTGGTCCGAACAATTCAATTCAAAATGAGCTTTAACCTGAGCATGATGATATTGTTTTGAAATAATAGGAACGTATTTGATTTTATCGTCTAATAATTTCTCTTTTAAATCGACAAATAACTTTTTATGGTATTCTACTTTACCGTTTGACTGAATCCAAACATTTTGTAAAAGGATATCAGAAAACTCTATTGAATTTTTCGGTAATTCAAGGTAGCTGACTAACACTTTACTCCGAATAAAAAATGTAGATTTAGTTACTTCAAGTAGGAAATATTTCAGTGAACTATATACTAGATTTGCTACTTTTTTTCTGGAATAGTCTCCAGGAATAAAGCCGGCTTCAACCAATATAGTAGGGGTATTTAGAGTGATAAATTTATCTCCAACACAATGGGGATTAAAACTATCACTATATAATGCTATTTGATTAGAGAAACTATCCAATGCATTATTGATCATTAATAATATATAGTGCATAGCCTTTACCCTAGCAGAATTTATACTTTTTTGGTTTTCTCCAGCAGAAGGTGCCAAAAAAGCAATTGCTGTGGGTTCTCCACCCAATCCAGCAGCATAAATTGGTCTCTGATCGTGAAGATTTAGGCAAAGGTGAGGTTGAATATCCTCATGTAATTTACTCAGAACTACGCTTTCTGGTTGAGTCAAATTTTGTGCGTCCCTGTTCAGATCAACCCCAGAAGAATTTTCCCTTTTATGCAATAATGCTCCGTCTGGATTTAGTTGCATAATAATTGAAACCTGAATATGTTCAAGCATATATTCAAAGTTCATATTATTAGATCTCTTAGATGAAATCATTTTCAATACCCACTCAAGAAGAAACTTTAAAGCCCAGGTTGTTGTTGGTTCATTTCCGTGCATTTGAGACCATATTAGTACTCTATATTCGCCCTTGCCAAATTGAATCAGGTTTATAGGTAATTCATTACAAGAAGCTCCAACTTGTGTTATCTTAAAGATAGGGTAAGGTTTTAACTCATCTATAAACGAATCAACCAAAGAAGGAGGGAAATACGTGCTCATACCGCACAAAACTAATTCAGCCACTCATTATATGCTAATACCCTTCAGAAATATATTCTCAGTTATCAACATCAATAAAATCAAAGCCATATAATAAACACCTTACCAACATAAAATCATTATACATATGTGAAATAAACAAAACAAATATCAGTATATATGTAAACCCTTGAATTTAGTTTTATAAACATGCGGTTAAAAACAAAGGATGATCTATAACACAATGTAGAGAACACGGCAAAAGATATGATAAAAATGTAAACATTAATGAATCTTATTTGATGATGTTTACAATAGTATTTTAGTTGTCCAATGTGAAATGGTATACTTTAAAATCCAACATGATAGAAAATTAGAAGAATAACTTCATTCAAATCTAAAAGAATGACATTCAAGCAGAGATGATAGGGATTGCTTTACAATAGATATATAGAAATGTGAACAATTTATAAAAGATAGATATGTGAAATATAATTTTTCTATAGTAACAAATGTATACTTTACATCAATTACAAGTTGATTTACAAAAGTCAATAGTTTTGATCAGTAATATAGAATTGTTATTTTTGGAAGGATAAAATTTAGAAATGATTAAGCTAGATGAATTGTTGAATCGGATTCGTTTGGTTATGGAATCTCATGGATTGTCATATACTGAGTTCGCAAATAAAATTGGAGTGCAACGTTCAGTATTATCACACGTTTTTTCTAAGCGAAATCGACCAAGTCTAGATTTTCTCTTAAGAATTCATGACTCCTTTGATTCGGTAACATTAGATTGGTTGGTTTTAGGAATCGGAAAATTCGAATCATTAAACAATTCATTAAATGACGAACCGGAAAATCCATACCCTATTGCTCAGGTAGGAATGGTTTCAAATAATAATGAATCAAATCAAAAGATAAACAGTGATACCAAGACTAATAAACCTTCTGAAAAATCTGATTTTCAACAATTATCAGAAGAGCAACAACCCCACCTCTCCCCTATTTCAACACCAAAGGAAATAGTCTATTTTTTTGATGATGGTAGTTTTAAAATTTTTAGAGAGAGAAACAAATAGTTTTTAGTTTTGCTTCCTATGAATCAAGGAGGTTTTATATTTATTTTTGCCTTTCTTTTTGTATTAGGTGGCTGTTATTCAGTAGAAAGGAATTGCAAGGATTTTCGAGTGGGTACATTTTCATATACAGCCCTAATTAACAATGAACTGCAAACCTCAATATTTGTCCGAGATACTCTATACGAAATCGAAAGTTTTCAGGGCAAAATAGATTCATCTTCTATTCGATGGGTTAATGATTGTGAATTTATATTAACCAAATTGAATCCGAAGAACAACAAAGACAAAAGACCTATCAGAATAAAGATTCTAACCACAGATACGAATCAATATACTTTCGAATATGCAAGTGTTGGCAACAATAAAAATGTGGTGAGGGGTACAGTGTATAAAATCAAGAGCAAAAATGAGATCAACCAACGCTAATTAAACAAAATAAATTTTAGTCTAACGGTTGATATACATGAACATTGCATTGTTTTTGTATCTCAAAAAAACATAGGGAGAACGTATTAAAAAATACATAAATCCCTTTTAAAGTTGAGTATGTAAACAATTAAATGATAGAATTCTATAGGAATACCGAATATAAAACAAACTAATATATAGTTCTGACTACAACATGAAAAGCATGCAAATGGGATTTGAAGGTGTTAAGGTTATAAATGAGGGATATTTTAATTTTTTTTATGCCTTTGTGTGTGTATTATACCATTTACACATTAAAGTTGCTCATAGAAAATTTAATGCCTAAGTTGTTTAGCAGTAGAGTAAATACATAAACTTATTGAGCAATATAATGTTCGTTATGGTATTACCTTAAAGTTGAGTTACTGAAAGAAGCAAGTATTTTCATCAGTAAAGTAAGAGATAATAAAGCAAAGAGAAAAATAATAGAAAATATAGAAAAAGTAAAATCAACCAGTACAAGACCCAAAAATATACAAGAAGATTATAGGAACTGACTTATATGAATTTAGAACTAGATATAACAGAATACAATACAGATTGTTTTCTTTTAAAGATGGCAATAAATTAATTCTTTACGCATGGATTAATCAAAAAGGATCAAAAAATACCTAGGCAAGAAATCAAAAGAGCAGAAAATATAAGAAATAGATATTTCAATCTTAAAAAAGCCAGACAGCATGAAAAATCCCATAGCCCCTTCCAAGACCGATGGGATAGATGAATGGAATTCCAAAGCTCCTGATGAATTACAAATCACCCCTTTTGATGATTTGTTGAAAAAAGATTTCGGGGAGATTGGAAGCGAAACTAGAAATGCCTTTGAATTAAAAATAGTCGCCGATATTTTAAAAGATGAAATTAATAGAGTAATGAATTTAAAAGATGGCCTCATTAGTCCAAATAGTCCCCATAAAAAAGAGTTATACAAGATATTAAACCAAACTAGAAAAGATCTAAATTCAATAATCATAAAAATGAGCAGTATCCTAGATAAGGATGATGCAAATGAGGTTGATGTCTGTAATGCAGAAAATCCTAGAACTACTTTGTTATAAGGAGATCTCATCTTCATTGACTTAGCACTCGTTTAAGTATTTTCAACCGGCGAAAAAAGAATAATGAATTTTATTTTTAAGATTGTAGATTGAACTAGCCAATGCAACTTTAAAAAGAGAGCAAATACAATAAAATTTGAACACTAAATCTCCTGCCTAAACCGCAGAACTGGCAGACTAAATTATCAGAATAATTTCTCTGATGAACCGACAAAACGGTTCAAGTTAGAAGGCTTCTATGTAGTCGAAATATTAGTTAGTGGTTGATTGTCAAAGCTAGATTGTTGATCTTGACAAATTTGAGCATAGAATCCAATATATAGCCTAATGTAATTTTTAAGGGTTCCTCATAAGTATCCTGATGAATCCGTCAGGCTATCAAAAAAAGTCATGCCTTCAAATCGTAGTTACCCCTAAAGAAGATTAGTCAATAGTCCATTCAAAGAGAAATCAAGCAGAATTATCTACTATAGATATGAGCCCTCATTTCTCTCTTAGTATCAGGCGAATAAAAAAACCTGCTATGAAGCAGGTTATGCTGCAGAGTCAAATATCTGACGCGCAAGGTAAGAATTGCTCTTTAGCAGAGCCCTTACATTACAGAGATATGCTTTTTGTACAAACCAATGACAAGCACATGACCATAAAAAAAGGCTTTATCTACTCTTATAGTAGAAAACCTTGAGGTACCGGGGACAGATCCCCTGTGCGAATTTATAAGTATTTATCGCTGAAAAATCCAAGTGAAAAGAAACAAAGGAATATCCTATTTATTCTATCTTTGGACCGAAATATAGCCCCCTCCCTCTTGCCTATTTACACGGATTTTGTCACACTAAGATAAAATATGATTATTGAAATTCTGACAGCTTTACTCATCTTGACTCTATTAGAGATAGTATTGGGTATAGACAACATAGTATTCATTTCTATCCTATCACAAAAGTTTCCAAAAGAAATAGGGAAAAAATTGATGAGACTAGGGTTATTGATTGCTATGGTAACTCGAATACTGTTTCTATTCATGCTTCTATGGCTAAATCAAATGCAGGAAGGATTTTTTGCCGTAGATTCAGATTATTTTTCAACGAACATTTCGATTAAATCATTAATACTATTCCTTGGTGGTTTGTTTCTCATCTATAAGGGTACTAAGGAAATCTATTCAAAAGTTGAAGGTCATAACCATCAGCATGAAACCAAATCGTCAGCAATTAAGTCTGCCTTTTCAAAGGCTTTGGTACAAGTAGTACTGATAGATATGGTTTTTTCGTTTGATTCAATACTAACAGCTATAGGCATGACCAATGGAATTGAAAAACAAAATTTTATCATTATTGCATCAATCATAATTGCCATTGGAGTTATGCTCATTTTTGCAAATAGTGTTAGCAATATAATATCAAGACATCCCTCACTACAGGTATTGGCTCTTTCTTTTCTAATACTGATTGGTTTTCTTCTAGTCACTGAAGCTGCTCATGTTTCCAACACTATCATAATGGATACTCATGTCAATCCGATGCCAAAAGGTTACCTCTATTCAGTAATTGTTTTTTCACTGGTCATTGAGGCGATTAATCTTAAAATAGGTTCTCGGAAAAAAAAGAGTTGAATTACCTTACAAAAAACGTTTTGAACAAATCGAAAACCTATTGGCAAGAAATTATTTCAATCATCGGGAAGATTATTGCCGGAGATCAAAGGTAAAAAGGGTGTTTTTGTGCGTTTTGTGGGGGATTTTTGATCAGATTTATCTTGGGGTTTTTTTTCGTTTGGTATAGGATTCAACATTGATGGAAGAGATCCGGTTTTTTGATAGAATTTTACCCAACGCATTAATTCCTCTTATTTTAACTTCCGCTGAAACATCAACATTTATATTCGGTGGTAAAGGCTTGCCTCTTTGTTTTTTGAAAGATACTTTCAACACTGGGTTTTGATAAAATGTGATTATATCAAGATTGCATTTTTCTGGTATAATTTTAGTGGGTTTGCTTAGATTATCTATTGAAAATAGTTTGATGTAGTGTGCTTTTCTATCAGGGTTGTAATAGACCAAAGTTACTTTAATATCGGGGTCATATTTTTGGATGTGGGTGTCATTTTGGGTAAAATGAAGTGTTGTGTCTGCTGAGCTAACCATCAAATTAAGATCTTTTGAAAGAAAAAGAATGCGATCCTCTCCCCTGAAGTCTCCCAGAAATTCTCCTCTTTTTTCAGTATTTAATTTATTTACAATACTATCAAACCATAATTTTCTGGAGTCTAAAGTTGATTTTCCTTTTGATTTTAGATTTATTTTACTTACTGAATGTTTTGTTAGTATTTTTCCCCTACTCCCCCTTGATGTAATTAATACATCTTTAAAGCTATAGTCAAAACGTAAATTTTTTGTGTATGCTGTGCTACGAAGTAAAACGCTAATTAATTCTGCTTCACCATTTGGATTAACTGATAGATAATGAATTTTTGATTTTGGAGTTCCTTTGGTTACATCATACTCTCGCCCCCTAATTACTGATGTAATTGAGAATCTCTTGATGAATGAAATTCCTGATTTGCCATCTTTATATACCAAATTGTAAATAGTCCGTTTATCTACCTTTTTGAAAACGCCAGCATATATTATATTTTTCCCAACAAATACTTTGTTGTCCACTGGGACCACCTGCATTTTTCCATTTTGGTTAATAACAATAACATCATCTATATCAGAACATTCGCAGACATATTCATCTTTTTTCATTCCAGTGCCAATAAACCCTTCTTTACGATTGACATAAAGTTTCAGATGTCTGGTAACAACCTTTTTGGCATCTACATCGTCAAATACTTCAATTTGAGTTCTTCGATTTCGATTTTTTCCATAAGTCTTTTTTAATCTTTGGAAGTATTCAATGACAAAATCAGTTAGATTAGAAAGATTATGCTTAACTTCTTTGATTGATTCTTCTAATTGACCGATTCGAATGTTGGATTTATTAGAATCAAATTTTGAAATCCGTCTAATCTTAATCTCTGTAAGCCGAACCAGATCGTCTTCAACAACTTTTCTAATGAATTTTTCAGTAAAAGGTTTAAGCCCTCTTTGAATTGCAGATAAAATTCCATTCCAGGTGGATTCTTTCTCTATTTGGGTATATATTTTATTTTCTATGAATATCTTTTCAAGTAATGCATAGTGTAATTGGTCTTGAAATTCGCTTAATTTAACTTGCAACTCCTTTCTATGCAATTCTAGAGTAAGGTCAGTTGAGTACTTTAAAATATCACCTATGGGTAAAAAATGGGGTTTGTGATCTATGATTATGCAGGATAATGGTGAAATAGAAACTTCACAATTGGTAAAGGCATATAATGCACTGATGGTTCTATCAGGTGAAACTTGGTTAGGTAAATGAATAATGATTTCTACTTCTGCTGAAGTATTGTCTTCAATTTTTTTTATCTTAATTTTTCCTTTTTCATTGGCTTTAAGGATACTATCTATCAATGACCCGGTAGTGGTTGAATAAGGTATTTCATTGATTACTAAGGTGCTTTTATCCTTTATTTGAATATTGGCGCGTGCTTTAATTTTAGACCCTCTAATGCCACCTTTGTAATTTCTGATATCTATGCTTCCGCCGGTTAAAAAATCTGGATAGAGATCGTAAGACCTCCCCCTTAAATAGGCGATGCTGGCTTTGATGAGCTCATTAAAATTATGTGGAAGTATTTTGGTAGAAAGACCTACGGCTATTCCTTCTGCCCCTTGGGCAAGCAATAGTGGAAATTTAACGGGTAGAGAAACCGGTTCTTTTTTACGGCCATCGTATGAGAGCTGCCAGTTAGTTATTTTGGGGTTATATACAACATCTAAAGCAAATCTTGAGAGTCTAGCCTCAATATACCTTGCTGCTGCAGCGTTATCTCCAGTGAGCGTATTTCCCCAGTTTCCTTGTGTATCAATCAATAAGTCTTTTTGTCCCAATTGAACTAGAGCATCAGAAATACTTACATCCCCATGAGGATGGTATTGCATGGTATGACCAACAATATTGGCTACTTTATTGTATCTCCCATCATCTAAATCTTTCATGGAATGTAGGATTCGTCGCTGTACTGGTTTTAAACCATCAGATAAACTAGGAATTGCCCTTTCTAAAATCACATAGGAAGCATAGTCTAAGAACCAGTCTTGATACATTCCAGATACTTTGGTCTTCAAATCTGCTTTCATTGAAATATTTGTGATTATTTCAGATTTATAAATTATTTGGTATAATCAAGAGAAAATCCTAAGAGAGAAAAGGTACAGTTTATGACTCCACTAAATCTAATTCAACTTTGAGATTATCAATTATAAATTCCTGTCTTTTGGGTGAATTTTTCCCCATGTAAAAACTGAGCAGGTTTTCTATTGAGGTTTCTTTCCCCAATCTAACGGGATCTAATCTAATATCTTTTCCTATAAAATGTGAGAATTCGTCAGGTGAGATTTCTCCGAGGCCTTTAAATCTAGTTATTTCTGGAGAACCTTTGAATAAAGCAATCGCTTTGACTTTTTCGGACTCATTATAGCAGTAGATTGTTTTGGATTTATTTCTTACTCTGAATAGTGGAGTTTGGAGTATGAATAAGTGTCCCCTACTTACCAGTTCGGGATAGAACTGAAGGAAGAATGTCAATATCAACAGTCTAATGTGCATCCCATCTACATCTGCATCAGTTGCTACGACTATTTTATTGTATCTCAACTTTTCAATTCCATCTTCTAAGTTTAGAGCTGACTGGAGCAAGTTAAATTCTTCATTTTCATACACAATTCTCTTTGACATTCCATAAGAATTCAATGGTTTTCCTCTCAAACTAAATACTGCTTGGGTATTGACATCTCTAGATTTAGTCAGCGAACCACTAGCTGAGTCTCCTTCTGTTATAAAAATAGTTGATTCATTTTTTCTATCTGACTTGTAATCAGTCAGGTGTATTCTACAATCTCGAAGCTTTTTATTGTGTACGCTGGCTTTTTTTGCTCGTTCCCTAGCGAGTTTTCTAATGCCTCTGAGTTCTTTTCTTTCTTTTTCTGCGGCCAATATTTTGACCATTAGTTTTTCTGAAACCTCAGGATTAATATGTAAAAAACTATCGAGTTTATTTTTTAGAAAATCATTTACATAGACTCTTACAGAAGGTAAATTTCCACCCATTTCGGTTGAACCTAATTTGGTTTTGGTTTGAGACTCGAAAATAGGCTCTATGACTTTGACGCTAACCGCTGCGATGATGGATTTTCTAATATCGCTAGGTTCAAAGGATTTGCCATAAAACTCTCTAATAGTTCGGACCATTCCTTCTTTAAATGCGGATAGATGAGTCCCTCCTAGTAGTGTGTTTTGACCGTTGACAAATGAATGGTATTCTTCGCTGTAGTGTGATTGGCTATGTGTCAAAGCTACTTCAATGTCTTTGTCTTTGAGGTGAATGATGGGATACAATAACTGATTTTCAGAATATCGGTCTTCCAACAAGTCTTTTAGTCCATGGTTTGAAAAATATCTTTTTTCGTTGATATAAATGGATAATCCAGGATTTAGATAGGTGTATGTTTTCACCATTTGCTCAACAAATTCTATCTGAAAAGAATACCCTTTAAACAAATTCTTATCGGGTGTAAAATCGACTAGAGTGCCCCATGGAATATCTGTGTTTTGTGTTTTTGATTCTTTAATTTTTTCTCCCTTTTGAAACCAAACTGATTTTTTTAAATCATCTCGGATTGATTCTACTTGAAAATCTGTGGATAAGGCATTGACTGCTTTTAAACCCACTCCATTGAGACCTACGGATTTTTTAAAGGCGATGGTATCGTATTTTCCACCGGTATTCATTTTTGAAACCACATCTGATAGTTTTCCAAGGGGTATGCCACGCCCATAATCTCTAACTTTAACTGATTGGTTAGTTAGTAGGATGTCAATTCTTTTTCCGGCGCCCATCACATATTCATCAATGCAATTGTCCAATACTTCTTTCAATAACATATATATACCATCATCTTGGGCAGACCCATTTCCTAGTTTACCGATGTACATTCCGGGTCTTGTGCGTATATGTTCATGCCAATCTAGGGATCGTATTTCTTTCTCAGTATATATCGCGGGGTTTTTTGGCATTTTAAAGGGTCAAAATTAAGAATCCACTTCATTATATGATTATGAAGAATTCGACATAGGTAAATTACGATGGGAATATCCCGATAATTGTGTAAATAGAAATCAGGCGGTTCTATTAAGAATCACCTGATTTTTTGCATTTTTTCATTGTGGGTTACCTAATCACATTTATCAAAAAAATACATTTATGGATAATCTAACCTATAGTCATTTGAAGTCTATTTTTAATCTACTTAAATCATTTCCTACTTACTATCTTTTGATTTTTCTTGTTGCGGATATTGTTTTTCTATAATTTGATCTGCTTTTTGTTGTGCTAGATTTAATCTGTCCATCTCCTTTAACCAATATTTTTGTGCTTGGTGAAACATAAATTGATAAAAATAAGATAGGTCATTTTTATTTCTGGAACGATTAAGAGAAATGAGATAATCAGATTTATTTTCTTTAAATATAAGACTTAAAGGTTCACCATGATATCTTTGAACATAATTCATCACTAAACGACTTAATCTACCATTTCCATTGCCAAATGGATGTATATTAACTAAATCAAAATGTGCTTTAAAAGATAATTTATAAATATCCTCAGGATTTTTCACATCATTGATGTCTTTCCTCAATTGCTCCACAAAATTTAAAGTTGATATAGGGACTTTGAGATAATTCATGAAGACGACAGGACCCGCCAATGAGGTCCCTTTTCGGAAGTCTCCTATGGTTTCATTACAAATTCCCCCTAATCCATGATGAACAACAGCAGTTTTCTTTAATATAAGAGCAGAAATATCTTTTAAATCCGAAATAGTTAATCGATGTTTTTTTTCAGCTAACTTCATCATATAGATTAAAGCATTTAAATGATCGTCAGCTTCATTTTTTCTATACAATTGATGACGGGTAGCGGTTTCTCCGCATTTATATAAATAATAAGTATCTTCTGGGTTTAAAGTTCCTCCTTCTATACCTACACTATGGCTAGAAATAGTGCAAAGGTTAAATTCTTCATAATGCAAATAACTATTAGTTAATGCAACATAATCAGTTTTTATTTTCTCTATGTTTTTGTCCCACATGATCTTTTACATAGATTATAAATGTAATTATTTTTGAGCAATACGATTTCTTTGTCATTGATAACTCAACAACCCTTTTTAAAAAACCCTCAAATTTTTGGATTTTTGAAATTAAAATTTTATCTATGATTTGTTTTCCCCTTTATCAATGCTGAAACTCTGATACAAGAAGTCAGATTTTACCCGAATTATTCATACTAACCTCAAATTAGATCTTATGGTCTGAATTTCTCCTTTCTGGGTTTTCAAATGAAAGTTTTCTTTGACTTCTATTTACACAGTTATCGGCAAACTGTGTTGATTATTTCCTAAGCGCAAGTTTTTCAAAAGGGCATTTTTTTTGTTTCGCAAATTTTTTTCAGTCATTTTATTGAATTAATTTACAACTATCAATTCTTTCAATTGTCACATTTATATTCATAAAGAGATTTAAATATCCTAGATATAATTTTGTTTTGAAATCTCCGTTGTAGTGGATATATATTTTTTTAGGTTTAGGGTTTTATTATCCTAGCCTACGCAAAATTTTACTATATGCCTATACAAACAAAAATCAATATCCCCAAAATCAAAACAAAATAAGGCTACCTTATCCTTTTGTAGAAAGGATATCTTGACCAAATAATTTCCCCCAATGAACAGATCAAAACGGTTCAACCAAGAGGGCTTTGTTGTAGTGGATAGATTTATAAGTGGTTGATTATCAATACTAGAATGTCGATTTTGACAAACTTGCGTAAAGAACTATTGGAATGTCTAGATCACAAGTTCGGTTAAAGCCATCTTTCCATTTGATATCATAGAGGTATTTCTTCCAATCCAAGTCCGTTTGGAAGCGTTGAGAAAACTCTAAGAGGTTTTCTCCTTATCCTTGAAATCTACTTTCCGATTAGCGCAATAGTTTAAACATGAAATCGAAAATGGACGATGTCGCCATTTTCTATGATATAATTTTTACCCTCTATTCGCAGTCTTCCTGCTTCTCGAACTTTTTGTAAAGACCTGTATTGCTCAAAATCATTAAAACTCATCACCTCCGCACGGATAAATCCTTTTTCAAAATCTGAGTGTATTTTCCCCGCCGCTTGTGATGCTGTGGTTCCATTCTTTATTGACCAGGCGCGAACTTCCCTGTCCCCTGCTGTAAAAAAAGTTATCAATCCCAATAATTCATGAGCATACCTAATTAAGCGAACAGAACCAGGTTCTATCAAGGATAATTCATCTAAAAAAAACTTTCTTTCATCATAATCGTCAATCTGATTTATTTCCTCTTCTATGCTTGCAGCTAAAATCAGGATTATCGGGTTAAAACCTTTGGAGTATTCTTTGAACTGCTCAACGTAATGATTTGATTGACCAGCATCGGATTCATTGACATTGCAGACATACATTTGGGGTTTTTGAGTCAACAGTTGGAGGGGTTTTAGGTGTTTTTCATAGTCTATAGGTTCAATATGAAAGCTGCTCGACATTTTAGCTCCTTCTAGGTGATGTTTTAGCTCGACCAATAATTTTTCTTCATGTAAAGCTTCCTTGTTTCCTACCCTTGAAGCAATATGCACCTTTGAAATTCGATTCTCAACAGTTTCAAGATCTTTGAGTTGAAGCTCCGTTTGAATAGTTTCATAATCTCTGATGGGATCAATAGTCTGATCAACGTGAATCACATTTTTTTGATCAAAACAACGTAAAACATGTACGATGGCATCTGTTTGCCGGATATTTGCTAAAAACTGGTTCCCTAATCCTTCACCTTTACTAGCTCCTTTTACCAGTCCTGCAATATCCACCAATTCAATTGATGTTGGTGTTACTTGCTTGGGTTGAATATGTTTTGAAATGATTTCCAGTCGTTTGTCCTGAACATGGACTAAACCGAAATTTGGTTCAATTGTACAAAAGGGAAAATTTGCGCTTTGCGCTCTTGAATTAGACAAGCAATTAAAAAGTGTTGATTTACCAACATTGGGAAGACCTACAATACCAACTTTCATCTAATAGGTAAAAATGAGAATAGAAATAACTTGATTACCCTTTGGGGTGCATGAATTTTTGTTTACCCAACAATTCCAATTCATTCTCTACTCTATTCTCATCGGGCACACAGCAATCTACAGGACAAACGGCTGCGCATTGTGGCTCTTCATGAAATCCTTTGCATTCAGTACATTTATCGGGAACGATAAAATAGTATTCATCAGAAACTGGTTTTTGGAAAGCATCGGCATCAGCCACAAGACCATTTGGAAATTGTATATCACCTCTAAGAGAAGTGCCATCACGATATCTCCAATCTTGGGCTCCCTCGTAAATTGCTGTGTTGGGACACTCAACTTCACAAGCCCCACAATTAATACATTCCTCGGTGATGATAATTGCCATTTATGATTCTATACTAGTAGGTTTGCAAAATTAAACTTAAACCTTGGGATTTAGCTATCAAAATCATAATATTTCGACCGATAAAAAAATAAATACACTTGTAGGGTTGGGACAATATCTCAACGCTCTCCTAGATTCACAATCGGAGAATGACTTCAATATTAATAAACTATTAAATGAAGTATTCTATAGAAATAAATGGTTTTCAGAAACATATGTAATTTTTTCCATTAGGCAATGGTCTAAAGTGCTAACTTTAGAAAACTTATATAATTGGTTAGAAGCCTATAATTTAAATCCAATAATACCTAAAAAGGTTGGATTGATATTGCCTGGTAATATACCTGCTGTTGGATTTCACAACGTTATTTGTACATGGCTGTCAGGGCATCATCCCAAGATAAAATTATCGTCAAAAGATGATATATTGATTCCTTTCTTCTGTTCCTTTATTGAAAATAAACTAAATCATTCATGTTTTGAAATTGTAGAAAAGAGATTAACTGATTTTGATGCTGTTATCGCAACAGGGACAAATAATACTATTCATCATTTTGATTACTACTTCAGAAAAGTCCCTCGTTTATTGAGATCAAACAGATCATCAGTAGCTGTTATACAAGGAAATGATTCAAGTCAAGAATTGGAAAAACTGGGAAAAGATCTATTCACCTATTATGGTTTAGGGTGTCGAAATGTATCCAAAATATATCTTCCAGAAAACTTTAAACTAAACAAAATAATCCAAGCTGTTGATTCATATAAACATCTGAGAGATTCTTCAAAGTATGATAATAATTTAACTTATCAAAAAGCTGTATGTTTTTTACAAAACCAAAAGTTTACTGACGGCGGTTTCTTTCTAATGCAAGAAAGCAAGAATCTTCATGCTCCTATTTCTATGATTTATTATGAGTACTACACTTCTTTTAAAGAATTGATTGAGGTTTTAAATACCAAAGAAAACCAGATCCAGTGTATCGTCAGTAGCTCAGAAGTATTTGACAATTCAGTAGAATTTGGACAAACTCAATCCCCTCAATTATGGGATTATGCAGATGGTGTGGATACGATGTCTTTTCTTGAAAATCTCTGAATAAGAATTTAAAATATTATTCTAGATCATTCATTTAACTCTCTGATTACTAGTTTTATACTTCTTTGTAGATTTCATTGGTGATGAAGGATGCAGAAAATTGTTTCTATTTATTGTAGAATTCGTTTCTATAGTTACTTCTTAAAACAACGGATTTTGACGTGGCATTTTAGGTATCTATAGATTAGTATATTGACTATCTATTTCGTCTTGTTTGGGATTCAGTAAAGACTAGACTATTTGTTCACTCTTTTTAAGTACAATGAATGTTATGGTGAACTAATATATTATTTTCATTGGTTGTAACTTTGGATAGATGGTTATCATTGAGAAGACAAGCGTTATTTATTGAAAGGTGAAGAAGGCAATGTTTTTTGGATTATATAATAAGTTGCACCATGAAGTTTGAAAGTCCAAAGATGACTGACTTTAGGTTAGGTGAGCGCAATATTAATCCGAAGGAGTTGGTTAATGCACTAGAGCATGTTAAAAGTGTTCTAATCAAAAACACGACTAGACTTGCCTTGCATAATGCCATTATACAGTGTTCTTCCAGTGGGAAGGTTCATGTACTCGCATCAAGGGGTCATTTTATAAAGTATTACTCTTTTAGCAACAAACATGATGTTAAGGAAAACTTTTATTTTTTCATTCCAATTGCAAAGATTAATACGGTAATTAAACTGGCTAAGAATTCAACCGGAGACATAAGAATTCAACTTATTGCGACCAAGCCTAAACTCATTTTTAAAATATTCCCAGAGATTACCTATGAAATACCTCACAATGAATATCCTTCAATAGAGGATAAATTGATTGATTACGATGAAGATATAAAAACTGAGTTTCGGATCCGCAAGAAAGTTTTTTCAAGATTGGTTGATAGATACCCAAACGCAAACATGTTGCAAGTTGAAAAATTTAATGATTCTGTTCTATTACGAATTTTCAACTCAAAATATGGTGGTAAGGTGATTTCCAAAATATATGATTCTCAGGTTTTTGATAACGAATTATATTGGCAGGATGATGATAGAGGTGTATTATTTAACCTTCATTTTTTGAAGCGAATAATAGCAACCTATCCAGATAAAGATTTTGAAAATATATTGTTCAGGTTTGATCTTTTAAAAAAATGTTATTGTGAAATAAAAGAAATCGGAGGTTGGATAGGAATTAAAAGAATTTCCTACATACTAACTTCTGAGACTTTTACCCCGCTTAAAAAACACTGAGGGGGATGACAGTGTGACAAAATCTGTGTAAATGGGAAATAGCGGGTTACCAAATTTCGATTCAAGGATAGCAAAATCAAAGGATATACAGATATTTCATTTTCTGATTAGGTGAGACCTTCGCACAATTAACTTTCAGTGTGAAACCCAATTTATGGGAGCTATTTTAATTTTATGTTACTCAATTAATACTTATTTCATCTTTTTCTTGTACGTGTTTCTTCAAATATTTATCAATATCACACCCTAATAGACTTATGGTTCTACTGTAGTTTTTATTTTGATTTTTTGGTTGGAGTGAGTATTGCTGACTTCAATCATTTTATTTGCTCATTTTTTATTCTGTAGTCTTTCTCATGATAAATTTGTCTTATGCCGGAACTGATTTTATAATCCCATATCTTGAAAAAGTAAATTTTAGCTACCGACATTCATTAGGGTCTAATTACGATATTTGCACCATAATTAATATCTGCGATTTTAGTATTCTGTAATTCAATTCTACTGAACTTTTACCTCATAATAAATGAAACATAATTTCAATCCAGGTCCTGCTGTTCTTCCAAAGACAGTTCTGAAAAAGGCTTCGAAAGCGGTTTTAGATTTAGATGATTCAGGGCTATCTGTATTGGAGATTTCTCATAGAAGCAATGCATTTAAAGAAATTTTAGAAAATTCTACCAAGATGGCACTAGAAATCGCCGGATTGAAAGGAAAGGGTTATTCTGCTCTTTTTTTACATGGCGGAGCAAGCACTCAATTCTTGAATGTAGCAGCAAATTTTTTGAACCAAAAAGCAGGATATAGTGATACTGGCTCATGGTCAGCAAAAGCAATAAAAGAAGCTAAACACTATGGACAAGTCGTTGAGGTGGCTAGCTCTGCATATTGTAAGTATAATTATATCCCGGTCTCCTTCGAAAATACCTCTGAACTGGATTATTTGCATATCACCACAAATAATACGATCTATGGAACCCAATACTCAGAAATACCCCGAGTGGATTGTCCACTAGTTGCAGATATGAGCTCCGATATCTTTTCAAGGGTTTTGGATTATAATAAATTTGATTTGTTCTACGCCGGTGCACAAAAGAATTTGGGTCCAGCAGGGGTTGCACTAGTAGTAATTAAAGAATCTTTTCTTGATAGAGTTAAAAGAAAACTGCCCTCAATGTTGGATTATAAACTTCACCTCTCAAAAGGTAGTTCTTTTAATACCCCACCCGTTTTTGCCATATACACAACAATGCTAACTCTTCAATGGATTATTGAAAAAGGTGGTCTAAAAAAGTTAGGTAAAAAGAATAGTCAAAAAGCATCCTTGATTTATTCAGAAGTTGATAGAAATTCAAAATTTCGAGGTTTTGCTAATAAAGAAAATCGAAGTCAAATGAATGTAGTATTCAACCTTGTTGATAAATCGGAAAAAGAAATTTTTGACCAAATGTGGCAATCTTTAGGCATAGAGGGGTTAAATGGGCATCGCTCAGTTGGTGGATACCGTGCTTCAATTTATAATGCATTAGAATTGGAAAGCGTAAAGTTACTGGTGGAATGCATGAAAGAATTTGAAAATAGATAATTGATGAAAATACTTGCTAATGATGGAATTTCAGAAGCTGGACAGAAGGCACTAAAGAATGAGGGTTTTACCGTTATCAATCAAAATATTCCACAAGATCAATTGGCCAAATATATAAATCAGAATTTTGTGGTTGGTTTACTCGTTAGGAGTGCAACCACAGTTCGTAAAGAGCTAATTGACCAATGCCCTAGTCTCAGATTGATCGGAAGAGGAGGTGTCGGAATGGATAATATTGATGTTGGATATGCAAAAGAGAAAGAAATATATATAATTAATACGCCGGCGGCTTCATCAGCCTCCGTTGCAGAATTAGTATTTGCCCATCTGTTTGGTGGAGTTCGTTTTCTCTATGATTCAAATAGAAATATGCCTTTGGAAGGGGACACTAAATTCAAAAAACTGAAAAAAAACTATTCCGCAGGGATTGAGCTTAGAGGTAAAACCCTGGGTATAGTCGGACTCGGAAGAATAGGTCAAGAAGTAGCAAAAATAGGACTAGGCTTGGGAATGAAAGTAATTGGTACTGATAAGCATATTGATCAGATATCAGTTAGAGTGACTTTATTTGATGGTCAATTTCTTGAAGTCAAAATACCATCAATTGATTTTGACCAATTGCTGAGACAATCGGACTTTATCACTCTTCATGTTCCCTCTCAAGGCAACCCCTTGATTACTATCTCAGAGATTAAAAAAATGAAAAAAGGCTCTGGGATAATTAATGCTGCTCGAGGTGGTGTAATTAAAGAAGATGATTTATTAGAAGCACTTGATAGTGGACAGCTAAGTTTTGCCGGACTAGACACTTATGAAAAAGAACCAAAACCCGACATTAAACTTTTGATGCATCCAAGAATTTCTCTTTCTCCCCACATAGGCGCAGCGACTATTGAAGCACAAGAACGAATTGGTTTGGAACTAGCAGAACAGATAACAGACCTTCTTAAAATACGATCTTGAAAAAAATTTGGCGAAATCTCAAAATTCGCTGGGGTATTAAATCAGATTTTCAAGTTCTGATTATTTTGGTTGTCTTTGCTATCACAGGAATGACTAGTCTCAGAGTTGGTCATCTTTTATTGGACTTTATCGGTATAACAAAAGAAAACTTATACCTGGATAATATACTAGGGAGTATCCCCTACTACACTTTAAGAGTTATTTCTATTCTGGTAGTATATAAATTTATCCTACTGATAGTTGGATCTATCTTTGGTCAATTCAACTTTTTCTGGAATTTTATTAAGAGATTCCTACGAGTTATAGGATTTAGGCGACTATTAAATTGAATTCATTCTTGCTGACTTTTTGATGTAAGCAGTAAAATACTCTTGGAGGCGTTCAAGTTTAGGCCTGATTACAAACTGACAATAAGAAGAGTTCTCATTTTTACTGTAGTAGGCCCGATGATATTCTTCAGCGGGGTAAAAAACCTCAGCTTTAGCGACTTGTGTGACTATTGGGTTTTCATATACAGACTCTTTTTGAAGCCGTTTTAAAACCATCGCAATGATTGATTTTTGTTGATCATTAGCATAAAATATGGCTGAACGATATTGAGAACCAATGTCGTTTCCTTGTCTATTGAGTGTAGTCGGGTCATGAGTATTGAAAAATATAAACAGGATATCAGTTAATTCTGTTTTACCCCTATCATATTCAATTTGGACAACTTCTGCATGATTGGATTTACCGCTGGAAACTTCTTCATATGTTGGGTTCAATACAGAGCCTCCCATATACCCGGGAAGAACATTAGTAACACCTTTTATACTGCGGAAAATAGCTTCTGTACACCAAAAACATCCACCAGCCAAATAAATCAGTTCTCTGGATTTCATGAGCGGGTAAATTTAAATAAATGTAATGGTAATTTTCTGGTAACATTGTTCTTGGTATCAAGATCTGGATTACAAAGAATTAAATTTGCTGATTGAAGGTGCTACTCAGAGGCAGAAATATATACAAGACGTATGGTCAAATAAGAGTTCTTAAAGGGATAAATATAGATATTTCTGAAAAACAAATCGTATCTATTGCAGGTCCTTCTGGAGCCGGAAAAACTACTCTTCTCCATATTATAGGGACACTTGAAGGGGCTGACAAGAGAGATGATTACTCTTTATCAATTGATAATAAGCTAATAAATGATTGTTCCTCTAAGCAAATAGCTCAATTTAGAAACCAAACTTTAGGTTTTGTTTTTCAGTTTCACGGCTTATTGCCTGAATTTACTGCACTAGAAAACATTTGTTTGCCCGCTCGAATCAGAGGAATCTCCAAACCTAAAGCTCGCATTTTGGGATTGGAACTAATGAGTCAAATGAACATTGCTGATAAAGCCAATAAAAAGCCAAAAACTCTTTCTGGAGGAGAACAACAGAGAGTCGCCGTAGCAAGAGCACTAATCAATAACCCTAAAATTGTATTGGCTGATGAACCAACAGGAAATTTGGATAGTGACAATGCCAATATGATGCATGAATTGTTTTTCAAAATCAGAGATCAATTTGGCTGTTGTTTTGTTATTGTTACTCACAATGAGACATTGGCCAAGCGTGCAGATAAAATCATTTTACTCAAAGATGGTCAAATCGTCAAATGATTTTTTGCAATTCAAAGATTTACTTGATCGTAAAGCCAGAAAATACGAATCCAAAAATTTTATAGAAACTGATCCAATAAAAGTTGCCCATCAGTTTTCCGAAAAGGCCGATATAGAAATCATTAGCTTTTTAATCACAACCTTTGCTTGGGGTAATCGAAAGAGTATCATTAATAGCGCAAATAATCTCGTTGAATTACTTGAAAGAAATCCCCATGATTTTGTAGTAAATCACACCAAAAGTGATTTAAAAAGATTTAAGGATTTTACTCACAGAACTTTCCAACCAGTAGATCTTATTTACTTTATAACTGCTCTTAAATTCATCTATACTCAGAAAGGAGGATTGGAAAATGTATTTGTTCCTGAAATGAACCAGGAATTTTTATACAAAACCATTCATCGATTTAAAAGAATATTTTTTGGACTACCTCATCTAAAGAGAACAGAGAAGCATATTTCTGACCCACTGAACGGTTCTGCTTCCAAACGGATCAATCTGTTTCTTCGTTGGATGGTTCGTTCTTCAACTTTAGGTGTTGATTTTGGAATTTGGAAAAATATTTCACCTAGAATTTTGTCTTGCCCTTTGGATATTCATACCTTAAGAGTTGCAGGTAAACTTGGGCTAATCTCCAGAAAGACCAATGATTTTAAGACTTTGGTAGAACTAGATAGGAACCTCAGATTATTAAATCCTGAAGATCCTGTGAAATACGATTTTGCATTGTTCGGTTTGGGGATGTTTGAAAATATTTAATCTTTAGATACACATGAAAACTTCTAATTCTTAAGTATTGAAAACTGTGTCTATTAGGTTTAAGTTAAAATTTATGTATATCAAATATGGCCAAGATGGCTAAAATAGATGTAGTTGGTTTTGTAATTTGGACACCAAGTTTTTGACGCATTTAAAGCACACGTGGCGGAATTGGTAGACGCGCTAGGTTGAGGGCCTAGTGGGAGTTAAATCCCGTGGAAGTTCGAGTCTTCTCGTGTGCACAGTTTAGCAGAAGAAATGCACGTTTATTAGACCATCTCAATTCTATGCTCCATCTGTATAGGGGCAATTTTGTTTGGCTATATTCAAGGTGATGCCATTAAGCTTCTAGAAAAAGAGTCTAATTGTAATAGGGTTCAGGCTTGCCAAACTTATTTGGATGCTTTCTTCAAGGAAAATCCTAAAGCATTTGTGAAGTTCGAAAAATGGAGAGAAAAGCAGTAATTATCTAAAAATGTTTACTTTTGTCCCATCAATACCTCCCGGACCTCTCAACGAAGTGCACTTTTGGGAGGTTTTTTGATTTTATATATGCCTAAAAAAGCCTACGATAAACCTCCTATAACCTTTGCCGACCAAGTTCAACTTTTACAAAAACGAGGGTTGATTATTCACAATGAAAAAAAAGCTGAAAGAGTCCTAACTTATGTTAGTTACAATAGATTACGCAATTATTGGTATCCTATGCTCGAATCTCCAAAAGAAAAGCCCAAGAAACACGAGAGGGAAAAATATTTTTTATGATTAACCATTTACCCTTTTAATAGTAGATCATGGATAGGATTAATTTATTCCAAGATTCTAGTCCGCCAAGAATTTAATTGCTTTCAATTCGGTGTCTGATAATTCCATATTTTGACTTTACCTAAATTTGTGGTACAATGCATTAAGGCTTAAATCTCGTTGCAAGAATATTAATGTGAAAGAACTATACGACTTAACTTGTGGCAAGACTAGCAAGGTATTTATTCGATCATATAGCACGTCGTTTTCTTATGCCTCTAGGGTAATGAATAAGTCAATTAGAAGGCACGTATTCAATATCTATGCTTTTGTGCGTTTAGCAGATGAAATAGTAGATACTTTTATTGATTTCCCACAATCTCAATTATTGGATCGATTTGAAGAAGATTTAAGATTTGCACTAAAAGAAAAGATAAGTGCCAATCCAATTCTACAGGCTTTTCAAGATACATATCATCAATTTAATATAGAAAAAGAACTTGTATTTGCATTTTTAAACAGTATGAGGTACGATTTGTTAAATGATGGTTGTGATACAGAGGAAAAATTGAATAACTATGTTTGGGGCTCCGCCAATGTTGTTGGCTTGATGTGTTTGAAAGTTTTTACTCAAGGCAATCAAGAGGAATATGAAAAATTGAAAGATACCGCCATTGCATTGGGTTCGGCATTTCAAAAAGTCAATTTTCTTCGAGATTTTAAAGATGATTTATATGGCAGAAAAAGAAATTATTTTCCTATTCTTCATCATCGTAAATTAGATGAAACAAGCAAACTTGAAATTATCAAGGAAATAGACAAAGAATTCAAAGAAGCCTACCAGGGTATAATGAAACTTCCCAAAGAGGCTAAAATAGGGGTTTATATTGCCTATCAATACTATAAAAGATTACTCAGAAAACTCAAAAGATCCTCAGTAAAAAAGATTAAAGAAAGTCGCATTAGGGTTTCTAATAGGGAAAAATTATGGGTGATATGTGAATCGTATTTAAAGCTTACATTTAATTAAAATAGACATGGATATCATTATTTGGATTTTTACTCTTTTGGGCTCATTTGCATTTATGGAATTTATAGCCTGGTTCACCCACAAATATATTATGCATGGTCCTCTATGGGTATTGCATAAAGATCATCATAAGAAAGATCATGATTCGTGGTTTGAACGGAACGATAGTTTCTTTTTAATCTATGCAATAATCAGTATGATTTTTGTGACACTTTATATATATAAGGACTTTTGGCTTGGATTACCTATTGGAATAGGGATTTTTCTCTATGGTTTAACCTATTTTTTGGTTCATGATATTTTTATTCACCAAAGGTTTAAAATATTCAGGAAGACCAATAACCGATACGCTAGAGGAATTCGTAGAGCCCATAAGATTCATCACAAAAAAATCAATAAAGAAGATGGTGAATGCTTTGGGATGCTTTGGGTTCCTAGAAAGTATTTTAAATAGATCCTTTCCTACCCTACCATCAATTGAAGTATATTTTTTCTCGCTCTACTTCTAATTTGATTTTAGCCATTTTCGATTAAAATTGCAGTATTGTTGTTCCTTGTGGAGATACACGTAAGTGTCCGTAATTTTTTCGTCCATCCACTGTTTGATGATATTAAATTGTTTGTCTTTTAGTGCTAAATCCTTTATTCGAACATAGTCTTGGGTGAAGTTTGCAACATGAGCATCAAAGCGATTACTTACTTTAATTATTTTATATTTCTTTTGACCGGATTCTGTTTCTTCTAAAAGTGGAGCAGATATTTCACCATCTCTTAATCCTTCTATCTGTTTATAAATTGTGGGGTCAATATTGGCCAGTTCGAACTTGGAATCTCCAGTGGTAGGATTGATCAATACCCCGTTATTAAATTTAGTTTCTCTTTCATCTGAAAATTGAAAGGCTGCCTCTGCAAAGGATATTTCTTCATCAATTATCCGTGTTCGAATACTATCAATTTTAGATCTAGCTTCTGTAAGTTCGGAAACTTCTACTTTAGGAATTATCAGGATATGGCGAACATCAATTTCTTGTCCTCTTATTTTATCAAGAGTCAGTATATGCCATCCAAAATCGGTTTTGAAGGGTTCAGATATTTCTCCCTCTCTCAGACTAAAAGCCACATCCCTAAATTCTTTAACCATTCGTGGTCTTTTTCGATGGAGGGTATATTTACCTCCAGAGGAACGTGATCCGGGATCTTGTGAATAGAGAATTGCTTTTGAAGCGAAACTCATTCCTTTTTCTAATACATCTTCCTTGAAGGAACGGAGCAAGTTGATTACCCTAGTTTCCTCGATTTCACTAATTTCTGGTTCAATGACAATTTGAGATATTTCTAATTCGGTTCCAAACATTGGTAATTCCTCTTTGGGGATAGATTCGAAGAACAACCTTACCTCCTCTGGTGTTACTTCGACATTTTCAATGATTTTGGCTTTCATGCGTTGTGATAGAACTTGTGATTTATTGATCTCGAAAATTTCTTGTCTAAAAGATAATTCATCTGATTTGTCATAGAATTCCAAGACTTTTTCCATACTACCAAGCTGTAGCACAAAATTTTCAAGATTTTGATCAACTATAGAATAAATCTCAGAATCAGCTACTTCTATACTGTCCTGAACAGCATGGTGTTGATACAGTCGGTTTTCCATTAAGTTTGAAAGGATTTCACATTTGCTCATTCCATCTGGAAGAAGTCCTTGAGATTCTAGTTCAATTATGGTCTTATCTACATCGGAGTTTAAAATCACATAATCTCCTATAACCGCACTTACGCCATCAACTAAAATTCTATTTTGTTCGGGGTTTAAGCTTTGTGCAAATACATCTGTATGATGAACAATAAACCCTATTAAAAGTGCTATGCTAGTAGATTTGAAGAAGATCTTGTTGTATTGCTTGATTGATGATTTCATTGTCAAATTCTCTTTCTATTTGTTGTTTTCGTTTATTGATAATTAGTCGTTCTAAAAGGTTATCAATATATTCTAGTGGCGGTTTAGCACCAGGTTGAAGTATTTCACTAATATAGAGCAGATGAATCAAATTAGATTCAGATGTTCGGAACAAAATATTTGGGAACCGATATTGATTAAAATTGTCTTGATTAATGTAGTTAATAGATTTTAAAAATTGATTTTTTTCGATCCATCTACGGTCATTTAATTGAACGTGAGGAAAGTTCAAAATGGCAATGGAGTCCAGAAATGTACGATCTTCTTCATTAAATCGACGAAAACGCTTAATAGTTTCATTTTTTATTGGGCTGTCTTTTTGAAATGAAAGGTATCGATACCTCAAGAGTGTGTGGTCAATTTTCAAGGAGTTAAGAGCTTGGTCATAGTAGTTTTGTTTTTCTATATCAGTTACTAGGGTATCCAATTTATTTTGAATGATTATATCCTTATACTTAGAGATTAACAGTTCTCTTCTGTAGTCATTTACTGCATCTTCTATTTCTTTAATTTGGATTTTATCAAAATAATCTTGTGCTTGCTGATAAAGAATTTCTTTACTTGCCCATTGATTGATTGCTTGTTGTGCTTTTTTGATACTATCTAATTCGTTTTGGGGTTTGCCAATTATGGCAATTAGATCTTCGGTAAGCAGTTCACTTTTTTTTGTTTTGGCAACCACTTTATTTTTCGAATCTTTTAGATCAGTAGTACATTCTGTTAAAGCCAGTGGCAATAAGACGAAAAAAACGAAAAAGAACTGTTTGACTTTAGCCATACTATAGGCATTGAACCAATAGACAATAGTCTAGTAAAAAATTAGGGACTATAGTTTGGTGCTTCTCGAGTTATGGTTACTGAATGGGGATGATTTTCTCTGATTCCTGCTGATGTGACTTTAATAAACTGACCATTTTGTTTCAGTTTTTCAATACTTTCTGTACCACAATATCCCATTCCTGCTCTAAGACCACCGACGAATTGATGTATACTTTCTTCTAGGGTTCCTTTATAGGGTACTCTTCCCACGATTCCTTCGGGTACTAATTTTCGACCATCTGTTTCTAAACCCTGAAAATAACGATCACTGCTACCCGATTTCATGGCTTCCACTGAACCCATTCCTCTGTATGTTTTATACTGTCTGCCTTCATAAATCAAAAATTCTCCTGGTGCTTCTTTTGTACCAGCTAGTAAAGATCCCAGCATTACGCAATCTGCACCTGCAGCTACTGCTTTGGGAATATCGCCACTATAGCGAACTCCTCCATCAGCAATAATTGGTATACCTGTATTTTTCAACTCTTCTGCAATAGAGAGTATTGCAGATAGCTGTGGGAAGCCAACCCCTGCTATGACTCTAGTTGTACAAATACTCCCAGGTCCGATTCCTACTTTTATTGCATCAACACCGAGATCGGCCAAATATCTAGCTGCTTTAACGGTAGCGATATTTCCTACCACGATATCGATGTCTTTAATTACTTCTTTAATTGTCTTATAAAGATCAGCTACTTTAGATGAATGACCATGAGCTGTATCTATGACAATCGCATCAACACCGACCTCAGCTAGTTTAGTAATTCTATCTATGCTGTCTGCAGTAATACCAACCGCGGCGGCAACTCTCAACCTACCAAAGGAATCTCTATTGGAACGGGGTTTATTGCTTTGTTTTAAAATATCTCTGAAGGTGATTAAGCCGACTAGAATATTATTTTCATCTACCACGGGGAGTTTTTCAATTCTATGTTTTTGGAGTATACTTTTTGCTTCGGTTAAGGTTGTTTTGTGATTGACTGTAATCAAATTGTCTTTAGTCATTAAATCGTTAACCAACTTTTGGTTGTCTTCTTCAAATCGAAGATCTCTATTAGTTAATATACCTTTCAGATGATTAGACTTGTCCACAATTGGAATCCCACCAATTTTGTATTGGTTCATCTTTTCTTTTGCTTGAAAGACTTTGGCATCTGGGCTTAGAGTAATTGGATCGATAATCATTCCTGATTCGTAGCGTTTTACTATTCTAACCTGTTGCACTTGTTGTTTGATGGTCATATTTTTATGTAGAACGCCTATTCCACCTTCTCTTGCCATTCCTATGGCCATCTCACTTTCGGTAACGGTGTCCATTGCTGCCGAAACTATGGGTATTTCGAGGGAGATATTTGTGCTGAATTTACTTCGAGTAGTAACTTGACTAGGCAGTATAGCAGAATAAGCCGGCACCAACAATACATCATCATATGTATATTTGGTTCCCAAAATTTTTGAGGGATTCATTGCAGTTAGTCTCCAACTTATTCCGTGCAAAGTTAAAATTTTTGAATCGCATTTGGTATAGTGTCTATTTTACGTACTTGAATCGATTTTTTCAAATAAAGGTTATCAAAATCATATCTTGATTTGTATTTAACTAGTAAAGATGGAGTTCATTATTTATAAATTGGCATTGACTGAATTGGGAGCCGAATTATAAATTCAAACAATTTTAGTAATTTGAGCTAGTTTTTCAGAGTGTAGTAATAATCCTTTACTACTGAATAAAAACGACCAAAAATTATAAACGATGATTTTTTTTAGAGTATTCATTTTTTCGATATTAATTCTTTTCCCGGCAGTTACTCTTGGTCAAGAGGTTAGTCCAGCTGTTAAATATGCTCAATCAATTACCCAGCAGGAACTCAAGGAGTTACTTTATGTTTATGCCTCAGATTATTTTAAGGGTCGCGATACCGGTACCAAAGGTCAGCGATTAGCAGCTGATTTTATAAGATCTTTTTATAGGGATAGGGCAATAGAGCCAGCTGAAGGCACTGAGGATTATTACCAGCCGGTAACCTTATTTACCCGAAGGGGAGACACATTGGTTAGTGAAAATGTGGTTAGTGTAATCAAAGGTGATGAAATTCCAGATGAATATATTGTTGTAACTGCACATTTAGATCATATTGGGGTAAATGAAAAGGGAGAAATTTACAATGGTGCTGATGATGATGGATCGGGTACAGTTGCAATACTAGAGATAGCTGAAGCTTTTCAGCAGGCAGTTAAAAATGGAGATGGTCCCAAAAGGTCTATTATCTTTTTACATGTTACAGGTGAAGAAAAAGGTTTGCTTGGCTCTGGTTATTACACTGACAAAGAGCCTCTATACCCATTAGAAGACACGATTGCCAATTTAAATATGGATATGATTGGGCGTTCAGATCCCAAGAGAGAAAATCCGGATCCGAATTATATCTATCTAATTGGTTCGGACATTTTGAGTCAGGATTTGCATGATATTTCCGAAGCGGTCAACAAAGAATTTGTCAGCTTAGAGTTGGATTACACTTATGCTGACATAAATGATCCCAACAGATTTTACTATAGGAGTGACCATTTTCATTTTGCCAAAAACAATATTCCTGTAATTTTTTATTTCAATGGAACTCACGAAGATTATCATCAGGTAACGGATACAGTGGACAAAATTCTTTACGATGTTTTACAAAGGCGTACTCAACTAATTTTTCATACTTTGTGGGAGTTAGCCAATAGGGAGGATCGGATTCGATTGAAGGAATCAGTCGAATAATTTGGTAAGAGGACTACAATAAATTGGCTCAGATTTCATTTAATCTCTAACACATTGAGTAAAATTTCTTTCATTGAAATAATACTTGTTTTTTGCTTGGAGGATTATTGGCAAGTAAACTTTGTAAAGAAGAACTTATTTTATGTATTTTCTGAGGAAAAGGTTCAATGTGGAGGAGAAAGTGTCTTATGGGTTTGAGAAGTTGAATCAATTTCTGGAGTTTTTAGAGGGAGAAACATTGCCAAGAGTTAATTAATGAAATAGTTATTATGTTAAACTATAACGAAATATCTTCCTTGATTTGGAATGTCTGTGATGATGTCCTCAGGGGATTATTTAAACAGAACAAATATGGGGATGTTATACTACCTTTTTTAGTATTAAGAAGATTAGATTGTATTATTGAACCAAACAAAGAGCGAGTAATAAAACTTTACAAGCAATGTGGGATGGATAACGTTGATCCAACTCCAATTATCAAAGAACAATTTGGATTACAATTTTATAATCACTCAAATTTTGATTTAGAAAGATTGAAGGGTGATCCCAATGGGTTAAAAATCAATTTTCAATCATATCTAAAAGGGTTTTCACAAAATGTGTTTGAAATTATTAAGCTCTATGAATTAGAAAAGTATGTAGATAAACTTCTCAAGAACAACAAGCTCTACCAATTAATTCATAGGTTTACTGCAGTTGATTTACATCCAGATAAAATTGACAACCATACAATGGGACAAGTGTTTGAAGAGCTTCTAAGAAGATTTTCAGAGATGAGTAATGAATCAAGTGGAGAGCACTATACACCGAGAGATGTGGTAAAGCTTCTTACGTCATTTGTATTTTCTCAAGATTCTGAAAACCTTAAAGGAAAGGGTATAATCAGGTCTATATTTGATCCTTGTTGTGGGACTGGAGGCATGTTAACCATTGGAAAAGAATGGATTCAAAAGAATATTGAGCATAAAATAAGGTTAAATCTTTATGGTCAAGAAAAAAATGATCAAACGTTTGCTCTTTGTAAGTCTGATATGTTGATTACGGGTGAAAATCCCGAGAACATTAAGTTGGGGTGCTCACTTTCCGAAGATCACTTTCAAGGGAAGAAATTTAATTACATGATAACCAATCCACCCTTTGGGGTATCATGGAAGTCAGAAAAAGAGTTTGTTCAGGGAGAAGCAAAAAATGCCTATGGAAGATTTTCGGTAGGAACTCCGAGAACATCTGATGGTTCTTTATTGTTTCTCCAGCACATGATTTCCAAAATGGAGGATGGGGGTTCTCGGATTGGCATTGTATTTAATGGTTCTCCTTTATTTACTGGTGATGCTGGTTCAGGTGAATCAAATATCCGTAAGTGGATCATCGAAAAAGACTGGTTGGAGTGTATCGTTTCACTTCCTGACCAGTTATTCTTTAACACGGGTATCTCAACATACATCTGGATTGTTACCAACAATAAGAAGCCTCATCGAAAAGGAAAAGTTCAACTTATTGATGGTTCTTCCTTTTACAAATCCATGAAGAAATCTTTGGGAAATAAACGAAAATATATTGATGATTCTCAAAGGGAGGATCTCCTTAATATATACGAGAGCTTCAAAGAAAGTAATCATTCAAAAATATTTGACAATAATTTCTTTGGATACACAAAAGTAACTATTGAACAGCCGAAGGTTGAGAATGGCCTAGTGGTAAGGGATAGGAATGGGGATCCAAAGCCTGATTCCAAACTAAGAGATCATGAGAGAGTTCCACTTTCAGAAGATATAGATGAGTATTTCTTTCGTGAGGTTAAGCCTCATTTACCGGATTCTTGGATTGATGGTAATAAAAATAAAGTTGGATATGAAATCAACTTTACCAAGTATTTTTATAAGTATAAGCCGCTTCGTTCTTCCGAAGAGATTGCTCGTGATTTGTTAGAATTAGATAAAGAATCAGAAAATCTTTTAAAGCAGATACTGAATTGACTATGATTACAGATTTTACTGGAAAGTCTAACTCGAAATTTCGTTTATGAGGAAATACGATTCCTATAAGGATAGTGGTGTGGAATGGATTGGAGAGATTCCAAGTGGTTGGGATTGTGATAGGATAAAAAATCATTTTAATCATATTTCAGAAAAAATCAAACCTGAGGATGACGACAAAAAAATTTCTTCAGAAGACGTTGATTCCTTTTTTGGAAAAATAAATAACTTTTACTCTAGGTATGGCATATTAGGCGTGAAATTTAATCCTGGTGATGTTCTATTTAACAAGTTAGGTGTTAAAGTACACAAGTTATTTCATTCTACTTTTGAAGGATTTTCCATGGGAGAGTTGATTGTTTTAAGAAATAGAAGTAAGGATACCTTCAATTCAAAGTTTCTTTACTATCAATTAACAAGAACTGAAGTTATTGATTTATGTAAAAAAATATCAAACGGTGTTACGTTGAAAAGAGTATCCGTAGATGATTTAATGAATCTTTATATTACGTACCCCCCCCTAAAATTCAACAAAAAATCGTTTTTTTTCTTGATGAAAATATCTTATTGATTGATTCCATTATTTCGAAAACGCAACGCAAGATGGAACTACTCAAAGAGTATCGTCAATCGCTGATATCTGAAGTGGTTACCAAAGGATTAAATCCAAATGCGGAAATGAAAGATAGTGGTGTGGAATGGATTGGAGAGATTCCGAGTGAATGGGAGATTTCTAGATTTAAGTTTCACTCTAAAATAGTGACAGGAAATACACCTAGTAAAGCAAGAGAAGATAAGTATTATACCTCAAGGGAATATGGATTTCCTTGGATAAAACCAACGAGTCTGAATCAGGGATTTAGTTATGTTCTTGAGTCTGAAGAATATCTAACTGAGGAAGGGAAGAATCAAACAAGGGTCATTCCAAAAGACTCAATTATGGTGTGTTCAATTGGAAACACACTTGGAAAATTTGGGATTTCAGGGGATAAATTATCAACAAATCAACAAATCAATAGTGTCATATGTAGCAAAGAAACATTGGACCCAAGATATTGTATGTTCTTTGTTAGTACTCTATCTAAAAATTTAATTAAGTGGACAAATTTTGTGACACTCCCGATTTTTACTAAATCTGATTTTGAGGATACTGAAATTATAGTTCCTCCTATTTTAGAACAACAACAAATCGTGGAGTATTTGGATGAACAAACCCAACTGATCAACCAATCAATTTCTATTGAGAAAAAGATAAAAGAATTCCTTAAAGAGTATCGTCAATCAATGATATCTGAAGCAGTAACCGGTAAAAGAAAAGTAGTAGAGTGATGAGCCTACCAACAGAAGAACGATTCGAAAGATACATCGATAAAAAACTTACCGAACATGGGTATCAATCAACATCCCATTGCAAGTATGACAAAAATCAATATCAGGTACAAGAGGAATTAATCAACTTTATAAAATCAACCCAAAAAGAAACCTACGATAAATTAAATACCCTATTCGGTGACGCAACTGACAAACAAATTTCTAAGGTTGTAAATGACGAAATATCCAATAGAGGGCTGATTGATGTTCTTCGAAAAGGGATAAGTTTCAGGGGATCCTCATTCGATATGGTCTATTTCAAACCAAAAAGCGGTTTAAACCCCGAACATCATACGAAATACGAACAAAACTCTTTTGTCTCTATTCGTCAGCTATTCTATTCCAATAAAAACATCAGTAGTATTGATATGGTTCTTTTCCTCAACGGAATTCCGATGATCACGATGGAATTGAAGAATCAATTAACAGGACAAAATTTTAAAAATGCTGAGAGTCAGTATAAGGAGAGAAATATTGCTGGTGAACCCCTGCTTCAATTCAAAAGGTGTCTAGTCCATTTTTGTGTTGATAACAACAAGGTTTCCATGACTACTCATTTGAATAACGAACAAACCAAATTCCTCCCCTACAACAAAGATATTGAAAACCCACCGGTAGATGAAAGTTACAGAACCGAATATCTATGGAATGAAATCTTGGCTCCAGACTCAATTCTAGATATCATTGAAAACTTTGTTATTGCAAGAGAAGAGTTGAAAAGCGTATGGAATGACAAAGAAGGAAAAGTAACATATGAAAAAATACGTGTATTAATCTTTCCCCGATACCATCAATTAGATGTCATAAGAAAACTTATAGACCAAATTAAAGACGAAGGAATAGGACATAACTACCTGATTCAACATACCACAGGTTCCGGAAAGTCTTTGAGCATCGGATGGTTATCTCATACCTTAACTTCCTTGTATAGAACTGAAAGAGATACCAAAAGAATCTTTGATACCATTATAGTAGTTAGTGATAGAAAAGTCTTGGATAAACAACTTCAAAAAACAATCAAAGATTTACAACAAACAGAGGGTGTTGTAAGATCAGTAGATATAAATTCTAATCAACTAAAAGAATTCTTAGAAAAGGGCAAAGACATCATTATCACTACAATTCAAAAGTTTCCCTTTATTTCTAAAAGTATATCACAATTCGAAGGGAAAACTTTTGCGGTTATTATTGATGAGGTTCACTCATCCCAAAGTGGCGAAACGAGTAAACATCTTAAGAAATCGCTATCGAAAGATGAAGAAGGCAACATAGATTTTGAAGATGTTATCATCTCTAGTATAAAATCAAGAGGTAGGCAGCCACACATTTCATTCTTTGGTTTTACTGGAACCCCTAAAAATAAAACCCTTGAATTGTTCGGAAGAAAAAATTGTGAAGGAAACTTTGTTCCTTTTCATTTATACTCAATGAAACAATCCATACATGAAGGATTTACTTTGGATGTTTTGAGACACTATGCATCCTACAAGAGGTATTTTAAGCTCATCCAAACCTCATCAGAGGATAAAAAATTGCCTCAAAGTAGGGCAATGAAACAAATAATTGATTATGTTGATTCTCACGAAAAAATTATCGGTCAAAAAGTTGCTATTATCCTTGACCATTTTTCAATCAAATCTTCAAAAAAAATCAATAATCAAGCCAGGGGGATGGTTGTTTTGCGTTCAAGAAAGCACTGTGTCTTGTTCTTTAAAGAATTTGTAAGCCAAATGAAGGAAAGAGAACTACCTTATTCTTGTTTGGTAGGCTTTAGTGGTATAGTGAATTTAAAGGGTAAAGAATACACAGAAAATTCTTTAAACAAGAATAATGGTATGGAAGGCAACGACATTCCAAGTGGATTAAGAGATCCGAGATTTAGAATCCTAATAGTTGCAAATAAATTTCAAACGGGATTTAACGAACCGCACATGCATTCGATGTATATAGACAAAAAATTAAGTGCTGTGCAATGTGTACAAACACTATCGAGACTAAATAGATCAACGAACGGAAAGACCGATACATTCGTACTTGATTTTATCAATGAGGCTGAGGAAATAGAAAAATCATTTGAACCATATTACAACTCAGCTACACTAAAGGAAGAAACCGATCCTAAAAGACTTCACGAACTTCAAAGTGCTATTAAAGAGTACGAAATTTTCTCAGATAAACATATAGAGGATTTCTGTAAAGAGTTTTACAAGGTCAAAGAAAGTGATGAAAAACTGCATCCTATCATTGATGAAGTTGTAGATAATTGGAAAAAGTTATTGACTGAAGAAGAAAAAAATGAATTTAAATCCTTAATCCGAGAATTCTGTAGTTTATACTCATATGTTTCCCAAATAGCAATACTCACTGAAAATAGCCATGAGAAATTATACATCTTCTTAAAATTCTTGTACAAAAAAATTCCGAAAAGAGAAAGTGAAAAAGTTGATATTTTAGATTCTATATCTCTGGATTCTTTTAGAATTCAAATGCTTGGAGAATCACAATTGTCTCCCAAGAACAGAAATGGGGAAACAAAACCAATAAGTAAGATGCCGAAAACTAGTACAAATGAAGAGAATAAAGATTCGCTCTCTGAGATTATTAAAAAACTAAATGAACTTCATGGTATAAAATTTACGGAAGATGATAAAGTTGAACTAGAGAAATTATCTCAAAGAATTAAAGGGAATGATGATTTAGAAAATGTGATGAAAGCGAATAATACTGAAAGTGATATAAAAGATGAGTTCACTAGGCTCTATGAAAAAGAAGTTACTAGCATCTATAGAATCAAGAAAGATCTGGATCTGTATCGGAAAATAAAAGACTCCAAAGTTGAACAAATGGTACAGGAATGGTTGTATAAAGAATGTAAAGAGGGCTTACAGACTGCCAATTAGAATAGCAATTTCAAAAGAGAAAGCCAATTGATGTGGTTTTGTTTAAACCTTTAAAAATTTTGTTATTCCATTATGACCTCGTCGGTTCGATATCCTAAAAACAGAGTGAAAATTTCTTATACTTTGCGTCTCAATTATTCATTGATTTTATAGTAAAAAATCATCAAATGACATATTGAATGATAATGTTCTTTTGAAAGAAACCAAAGAAGTAGAAGAGGCCTGAATATTTGAATAAAGCAAAATAATTATCTGAAGTCACTGGCTCAAAGATAATTGTCTCATTCAATTTCTCTGACATTTTAAACATTCATTATCTCTCTAAAATATTACAGTTAAATTAGGACAATGCTTGGAAAAATAGAAAATATTTATTAACTTGGTCTCCACATGAAGGATTTGTTCCTTCGTTAGGGTCATGATGTTTTTAAATTGGAGCAATAGGTTAGTACAAAATACTATTGGAGGATCATCGTCAAAACCTAGTTTTGTGTTATGTTCAAAAGTCATGGTTTGTATTGATCTGACCGAGCACCTATTATTTGCTTATTTAAAGAAATCACTTGGTAAAGATTTATGTAATAACATACATCTTCAAAGAACCGGAGATAGGCATTTTCCTTTTTGGTTCTTTATTTATAAGGGATTAAGTATGGAGTTTCAAAGACCAAGCTATGAAATACCCCCCCCCTTTATACTTTAAGAATTAATAGACAGTTACTTAACTGCACTTTTCAAGTTTTTTTACCCTTCAAATTCTTACCCCTATGGTGGTTTTTGATTTCTCTTTTATTTGATTCCTATCTCTGGGGATTAATAACCTCAATGCACTTTTCGGATACCAATTTACAGAACACTTCCTTTAATAATACAATGGGAATTCTACCTTAAACAACGATTATACGAATTATTACCATGAGATCCAAAGTTTATAAGCATTCTTCGATTTTTTTTATGCTATCCCTCTTGATTTTATTTTCTTGCAATGGAGAAGGAGGGTCTGGACCTATTGCCCCTCCCCCTCCGGATCCCATTAAATTTACTATCTCCACATCATCTGGTGTCGGAGGGACAATAACAGAAACCCAGAGAAATATCAATAAGGGGCAATCAGTAAAGATTATAGCCAAAGCTGACCAGCACTATCAATTAAAAGAATGGACAGGTGATTGCGGCACTTTCAATAAAAATACTTTAGAAATTACGATCACTGCATCTAAAAATTGTTCTGTAAATGTTTCTTTTGAAAAGATCAAGTATAGCATCACCGCCACATCTTCTGATGGAGGTAGTGTCAATGATGCTCAACCATCAAGTTCGGTAATTGAGTACAAAGAACACGGACAAACAGTTTCTTTTACCGCTAATCCTGAAAAGGGGTATCAGTTAAGTGGTTGGACAACAGCCGAAGATAGTGAATGTCCTGAACTTATAGCCGTCGAAAACAAAGTGACCTTCACAGTTGCAGGTGATTGTAGTTTAGAAGCAGTTTTCACCAAGGCACCACGAACGATTATGATAGAAAAGAACGACCCCATGACGGAACTCCAAAATGGGGAAATAATTATCACACCATCTGAAAATGTTGCCTATGGCGATGAGGTAATGGTTACTGCCACAGCCAATGAACATTATACATTTAAAGGTTGGTCTGGGAATTGTGGTGATTTAGACAATGATGAATCAAGTATAACGATTACTATCTTGGAAGATTGTACGATAGGAGCGGTTTTTGAAAAAGTTAGCTATACCGTTACGGCTAAATCTTCAGAAGGGGGAAGCGTAGTCCGTGACCGACAGCAGCCACATGATGGGGAACAAAATACCGATGAGGAATTATCTATAGTCTATGGAGAGACCGCTAAATTAACAGCAATACCTGACAAGGGCTATCAATTGACTGAATGGAGAAGTGAAAATTGTCCTTTAGTTGGAGATGCCACAGAGGTTGAAGTTGAATTCATGGTTGAGGGTAATTGCAGTCTGGAAGCGGTTTTTGAAAAGGCTTCTCGCATGATTACCATAGAGGAAAACGATTCTTTAACGGGGATGAACAATGGGAAAATAACGATCACTCCATCTGAGAATGTTGCCTATGGCGATGAGGTAACGATTACAGCTACACCCAATGAGCATTATGTCTTCAAAGGTTGGTCTGGAGATTGTGGTGATTTAGATAATGATGAATCAAGCATAACGATTACTATATTGGAAGATTGTATGATAGGAGCGGTTTTTGAAAAGGTGTCTTATGCCATCACAACGGCATCATCTGAGGGAGGTAAAATATATTATCAGGAAAATCGAATTCAGGAGCAATTAACCATAGAATATGGACAAAATGTCATTTTAAGTGCTATCCCTGACAAAGGTTATCAATTGACTGAATGGACAGTGTTAACACCACCTGAGAATAGTGATGGAGAAACATCCTCTGTAAATTGCCTTACCCTTGTAGATAATACAAAGCCCGAAATTGAGTTTACGGTTGAGGGTAATTGTAGTTTAAAAGCGGTTTTTGAACAAAGGGCATTTACCTTAACGATTTCTTTTACCGAAGGTGGCTCAGTTAGCGATACAGAATCAGGTCAAGAATATGGATATGGAGAAGAAATTTCTCTGATGGCCATTCCCGAAAAAGGCTATGTGTTTAAAGAGTGGGAAATCATGGCATGTCCGGATAATACCGGCCTTTCTACCCCGGAATTAACTTTTACTATCACCGATAATTGTAGCCTAAGAGCAGTATTTGAAACAAAATCAATAAAAATCTCTGTGCCAAACCAAACGGAACAAGGAACAAAAAACGACCCCATAATGGGGATTACAAACGGGAAAATAAAGGTCGTAAAAACCGAAAATCCAGATTCCCCCATAGTCTATGGAGACCGAGTAACGATTACTGCTATTCCCGATGAACATTATGAATTCAAAGGTTGGGAGGGAGATTGTATAGATGAAAAGGTGTCGGAAAACCCTATCACTATTACAGTAACCGAAGATTGTCAAATCAATCCCGTTTTCAATAAAATCTCCTATGTTATTACCGTGGAAGCGGATTCCGGGGGTCGCATAAACAATGGCAGACAGGAAATAGATTATGGTGATAGATTTGAGGTAAATGCAACCCCAGACAATGGTTATGCATTTGAACGATGGACATCTGATGGAAAAGGGTGTCCAGACAATTTAGATACTACCTATTCTATTGCTTCATTCCAAGTAATAGGTGATTGTCATTTGGTAGCTACCTTTACTTTTACCGGTGAATATACCGAAGAACCTGAACAAAATAACGAAGATGAGCAACAGACAACCCAGCAACCAAATAATCCACCTACGAACAACCAACCACCAACAAATCAAAATCCTGTAACTAACCAGCCAACCACGCAAGAACCGAATGATCCACCTACGGATAACCAGCCAACAACCGAGATGCCAAATGATCCGCCGCCACCAGATGACCCACCTGCTGATCCATGTCCAAACCCATTGTATGTTGATGCAAATGGAATAATCAAGGCCATTGAGTGTGCCAGAGATTTGATTGGACAGGAAACACTCATTGACAGCTCCGACGAATCATCCCAAAAGTATTTTATAGCAGATGAGGATGCATTGAGAAATTTAGTCGCAAATGATGAAAACCTCCAATATGTAAACACCACTTTTGTTACCGATATGTCCAGACTATTTAAAGACAAACAAAATACTAATGGTGATATTACCAAGTGGGATACTAGTAATGTAACCAGAATGGATGAAATGTTTTATGGCACCACCACATTCAATCAGGATATAGGAGATTGGAATGTCCCTAAGGTAACTACAATGGCAGAAATGTTTCGTGGAGCAACAACTTTTAATCAAGACATAGGAGATTGGAATGTCCCTAAGGTAACTACAATGGCAGAAATGTTTCGTGGAGCAACAACTTTTAATCAAGACATAGGAGATTGGAATGTCTCTGAGGTAACTACAATGGCAGAAATGTTTCGTGGAGCAACAACTTTTAATCAAGACATAGGAGATTGGAATGTATCTAAGGTAACTACAATGGCAGGAATGTTTCATGGAGCAACATCTTTTAATCAAGACATAGGAGATTGGAATGTCTCTGAGGTAACTACAATGGCAAGAATGTTTCGTGGAGCAACATCTTTTAATGGGGCATTAAATGATTGGGATGTCAGTAGTGTAACCAATATGAGAAGAATGTTCGATTTAGCTACTTCTTTTAATCAACCATTAAATGATTGGGATGTCAGCAATGTAACGGATATGTATGAAATGTTTTTCGATGCACATGCATTTTCCCAAGATATCAGTGAATGGGATGTTTCTAGTGTGACCTGCTGTTCAGGATTTTGGTATTGGAGCTCTGGACCTAAGGATTTTAGAACAAAATGCCCTTCATCATGTTAAATATGGGGATGAAAGGACATAAATAGAATACCTCTCATGGAGAGTTTGTTTTGGCAGTCGTTTTAGAATAAGATTGTAGGTGTGTTTTTTGTTGCTCATTTGATATCAGGATATATACTAAACCATACAATCAACTCCTAAATGCAACTTTTGGTTTGATGTTTTGAATTGCTCCTACAGGTCTTACTTTCTATTTTTTTTGCTTAAACTATTCCTTTTTTCTATTGGTATCCTGCTTGATCTTTTATTATACCATTATTGGAGAAGATATTATTATTGTTTAATGTCTAACGCAGTCTTAAGGATAACTCCAACATTATAAAGTTGATACACCCCCTTTAAAAATTATTTTATGTGTTTCTCTAACACTAAGCTTGTAGGGTGGAAGACCGGTCTCGAACCGGCGACCTCTAGAACCACAATCTAGCGCTCTAACCAACTGAGCTACAACCACCATAAATTGCGTGCAAAAATATCATATTTAGATAAGCAATAACAATGCCGATGCTACTATGTCAGTAAATTCGAATCATCATCTGGATAAATTAAACCAGATTTACTTCTAATTAAGTCCAATAGAGATATCAATTCAAAACTATTTTGATGCGACCAATTTTGACTCTGAGTTTTTCCTTCCCTAAAACTCTTGTTACATTCCCTTATTTCATATATATATCCTTTTCCTTCAATTTTTATGCCCATTTCAACAGGCTCATTCCCATCTTTAAATAGTGTAATTGATGATGGGTTATGCCAAGGATGATTTATCTGAATTTGACCCTTAGTACCACAAATTCTTGAAACCATTTGTTCATTGTTTTTAAATCCGCAGTGGAGAATAGATTGTGCACCCTCATATTGAAAAATAATGGATGTCTGTAAGTCGATGTTTTGTTCAGACTTTATGGAACTAGCTAAAATTCTAATCGGAAAACCAAGAAATAAGTAGGATAAAAAGATTGGATAAATACCAATGTCTAAAAGAGCACCTCCCCCTTTTTGTATGTCAAAGATTCTAGAGTCCCCCTCCCTGGCCATTCCATTAAAATTGAACGATGCATTGATATAGGTAATTTCGCCTATTTCACCGTCTTTGCAAAGCTGAAGAGCTCTTTTGAGATTGGGATTGAATCTTGTCCATAAGCCCTCCATTAAAAAAACTTTTTGCATAGCTGAAACTTTGATCATGCTTTGAACCTGGTTTTGATTCATCGCAATTGGCTTTTCGCACAAAACTGCCTTCCCCGATTTCATGACCTCAATGCTCTGTCGATAATGATCTGGATGTAAACTAGCGATATAGATAATTTCAATATCAGAATCACTTAATAGTTCATCATAATCCCCATAATACTTCTTTGCTTTATATCGTTCAGCAAAACTCTTGGCTCTTTCTATCGAACTAGATGCTACGGCTTCCAATACCGATCCATTCTCCATAATCAAATCATGACAAAATTTATGCGCGATGTTCCCAAGACCCAAAATCCCCCATTTGACCTTTCTCATACGGTGAAATATAGATTGATTTTTAAACTAGTACTATTAAATATTTGAACCATAATCTTTTGATAAAACCTTCACATCTTGAGGTTAAATTATAAACTCAGTGAGTCAATGTCTCCCACATTTGCTAAAGTACCAAATATGATTTCTAACTTGTCCTAAAAGATTCTATCTTTGGTGGATATAAATGTCTATTGTAAAGTGTACAGGTTAGTTTTTATTCTATTAATGGTTCCAATTCTTGGTTATTCACAAGGTACGGCAAAACTCAAAGCACGTGGTGGGGGCGGTAAATCATATGCAATACTTAAGCAATGGGATGCTAACGGCAAATTAGTGAGATATGATTCTATCGCAGGAAGCAGATTAATAGGATTGTTTAAAAAACAACATAAATTCAATCTTCTACCCTACTATATTGATAAACAAATCCTACCCCAAAATCCACGAAACAATAAAAAATCAGACTCCACCGGTAAAAAGGGAATTGTAGTTAAAAAGACGTCTGGTAAAAAGGATGCCAATATTTTTATAAGTCTGCCTAATTTTAACGTAAGCAATGAAAAGTATAATTTTAAATCTTTTGTTCAGGATGCTTATGAAAGGGCAAACATCAGATTAATTATAAGGAAAAAAGATGGCAAATGGGTATGGCCAGATGAATCTAGTGAAATATACCAAGTAATTGAAAAAAAATATGGTACTTCTTTAATTGATAGTATTAAAACCCTTGTAAAATCAGATGAGATCTTTACTAAACAACAAGACTTAATTGAATATCATTCTATAAAAGTTGATAGTCTTGGTTCTCTACAACTAGATTTTCATAATCCCAAAGCCCGAAAAGAAAAAATAGTTAAGAGAAAAAGTTCTCTCGAATCACAAATAGAAGAATTAAGTGAAAAAGTTGACGCTCTATTGTCAAATCAGAATGTTATTATCAAAGAATATCTAATTCGTTTAGAAGAACTAATCAATGAAATAGAAGAATCTGAATCAAAAGAAGACTGAAAGCCCTCATTAAAGAAATTGACATTCCATTGAACCCTCTCCGGGTAGGCTTTTCTGTTCCTCGAAAGTAATATTGAGAATAGTTCCTTAGTCGGTTCTCAATTTGGAAATAAAATCGTGCTTAATCAAGTCAAAAGCAGTTTAAATCAACAGGTGATCTAAGTCTTTTATTGCTATAGGATGTGGTGAGGTAAATCCTTCAGCGGCCTGGCTTCCGATTAGTCTTCCATAGTTTATTGCTCTATTGTTTATCGAAATGAGAAAGTTTGGTTTACTTATAGGTGTGATATCAACATTTTCAGGGGTGTTGAAAAACTGACTTTTATATGCATTTATTGATTGACTTTTCTTGTCTAAAAATCCCGTTATATCAATAATAATGTCAGGCCTAAGCTCATTCCATTGAATATACTCCAATATGATTTTTGGTCTCCATACTGACAGCGGTTTTCCATCATCACGGGTTAAGCGTATTTTTTTTAGCCCACTGAGAAAGCAACTGTCATTAATCAGTCTATTGGTATTTCGATGGTCAATGTGCCGGTCTTCCCTAGCAGTGGCAATTACAATCTCCGGCTTAAACTCTCTCAGCTTTTTGATAACTTTTATCTGACTCTCTTTATCGTTGGTGATATATCCATCAGGAAGTTCAAGGTTTTGTCGTAAGTCTACACCGAGTATCCTTGAGGCTTCTAAGGCTTCATGTGAACGTGTATCAACATCACCTTTAGTGGATAATTCACCTTTTGAAAGGTCAATTATACCGACAGATTTCCCCTGATGTACCGATTTTGCCAAAGTACCTCCACAACCAAGTTCAACATCATCGGGATGTGAACCAAAAGCCAAAATATCCAGCTTCACAAACGAGAATTTATAATGGCATTTTGGATATCAGATTTCAAGTCATCTATGTCCTCAATACCCACGGAGAACCTTACTAATTGATCCCCTATATTCTGCTGAGACCTTTCTTCTGAGGTTAGTAAACTATGTGAAGTTAGCCTTGGTGAAGATATTCCGCTTTCAACTCCCCCTAAACTGATAACCGGTTTTATAATCTGTAGCGATTTAAAAAAGTTGAGTAAATCTATTTCAGGATTTAAGTCAAATGAAAGCATTGCTCCAAAGTCATGCATCTGATTTAGAGCAATTTCATGATCTTCATGGGTCTTCAACCCAGGATAGTAGACTTTGTCAACCCAACCTTGGTTATGAAGAAAATTTGCCATAAACCGAGCATTTTTAGTTTGCTCACGAACTCTCAAAGACAAAGTTTTAATGCTCCGTTCTAGAAGCCAAACCGTGTTTTCTGCGAGATTAGCACCAAAGTTTAATGCAAACTGCCTGATTGTTGAGATTGCAGATTTACTTCCAAGCAACACACCGGCACAAATATCACTATGACCACCAAGATACTTAGTTGCACTATGCATCACAAAATCAATGCCGAAATCAATGGGATTCTGATTGACCGGGGAAGCAAAAGTATTGTCAATCAAGGTCCATAGTCCATATTTTTCAGCTAAAGTAGCTATGGATCGCATATTGATTATCCTCAACAATGGATTTGAAGGAGTTTCAATAAAGATACCTTTTGTTTTTGGGGTAATGGCTTTTTCAAAATCATCTGGATCCATTGAAGAAACTGAAGTGTATCCGATGTTGTATTTGGGGAATTCAGTCCTGATTAAGTTGGTAGATCCCCCATACAAATCTCGTTGAGCCACCAAATGATCTCCAGATTTTAATTGAGAAAACAAAATTGCACTTATGGCTCCCATTCCAGAACTGAATATCAAACCATCTTCAGCTTTTTCTAAGGATGCAATTTTCTTAACCAAACCCAACTGGTTTGGCGTAGTGAAATACCGAGGGTAACGACCAATATCTTGGTCTAAAAATTCATAAGCTGAAGCAGGATAAATTGGAGAAACAGCACCCTTATAGGTGAGGTCTTTTAATTCCCCAGCATGAACACAAAGCGTTTTGAACCTCCTGGTATCACTCATTCAGATTCAATCCAATCAATGATTTCTTGGGCATCAGGTTCAGTTCGGGGTTCAAGGACTTTAACTAGCTTCCCCGTTTTGTCAATCAAGTATTTTTGAAAGTTCCAAGAAACAGAAGAATCAGTTATACCATTTTTTGATTTAGAGGTTAAAAACTGGTAAATCGGATGTATATCATCTCCCTTTACCGAAATTTTTTTCATCATGGGGAAAGTTACCCCATAGTTATGCTTACAAAAAAGAGCAATCTCTTCATTTGTTCCAGGTTCTTGTCCAGCGAAATTGTTCGCTGGAAATCCCACGATAACAAATCCAGAATCTTTGTACTTCTGATATATTGATTGTAATTTATCGTATTGAGGGGTAAGTCCACATTCAGATGCTGTATTTACAACCATAATCTTTTGTCCCTTTAGAGAATTGAAATCAAATAAATCTCCATAAAGATCTTCAACTTTGAATTGATGAATTGAGGTGTTTTCTATGCCCTGAGAATAAACAATTGACGACATAAATAAAAAAAATGTAAGTACGGAATATATCTTCATCCAAAAAAATTTAAACAAACAATCTATTCAAAATATTTCAACGGTTAGGCCTTCCTGTTCTAATTTCTCACCGATTGTTTTGAGTTTGTCCAAAGGTCCAGATTTCACTTCACATTTGCCATTGTAATGTACAATATAGGTGCATTGTTCAGCTTGGACCCTTGCATGTTTACAATGTTTAATTAGACAATCTATGACATGGTCAAAAGTATTGAAATCATCATTGAATAGAATCAGTGAATACTGTCTTGATTTAATTGTTTTTTGAACTGCCTGTTTTTCCGGGAACTTAATCCTGCTCATTTAATAAATAATTTTTCATCTGTTAAACCTCAGAATATATATGGACAAAATTACTCATTTGATCGTGTTTACTATATTCAATGATATCTTTTAGAATTTATTGATCAGTTGAATAAAACCAACAAAAAATATTTGTAGTGAGAAATTCATGTGTTAAGATATCATATCTCTATCGTAGGGAATTTTACCGTTTATCGGTTTTTCTTGCTGATTCAATTATTGAGTTAAAACTCGAAGCATCTAGAGAAGCACCACCTACAAGACCGCCATCAACATCGGGTTGTTCAAAAATCTCTAGAGCATTAGATGATTTAATGCTTCCTCCATAAAGAATACTGATATTTTGAGAAATTTTGCTGCCGATGGTTTCTTTTAATAATTTTCTTATGAAATAGTGCATTTCCTGAGCTTGCTGTTTGGATGCCGTTACTCCAGTACCAATTGCCCAAACTGGTTCATAAGCCAAAATAATTGAGTTCGAAGCCCAATGCTTTTTATCAATTTTAATCATTAAATCATCAAGTTGACTTTTCACTTTATCGAGATGGGTTTCTGCTTTGCGTTCAGCTAATGTTTCTCCGATGCAATAAATGATTTCTAGTCCGTGTGCCAAAGCAGATTGAGCCTTTCTGAATAAGACTTGATCATCCTCAAAAAAATAAGTTCGTCGTTCGGAGTGACCAATGATGACAATATTCACACCAATCTCAAGAAGCATTTCAGCAGATACCTCACCTGTGAATGGTCCAGCCTTGGGGAAATAAAAATTCTGAGCTGCTAATTCTATTTTTGAATTATTCAAATCAAGTAGTTGCCCTAATCTGTATAAGTTGGTTAAAGGTGGGGCTATGATTACACGTTGGGAATCCTTATGTTTATCGAATATGATTTTTTGAACCAATTCTATTGAATCAGATATTCCTAAATTCATCTTCCAATTCCCAGCTACAATTTTATTTCTCATATTGTTTTGTTTACTCATTCCGAGTTTCATTGTCGCTTAGATGAATTAGTGCAAAAATTGAATAGTTGATAATATCTAAAAAATTTGAGTCGATTCCTTCGCTAGCGAGAGTTAATCCCTTATTAGCATCAATTTTTTTTACCCTATACAATTTTTGAATGATTAAATCAGTTAATGAAACTACCCTCATTTCTTTCCATATTTCGCCATAATCATGATTTTTATCTTGCATCAAATTAAATGCCTTATTTACCTGCTTATCATATAATGACATAGCTTGCTGAGCATTCATATCCGGTTCAAGTACGACCCCTTTTTCCAGCTGAATGAGCACGATGATTGAATAATTAATGATACCTTTAAACTCAGATTCTTGACTTTCATTAATTTGTGGATTACCGTGTTCCTGAATTCCTCTGATTCGATTGGCTTTAATGTGAATTTGATCTGTTAATGAAGGGATCCGTAGAATGCGCCAAGCGGTTCCATAATCATGAAGTTTTTTGTAAAAAATGTCTTTGCACTCACAAATTAATGTTCTAAACTTTTGGTTGGTATTTGATTCCACTGTTCTTATCTATGAAATTGAGTTCCCGTTTTTGGTCCCCGTCACGGGGTTCGCCTGACTCCTTATGTTAAGTAAAGAGTGCAAAGGAAAATTAATTTTTCTATATAATACATAAATAGAAGGTTATATATAATTAAGTGTACAATTAATCTGAAATCTTTTGTGTTTAAAATAATACTTTGAATCTAAGTTGAAGATCATTGGAATATTTAGGGCGACAATGACTGGTAAAGTGTCAAAAAATATTTGACTACAAGAAAAATCAACCCGCATCACTAATTCGAGTTTAGTATAAATAATATGGGATTTTTGGTTCTGTTTTTTAAGATACTGATTTTGATGTATGTGATGAAGAAAATTACGTGGCCAAAAATAGAGCAAAGGCAAAAAACGAAAGTAAAACTAACCAATACAATGCAGTTTATGGCATACTCCCTTCGGAATTAATGAGCAGAGGCTAAAAATTGGGTCTCGTACAGCTTGGAATAATGACCATTAGTTTTGCTAATTAATTTCTTATGTGTTCCCATTTCGACAATTTTCCCTTTCTCTAATACAATGATTCGATCTGCATTCTTTATTGTAGCCAACCTATGAGCAATTATAATAGAAGTTTTGTCCCTGGTGATCTTACCGATGGCTTGCTGAATAATTTCCTCAGAATAAGAATCAATGGAAGAAGTAGCTTCATCTAAAATCAGTATGGAAGGATTTATAATATAAGCCCTCAGAAAAGCAATTAATTGACGCTGACCGGCAGAGAGCATACCTCCTCTTTCTTTTACATCAAAATCATATCCGCCAGGTAGATTCATAATAAATTCATGTACTCCAATGTCTTTTGCAGCACTGACGACATTACTTCTTGTTATTGATTGACTGAATAGAGTGATATTTTCATATAAAGATCCCGCAAAAAGAAATACATCCTGTAAGACTACCGCTACATGTTTTCTTAAGAAAGACAGACTAAAATCAGTGATATCAATACCATCAATTTTGATTGTCCCAGACTGAAAGTCGTAGAATCTAGAAATCAGATTGACAATTGTTGACTTTCCGGATCCCGTCGGCCCAACAATAGCTACTGTTTCTCCCTTATCAATATTTAAAGAAATATTATCCAACACTAGCTCTCCCTCAAGATAATGAAACCCTACCCTATCAATGATGATATTTCCAATAATTTCTTGTTTTTCAATCTTCCCATCATTTTCTATTTGCTCCTCATTTTCTAGGATTTTTACGATTCTTTCAGAAGCAACCATTCCCATTTGTAAAGTATTGAATTTATCGGCAATCTGTCTTAGTGGTCTGTATAGCATCTGAGACAGCTGAATAAATAAGAATATAGTACCAAAGGTTACTGACTCACCCGACACCACGTTCAGCCCTCCATACCAAACTAAAAGTCCAATTGTTAGAGAGGATACAATTTCTGCCACAGGGAAAAAAAAGGAATTATACCATACGGTTTTTAGCCATGCTTTTTTTAGATTTTTGTTTATGCTCTTAAAATCATCATATTCGATTTTCTCTCGATTAAATAGCTGAACGATAAGCATACCACTAATTCGTTCCTGTACAAAAGTGTTTAGGTTAGCTACCTGCTTTCGGACTTCCTCAAATGCCTTTTTCATTGCATTTTGGAATAATTTTGTGGCAATGAGAACGATGGGAAAACATAAAAATACAATCAGCGACAATTTTAAACTGACTGCCAACATTACGATGACTATCACTGCCATTTTTAAAAGATCAGCAATAATCATAAATAATCCTTGTGAAAATATACTAGCAATTGTCTCAACATCGCTGACTACCCTTGTCACCAAACGTCCAACAGCTGATTTATCATAGAACCCCATTTTGAAATTCACCAATTTGTGGAATAACTCCATCCGGATATCCTTGACAACCTTCTGTCCCAACCAGTTTGCATAAAAAACAAATAAATACTGAAAAATAACTTCCAAGAAAAGGACAATTAAGAGAAAGGAAAGAAAAAGGACCATCCCAGAATAGTCTCTTACAGTGATATAATCATCAATGGTAATCTTCAATAGATAAGGAGATGCTGTAGAAAAAAGTGATAACAAAATGGCAGATGCCAATACCAAAATGTAGGTCTTTTGATAGGGCTTAACGAAATGCAAAATCTTTCGAAATAGAGCCATATCAATAAATTGAAACATTGAACTAATCTTCATTTTGTCAGGAATATGTCTGATGGGTACTCCACTGAAGTTAAAAATAATCCTTTAGCTGGGACAGAATAACCAGCTGCTTTTCTGTCTCCACTGACCAAGATGTCTCTAAGATTTTCGAGGGTTAAACGGCCTCGTCCAAGCTCAATTAAGGTGCCCGCAATACAACGGACCATCCCCCTAAGAAATCGATTGGATTTTATTGTCAAAATATCCTGATGTCCTTTGATTGTCCAGTTAATTCCTGAAATCTTACATAAGAAATTCTTGACATCACTTTTAGACTTTGCAAAACACTTAAAGTCGTTGAAGTCTTTTATGTATTCACAAGCAGAATGGATGATTTGATAATCTAAGTTCTCTCTGAAATAGTAACAAAAATCCCAATTGAATACATCTTTTTCAGAAGTGATAAAATACTTATAGGTCCTATAGACGGCATCAAAACGAGCATTTGCATCGGGTTTAACCCTATGTAATGCATTGAATTTTATATCCCTACCTAAGAATGAATTTCCTTTTCTCATGAAAGAATTAATCTCTGAATCCATTATTTCAGCATCGAAATGAGCAATCATTTGTAGAGCATGTACTCCAGTATCTGTTCTCCCTGCTCCAGTCACTTTGGTTGGTGTCCCAAGAATAGAACTCAAACAATCTTCAACGACTTGCTGAACCCCTATAGCGTTGGATTGGGACTGCCAACCATGAAACCGTTGGCCATTATAGGATAAGTCAAGGAAAAATCTCAATTCATGACAAAATCTGCTCGCTAGAGTTTGCTACAATTTTCTTGAATCCGAAACAAACACCGCTATAAACTAAAACCTGATCGTTAATCAAAACTAACTATCTATTCGAAAAGTTTTATTGCTCCTACTGGAGTATTAAATTTGATACACCAGAACACTAGGTACCTGTAATCTCTTAAACCTACATTTTCAACAGTGTAGGTACGAGGACCCTTATAGTGAGACTTTCCATACCAGACTCGTATTGACCCATCATTCGGTCGATTAGCATTTGAAAGAAATAGAGCTCCGTCTGGTAAACTACTATTAATACTGTAGTTTGCATCCAAAATAATCAACAAGTCATCACCTTCTGCTTTAACTTCATAGCCACCTTTTAACCCGTATCCCCCAGAGAGGGTTCCTTTGAAGGATTCAGTTTCGTCACCTGAATTACTATTGGGATTCTCCTGGATAATAAAATTAAAATCTGTATCGTACGTACTTCCATCATATGTAACGGTGAGGGTAATTCTAGAGGTTCCAGACCCTACAGTGGTGACTACACCTTCATTATCAATTGTAAGAACATTTTCATCACCCGAATCCCACTCTATGCTATCTGGTGTGGCTGTATTTCCTTCGTCATCAGTGAATGAAAAGTCAAAATCATAACTCGTTCCTTCAATTATTCCACCAGCAGGGTTAGTAATCGATACTTTTGGCGTTACAAATACTTGAATGGTTACAGTATCAGTGTAAGTCTGGTTGTCTTCACTTGTTGTAACTGTAATTTCTGCGCTGCCAATACCAATGGCCGTTATTCGACCATTTGAATTGACGGATACTATTGATGGGTCTGATGATTCCCAAGAGACTGATTGAGGGGATTGCTCTTGACCTGAATCATCGGTATAACTATAATTTAAGTTGACTCTGTCATTCAGCTCTAATCTAGATATATCATTAGTGATTCTAACTTCAGGATCAACAAAAACCATAATGGTTATGGTATCCTCAATTTCTTGACCATCATATGATGTAGTTGCCGTTATGGTGGCTGTACCTATTGAAATAGCTTCAATTTGACCATTTTGGTTGATGCTTATTATTGAATCATCGGAAGATGACCAGTTCACATCTGTTTCGGCTTCATCACCTGAATCATCGGTGAACAGAACACTTAAATTTTCTGAATTATTAACTTTTAATTGAGAAATATCTGATGTTATTATAAGTTCAGGATCAACAATTTGTGGTTTTGCCGTTACTGAAATTGAAATTTTAGTGCTATACTGCTGTCCTTTGTAGCTAGTGGAGACCTCAATTTCAGCCGAACCGGCTTTTAAGGCAGTTATCGTCCCTTGTTCATTAATCTCAATGACATTCTCATCAGAGCTTGACCAAGTAGTTTCAATAGATAAATTTTCTCCTTCTGCTTGATCATCGAATTTTGAAACAAAACGATGAGATTCTCCCTCAACCAAAGTCTCAATTACATTGGTTATACTGATGGCAGGAAGTGGAATTATTGTCAATGAGTGCTCCTCAGTATATTCTGTACCATCTATTTCAGTGGTTAAGGTAATTATTGAACTTCCAATGGTAAGTCCTTGGATATTACCACTTTGATCAACTTGAACCAATGTAGGTTCAGAACTTGACCACATTACTGATGGATTTTCTACAACTTGCCCTTTACTATCTATAATCTCAAAATTTAATTTGGAAGAATTGCCTTCATATAAATTGTTAATGGGTTCTATAAGATTTATGGTATAGATTAACTTTTCTTCAATTTGGATTGTAATCTCCTTTTCAAATAATTCATCATTATAGGTTAAACTAGCCTTAACTTTTGCTTCCCCAGCTGCGACAGCCTGAACATTTCCATCTTGGTCAACCTCAATTAATTCTGGAGTAAGACTTTCCCATTGAATCGTAACTTGGTTGTTCTCATTGCCTTTTTCATCAGTGAATATCGCTGTGATATTTTCAGACTTTCCTTCGGTAAGAGTAGCTACAGAGTTTTGTATAATTAATGCAGGTTCTAGGTTTACTGATAGTTGAACTTGCTTTGAGTAGGTTTGGCCCTCATAGGTCACAGTGATGGTAATCTCTACTTTACCAGCTTTAACTCCAGTTATATTCCCCATTTCATCAACTGAAGCGATTTGGTTATCATCTGATGAAAATATTAATTCAACCTCTTCAACCTCTTGACCATCAAATCCTTTAAATATGGGATTTAATTCAAGTATTTCGTTCACTCTTATCGTAGATTCTTCTGTTCCAATTGAAAGTTCTGGAGTAACGATGACTTCTACTACAAATTCTTCTTCATATGTTTCATCATCGTAAGTAATAGTTAAGGTAATGGTTACATTTCCCGGGGTTAATCCATTAATAGTTCCATTTTCATCAACTAAAGCGATATTTTCATCTGAGCTAGCCCAGGATACCATTTCCGGATCCAATTGATTTCCTGTTTCAGCATCTGTAAAACTGTAATTCAAATCAATTTCCTCGTCTTTTTGGATTGGTGAATCTGGAGGTGAAATAGTCAATTCAGGTGTTTCTGTAACTTCCGGTTCAATAGTTATTACATTGCTTTTTACTTCTATATTAAATTCAGTTTTTTTAACTGGATTTTTAGGATCACTTGTTTCAACACTCACTGTAATCGTGGCATTTCCTACTTTTTTCGGTACCAGACTCCCATCTTGGTTTACATCCAAAATAGTAGAATCAGAACTAGACCAATTTAGGTTTGGATTTTTAACTTCTTCACCGATAAGATTGAAGAATCTGACTACTATTTTTTGATTTTGACCTAAAAAGATAGTGGAAACACTTTCAATTGTTCTTAATTCAGGTTCTTGATAGTTATCAACCAAATCTTCACCTGAACATGAGAATAAAATCAAGAAAATAATCAGAACATTATAAGAGAAACTATGTTTTTTCAATTTTGGTTTTTTTAGTTAGTTTTGGATACAAAATAAACTATATTTTTGACTTAAATGAAATAGTAGTCCAAAATGTAGCAAAATATTTCTTCTTGTCTATCATAACATATTCCTTTTTCAATTGAAATGTATGCTTCCATTTATATTCTCTTATATTTGCAAGTGAATAACAATCCACCATTGATTGACTATCAGACAAATTTAAGTTGCTGATGGTTCTAGTTTTTCACAATAAATGCCTTTATTTGACACAATCCTTTAATCGGTAAAATTTTTAACACAACCAATAATTTTTATTATCTCCACCCTGAAGATTGAATAGTTCCATAACAAGGCTATTCATACTTCTAACTTTTTAACTCATATGATTGAAATCTTAACCTTGCCAGACAAGAAATTACCTGAATTAAAACAGATTGCTAAGCAACTAGGAATGAAACGTGTAACGGGCGTGGGAAAACAGGATCTTATAAATTTCATCGTTGATGAAATTGGAAAGAACCCCGAATCAGCGAATTTAGTTGCACCACAAGAGGATCAGTTTAATTCTGAAATTGAGGAATCACCTTTGGAGGATCAAATAGTCGATTCTCTATACGAAACAAAGGAGATTAAGTCCTCAGAAAAACCAAAAGTAGGTATCCCAGTTATTGAAAAGAAGACTATCGAAAGAGTAACCAAAAAGAAGTATTCTGATAATAATAATGGAGAATCCTCTTTTCCTTCTAGGTTTTCTGACGGTTATGCTACAGATCAAAAGAACAAAACTCATGATAGGCGTCATGATTCTCGATTACCGATTGCTGAGGATTCTGACCAAAAGTTAAATAATTATGAGTTCGAAGGTTTTGTTGATGCTGAGGGGGTTTTAGAAATAGTTAATGAGGGTTATGGTTTTTTACGATCTTCGGATTTTAATTACCTATCATCGCCGGACGATATTTATGTCAGTCAATCGCAGATTCGATTATTTGGTCTAAAAACTGGAGATACTGTTTTGGGGTATGTGCGCCCACCAAAAATTGGTGAGAAGTATTTTCCTTTAATCAAACTAAAGAGCATCAATGGTATGTCTCCTCAACTTGTTAGAGATAGAGTTGCTTTTGAGCATTTAACACCTTTGTTTCCAGAAGAAAAATTTGAATTAGCAAAAAAGAGATGTTCTATCTCAACACGGATGATGGATTTGTTTTCACCAATTGGTAAAGGACAAAGAGGTATGATTGTATCTCAACCGAAAACCGGTAAAACAATGTTATTGAAAGATATTGCTAATGCAATTGCTGCTAATCATCCTGAAGTATATCTGGTTGTTTTGTTGATTGATGAGCGTCCTGAAGAGGTGACAGATATGCAAAGAAATGTAAATGGTGAGGTAATTGCTTCAACTTTTGATGAACCGGCTTCTAGGCATGTTAAAATTGCTAACATAGTTTTGGAGAAAACAAAGCGATTGGTTGAGTGTGGACACGATGTAGTTATTTTATTGGATTCTATTACCCGTCTAGCTCGGGCTTATAATACTGTCCAACCAGCTTCAGGTAAAATATTGAGTGGAGGAGTTGATGCAAATGCGTTGCATCGGCCAAAAAGGTTCTTTGGAGCTGCCAGAAATATAGAAAATGGAGGCTCATTGTCAATCATTGCAACCGCTCTTACAGAAACCGGGTCTAAGATGGACGAAGTAATTTTTGAAGAATTTAAGGGCACTGGAAATATGGAGCTTCAGTTGGATCGTAGGATATCTAATCGGCGAATGTATCCAGCAATAGACCTTCAATCCTCAAGTACTAGAAGGGAAGACTTGCTTATGGATGAAAATCTTCTTCGTAAAATGTGGATAGCACGAAAAATGCTCGCAGACATGACACCTATTGAAGCGATAGAATTAATGCTTGATCGATTCAAGAGAACTCGGGATAATGAGGAATTCATAGCCACAATGGGAAGCTGATTTATTATGCTTCAATTCTCCCAATTGTAAGGTTCAACCTAAATACATCGTTGTAAGGATTTTCGTAGAAAGAAGTCGAAACATCAGTTTAATGTAAAAACTAATACATTGTTGTAATGGTAATATTCCATGTCGCATTTGGTTGATTGAGACATTTCTATACACCACCAATTTCAAAGGAATTAGTTCAATGAGATTACATATAGAATTGAGTGTAGATCAAAAGCTGCTTAGCGTACAATCAGCTTTCAAACTTTACCTTAGGCAATTCTTCCACTAGTTCTAATGTCTTTATTGACAGGTTGATTACCGAAAGTAATAGATCTAGAATATATCTTGGATTCCCTACTTCCTTTGACCAATCGTTTGGATTGTTGGTAATTCCAGATTTAGTATCCGTTTTTACTTGATATCTATCTATGACCCATTCTATTGCTGATTTACCATTGATGACATAATCATAGGCTTTTAAGGGAATATTTTTGATGATTATGTTTCCGTTATAGAAAATAGTGGTTTTGTCCAATCCTTGTTTGTTCTGTTTTGTTTTTAAAGATTTGTCTTTTTTAAACCTCAGCTTGGTAACCCCATAAAAGTTAAATGCATTTTCTTGGTCAGCTTTGATTGCATTGGGTTTGATTAACTCTGTTTCACTGATGATCACCTCAGGATGGGGAGTTATAGATTCATAGTTTAGGTGCAAGTCTGCTAATTTCCTTCCTATTTTAGAAAAAGACCAGAAATCATCTTTATTTTCTACTAGTGGAATTCTCGGTAGACTTTTCTTTAAATCGTTGGCGAATGTTTCTCTATACTCTGGACTATGCAAAAATCCATAAACATAGTAGAAAATGTCCTCTTTTATGATACCTTGATGATTGTATTGAGATCTTGCCTTTTGAAGTATGAAATCCGAGATGGCATCCTTTCTAGTGTATTGGTTCTTTGTTTTAATTTCCCTATCAAAAGTTTCATCTAAGTTGAATATCGGAGATTTTTCTTCTGACTTTTCGTAGTAATACAAGGGAAAGCATTGTGCACCAGCACCCTTGAAATTTAAATCAACTATCTTATTTGAGATCAAAGAAGAAAAATCCTTTTTGCTACCAAGGCTTGGAATTGTAATAACTTGATTTACAATTACTTGGGTAGGGGGGGGGTAAAAAGATTTTAGATGCTATTGTTGAATATTCATATACTAGGTCTCGATTTAAATAAAGTTTTTGCTTGCAAAATGGTCTATAATGACTAACTATTATACTATCAGGGATAAAATCAATTTTTTTATGTTCTTTTATCTTGTTTATGGTATCAGAAGTCCATTTGAACTTTTTATCATTTCTGTCAATGAGATTTTCTGCTGAGATACTTTTATCTATCCTTTGACTATACGTATTAACTTGTTCATTATAAAAAGTAACCGCCCTTGATATGTTATCTCGTAATACATTTTCACTATAGTTATAAACCCACGAATCTCTTGACGTTCCTAGCCCCCTGCTATAATTATTTTTAAAAACTGATTTGTTTTTATTTGACAGCACTTTACTACCAATAGGAATAAAAGTCTTAAAACTCTGACTTCTTTGATTAATCCAATCTCCATATTTATTCGGTTTTATTTCTTGAAAAGGAATCTCTTTAATACTCTCGAAATCAGAAATAACTTTTAGTTTTTGTCCTCTGTCTAAGTAATCATCAATATTATAATAATAAATATTTGCTTTTCCTAAGTGATTAGGTTGCTTCACCAATAGAACAATGGTTATGCCAGTCATGATGGGAAATATATTTTGTCCTGCTTTCTTTGCTTCTTCTCTTGATTTACCTCTTATTCCTCCTCTTAAATTAAATACATAAATGCTACTAAATTCTTTTTCAATAGATTTTCTAAATCCACTTCCACTATCACTATCCAACCAACCTCCATTGGTTACAAAGGCAATCACACCACCTTCTTTTTCATCTATTCTATCTGATGACCATCTGTAAGCTTTGAAGTAGGAATCATAAAGAGCTACTTTATTTTTTGCTAAACTATTTTTTACATAAGTCTGTTTTATTCTACTTTCTAATTTGGTGTAACTTTCATTTGCTGCATTATCATTTGCCGATTTCTGCTTAGCCGAATAAGGCGGGTTTCCCAGGATCACAGTAATCGGTAATTTCTTTTGTTTTTCTAATCTTTTACAATTCTCGGGAAATATCTCAGACATCAAAGTCTTATCTTTTTCGGTGCTCTGGAAGGTATCGGTCAAAACTATCCCCTCAAAAGAAGTGAAATTCTTCGTGCCTATACCATCATCCGGATCTTCGGTAGCATCATGGTAAGCATTTTCGATATTTACTGATGCCACATAATAAGCCATCAGAACAATTTCAAAGGCTGCTAGCTCTTCGGTGTATTTACGATGTAAATCTTTTTGCTCTATCAAGCCTGATTGAAATAGTCTAGTGATGAATGTTCCAGTTCCTGTGAATGGGTCTAATATCCGAACCCCTTTATCAGAGATGGTTCTGCCGAATTCTTTTCTCAAGACATCGTTGACCGAATGGATGATAAAATCAACCACCTCCACAGGGGTATAAACAATCCCCAGTTGCTCTACAACTTTCGGAAATGCTTCCTTGAAGAAATTATCATAGATATCTTTGATTAAATCTTGCTTGGCACTGGGGTTTTCTATTCCTGATACTCTATCCTTAACAGAGCGATAAAACCTTTTTAGTTTCGGATTATCTTGTGTCTTTTCTGCAAGGTTTTCTTGTATATATTCCACCACCACTTCCATTGATGCAGAAACAGCATTTTTATTGGCAAAGGAGTATCCTTCAAAAAGGCTTTCGAATATCGGTTTGGTGACCATATGTTGTCCCAGCATCTCTCGGGCTTGGTCTTCGGTGATGTTTGGGCTGACGCTTTTTTTGAGACCATCCAAGAATTCTTGGAACATTTGTTTTTTATCAACATCCTGTTCTATTATTTTTCGGATATCCTCTTCCTGTTTCCTTGCCATCATACCGGCCTCTTTGGCCCAACTGGTCCAATAACTCCTGTCAGTCAACCAATCTACCAAAACAGCTTTCACCTTACTGGACATGGCAATAATATCTCGTCTTAATTTTTCGGTTACCTCTATTTCCTGTCCACCACCCGGCCCGCTGTGTTCAGTATGTGTAGGTGTGTTGATCTTCATTTTTTCGATGACCACATTGAAATCCTCATCGTGTGCTTTTAATGCCTTAAGAACTGTCCAAACTGTCCTGAAATTCTTTTTCTTATCCAAAATATCTCGGTAATTAGCACCTTCTTCCATCAATACGGGAATGATGATGTATCCAAATTTTTTGCCAGTTGCTTTTCGCATTACCCTACCAACAGCTTGAACTACCTCTATCTGTGAATCTTTAGGGGATATAAATAAGGCAGCATCCAATGATGGCACATCTACACCTTCTGACAGACAACGAACATTACTCAATACCTTACATGTGGGATGGTCAGTTTCGGCTTGGGGAGATTTTAGCCAATCCAATAGAGCATCTCTTTTCGGGACATCCATATAACCATCAACATGTTCGGCCTGGGCATATACTCTCTTCTTATTTCCGTTGATTGTAGAAAATTCTTCTGCATCCCTCAAGGCATCAGAAAGCGAATTAAATAGATTCCGTACAGTCTTGGAATGAGCTACTGTCTTACAAAAAGCAACAGCAGTTTTCATCGGCTGAGGGTCTTTTAGTTCCTCCGGAGAAAGATTGTTGAGAGAAGCAAATCGAAAAATAACTTGATCATTTAACCCCCGTTTTGCCATAGCATTGATACAGCCAATAGTCGCTCCCAAAGAACTCATCAAATCCGTAACCTCTCGGGTTTTCCCTTCCAACACACCCTCTTTTTTCTTGATATACTCTTGCAAATCTTGGGGGATATCTTCGGGACGATAACCCAATGCCAATACCTGATAGGGAGATAGTTGCCTTAACTTTACTGCTTGGGCAAATCCCAATCTATAAAATTCCTTACCGTATTTACCCTCATCATCCATAGAATAGACATCCGCATCACTATCAGAGGCTTGAGTTTTGGCTTGATCACTATACATTCTCGGTGTTGCAGTCATGTACATCCTCTTTTTACTCCTAATCTTATCATTATCATGGACAAGAGTAAAGGCTGTATTATCTTCACCACTTCGCCTGATTCCCGTAGTCTGATGGGCTTCATCACAGATGATTAAATCGAACTCGGCATCTATTCCTTCAATGGACAACATTTCTTGTGCTCTGGCAGAGACCCCGATGGAATGATATGTGGAAAAGATGACGATCAGACCCCCTTCCCTATTTTGTTTTTCTCGAAAACCCTTTATCTGGTGGAATATCTCTTGAGGGTCTGTAGAAGCAGGCAAGCCGATATCTACAAGACTGCCCAACAGACTATCTTCTTCATAAGCCTTGAACTGATTAGTCTTGGGGTCAGAACAAACCACGATGGTATACATCATTTTCTTGGCATCATCATTCCATGCCCTGATGGTTTGACCTAATAGAGCAAGGGAAGGCATCAAGAACAATACCATCCCCTCGGAATCGGTAATCGCTTCAGATATTCTTAAAGAAGTCAAGGTCTTGCCCGTACCACAAGCCATGATCAATTTACCCCTACGGTATTTGTCGTAATGAGATAAAGCCTCCTCCAGAGCTTCTTGTTGATAATCTCTTAATTCCTTTGGAGCATCTTTTATGGCATCTTCACCGGTTATTGCCCCATTGAGTTTTACCCAATCCACATTGGCATTTCTCAAATCAGAAAGCCTTATCCTCTGCACCGGAGGATTTTGGTTCCGTATTGCCAATTCTGCTGGTCTGCTCCAATTGTTGGTGGTAGACACAAAATATCTAGATGCAAAACGCTTATGCCCTGCAAAAGTCTTCTGAGATGTTGCCAAAAATGAATCAACACCCTTCTTATCTACTTGACTACCTTCTTCATAAAACTTACACTGAATCGCATGAAATTTCCCAATATTTGTCAACCCTACTAAATCAATCCCGACATCAGCGCCACCGAAATCACCCTTGTTAGGAAAATCATCCCACATCCAAACCCGTTGGTAAGTGTTTCTATAAATCTTCTCGGTTAAGAAATATGCCCAAATCAATCGCTCAAACTTCTCCCCTTTCTGTCGCTGAGAAAAAGACTGCTCCCGGTATTTTTTGATGATGGTATCAAATGAATTCATGAACTCGTATTTTGTGTGCTAAGTGAATTGTATCCTACACTTTTTAACCAATTTTGATAGTAAATAAACAAAATTTTATTTACTATGAAAAATCAATTATCCTTTTACATCATTGTCTAATTGTATTTAAGTTGTAAAAAATATGATCAAAAAGGATTTGAATGAATGGTTACAATGGTATATAATTCCCTATTAAAAAGTAGAAGTGCCACACGCAAAATTATAAACTTATGTTCCATGACAAACAAAAATCGCAGCACTTCTACTATACTATTTTAATACCTATATATCCTTTAACTTTTCTTGAAGTAATCCCCAAGTACCATCCAAAAATAAAAGATACATGATGATTAACTCATCAGTCTTCTTAACAAACTAATCCCTATCGCACTTGCTGTACATCTTAATCTTGAAACCCCTTAATTCAGAGTCTTAATAAGCCCAAGATGTATTTTCTGTTCGCTTATTCTATGTATACCCTAAGGTATATTGTTCAGAGACTTTGTTAGTTGAGATTTCAAATTGGCGGCTTTGTTTCTGTGGATCACATTTTTTTTTGCCAACTTGTCAATCATTGAAATCACAGTTGGAAAACGAGTTTCGGCACTTTTTTTGTCGTCCAATTTTTTAAAATCTCTTATTGCATTTCGAACCGTTTTATGTTGATAACGATTTAACAATCTTTTTTTGTCAGAAGATCGGATTCTTTTAATTGCAGATTTATGGTTAGCCATTACTTGATAATTCTATTGGTTTAGTAGCCCGTAGGGGAATCGAACCCCTCTTTCCAGGATGAAAACCTGGCGTCCTAGCCGATAGACGAACGGGCCTTATTTCGGGTTTGCGAAATTACAATCTATTTTCAACAATTCAAAATAATTGTTGTTCCTATCTCAAGTTTAAAATTCTTGACAAATCATGAATATTGATTGCTTAGGTATTTAGTCTAAGTTTATCTATCAAAAAATATCTAATGGTATAGTCAACCCGCTATTTCGACATTAACATACACTCTGACAACTTGTTGCCAGAGTGTATGAAAAAGAGTTAGTCTTGGTGCTTATCACGAAGTTACAAAATGAAAAAACATTAGACTAACCAAAGGTAGAGATACCAATTATCAATACTTCTTGGAGCGGGAACTTCCCAAAAAAAGATGGAGAGAAGAGAATCCTTAAGGTTTTAGTACTTTGAAATGATCAAAATGGGGTGGGATTAGAATTTATGTCATTACTTTCTGATGCCTTATTTACTGAATTATATTTGCACCAATGCATAATTCCTTATTAATGTTTCGCTATCTATTTACCCTTAGTTTCATTTTTTTTAGTCAGTTTACAATTTTTGGCCAAATCTCTTTAGATTATTATCTGGACAAAAACCATCAATACGACGAAAGTATACCCACACCAGAGCAAGTATTGGGATATCAGGTTGGTCAGTGGCATATTTCCCATGACCAGCTGGTGTACTATATGCGCACCTTGGCTGAAAAATCAAATAGGATTCATATTGAAACAAGAGGTAAAACCTATGAAGACCGTCCCGTAATTCTGTTGACTATCACAAGTGAAAAGAATCATCAAAATCTTGAAAATATCCGCCAGAAACATCATATCCTTACCACCAAACAAGGTAGTGATTTAGATGTTGATAATATGCCCGTAGTGGTTTATCAAGGATTTTCAATACATGGGAACGAATCAAGTGGAGCAAATGCTAGTGTGCTCGCTGCATACCATCTTGCCGCAAGCCAATCCCAAAAGACAAAAAATTTATTAGAAAACACAATAATATTATTTGATCCATGTCTAAATCCTGATGGTCTTCAGCGCTTTTCAACTTGGGTAAATGCCCATAAATCGCTTCATCTTAATCCAGATCCTAATGATCGGGAATTCGATGAGCCATGGCCAAAAGGACGCACAAACCATTATTGGTTTGATTTGAATAGAGATTGGCTTTTATTGCAACATCCAGAGTCTCGCGCAAGAGTCAAGACACTTACTAAATGGTACCCGAATATCGTGACCGATCATCATGAAATGGGTACCAACTCTACCTTTTTCTTTCAACCTGGTGTCCAAAGCAGAGTTAATCCCATGACTCCGAAAAAAAACCAGGATTTAACCTTTAAGATTGCCCAATATCATGTTCAAGCTCTTGATTCAATTGGCTCATTATACTACTCCAAAGAAAACTTTGATGACTTTTATTATGGTAAAGGATCTACATATCCAGATGTCAATGGAGGAATAGGTATTCTATTTGAACAAGGATCTTCCAGAGGACATGCCCAAAATAGTCAACATGGTGTATTGACTTTTCCTTTTACCATTCGTAACCAGCTAACTACTGCCCTTTCTACACTAGACGCAGCATACCATCTAAGAATTGATTTACTGAAGTATTTGCAAGATTTCTATAGAGATTCTTTTCAGATGAGCAAATCTCAAAAATTTAACGGAGTCATTTTTGGGAGCGATAAAGACCCAGTCAGCAGTTTTAAACTAGCAAAAGTTCTCAAGCAACACGATGTTGATCTTTACCTCTTGAGTCAAAACATCAAAAAAGGAGATAATCATTTTGATAAATCCTCAAGTTATTTTATCCCTTTTGGACAAAAAAAACACCGCTTAATTAGGTCCATATTTGAAATGCAAACAGAATTTGAGGATAGTATTTTTTATGATGTTTCCGCCTGGAATTTTCCACTAGCCTATAATTTGGATTACAGTCTTCAAAACAACACTTCGCTTATGGGTGAAAAAGTAGGTGAATTAGAATTGCCGAAAGGAAGCGTCACAGCAAAATCTGATTATGCTTATCTGGTTTCTCCCCATGGATATTATTTGCCCAAATTAATTAGACTGCTACATCAATCAGAGATACGATTTTTAGTAGGAAGTAAACAATTCCAAATTGATGATAAATCATACGATTATGGTACACTACTAATCCCTGTTGTTAATCAAAAAATAAACAAGGACATATTGTATGATTCCCTTATAAAATTTGCCGATAATACCATGCTCCAAATTGATGGAGTACTAACGGGTTTTGGACCCAAAATAGATCTTGGTTCAAATCATTTCAGTGCTGTCAAAAAACCCAAGATAGCAATGGTTGTCGGTAGAGGTATAAGAAGCTACGATCCTGGAGAGATATGGCATCTAATGGATTATCGCTTCCAAACACCAATTACAAAGATTGATACTCGATACTTTAATCAAATTGACATATCAGAATACTCACATCTAATTATTCCTAGCACCTCCGGTAATGAACTTGATGATGCAAAAGATAAAATCGAATCATTTGTTGCCTCTGGTGGAACTTTAATTGGTTATCGAAGTACAATAAACTGGTTGATTGAAAAAGATTTATTAAATGTAGATGTCCTAAAAGACGATGTAACTGCAGAAAAGATTTCCTTCGAAGAAAGATATGACTTTTTGGGAGCACAGAGAATTGGCGGTGCTATTTTCAACACAAAACTTGATCGTAGCCACCCAATTAACTTCGGATATTCTCGTGATTTTCTTCCTATATTCAGAAATTCCACACTTTTTTTAAAAGCAGATAAGAACAGTTATAACAATCCTATTCAATATACCTCAGACCCTCTATTGAGCGGATATATATCACAACGAAATCTCAAACTATTGAAAAATTCTGTACCACTTAAAATTGAGAAGAAAGGACGAGGAAAAATAATCGTATTTACAGACAATACCAATTTCAGAGCATTTTGGTTGGGAACAAATCGACTATTGACAAACGCAATTTATTTTAGCGATTTGATGTAAAATTTTCTATGTTATAGTACTTGTTGTCCGTTTGGAATTTTGGATTCTGGTTCCAGCAAGATGACATCATTACCTTGAACTGCTCCTAGTATTAAGCACTGGCTTTTGAAACCCGCAATCCTTTTTGAACCTAAATTTACCACTGATACAACCTGACGTCCAAGCAGTTTCTCAGGGGTATATCTCTTGGTAATCTGAGCAGAGGAATTTAGAACTCCTAAAGGCCCAAAATCTACTTTTAATTTAAAAGATGGTTTTCTAGCTTCCGCAAAATCAGAAACTTCAATGATAGTGCCAACCCGAAGGTCGATTTTTTGAAAAACTGAATAGTCAATTTCCATTGAAAACGTAAACTAAACACAAAGTTATCTATTGGCAGAGAATACACTAATTTTGGTGATAAATTTAATATGTTCATATGGCTTTAACAAAATCAAATATGCTCCCTCTGGGGTTTAAAGCTCCAAATTTTTCTCTACCAAATGTAGTGAATGGCAATTTTGAGAGTTTGGAAGTTCTCAAAGGTCATGGAGGGACTTTAGTTGTATTTATGTGTAATCATTGCCCATATGTAATTCATTTGCTTGATGAATTCGTCTCATTGGCTGCTGAGTATAAAACAAAAGGAATCAATACTATTGCAATTTCTAGTAACAATGTAAATACCCACCCGGCTGATTCACCGGATAAAATGAAAAAATTAGCACTAAAGAAAAATTTTAGTTTCCCTTATTTGTATGATCAATCTCAAGAAATAGCCAAGAGCTATGATGCAACGTGCACCCCTGATTTCTTCCTATTTGATCAAGAAATAAATTTGGTCTATAGGGGATGTTTTGATCAATCTAGACCTGGAAATAATACTCCTATTACAGGGAATCATCTTAGAAATGCAATAGACTCACTTTTGTTAGGAGAGCCTATTTCAAAAGAGCAATTTCCAAGTATGGGTTGTAATATCAAGTGGATATAAACTATCGTCTGTTCGGATACATCGTTCTTAAATGACCTTAGGTTTACCAATATAAACAATCTAATTTCATTTAAAAATAGAAATCTGTGTCTCTGTATTTTAATAGGGATTATATGAAATAATGATTTAGACAATGATTTAATAGGGTAATTGATTTTTCACATTAAATAAAATTTTTCTTTATTTACTATGCAGGGCGAATATTCACAGAATTTGGAAACCGTTTGCAATTGAACTAACTTCATAAGATATGTCAAAAATTGAGTGGACAGATCAAACATGGAATCCCACCACTGGATGTAACAAAGTATCAGCTGGCTGTAAAAATTGTTATGCTGAAACGATGGCTAAGCGCCTACAAGCAATGGGAACTCCAGGATATGAAAACGGCTTTGAATTTACTCTCATGCTAGAGAGATTGAATCAGCCACTGTTGAAAAAGAAACCTACCAAGTACTTCGTAAACTCAATGAGTGATCTTTTTCACGAAGAAATGCCCCATGAATATCTTGAAAAAATTTTCGATGTTATAAAAAGCACTCCTCAACACACTTACCAAATACTTACCAAGCGAGAAAAAAATATGGCCGAGTATTTCAAGAATAAAAAATTGCCAAAAAATGTATCTGAACTTCCCCCCTATTTTGAGTTTCACATTCGAAAATTCGCATCATTTTGGAAGATTTTCAGGTGTGATATTCTCCTATCCGGATTCGATTTACCGAGCAGTAAATCTTAACTTTCAACCCTTGGGACTAGATGCTTGGATTTTAATTCCCAGCAGATCAAAAGCCCTCTTTCTGGTTCCCTCTAGACCATGAAGGATGACTACCTCAGGGATTGAGTCTGTGTTGATATTGGGTTTTCCAATAATGCGAATTACCCCAGTCAGTTCGTTCATCAAGCTGGCAAAACTCATGACCTTGTCGCCATCTTTGTTGCGCTTACGCCTTACCTTGGTTTTGGTCTGGTCTGAACTTGAAGCAGATGCTACTACATCCTTGCGCTGGGCTTG